>VOFI01003460.1_pt1 | contig 54207 bp, 76 predicted proteins | sample 5384131 | NCBI WGS metagenome assembly VOFI01 (sample SAMN12384728, study PRJNA508395) | human gut metagenome | isolation source: healthy gut H | host: Homo sapiens
CGTAGGCATCGAGCGCAGCGGCGTTGCCCTTGGTCTCCTCCGCGCCGATGTTGAGCAGACCGACTTTGGGCGAGGCGACGTTCATGATCTTGCTCATGTAGATGACGCCCATCTGGGCGAACTGAACGAGGTACTCCGGCTTGCAGTCGGCGTTCGCGCCTACATCGACCAGCAACGTGGGCTTTTCGTAAGCGGGGGATGACCTGGCCGAGCGCAGGGCGCTTGACACCCTTCACACGCCCCATGACCAACGTCGCCGCCGCAAGGGCAGGCGCCTGTCGACCCTGCGGAGAAAAAGCCCTCGGCCCTCCCCTCTTTCACCAGACGGCACCCCACCACGATGGAGGAATCCTTCTTCGAGCGCACCGCCTGAGCAGGATGCTCGCCCATCTCGATCACCTCGCTCGTGACCTGCGCAGCGCAACGGTCGTGAGCGCTCGCGAAGGAGCGACCACCTCCTGCGGCCCGCACAAGATGATTTGAAGATCGGGGTCAGCCGAAAGAGCCATAGCGGCGCCTTCGAGCACCACATCCGCGCATTGTCTCCGCCCATAGCGTCGACGGTGAGCGTTACTGGTTCAGCCACATGTACTCCTTATGCACGATTCAAGCACGTGAGCCCATGGGTCTGACCGCCGCAGCACGCCGCGAACAAACGCATGGACGCATTTTGTTTCGAATAGATTAAACGATTGAGACGTTCGACGAGGCCACGCGGATCAAGCACCCGACAAAACCCAAAAGATCACGTCCACTTCGCCAAAACGGGCGTATAGCCCAAAGCCCCTGACATGCCGAGCATCCGCTGAGCATGCGAGGAGGCTTGAGGAAAGCCGAATGGCTAAGATGCCGCTGCTTTTTACTCGGTCTCGATGACCTCACGGTTCTTGTAGAAACCGCAGTTGCCGCAAACGCGATGCGGAAGTCTTCACTTCACCGCACTGCGGGCAAACGGAACGAGAGGGGAGCTGCAATCTTGTCGTGGATGCTACGACGAGCATGAGTGCGGGCGCGGCCCATTTTACGCTTAGGTACTGCCATGACTTTCTCCTTCTATAGCGCGAGCGACCAGCGTCACTCGTAACTCGTTTCATTAAACGCACAAAACGGTATACTACCAAATGAACCAAATATTGACAAAAGGGTTGTAAACCGTGTTTTTCACGAATGCACCATGTGTCAAATTCGGCGAGCCTTTATCGCGGTCGCACGCGCCGCAGCAGGTAGCAGCGATGAATGCGCGCGTTGCGCTCGAAATCATGCGGGATCGTATCTTGCGTGATTTCGGTCAACCTCGACCCCGAGACGGGTGTCTCGTCGTAGTCGGGCTTAAACGAGCGCAGGTTGCAGGAAAACACCGCCTCGCCCCCGCGCGCGAGCAAGCGGGAGACGCCCACCAACAACTCGACGTGGTCGCGCTGGACATCCCATGGTACGACGCCCCATCGCCTTGAATTGGAAAACGTCGGCGGGTCGACGAATATCAAAATCGAACTGCCTGCCCTGACGACGAGCATCGACGATCCACGGCATGACGTCCGCGCGCACGAACTCATGCTCAGCGCGGCGCTCGTCCCGAAGTCCGCCCGTCACGCGAGCCGCGCCTCCCATCGACAGGCGCGCCTTCGCACCGAAACCCGTTGAGACGCATGTTGCGCTGCGCCCAATCAAGGTAGGTTTGGGACAAGTCGACCGTCGTGGTGGACTCCGCCCCGCCGGCGGCCGCGTGAACGGTCGCAGCGCCCGTATAGGCGAACAAGTTGAGGAAACGCTTACCGCGCGCCATCTCCCCGACGATTCGACGCGTGATGCGATGGTCGAGGAACAACCCCGTGTCCAGGTAACCCGCCAGGTCGATTTCGAACAGCAGGCCCGCTTCGGTCGTATGCGTGACGAACGAGCGCTTACCCGCATCCCGATACTGCGACCCACCGCGCGAGCGGGAGCGGACCTTCGAGTAAACGAACCGGGACGGACGCCGAGCACCGCCGGCGTCAGCACAAGCAAATCCTCGAAACGGCGCCGCGCCGTGAGCGTATCGACCGAGGAGGAGGGAGCCTGGTATTCGGCGATGTGCACGAATGTCGCGCCCTCGTCGACGCCCGCGCCCTCGTAAACGTCGATGGCGGCCTTTATACGGGAAGGTCGGCGTCGTAGACGCGGTAGCACGAAACACCCTCCGCCTGAGCCCATTTCTACGCTCGCGGGCCACCTTGCGCAACCGAGCCGCGAACTGCTCGGACTTAGCCTCGTTCACCTCAACCGGATATCGGGACCCCCTTCGGGATTGGGAAGACGCTCAACTTGACAGGACGAAGCCTCCTGGAAAAACCTGCATGCGCGTCTCGATCCGTCCCGAGCCTACGCGCTCGTCGAATGAAGGTTTGTCGTTGAAGCGCGACGACGCCACGGTCATCCACAAGCCCGAACACGGAACCTGGCAGGGCGTGCCCGACGGCCGACATGAAACGGGAGGCGCGGAACATCGCATACGCCTCATCTTCCGAGCTATCGGCAGCCGAAACGTGACAGACCAGAACAGCCGCGCCGTGACGTCGCTTCGCCGTGCGCGTGACGATCGCCAGATCCTCGCCGAAATCCTGATCTGTTGAGCATTCGATCCTCACGAACGCCGACAAACGAGCGTTGCGAAGATGTCTGCGGGCACGCGCGACCGAACCGCGAGAAGGAGCCAGACCCGCGATGCGAACGCGATCGGGATTCGGCAGGCTGGCGGAATCGCTTACCTTGCACTCGCGCATAAGCTGCGAGAGACCCGCCTCAAGCGCTCGTCCGCATCGGCGAGCATCCTCCCACGCCTTTTCGTCATGCATCGCCCAGCCGTTGAAACCCCACCGCTCGCGCAAGAGCCCCGGGGCCTGATCGGCGGCAATGCCCGCAGCCTCGCAAAGCGTGAAATCCACCAGGCACGCGGGATCGACCAAGCACCACCCCGCGCGCAGCTCTCTCGGGGGGCGCCAACGGTTTCGAAGCGCGGCCGCATGAGCGCAGGACAAGACGGCGTCGCCTTCGTCTTTTCGCGTCGAAGTACGATCGGCGATGCAGCGACTCCCCGAAACGTCGAAGGTGATGGTCGCGCGGTTCTCGCGAACGCGCACTTCGATGAGCGCATCAGGGTTGTCGGCATCGATATCCGGACGCGCACCCGTGCGGGAACGCAAAGCATCGCAAATCGCGTCTTTCACCTTCAAGGCTGTGAACTGAGTGTTGCGCAGCTCGGGGTTGATGCCGTGAGCGCGCACCGCCAGCTTCGCCCCGGGAGCGACGACCTCCTCCCACGGCAAGTCGTACGCGCCCGCGTACATAAGATCGGCATCGCCTGCGTTCACGCGACCGACGACCGCCGTCACGCGAGAGGCGACTCTCGACCATAGGCACACGCGCTCGGCATCGATGGGGCGCCCGAAAAACGCCACGCCGCCGCGCAAAGGGGCGCACGTGTCGAACGCGAAGACGTTTCAGCTCAGCGGCGAGAGCCTGCTCGACCCCCACCAGGCAGCTTGCGAAAAACTCTATGTTCGTTGCATCCATGCGCGTTCCCCATAACAAATCCGAGCGAGCACCTGCCCGCAAGTGATCGAGACTTCCGCTCGACCCCGTGCATTCAAAAGCCCCGCGAAGCCGTCGACGCAACCGAATGCCCGCAAGGAGCAAGTCGAATGCTTCGCGACCAACGCGGGGCCGTTCACCGACGAAACGCCGTCACGTCGCAAATCGTTAATCCTCAGATAGTCCTTCAGCTTGGACGAACGGGAGGAGGGATGACGCAACAGCAAGCGTCTTGCTCTCGATCTGGCGAATGCGCTCGCGCGTGACGCCGAACTCGCGCCCGACCTCCTCGAGCGTGCGCGGATGCCGTCCTCGAGGCCGAAACGCAAGCTGATGACCTTGCGCTCGCGCTCGGCAAGCCCTTCGAGCACCTTACCGAGCTGCTCCTGGAGCATGCTGAACGAAGCGGCATCGGGAGGCACCACGGCGGCGTCGTCCTCGATGAAGTCACCGAGCTGGGAGTCTTCCTCCTCGCCAATCGGGGTGTCGAGAGACACCGGCTCCTGCGAGATCTTCTGTATCTCGCGGACGCGCTCGGCAGGAAGACCCATCTCCTTGCCGGATTTCCTCGAGGGGTGGGCTCGCGACCAAGCTCCTGCAGAAGCTGACGCTGGATACGAACGAGCTTGTTGATGGTCTCCACCATATGCACCGGAATGCGGATGGTACGGGCCTGGTCGGCGATAGCGCGCGTAATGGCCTGACGGATCCACCACGTGGCGTACGTGGAGAACTTAAAGCCCCTTGGTGTAGTCGAATTTCTCCACCGCGCGAATAAGGCCGAGATTGCCCTCCTGGATGAGGTCGAGGAACAACATGCCGCGGCCGACATAGCGCTTGGCGATGGAGACGACCAGACGCAGGTTGGCCTCGATGAGCTGCTGCTTGGCATCGATGCCCACCTGCTCGACGCGCGTCAGGCGGCGGCGCTCGCGACGCTCGAGCTCGACGCCCTCCTCCCTCGGCACGCTCAAGCTCCTCGGTAGCGGCCACGCCCGCCCTCGATCTTCATGGCCAAATCGATTTCTTCGGCGGCGGTCAGAAGCGGCACCTTGCCGATCTCTTTGAGATACATGCGCACGGGGTCTCCGGTGAGCATGGTGACGTTCGCATCGGCGTTGCGTTTGCGCGCACGCGGCTTCGCACGCGTGCTGACCTTCGGCAGCGCGACGTCGACGGTGGCCTTGAGCTCCTCCTCGGGAATGCCCTCAAGCAGATCCTCGTCGCTGTCGATGCCCGCTTCTATCTTATCCTCGGAAAGCGTGTCGGAATTCGATTCGATCGTCTCCACGGCGGAAGGCTCGATGTCTTGAGCTTCGTCATCGTCGGCCAACTCGTCGACAATGCTGTTCTCGATTTCTTCAGATGCTTGCGTAGATTTCTTGGATGAGGCCTTTGCCACGCGATCTTCCTTTCTACGAAGGACGCCCTAGGGCATAGCTTCGCCATTATGGGCGAAAAGATTCAGTAAATTAGGATACACCTTGCGGCCGTCATACACAAGACATGACTTTTCGGATCCGCAAATCAAGCTCAACGTGAACTACGGGGCGTTATCGGCGATGACGGCAGGCTGAAGCCGGCGGGAAAACGCGCGTCGAGCGAAACGCCCCGCCAAGCGAGAAAGATCATGCTGCAAGCGCTTGCCGCCGAAAACCGCACAGCCACGCACCCGACACCGCAAGCGGTAAGCCGCACTCCCCTGAAGCGCAGGAGCCTTCGGCGACTAAATAATACTAATTTCGAAATATAATTGTATATATATATTCTTATTTTACTATAATTATGTATCATTCATCTCTTATGCCGAAACAACGAAGGAGGCGAAACCCATGGCCGCCGCGTCCTCCCAGAAGGGGAACATCCGACTCCGGCGACGGCTTCGCCGTGCACCGCTACTATCAACGCGAGCTCGATAGCTACGATCTGACGCCGAGGAGCGCAATGTCGTGCTCATGACGCTCGGGGCTACGCGCAGCGCGAGATATCGGAGAAAATCGGCGTATGCGAGCGCACCGTGAAAGCGCCTGCAAATCCGCGTACGCCAAGCTCGGCGTCGCAAATCGCAAGGAGCTCATGGACCGGTTCGCGCTTCTATGAGCGCTCCTAGGACGCGGGGCGACGGGAGCGTTGCCATCGGCGCCACCGACGATGCAGCATCAGGGCAATCCGGTCGGTTTGACGGCATCGCGATCAGCGCGAACGGCACGCCCTCCGTATCACAGCAAGTCGTTCGGATCGATGTCGACCGCCACGTTCACCTCGCGGTCGGGTTTTCTCGTGCGGAACAAACGGGCGAGAACAAGCGACATATCGTCCTCCGGCGGACATTTCACCACGATGTGCCAACGGTATGTTCCGCGTAGTTTCGCCATCACGCAAGGACCTGCGGGCAGCACGCTCCAACGATCCCCCGCCACATCACGCACCGTCTTCTCAAGGCGAGCGTGCAGCTCCCCGGCGACGCGTCTCACCTCCGCCTCGCTTCTCCCCCACACCAGCACGTTCGCCATCCGCGCATAAGGAGGGTAGCCCAACACGCGGCGCTTCGGCAGCTCGTGGCGAAGGAAAAGGGCGCGATTGTACGAGGCCGCCGCGCGAATGGCGACCGAATCGGCCCTCGTAGGTCTGCACGAGAACGCGCCCTGCCAGCTGCGCGCGGCCCGCCGGCCTGCCACCTGCTCGATGAGGGAGAACGTACGCTCCCCCGCACGGTAATCGGGAAGATGCAGCTGAGTGTCGCCGTTGATGACGCCCACCAGCGTTACGTCGTCGAAGTCGAGTCCCTTCGCGATCATCTGCGTGCCGAGCAAAACGGCGGCATCCGCCCGGGCGAACTCCTCGAGCAGGCGCTGATGCGCCCCCTTCGCCTTCGTGGTATCGGCGTCCATGCGAACGACGGGCACGCCAGGCCCGACTCCCGGCATCGAGTCGAGCAGCGCGCGAAGCTCCGCCTCGACACGCTGCGTGCCCGCCCGAACTTCTTCAAATACGGGCTTGCGCACTCGGGGCACACCGGCGGCGCGGCGACCACGTAACCGCAATGATGGCAGACGAGCTTGTTGCCCAGCTCGTGAAACGTCAGCGAGGTCGAACACGACGGGCACTCGGGCACGAAACCGCAGTCGCGGCATAGCAAAAACTTCGCGAAACCGCGCTGGTTCAGAAGCAGAACAGCCTTGCGGCCTTGCGAGAGCTCCTCGCCGAGGGCGCGCGTGAGCCTGCCCGAGAACATCGCGCGGGAGCCGTTGTGGAACTCCGCGGCCATGTCCACGATCTCGACATCGGGAAGCGGCTTGCCGTTCGCGCGCGCTCGAGGGGAGCGACACCTGATGCCACAGCGGGTTTTCGCGCACGCGTGCAAAGACTCGATGGACGGCGTCGCCGAGCCGAGCACGAGCACGCCCCCCGATCTGGCGACCATCCACGAGGCTACATCGCGCGCGACGTAGCGTGGAGCGCTGTCCTGCTTGTAAGGAGCCCTCATGCTCCTCGTCGATGACGATCAGTCCGACGTTTTCATAGGAGTGAACAGAGCGCTGCGCGCACCGACCACCACGCGCGCTTCGCCGCTTTTCACGAAATCCCACTGATCATAGCGCTCCCCTGGCTCATACGCGAGTGCATGACCGCCACCGCATCGCCGAAGCGACCGCGAAATCGCGCGACCGTCTGCGGCGTGAGGGAGATCTCGGGAACGAGCACAATGGCGTTACGTCCGCGAGCAAGCACGCCCTCGATCGCCTGCAGGTACACCTCGGTTTTACGAGCCGGTGACGCCGTCGACCAGCACGACCTCCCCCTGCGCGCGCTCGACGCACGCGTTCACGACAGAAAGCGCTTCGGATTGACCTGCGGTAAGACGGGGCTTCGCGCGAGAGCCGCACCTACGCCCTTCTCGCTCGGCAGCGCCGCGCCTCGCATCCGCCTTCTCCTCTCGACACGCACGACCCCTTCGACTCAAGGGTCTTCACCGTGGAGGAAACCGCGCCGAACTCGAGGGAGAGCTCCGCCATGCGCAGATCGCCCCCGACGCAGAGCCTCGACGACCGCAGCCTGCTTGACCGCGTTCTTGCGCGGGGCGAAATCTTCGGCGGCGGGTCCCAGCGTCACCCAGCGATCGTCAACCTCCCCCCCCACCGCAGGCTCCTCGAGGCGCCATGAACCGTCTCGCGAGGCGAACCATGCGCGCAACGCCGCCCGGCGGGGTGAACAAGCGCACGCAGGACGAGAGCGGCGCGAGATAGCGACGCGCGAGGAAACTCGCGCACGCAGCGCCCTCCTCATCGAAAATAGGGCTTCGAGAGCACGCGCTCGATCGGCTTGATCTTAATGTTGGAGGCATGCTCTCGCGCAAAGCCCGTTTCGGGGCTCGCCGCCTCGTACTGGGCGCCGAAGCCGAAATGAGTCTGAAGCGGCATCTGAGCACCGTCGCCGGGCTGCGCCCCCTGGTAACGGAGGCCGCCGTCGGAACGCCCGCGACCTCGGTGGACGCGACGAACGAATCGAGCGCCCCGCGCGATCCGATGGAGCGGGCGACCTTTCCCTCGCCGTCGCCGAGACGTCGTCGAGCAGATTCTCGAGCGTGAAATCCGCCCCAACGTCCGAACGCGCTTCGTCCTCGCCGATCGCGACGATGAAGCCGACGGCCTTGCGATTGCCGAAGGAGACGAGCACGGCGCACCCACCTCGGCATCGACCATATGATCGGGAACGACGTAGGTGTAAGGCGTGTCGAGCGATTGAGTGGGGATATCGAGTATCACAGATGCGGTAATCATGTGCACGAGTATACCGCAGCGCAAGCCGAGGAAAGCGCGCATGCCGATTCCGCCGGGCAAAAAGCGCATCGACTCGAAACGCACGTCCTCTCCATGAATCGTGAGCGCGTCATCCGCTATAATCTCGCCAGAAGAAAACCCCGTGATTACTAAGGAGCGGTCCTATGGATCCCAACAAGCGTCCCGACGACATGCAGCGCATCACCACGCCCGAGCTGGCGCAGGCGTTCATCGAGGAGCAGGTTGCCGCTTGCCGCGAGCAGATCGGTGACAAAGAACGTGCTGCTCGCCCTTTCCGGCGGCGTGGACAGCTCCGTTGTCGCGGCTCTGCTGATCAAGGCCATCGGGCGTCAGCTCATCTGCGTGCACGTGAACCACGGCCTCATGCGCAAGGGCGAATCCGAGCAGGTCGTCGATGTGTTCCGCAACCAGCTTGACGCGAACCTCGTTTACGTGGACGCCACCGACCGATTCCTCGATCTGCTCGCCGGCGTAGCCGAGCCCGAGGCAAAACGCAAGATCATCGGCGCCGAGTTCATCCGCGTGTTCGAAGAGGAGGCGCGCAAGGTTGGCGACGAGGTCAGCTTCCTCGCCCAAGGCACCATCTACCCCGACATCCTCGAGTCCGACGGCGTGAAAGCGCACCACAACGTAGGCGGCCTGCCCGAGGATCTGCAGTTTGAGCTGTGCGAGCCCGTCAAGCTGCTCTTCAAAGACGAGTGCGCGTCATCGGCCGTGAGCTCGGGCTTCCCGAGAGCATGGTCGAGCGACAGCCCTTCCCCGGCCCCGGCCTCGGCGTGTTGCCTGGGCGCCATTACGCGCGATCGCCTGGAGGCGCTGCGCGAAGCTGACGCCATCCTGCGCGAGGAGTTCGCCGCTGCGGGTCTCGAGGGCAAAGTATGGCAGTACTTCGTCAGCGTGCCCGACTTCCGCGTAACGGGCGTGAAAGACGATAAACGTTTGTACGAGTGGCCCGCGTTCATACGCGCGGTCAACACCGTGGACGCCATGACCGCAGAGGTGCCCGAGCTCGACTGGGCGCTGCTGAAGAAGATCGGCGGCCGCATCGCATCCGAGGTCGACGGCATATGCCGCGTTCTGTACGACCTCACCCCCAAACCTTGCGGAACCATCGAATTCGAATAGCAGCGAACCTCGCGCAAGCGGGGCATGTCGGCGCGTCCCGGTTTTCGGGGCGCGCTTTTTTATTGACCCGATTGCCACCATACGACCCATCGGCGGAAAACCATCGGAAAACGTCCCGCGCAAAACCGCAACCGAGTTCGCCCGGAGGACGCCCCGCAAAGGTTCCGTCAACGGAAAACGAGCAGGAGAACGAACATGACCGTCTTCTACATCGGACACTCATTTCGGCCACAAGAACATCATCGGCTTTTGCGATCGGCCCCTTCGACGATATCGAGGAGATGAACCGCGCTCTCATCGAGCGTTGGAACGCGAAGGTCTCCGACGCCGACGACGTCTACGTCCTCGGCGATTTCGCGTATCGCTGCGGGGATTCGGTGCGCGGCATCGCGCAGAAGCTGAAGGGGCGCAAGCATCTCGTCATCGGCAACCACGACTTCACGTGGATGAAGGACGAAGGCGCCGTCGCGGAGTTCGACGAGGTCGCGCCCCTCCTGGAAATCGTCGACGGAAAACGATGGGTCACGCTGTGTCATTACCCCATGATGTCCTGGAGAAACAGCCGACGTAGCTTCAGCTGGCACATCCATGGACACATTCACAACAGCACCGGGGGACATGTGCTGGCCGCTGATCAGCAACATGGACCGCATGTTGAACGCAGGCGTCGACGTCAACGGTTTCGAACCCGTCAGCTTCGAGGAAATGCTCGAGAACAACATCGTGTGGAAGGCGGCGCATGCACGTTCCTAAGGCGGTCGAATCGCCGCCTTTGAAAAACCCGCAAGCCGTCGCAAACAATACAATAGGCGAAAAGTCGAAAGGAAACCCATGAGCGAAAACATCGTCCGCACCTTCCGCTACGCCAGTCGCGAGGACACCGCCCTCATCCTCGAGTTCATCCGCGGCCTTGCCGAGCACGAGCACATGCTCGACGACGTCATCGCAACCGAGGAACTGCTCGAAGAGTGGATCTTCGACAAGGGCAAGGCAGAGGTGATCTTCGTCATGGGAAGACGATGCCGAAGTCGGGTTCGCGCTGTTCTTCCATAATTTCTCGACCTTCCTCGGTCGCGCAGGCGTCTACCTGGAAGACCTGTTCGTCGAACCCGAGTTCCGCGGACGCGGGCACGGGAAGGCGCTGCTGCGAAAACTGGCGTCCATCACGGTGGAACGCGGTTGCGGCAGACTTGAGTGGAGCTGCTTGGACTGGAACCAGCCGAGCATCGATTTTTACCTGTCGCTTGGAGCCGAGCCGATGTCCGACTGGACGGTCTACCGCCTTGCAGGCGACACCCTCGCCGACCTCGCAAGGTAAAACGTCTCCAGTTCGACGAGCACGCGAAGGTCGACCACCCGCATCTCCCTTCAGGCCGGGCAAGGCACCGCACTTCGACGGTTGGCATCCGTCGAAGTGCGTTATACGTGATGCCTGCCGACGTATCAGAATTTGGAGTATGCTGTAACGGTTGCACGGCAACCAAGTCATCGAAGCGAGGACGATCGGAGATAATGCGCCCTCGATCAACCGAGTAGCTGGAGAACGTACATGGAATCAACGTTGAGACGCGCGTGGGCTGAAATCAGCCTGGACAATCTCAACTTACAACTACAACCGCATAAGGCAGCACATCGGCCCCAAGGTCAAGTTCCTCGGCGTCGTGAAGGCCGACGCCTACGGACACGGCTCGGTTCAAGGTGGCCGAGAAACTCCAGTCGCTCGGCGCCGACTACCTCGCGGTCAGCAGCATCGACGAGGCGATGGAGCTGCGCATCAACGGCATCACCATGCCCATCCTCATCCTCGGCCACACGCCGGTCGAGCAGGTGGACAGGCTCATCTGCTTCAACATCACGCAAACCGTCTCATGCGAGGCGAAGGCCGAGGAGTACAGCTCCGCCGCTCAACGATGCAGCGGCACCCTCAAGATCCACATCAAGGTGGATACCGGCATGTCGCGCCTGGGATACATCTGCGAAGGCGGCTATTTCGAGCACGGCGTCGACGGAATCGTGCACGCCTGCAGTCTGCCGGGGCTTGACGCCGAGGGCATCTTCACGCACTTCTCCATGGCAGACGAAGATGACGAGGAAAGCATCGCCTACACCGATCACCAATTCAAGCTCTTCAACCGCGTCATCGAGGAAGCTGAGGCGAAGCTCGATCGCACATTTCCCATCAGGCATTGCGCCAACACCCGGGGCCACCGCCACAAGCCCGGAGAAGCACCTCGACATGGTGCGCCCGGCCTTTTGTTGTATACGGCTACGGTGAGCACCCAAGCTGCTCGGGCTGAAGCCGGTCATGTCGATGAAGACCACTGTCAGCACCATAAAGATCTACCCCGCAGGAACCAAGGTCAGCTACGGCGGCACCTTCACCACCCACGGCACCACGCGCATCGGCGTCGTGCCTTACGGTTACGCCGACGGGTTCATGCGCTGCCTCTCGAACAACTACAGCCTGATGACCGCAGACGGGACCGCGCCTGTTCGCGGACGGATCTGCATGGACATGGCCATGATCGACCTCACCGGCAAACCCCGCGTAGACGTCGGCAGCGAGATTGAGATCTTCGGGGAGAAAAACCCCATCGAAAACATGGCGGAGGCTGCGGGAACCATCCCCTACGAGCTGGTGTGCTCGGTGAGCAAGCGCGTTCCCCGCACACATCGAAGACGGACGAGTCGTCTCCAGAGAGCTCATGCTGCGCATGTAGACGTATCGCGCGCAACAAACTCCTTTCGCTACCCGTGTTGACACTGTCCGCGGGTAGCTTTATCGTTGTCCCGACAACTGTTGTCTTGACTACAGAGCGCAGACCTAAAAGACGCGCTTCGAAGAAAGGACGGGTCCCGTGGATCTCATGGGAGGCATTTCGCTCATCGCGCGTCAAATGCGACTCTACGCGGAGCGACGCATCGGAGAAGACCTCGATTTGGGCTTTCCGGAAATGCAGGTCCTTATGGCGCTATCGGGCAACGACGAGGTGAACCAGGATTTCATCGCGCAGTTCATCGGGGTTGACAAAGGCGCCGTCGCCAAAAACGCTCGTAAAGCTCGAAAACCGCGGTCTGATCAGCCGAAGGCAGAACCCGCGAACAAACGCGAAAACCTCGTGAGCATGACAGATGCCGCCGATCCTGTGCTGTCGCGTATGAGCGAGATCTACCGCACGTGGTCCTCGCGCGCTTTCGAAAACGTCGGACACGACGATCTCGAAGCGTTCGAACGGGTTATCGAGACGCTCTGCCGCAACTCAACGGCATTGATAGAGGACAAATCCAAGAGAGGGCTCTAGAAAAATGCGAGGGAAATCGAAGGGCTACGTCATGGTGGCCGCAGTGTATCTGCTCGGCCTGTTCATCGGCGCGCTCGATATGGGCATCGTCACGCCCGCTCGAACGGTCATCCAAAACTCGATGGGGGTGGAGGACTCCTCGGCGTCTGGATGCTCACCATATACACGCTCGCCTATGCGGCGAGCATCCCCATCATGGGAAAGCTCGCCGATAAATACGGACGCAAGTACATCTACCTGCTTTGCGTAACGCTGTTCGGACTCGGCTCCCTGATGTGCGGTCTCAGCCGCGAGTTCAACAGCTTCGAGATGCTGCTGTTCGCACGAGCCGTGCAGGCGATCGGAGGCGGCGGTATCATGCCGGTAGCCACGGCCGAGTTCGGCACGGCGTTTCCCGAGGAGAAACGCGGCATGGCGCTCGGCCTCGTCGGCGGCGTGTACGGTATCGCCAACGTGTTCGGGGGCCTCGGCAGGCAGCGCCATCCTCGATTTGTTCGGGCAGGCGAACTGGCAGTTCATCTTCTACGTCAACGTCCCCATCTGCCTGTTCATCCTCATCGCGGGGTTCGCGAAGCTCGAGAACGCCAAAGAAGCCGACGTTCGCCCGTTCGATCTCGTCGGCGTCGTCGTGATGACCGTCATGGTGCTCAGTCTCATGTACGGCCTCAAGGGGCCTCGACTTCTTCAACATCCCGACATCCATATCAAGCCTCGACGTCGCACCCTTCCTGATCATCTTCATCGCGCTTTTACCTCTGTTCGTCTACATAGAGCACCGAGCCGCCGACCCCGTCATGAACCTCGGCTACTTCAAGAACCGCGACATCGTCATCACGCTCATCTGCTCCATCGCGACGGGCATCATCATGATGTCGAACATCTTCCTGCCGCAGTTCTGCGAGAACTCGATGATGATGCGTTCGGGTTCGGGCGGATACTTCGTCATCATCCTCGGCATCTTCGCCGGCGTCGGATCACCGATGTCGGGCAAGCTTATCGACAAGTTCGGGGTCAAACCCGTGCTCGGATTCGGTTTCGCCACGGCGGTCGTCGGATCGCTGTTCGCGACGTTCGTCGCCTGCCCGAACCCCAACATCCTCACCGTCATCGTGAGCTTGGTGCTCATCGGCTTGGGCATGGGCTTCACCATGGGAACGCCGCTCAACTACATGATGCTGCAGAAAACCGACGACGCGGAATCGAACTCCGCGCTCGCCACGCTCTCGCTTGTGCGCTCCATCGGAACGGCGATCGCCCCCGCCATCATGGTCGCGTTCGTCGCGAACGCCGGCGTCGGCATGCAGACGGCCATCACCGACGCGCTGCCGAAAGACGTCACCGTATCACCCCTGCCCTACGCGCAGCAGATCGACGACGAGTTCGAAGAAACGATGAAAGACGACGCGAGCTTCGCGAAAATACTCGACGACGTAAGCGACCCCCAAGCTCACTGATTACGAGCATATCGAAATCGACATGAATCAAAAGCGACGCCGCCGATGCGTCAAGCGCCGTAGAACCAAGCCGGAAGCGCTTGACGCGCTCGAACATTCCGACGTCATTACCGTCGTCGACGCGACCAAGGCCTTAGCCGGCGATATGTTCGATCAAGTCGCCCCCCGACCTGCGGAAACAAGCAGAAGAAGGCATAAACGAGGAATCGGTCCCATGGAAGGCGCGCTTGACGACATGAACGCGACCCCTCACCACAATGACGGAGGATCCCCGCACGACGGATGCAGCATCCGAGATGACGAAAGCGAACGCGATTCGCTTGCGACCATGATCGACCGCTTACCGCCGCACGCGAGGGAATCCCCGCGCTGTTCGATGAAGCGAAGAAGAACTACCTCGCGAGCATCGACGAGCACGCACCCGATATCCAGCTTGCCTTACCAGAAACAGCTGAACGGTGGATTCGCCGGCATGTTCGGGTTCGTCGCCGCATGCTGCGCGGTCGGCTTCTGTCCTGACAATGCTCTACCGAGACTCTTCCGCTGCCGCGAGGACAGGGCGCCATACGCGACAGCGGCGCGTCGCAGCGGCAATAAGCCCCCGATGAGACGCGCCGCTGCAGACGCTCGCAGTTGACTTGCCGAACACACAGACGCCGATGGCGCTCATATCCGACATGCAAACCTGGGGAAGATGCAGAAAAGCCCCGCACATGCGGGGCTTTTCGCACGTTTGGCAAGTAGTACAGGCTTACGCGAAGAACAGCTTGGAGAGCGTCATCGGGTCGATGTACTCGCCGTCTTTGTAGACGCGCATATTGCCGGAGGCGATTTCGTCGATGAGGATGACGTTGCCCTCGGCGTCGTAGCCGAACTCGAACTTGATGTCGTAGAGCACAAGGCCCTTCTCGGCCAGATCATCGGCGACGATACGGGTGATCTTCTGAGTCATGTCCTTGAGATCTCGTCGTACTGCTGGTCGGTCATGACGCCCAGAACCACCAGGCCGTCTTTGGTCACCAGGGGGTCCCCCTTCTCGTCGTTTTTGAAGGTGGTTTCGACATAGGCGGGCAGATCGGCGCCCTCGGCGACGTACTGGTTATAACGGCGATAGAAGGAGCCCACGGCCTTGTGGCGGCAGATGACCTCGAGGCCTTCGCCGAAGACCTTGGCGGGCAGGACCTCCATGGTGGTGTTGTCGAGGTCGGCGCTCACATAGTGGGTCTTGATGCCGGCGGCGTTGATCTTCTTAAAGAAGTAGATGGACATGCGCAGGTTCACATCGCCCACGCCGTCGATGGTCAGGCCCACGGAGTTCTCGCCGGGATCAAAGACACCGTCCTTGCCGGTGCAGTCGTCCTTGAACTTCAGCAGGTAGTTGCCGTTCTCAAGGGCGAACACGTCCTTGGTTTTACCGAGTAAACGAGTTCCTGCGTCATGAAGAAATCCTCTCTTGATGAATTAACGCAACCACAACGGATCAGTTTACAACATGAAATCGATGCGAAATATTCTTTTAACCTGACATGCGTTTTCTGCTATACGATTTCCATACGAAACGATACGCGACGACATCCGGGCAAGCAGGCGAGATCTCGGCTTCCTCAGGCACGCGGGCACCGCTCCTTCATGCGCGCGATATCCTCGACAAGGGCATCGACGTCTGAGTCGCGCGTCCACGACGTGCAGAACCTGATGACCTGCCTTCCGTCGGAAGGCGAAGCTCAGGCTCGTACACGTAGCTCGCAGCCAGATAACGCGCGCCTCGTCATCGGTGACGACGACGAACTGCTGATTGGTGGGGCTGTCTATGTAGGCGGGAACACCCGCCTCGGCGAACGCGCGGCGAATGCGCATGGCCTGCTGCACGGCCGTGCGAGCGATATCGAAATACAGGCCGTCCTCCAAAAGCGCGCTGAACTGCACACCGAGAAGCCAACCTTTGGCCAGCATGCCTCCCGCACGTTTGATGTAGCTGCGGAAATGAGAAGCGATCCTCTCGTTGGTGACGACCACCGCCTCACCGAACAACGCGCCGCACTTCGTACCGCCGAGGTAAAAACGCATCGGCAAGGCGCGCGAAATCGGAAAGAGCCACATCGTTGCATTCGGCGGCAAGACCGTAGCTCATGCGCGCACCATCGATGAAAAGCATCAAGCCGTACTCATCGCAAGCCGAACGCAAGTCCTCGAGCTCATCGAGCGTGTACGGCGTTCCGTATTCCGTCGGAAACGACACGTACACATAGCGGGCTCGGTAACGTGCTCAGGGAACGCAGCTCGTGCGAAACTCCTCCCCCGCCTCGCGCACCTGATCAGCGGAGATCTTGCCGTCGACGCTCGGAAAGCCTGAATCTTATGCCCCGTCGCCTCGACGGCATTGGCCGGTTTCGTGAACGTTGATGTGGCCCGAATCGGCGCACAACACGCTCTCGTACGGACGAAGCGCGGCCGCGATGACCGTGGCGTTCGCCTGCGTTCCTCCGACGAGAAAAAATGCACCGCGGCATGAGGGGCGTCGCATAAACGGCGAATCAGATCCGCCGCATGGTCGCAGCATTCATCGAGACCATAGCCCGCATGGGTCGCATCGTCTGCGGCGATGGCCTCGATGACGCGGGGGGTGCGCCGATCGGTTGTAATCGTTGTTGAACCTCTTCATGTTCGCGCCTTCCATACGCTTGTCATTTCAAGCTCTATTATCGCGCATCGATGACGCTACATGACCTTGGTGCTCTCAACCTTCTCGACGAACTTCGACACGATCTTGATGAGCGGATTGCGCAGCACGAGGCCCAAAAGAACGAACGGGATGCAGAACAGCAGCAGCACGCCTATCTCGATCCAGAAATCGCCCTGATACACGCCGAACATCGCGGCGCGCATCGCATCGACCGCATGCGTGATGGGCAGATACGGGCTAAGGTTCTGGACGAAGTCGGGAAGAAGCTGCAAAGGATAGCTTCCGCCGCCGCCAGAAACTTGAATGATCAGCAAAAACACCGAAAGAGCTTTTACCCAAGTTGGCGAAGGAGACCGCCAACGTAGATGATGAAGGCGAAAACGAGCCCCGCCACCCAGAAGCAAACGAGATACAAAAAAGAGGATCCGCGACCTGAACCCGCAAGAACAGCATGTTTCCCAATGCCAAAATCGTGCTCTGAAGCAAAGGAGAGCAACGCGACCGACCCGAATCTGCCGAGAAACAGCTGAGGAGCCGTCGGGTTGTCGAGCTGCTCGAGCGTGCGTGCCCGGGCACCACTTTAAGCGTGACCATCATCAGAAGCGCGCCGATCCAAAGCGCGAGCGTCGTGTACAAAGGCGACATAGCCGAACCGAAATCATCCACGGGATAGATCGCGTGGCGGTCGAGCTGCACCGGGCAGACAAAGCCGACGCGAGCGCCGTGGGATCAGATCCGATGATCTCGCGAAGAGCGTCGATATCCCCTGCCGCCAACGCCTCGTTCATACGTTGGCTCAGCTGCGCGAGGCTCTCGGAAGTTCGTGACAACTCGCTCGACGCCTCGTCGAGCTTCTGCTTTGGCGTTGCCGAGCACGCTTGACATAGAGTTCGCCGTGCGGACAGATCGCCTCCCACCGAGGTGAGCAGAGCCGTCGTCGACGAGGAGGGACGATCCCGCGTCAGTGACCGTGGAGGCCAACTCGTCAAGGCTCGGCTTGATGTTCTGGTCGTATTCGACCTTGGCGTCACCAAGGCTTTGAGACGCCTGATCGGCGAGCTGCTTGATCTCGGCGTGTTTCGCCTGCGCATCGGCATTGCCCGCCTCGACCCCGTCCGCGCCCGAGCGCAACGCGTCACGCAACTGCTCCTGTAGCTCGATGGAGGCGTTGAGCCGTGTTATCAACGTGTCGATGAGCGGCTGATCGTCTGCGGGAAGCGATGGCTTCACCTGCTCGAGGGAGGCGACGAGGCTGCGATAGCCCTCGATTTGTCGATCGATTGAATCGGACTGCGAGCGCATCTGCGAAGCCGCATTCGCAGACAGAGCGTCCGTTGACGCGAACGCCGCGTCAACCGCCTCGCCGACCGCACCGTAGCTCTCCGAGCTTTGGGACAGCGCCGTGGAAAGAGCCGTCATCGAGGACTCCATCGCGCCCGGCGATGTCGCCGGCCGCCTGCTTGGCATCTCCGATGGAAGACACCACGTCGCTTGATGCATCCTTCACCTGGGCGATGAGCTTCGCCGAGTCTTCGATGATCGCCTGAGACGAGACGAGCACCGACGAGTACGTGGTTAAAAGCGACGACGCCTTCGCCATTTTGGGATCCGGGGAGGCGACGTGCTTTGCTCAAATCGCCGAGACGTCCCTGGAGGTCGGCGTCGTCGGCGTACTCGAACACACGGACGAAATGCCCAACGCAGCCTCGGAGAGCGTCTTGGCGAACACCTGGTTCACCTCGGCGGAAACCTTATCGGCTCCCTGGTCGGTCAGCTTGGGCGCGATGGCGTTCTTCTTCTCGTTCGAGTAGTAGATTATCTCCGCATGCTCGACGTCATCGGAGAAAACGTCATCATGTCACGGCTGAACGACTCGGGATGACGACGGCGGCGTAATAGCGCCCCGACTTCTGCGCCGTCAATCGCATCGTCGACGTTCGTGAACGTCCATTCGAGCTGATCGTTCGCTCGAAGCTCGGAGACGACCTTCTCGCCGATGTTCACCTCAATGGGCATGAGATCGCTCGAATACCCCTCATCGGCATTGGCAACGGCCACCTTAAGGTTCCCCGTGTTGTCGAAGACGTTCCAGCAGGCTATGAGGTTGTACCAAGAGAACAGCGACGGCAGAAACACCAGCCCCAACACGATGATGACGGTGACCACGTTGCTCGTCAGTCGCTTGAGATCGCCGCAGAACAAGGTCCAGATGTTTCTCATCGAGCGCCTCCTTCCGCTTCGTCATCATCGGGCACGTCAGTCGTTGCAGAGGCGTCAGTTTTGAATGCGACACGACGAGACGTCACGACCTCGCCGTTCGCCACGACGTTGCGCGTCGCGTACAGCGCGCGGACTTCCTCGTCGCTCATCGACTCGAGGCACACCTGCCTGCCGAGGCTGTCGCGCGCCGCTTCCACGATGACCAAGAAGGTGATGATGATCACAAGCCAGACCAGCCAACCGGTCAACATGACCACCTTCTCCGTCTCGGTGATGGCGAACACGGCGGTCGCTATCACGGGAACGACGATGCCGAGCACCAACGCACCCCATTTGAAACGCGGGTAAAGCCCCATGAAGCGCTCAACGCGCGCGTCGATGACCTCGCGGTACTCATCCCTATCGGACAGGACGCGTATGAGCTGCGCGACACGGAAGCGACGCGCGGGAAGTTGGACAGGTTCCCCGTTGATGATGTCGCTCTCCTCGATCTGGCGCGCGAAAAGCCTGTTGAGATTCGTCACGTAAGGTCGCAACAGGACGCCGATGGCCGTGAACACGACGAAGAACGCGACGAGCACGCCCACATAGCTCAGCCATGCGCCATCATAGAACCCGGCGATGGTCTCGCGGATGGCGTTGATGCCGTAGGTGAACGGGAACAACGGGTAGACGAACTGGTAAAAGCTCGGCGTCATCTCGATCGGGTACAAACCCGTCGCCCCGGGATCTGGACGAAAACGAGAATGACGCATATGGCCTTGCCGATATGCTGGAACGTCGAGGACAACGTGTACTGGATAGCCAGATAAACGAGCGAGCACAGCATGGCGGTCACGAAAACGCCGGCACGTTCACCGTCTGCACGCCGATGACCAAGCACCCCGCGCAGCACACGATCGCCTGCAAAATCACGATGATGGCGAGCAAAAGACCGCGACCGAAGAACCTCTGCGCGATGGTGAGGTTGCCCACGCCCTCGTCATCAACCTCGATGCGCAAGATGACCATGAGCATGAACACGCCGATCCACAGCGTCAAATTGATGAACAATGGCGCCATGGCCGACCCGAACGCGTTGAGGGGGGTACAGCTCCTCGGTCTCCACCTGCGTCGGGGACATCATGAAATCGGCGATTTTGGCAGGGTCGATCTTTCCATCCGAACCGAACAGCGACGATACCGCCGTCGAAGACCCGACGGCGGCCAGATCGGTCTTCACGATATCGAGATCGCCGCCGATATCGCCGAGAAGCGTGTCGGTTTGGGAAAGGGCTCCTGCGGAAGTGGAAAGCGTCGGCCCGAGCTGGTCGAGCACCATAACTGCCTGATCGATGAGCAGAACCTGATTGGAGACCGCGGCGCCAAGACCGCTCGCCGAGCTACCGAGCCTGCCGAGTCCGTCGCTCACGGCGGGAATGGTGGTGCCTGAAAGCGTTGAGCGATACTCATCAACGTTGCCGAGCGTCGATTGGACCGCCGTGTTCGTAGCCGAGGCTGCGCCTGCGATGGCTTGCGCGGTTGCGGCGGTATCACCCGAAAGCACGCCGAGCCCCTCAAGCGTGGCCTTCGCATCTTCGTTGCTTTGCCGAAGCTGCCCGATGACAGATCCGAGCTCCTCTTTACCAGGTTGACCATCGGGCATCGCCTCTTGGGCCTTCTGGAGCAGGGCGAGCACCTGCTCGTTCTCCTGAACGACCGCCTGACCGCGCGCGATAGCAGCGTCAACCTCGCCCTGGGCGGCCGTGACCGACGAAGCCGCCTTCCCCACCGCATCGTTGACCTGAGTGGACGTGCGCGAAATGAGAGAGGAACCCTGATCGAGAACGGTGCCCATGGAGGTAGAGAATTTGACGATTTGCGTGTTGGCGCTCGCCGTGATACCCGCCGCGTTAGATAAAGCAAGCGACAAGGTGGCGACGTCCTCCTTCGCCTGGGCGAGGGCGGTCCTCGCCGTCTCGGTCTTGCCGACCGCATCCGAGGAGGCTTGCGATAGAGCCGTCAGGGCCTCACGCGCCTCGGCGATGCCGGCCTGAGCTTCGTCGATGCGGGCGAGCGCGCCGCCCTTAGACGCTGCGGCGTTCGCATTCGCCTTGTCGAGCTCCTGGTTGAGCACCGACGCGACCGTTGAGCTGACTGTCGACACGAACGTATCGTTGATGGTGGTGTCAAGCGTGCTCGCGCCCGTATCGGTGATCTTCGGGGAAACCGCCCGAGTTTCTCATTCACGTAGTACTCGAGCTGCGGTTGTTTGAAATCGCCGGACAAAAGCGTCGTGACATCGGAGCTGAAGTCCTCGGGAATGATGAACAGGGCGTAAGTCTTGCCCGATTCAAGCTCCTTCATGCCCTCTTCTGCGCGTCACGAACGCCCATCCGAGCTGATCGTTCTCCTCCAACTGCGCAACCACGTCGTCGCCGAGCTGAAGGTCCCCAACGTATCGTCATGCGCACCCGCGTCTTCGTTGACGACGCACACGCGAAGATTGCCCGTGTTCTCGTAGGGATCCCAGAAACCCAAGACGTTGAACCACGTGTAAAGGGAGGGAAGCACGATCAAGAACAAGATGACGAGCCACGCCTGCGGCACTTTGGCTATGCGCTTCACATCGCGCCAGAACACACGAAAGACGTTTCGCACGATGCCTCCTCATAATATTTCGATCAATCCAAGCCTATAGATTAACACGCCACACTTGTCTATTATCTCATGCGGATCGTCCTTCATATCATTTCCGCGAGCTTTGTTTGCCGCCCCCGTCATCTCGCATGAGACGCGCCCTTCCCCGCCCGCAAAACTGCGGAAACGCGTTTACGATGCGATGCGCCGACGAATGTCCCACGAGCAACATAAACCCGCCCTTCAAGGCGAAAAGCATTATCGAACAATGTTCATTTAACGAACGTCGCTCAGAAACAATTCAGCTGCGGATGTTCCCCCTCTATTATGAGCTCGTAATCATCAACCGCTACAGAAGGATCGACATGAAACCGTCCACCCTCGTCAAAACCGCGCTTGTCTACGCCGTCGCAGCATTGGCCTCCGGCGTCATCTACCGCGAGTTCACCAAGATCAACGACTTCAATGGAATCACCGCACTCGGCGTCACGCATGTTCACCTGTTCGTACTCGGCACGTTGCTTTTCCTCGTCCTCGCTGCGTTCGCGCTTTCAACCGATATCCTGTCCGATAAGCGCTTCAAGCCGTTCTTCATCCTGCACAACATCGCCCTTCCTTTCTGCGTCGTCATGTTCTACGTGCGCGGCATCGTCGAAGTGCTCGGCGTGGCAGCGCCCGACGCGGCAATCGCCGGCATGGCGGGTCTTTCGCATATCGCACTCGCCGCATCCATCGTCTTAGGCTGCCTGTGCGTCATCAAGGCCGTGAAAGCCAAGGAGATCCGCGAGAAAGCTTAAACGACGTCCACGGCGAAAGCATCCGAGAGCCTTCAAGGGGGGGCCTGAGCCTGTCGAACGCATCGGCAGGCTCAGGCTCCCCTTTCTCTATATATATGCAACAAAGCCCGGGTTATAATCGGGCGCAACCCTCCGATTTCGCAACAAAACCCCCGCGCGCACGCCGTGGCAAACGTCTTGCCGTGCGCCGAACCCAAGGAGAACCGCATGGAAGCGTCGAAGGCTCAACTTCCCCGTCTCACCGAAGAGGCCATCCGCGCATATTACAAGCTCGACTTCCAACCCATGCTCGACGCGATCTCCCCGACTGTCTCTTCATCGGCGCGGCGTCGGACATCTACCGAGGCCTCGCCGAGATGCTCGACGACATTGGCAACATCAGAAACGTCCCGACCTTTTCCATGCGCAATCAGAAATTCGAGCTTGTTGACACCCAATGCCCCCGATCAGGCAATTGTTTTCGGCGAATACAATATGGAATCCGATTTCGGGTTCGACATGATCATCGCGGTTCACCAACGCATCACCGTCTCGCTTCGAAGAAACGGTTCTTCCTGGGAGATGTACTGCGTGCACAGCTCCAACGAATGGAACGAGCCCGACGATGGGGGAGATATTCCCCACCTTCGTCAGCAAGCAGACGTTCCGGTATTTGAAGAAGATCATGCGCGCCAGCGCCGAAAGCCTTGAGAGCCGCAAGCGCGTCTCTTTCAACGTCGACGGCGCGACCATGCTCATCAACCCCGACGTCATCTTGTACGCAGAGTCCGCGGGCAAGCAATCGGTGCTGCACCTCGCCGACCGGAAGATCACCGTCAACGCGATGCTGAACAACGTCGCGAACGCGCTGCCACCTGGCTTCATCCGCACGCATCGTTACTATCTCGTCAACACGGCACACGTCGAGCGCATCGAGCACCACCGCATCACTCTTTCAAACAACGACGAGTTGCCCATACCCGAGCGTCGTGCGAAAGAGGTTCGAGAAGCGCTGATTGCCTCTATGAAAAACGAAGGGAATGCCGATTCTCTGCTCATACGCCGAGATAGGCCGAATTCTCCTTGACCCCACCCTGACAGCAAGGTATGGTAGCCGCTATGCTTCTCATCAAACGTGCATATCGACGCGCCCGGATAGCGTCCAACTTCTCCCGCAGCGAGGCCCCTCGCCTTGCGCCTGTATGCACGAAGCTCACCTCGATGCTCATCTAAGCGTCACCCGAATCAGTCTACGTCAAAAACTTCGCGCGCGAACCATAAGTCTTCGCTTCGTGCGCCCGCGTTGCGGCCTCGCAGCTGCACGCCCGTTTTCGCGCGCCGTATTCGAAAGGTGACCTCCTTTGACCAACGAAACCGTAAACGCACAAAACCATAAGGCCTCGAAACACGAGATCCTCATCATCGCCGTCGTCATCGCCGGCGCCTTCCTCGCCATTTTGAACCAGACCGTCCTCGCCCCCGCCCTGCCCAAGCTCATGGAATCGTTCCAGATCAACGCGGGCACGGCGCAATGGGTGACGAGCATCTACATGCTCGTCAACGGCATCATGGTCCCCATCTCGGGATACCTCATCGACCGCTTCCCCACCCGCAAGCTCTTCTTCGCGTCCATGACGACGTTCATCGCGGGCACCGTCCTGTGCGCCTTAGCGCCCGGTTTCGAGATGCTCATCGTCGGACGCATTCTGCAAGCGGCGGGAGCCGGCGTGCAGCTACCGCTCGTCGCGGTCGTGCCCATGCTCATCTTCCCTCCTGAAAGCGCGGACCCGCCAGGGGCGTGGCGGGCATCGTCATGTCGGTCGCTCCGGCCGCAGGTCCCGTGGTGGCAGGAATGGTCATCGACGCCATGGGCTGGCGCGCCATGTTCTGGTCCATCGCGCCCCTCGGGCTGATCGTTCTCGCTGCGAGCTTCTTCCTGCTCGGCAACGTCGGCGAACTGAAAAAGCCCAAGCTCGACATCCTCTCCGTGCTTTTGTCCACCATCGCGTTCGGCGGCATGCTCTACGGCTTCTCGAGCGCATCGACCTTGGGTTGGACCAGCCCCATCGTCATCATCGGAATCGTCGCAGGTGTTGCCTGCCTCGTGCTCTTCGTCAAACGCCAGCGCAATCTCGATGAGCCTCTGTTGCAGATCCACGCGCTCAAATCGCGCGATTTCGCATGCTCGGCCATCATCGTCACGCTCATCAACTGCGCCGCTGCCGTCACCAATGTGACCCTGCCCATCTTCCTGCAAAACGTTTTAGGTGCTTCGGCCGCCGCAACGGGCCTCGTCATGATGCCCGCCGCCGCCGTCGGCATCATCATCAGCCCGCTGTCGGGCATCGTGTTCGACAAGTTCGGTCCGCGCGGCATCACCGTCGGAGGGCTCGTCATCATGACGCTCGCCCTCGCGGGGTTCACCCTGCTCTCCCCCCGATTCCACCCCTCATCGTCGCAGCCGTGCTTGTCACGCTGATGGCCACAGGGCAAACACTTGCCAACATGCCCGCGAACACCTGGGGCATCAACGCGCTCTCCAACGACATGATCGCCCACGGCAACGCCATCAGCAACACGGGTCGCCAAGTCGGCGGGGCTATCTCCACCGCGCTCATCGTCACCGTCATGACCATGGTGAGCACGGCAAACGCGGCAGCGGGACCGGTTGTATCCACCGCATGCGGCATTCAAGCCGCATACGGCGCCTGCGCGCTTGTCTCCGCCGTCGCACTCGTGTTCGCCATCGTCAAAGTACGGTCCGCCAAGAAGGAGGCGTAAGTTATGACAAAGGAAACCGTCGGTCACATCATGGAGCGCAACGCTTATCGATGCCTGGATACCGCAACGCTCGAGGAGGTAACCGCGCAGCTGATCGAGCTTGGCGTGAGCAGCCTTCCCCTGTCGTCGATGGGCGCGAGCGCGTCGTCGGGTTCATCAGCGACGGCGACATCATGCGCGCCATCGCCGAGCATAAAACGCGCTCCATATTCTCGGGCGGCGCACCCACCCTGCTCTATTACGATGACGAATCCGTCGAGGACAAGGTGCGCTCCCTTAAAACGCGCAACGTCATGGAGCTTGCCACGCGCAAAGTGCTCTGCGTCACCGAGACGCAGAGCATCGGCCGAGTCGCCGACATACTATCCAAGAAAAAATTCAAGAAGCTCCCCGTCATCGATGACGACGGAAGGCCTCGTCGGCATCATCCGCCGCTCGAGCATCATGAAGTACGTGTTCGACCTGCTCTTCAGCGACCAGGAGGCGTAAAGCCGCTTAAAACCCCGCCTATCTCTTTGATTCCTTACATGTCAAGGTGAGTTCGTAAAAACAACAAAATCTTCTCGTGCTAGTATCCTCTCATCAGGTCACGAAACTGGAGGTGCACGATGTTTTTCTACGAACCGCTCTCGGCAACGGCCATCGTCAGCGTTTTGCTCTATCTGGTGTTCCTCATAGGCATGAACGAGCTGTCGCGCCTGAACAAATGGGTTGGCGGGGTGCTTTTCATCGTCCTTCCGCTCGTGCTCACCATCTTCGTCTGGCCCCACACCGCCGTCGAGGGAACCGGCGCCGGCACATGGTTTCAATGGGTGAAGACGTACTCCTGCCTCGCAGGAGCCATTCTCGGTTGGCTGATCGTTTACTTTCCCCGCCTTTCAGAGGAAATACATCGTCTGCATCCCGCCGATCATCTTCGCCATCAACATCCTCGAGGCGTGCATACGCGATTTCCAGCTGACGGGCGTCAACGGCATCGTCGACGGCTATTTGGTCGTCGGAGGCCCGTGGAACGTGATGAACGGCATCGCGGGTATATTGAACGCCGTCTGCATCTGCGGATTCTTCGGCATCATCGTCGGCCGCGGTAAGAAGAAAGACTACGTCTGGCCCGATCAGCTGTGGTTCTGGATCATCGGATACGACCTTTGGAACTTCGCCTACACCTACAACAGCGTATCAGACCGCTCCATGTACTGCGGCCTCATCCTGCTGGCAGCCTGCACCATCCCTGCGTTCTTCATCAAGCGCGGCGCATACGCCCAACACCGCGTGCGCACCCTCGCCTTCAACATGATCGTCACGATGACCATCCCCTGGTTCTACCTGCACCCCGCATTCGTCGTTCACTCGACGAACAGCCCCGCCGCACATACGACCATTTCCGTCATCGCGCTTCTCTTCAACATCGGCGTGTTCGTCTACCAGGCCTACACCATCTTCGGCAAGAAGCGCAACCCCTTCAAAACCGAGCTTTACTTCGACAACCCGAAATTCCAGCGAGTCTACCTCGAGAGCATCGACGTGCCCCGCAGGTCAGGAGCAGGCCTCGCTTGACCGCCTCATCGCGCAAGGCTACGCCGCCGCATGGGACGAAAAGGGACGCCGCCGCGTGTTCGAACCTGAGCCCGACGTCACACCCCGAACCCGGCGCATCCGCAGGCGATGCGGGCCGATCGCGCAGCTAGCAGCGCGATCACCGTCATCATCATAGCGAAGCGACCCCTCCGCAAGGCGGGCTCCTGGAATAAGGATGCCCGCCTTAGCTGCTGCAGCATAGTCAATTCTCGGCAAAATATCCTCAGTGCACTTCGATGAGCGATTCGAACCGCCTACAATGACCCGAAAGAGAGAACGCGCGAACCACGGAAGATCGATGATCAAGCTTATCGCCTGCGACATGGACGGAACTCTGCTCGACGAGGACGGAAATCTTCCCGAAGGAACATACGATCTCATCCTCGAACTCGCGCATGCGGGCATCCGGTTCACAGCGGCATCGGGTCGGCGCTACGACACGCTGCGCTCCATGTTCAGCCCCTGTCGCAGACGGCATGGACTTCGTTGCATCGAACGGCGCGCAGGTATACGCACGGGGCACGCTCGTCGATCGCGAGGTGTTCTCCCATGCTGCGGCGAAACGGCTGAAATGCGTCGTCGACATGTTCGACACGCTCCATCTCGCGTTGTTCGATGAAACGCTCTCGTTTCTCCTCGACGACGAAGAGCGATTCGAACGCGAAATCGATAAGAACCTTCCGAACCCCTGCCGCGTCTACGACGTCCCGTCACCCGACACGAGCATTGTCAAAGCCTCGATCTACTGCGACGAGGCGCTCATGGATATGGCGTACGTGCTCGAGCGCGAGCTGGGGAGACGACTTCGTGTTCGCTCCGTCAGGATCGCGCTGGATCGACGCCATGCAGCGAGGGGTCAGCAAAGCGACGGGCATCGCGCAGATCATGCAAGCCTACGGCATACCGGCCGACGAGGTCATGGCGTTCGGCGATTCGATGAACGATTACGAGATCATGCGCATGGTGGGAACAAGCTGCGCGATGGGAAACGGACGCTCGGCCATCAAGCAGATCGCAACGCGCGTCATCGGGCCGAACACCGAGCAAAGCGTCCAACGAGAGCTGCGTGCACTGCTCGATCGCCAAGCCGATAAGCGCTAGGAACCGAACGCCGCGTGCGGGTCGCACGTCCTCAGGCCCGCGCGGAAATCGTCAGCGACCTGCGTTCCACAACCTGACCAGCTCGCAAGCTGCCTCGTAGGGACTCTCGGCAGCGCAAACCGCCGACACGACGAAGAACCCCGCGACGCCCGTCTTCTTCAAGTCGGGAAGATCGCACGCCTTCACGCCGCCGCCCACCACGATGGGAAGCGGACTCACGCGCTCAAGCTCCGCTATCTCGGCAAGCGTCCGCACGATGATGTTGCCTTCCGCATCCATACCGCAGTCGCGCTTGGTTTCAGTCTCATGCAGCGGTCCCACGCCGAAATAATCGGCACAGCTCACATCCACCGTCCTCACGTACTCGATCATCTCGACGCACGAGCCGAGAGCCCGACGATCGCATCGGGGCCGAGGAGCTTTCGACACACCTCGACGGGGATGTCGGATTGCCCGACGTGCACGCCGTCGACCTTCACGCCCGCCTCGCGCGCAGCGAGCACGACATCGAGCCTGTCATCCACCAAAAAGCGCGACCGAGTCGCTTTTTGCCCTCCCTGCGCGATAACGCGCGCGGCGCCCGCGGCGCAGTCGATCAGCTCTCGCGCCGAGCACGCCTTCGAGCGAATCTGCACGCAGGTGAAACCCGCGCGAACCGCGTCGCGCACCACGTCCGAGACATCACGACCAAGCGTGTTCTCGGGACCCACCACCAGGTAGGCCGATATGTCGAGCTTTTCGCGCATGGCTCGTCTCCTTTCCGCGACCTCGAAGCGTCCGCCCGAGCGCTTCGGCCGTTAATACGTATCTGCCGGCATGCTTACGAGAGCAACGCGTCGACCTTCGCCACCTTCGTCTCCATCGTGCCTTCGAAACCGGGACGGATGTCAGCCTTCAAAACAACCTCAGTGCGAATGCCCTTCTCCGCGAGCACGAGCGTGGCCTCCTTGACGACCTTCATGACCTCGTCCCATTCGCCTTCGCTCTCGGTGAACATCGAATAGGTCTTGTTGGAAAGCCCCGATGCGCGAATCACGCGCACGACCTCGGCGACTTCCTCGGCAAGCTCGTCCCCGACCCCGAAAGGAGCGATGGCGACGGCGACCAACGTGTTCATGCTAAGCCTCCTCAACTCTCAGCTCGCAACCCGCAACGTCGTCAGCTGCAGCGAGGTAAAGCTCGTCGATGAACGCCGCCTTGAAGCTCGCAGGCGCGTTCGCAGACGCCGCGGCACGGATTCCGCGACGTTGTAGTGCGCGACGCCGCAACGGCTGCGACGAACGGATCGGCAACGGCAGCGTAGACGGCCATGACGCCGCCGAGGGAACAACCGAAACCCGTGACCTTCTCCATGAACGAGCTACCGCCTTGCGAAAAGACCACCGTGTCGCCGTCGGTCACGAGATCCTCCTCGCCGGAGACCGCGACGGCCCCGCCGGTCCAACGGGCGAGCGCCACGGCGGCGCAGCGCGCCGCTTCAACCGGATCGGTCGAGTCGACGCCGCGCACCCGACCCATCTGCGCCGCGTCGCCTTCGAGACCCCACAGGCCCGCCAAGGCGATGATCTCCGAAGCATTGCCACGCACGATGGAAGGCGCGCGGTCTTTGAGCTTAAGCAGGATATCCGTGCGCAACGAGCCGATCCCGATGCCGACGGGATCGAGCACCCAGGGCTTGCCCGCCTCATGAGCACGGCGGGCGACAGCGGGCACCGTCTGCTCGTAAACGGGCAGAAGCGTTCCCATGTTGACGTAGACGGCTCCGCCCGCGTCAACAAGGAACTCGCCCTCATCCGCAAATACACCATGGCAGCCGAGCCGCCGACCTGCAAGCTGCGCGTTCGCGACGAAATCCATGGTCACGCTGTTGGTGACCGAACCCGCCAACGGCTTCGCGCCGCACCGCGCCAACGGCCTGCGCAACGTCACACCTATGCTCTCAAGCGTCGTCATCGACGTAGCCCCTTTCATCGCGAAGCGCCCCGGAAGCGCTCCCGAATGTTGATTTATCTTCGCAGCGAGTATACCGAGCGACCGATCGCCGCAGTCGCCCCGTTCGTCAGCGGCGGTCATCGAGCGCTATCGCGGCAAGACGACGAAAAAGATCCGCCGATATCGCTAACCGCGCAGATCTTCGAAGAAGCCGACGCGAACCCGCTTCAAGACGACCTCGCCCTCCTCTTGGGACGCGTCAAGATCGACGTCGGCGAGTAAGCAGAAATCATGATCCGCCTCAGGGTCGCTGAAGATCTGGCGAACATGCCATACGCGATCCGACCTCTCGTCTTTTCTCGTCGATCCGAGATACTTCGCTGAGCGAGCATCGGCGTCGATGAGAATCTCCTCATGGGCTTCGAAATAACCCCTCGAGCGCCTCCGTCCAGCGTCGCTCGCCAAACCCGGCGGCACCATCGAGATCGCCGAGCCGGCGATAGCGTTGCGCCGCCGCCAGCCTCACGCGGAAGAAAAGAGCGTTGCGAACGAGAACGGTGAGACCGTGACGATCCTCGACCACCTCATCGGCAATCCGGGGCATATCGACCGCAGGTTGAGACCCCGCGTTCGCCCACTCGTCCACCAAGCTCGAATCGACGGAGCGAACGACGAACCCGAGCCACGCGATAACATCGCGCAGCTGATCGTCGAGCTTATCCGTCGGAACCGTGCGCGCGAGCACGCGATAAGCGTCGGAAAGATAGCGCAAAAGCGTGCCCTCCGAGCGCGCGATGCCGTAGCGGCCGATGTACTCCTTGAAATCCGAAACCGTTTCGAGCATGTCGCGCAACACCGATTTAGGAGCAAGCTCGAAATCCCGCGCCCACGGCACGTCCTGGCAGTAACGATCGAACGCGGCGTCAAGCAATCCTCGAGCGGCTTGGGATACGTGACCTCGGCGATACGCTCCATGCGCTCATCGTACTCTCGACGCCATCGGCCTTCATAGCGGCCATGGCGGCGTCGCGCCCTTTGCGCTCCTGGGCGCGCAGAACCTGACGCGGGTTCTCAAGCGTGGCCTCCACCATGGAGATCACGTCAAGCGCGTACGTCTCGCTTTCAGGATCGAGCAATTCGAGCGCTGCCAGCAAAAACGGCGAAAGCGGCTGATCAAGCGCGAAATCATCGGGAAGATCGATCGTCGTCACGTACTCGACCGCGCCATCGACCTCGTGACGCTCCACGACATCGGCCGCGATGAGCGTCGCGAAGATCTCGTCCGCGCGAACGACGAGAGCGGCTTTCTCCTCGTCGGGCTGCGCGGAGTCGTCGATAAGCTTCAGCACGCGCGCATACGCGTCCCCGCCCTGATCGACCTCGGACAATACCATCGAATGCGTGATGCGCATGTGAGGCTTGAGCGTCTCGGGAGGAGCTTTCCACCAACCGCTCGAACGTCGTCTTGTTCCACGACACGAAACCCTCGGGCGGTTGCTTCTTCTTAATCTTGCGAATCTTCTTCGGATCGCCGCCCGCCTTGGCCATAAGCCTTGGCATTCTCGATCTCGTGCTCGGGTGCCTCGGCGATCACCATGCCCTCGGTGTCGAACCCCGCGCGCCCGCCCTGCCCGCGATCTGATGAAACTCGCGAGAACGACGACGGCGCATGCGACGTCCGTCGTATTTGGTGAGCGCCGTCAGCAGCACGGTGTGGATGGGTACGTTGATACCGACACCGAGCGTATCGGTGCCGCAGATGACGGGCAGCAGCCCCTGCTGGGCAAGTTTTTCGACGAGAAGGCGGTAGCGTGGCAGCATGCCGGCATGATGCACGCCCACGCCGACGCCGAGCAAGCGCTTGAGCGTCTTGCCGAACGCCGTGGTGAAAGCGGGTTCCTCGCAGCGCATCCTTGATCTGCTCGCGCTGCTCTTTCGTGGTGACGCCGAAGCTAGCGAGCGACTGGGCGCACGCAAGCGCGGCGTCCTGCGAGAAATGGACGATATAGAGCGGCGCCTCCCCGCGGCGCAACGCCAACTCAACCGTGCCTTCGATGGAGGTTTCCACGTACTCGTAACTCAAGGGCACGGGTCGCGGCGCGTCGAGCACGAGATCGACCTCGCGGCCTGTATGGTCCTCGAGCATCTTCGCGATACCCGTCACGTCTCCGAGCGTGGCGCTCATGAGAAGAAACTGCGTGTGGGGAAGCGTGAGCAACGGAACCTGCCACGCCCACCCGCGATCTACATCTCCGAAGTAATGGAACTCATCCATCGCGACGCAACCGACGTCGGCGTCTTCACCCTCGCGCAGCGCTTGGTTCGCGAGAATTTCCGCCGTGCAGCAGATAACCGAGCATCGGCGTTGATGTGGAGTCGCCCGTGATCATGCCGACGTTATCCCGCCCGAACACTTCGACCAAATCGAAGAACTTCTCGTTGACGAGCGCCTTGATGGGAGCAGTGTAATAAGAGCGCTTGCCCGACGCGAGCGCCATGAAATGAAGACCGAGAGCCACCAGAGACTTACCCGAGCCGGTCGGCGTGCCCAAGATGACGTGATCCGAGCGCCTCTTCCTGATGAGGCCAAAACTCAATCGGAAATGAGAAACGAACGAAACGCCTCGTCAGGCTCAAGCCACGGCTCGGCTTCGCAGCCCTCGGCGGGCTCCCACCAACTCGGGCGAGGGCGCCGAGAGGCCGAATGCGGAAGCCTCGCCGACGTCCTCGGCATCGGCGGCGCACATCGATGCGCCGCCGGTTATCCGCTGATCCTGCACGTTCGCAAACCGCTCTTTTACGCGATGCCGCAAGCGGCCTTGAGCGCATCCACCTTGTCGGTGTGCTCCCAGGTGAACTCGGGAAGCTCACGTCCGAAGTGACCGTACGCGGCGGTCTTGCGGTAGATGGGACGACGAAGGTCAAGTTCGTCGATGATCGCGCCGGGACGCAGGTCGAACACCTCGTTCACCGCGCGCTCGATGGTCTCCACGGCGACATGCTCGGTGCCGAACGTCTCCACCATAACCGAGACGGGGCGCGCCACGCCGATGGCGTAGGCGATCTGAACCTCGCAGCGATCGGCAAGCCCGGCGGCCACCACGTTCTTCGCCACCCAGCGCGCGGCGTAGGCGGCAGAGCGGTCCACCTTCGTGCAGTCCTTGCCGGAGAACGCCCCGCCGCCGTGGCGGCCCATGCCACCGTAGGTGTCGACGATGATCTTGCGCCCGGTGAGGCCGGCGTCCCCCATGGGGCCGCCGATGACGAAGCGGCCCGTGGGATTCACGTGGATCTCCGCGTCCTCAGCGAGCTCGACGCCCTCGACCTCGAAAAACAGGCTTGACGACGTTGTCGACGATAGCCTCGCGCAGCGTGTCCGCGTCGACGTCGTCGGCGTGCTGCGTGGACACGACCACCTTCTCCACCGACACGGGGGCGCCGTCCACGTAACGAACCGAAACCTGCGTCTTGCCATCGGGACGCAGGAAGGAAAGCGTGCCGTCCTTGCGAACCGCGGTCAGGCGCTCGGCGAGACGATGCGCCAGATAAATCGGCATGGGCATGAGCGTCGAAGTCTCGTTGCACGCGTAGCCGAACATCATGCCCTGGTCGCCGGCGCCGACCGTCTCGTAGGGATCCGCCGCATCGGCGCCATGCTGAACCTCCCAGGACTCATCGACGCCCTGGGCGATATCGGGAGACTGCTCGTGGATGGAGTTCAGAACACCGCAGGTTGTTCCGTCGAAGCCGTACTTCGCGCGGTCGTAGCCGATCTCGCACACCACATCGCGCACGATGGAGGGCACGTCGACGTATGCCTGCGTGCGAATCTCGCCGGCGACCATGACGGTGCCGGTGGTCACGAGCGTCTCGCAAGCGCAGCGGACCTTCGTCACATCGGCGGGCTGACCGTTCGGCGCGACATACCCCTCGCGCTCAAGCTCGATCTCCTTAGCGAGGATGGCGTCCAGGATGGCGTCGGAGATCTGGTCGCAAATCTTGTCGGGATGCCCCTCCGTCACGGACTCGGACGTGAAAAGATAGGTGTTTTTGCTGTTCTGTCATGAAGTCTTCCTCCTTCATCGTTGTCGGCGGGACCACCTTTGACCCAAGGCCAGGTTGGTGCCGGGATCAGCGAGCCAACTCTCGCCCCCGACTCTAGATAAACGGATATGTCGATAGCGAGCATGCAACTCGCAAGCCTTCAAATAATACTATGTTCTTAGTCAAGCAGGCAAGGAAAACGACCAGAAGCACAAAGAGACGAACGCGCTTCAGCCGTTCGCCCCGCGCAAACGGCTAAGCACGCCCGATCGATAACCGAGCGGGGATCGCGATCGTCGTCAAAAGCCCCGTGCATCTGCCTACCTTGGCGATCGAACTTCTCGATATCGGTGTCGGCCATTCCGCAATACGTACGAGCGCGATACGGCGAGCGCGGGTCCTCGCGATCCGTCCAGATGCGCTCGGCTACAGGGGCCCACGCCCGAGCCGCTTCATCGCACTTCGCGCAAAGCTCGTCAGCGCTTTCGGTCTTCTTCAAATCGGTCGAACGGGCGCCCGACTCCTCCACCATCGCACGCAGGCAGTCAGGATTCTCAAGCATCGGGCACGGTCGCAGAAGGTTGTCGTTGAACGGCTGATTCTCGTAGTACGACATGAAAATCGGCGACTTCAAGGCCTCGAGCAGCGAAACGTCATGGATGTTCGCGTTCGAATAATGGATGAACACGCACGGCTCGACATCGCCTGCCGCGTTGATGTGCAGGTAGCGTCGGCCACCAGCGATACAACCGCCAACATATTCACCGTCGTGTTGGAAATCAAGCGTGAACAGCGGCTTCTCGTCGCGCATGCGGCGAACGAACCGTACAGGTGCTCGCGCTGCTCGGGCGTGGGCATGAGCGAGGCAGGCGCACCCACGCCGACGGGCATGTAGGTGAATATCCACGCGAACAGGGCGCCCTTGTCGATCAGCCAATCGATGTATTCCTCGCTCGCAATGGATGCGGCGTTCTCATTCGTGTAGCAGCATGACACGCCGAAGGGAAGACCGTGAGACCTGAGCAGATCCATGGCCGCATCGATGCGCTGATACGTTCCCTGACCGCGACGTGAGTCGGTCGCCGCCTCGTCGCCCTCGGCTGAGATCGCGGGCACGAAGTTCTTCACGCGGATAAGGTCTTGGCAGAACCCCTCATCGATGAGGGTCGCGTTCGTGAAAACACAAAAACGCGCAATCGGGATGCTTCTCGCATAGCTTGATCAAATCGCGCTTGCGGACGAGAGGCTCCCCCGCCGGTGTAAATGTAGACGTGAACGCCAAGCTCTTTGCCCTGGCAGATGATCGAATCGATGTCGTCGAAGGACAAATTGAGGTTATGCCCGTACTCCGCCGCCCAGCAACCGGTGCAATGAAGGTTGCAGGCGCTGGTGGGATCGAGCAGGATGGCCCAGGGGATGTTGCAACGGTGCTTCTCGCGCATCTTCTCCTGCTTGTCCCATACGAGAAGATTCGACTCAACGAGAAACGCCTTGATGAGCGAACCTGCCACCTCGGGGTTAAGCTTCGCCACACGCATGAGCAACTGGTACCAGTTGCTTTGATCCTCGATGGCGTGCGTGAACGCCTCGCGCTGAGAGGAGAACAAGGCCTCGGGCAAAAGGGCGTTGAGCTTATCCATGATCTTGCCCATGTTCTCCTCGGGGTTTTCGAGGAGGTAGTCGACCAGTTTATCGGCAGCGGCACGTTTCGCAAACTCCATTGGCTTCATAATTTCGCCTCGACTTTCCTCATGCGGACATGTCGAGCACGCCCGCCAATTCGTCGTTCGCATCGTAATTGCATCATACTCCTTAGTAGCTTTTTCTACAAGTGTTGTTTTTTTGGCTTTTGGGGAATATGATGCTTTATGGTGCGTTTCACCAGCTGGAAGGCCCGTCGATCACGGCTGAGACTTATCACCGGACTGCGAGGATCGTGGAATTGTCACCAACATGTGGTTTAATGCTCACCGATACCTAAACGAGGGGGAGCAGATGAGCGAAAACAAGGGCGAGAAGAAAAAGATCGATCGCAGGATCATCAAAACGCAACGCGCCATCAGGGGAAGCGTTCCAACATCTCCTTATCGAAAAAGGCATCGACAAGATCACCGTCAGCGCGCTTGCCCGCGAGGCCGACATCGATCGTAAGACGTTCTACTTGCACTTCCGCTCGATCGATGAGCTCATCCAACAGGAAGCCAACGCCCTCGTCGAACGCGTCGCCGGCGCGCTCACCACCACGGTTCACGACGACGACCCCGTGTTTCTCAACATGCGCCGCGTGCTCGTCGAGCTCGCCAACGTCGTCAGCGAAAACGAAACGCTCTACCAGCACGTCATCTCATCGCTTTCCATGGATCAGATGGTCAACACGCTTTTCACCCCGGTTCGCCGGGCGGTTCTCGAAAGCGACAAGGGAGCGCGTCTCGCGGGCGATCCGGGCTCGACTACATCCTGCGTTTCTACATCGCGGGAACCTTGTCCGTCTTCATCGAATGGTTCATGAACGACCGTGAGAAGCCGATTGCGTCCATCGTCGATATCGTCGAGCAGGCGACGCGCGCGAACGAGGCCATCCTGAACCCGGGAAAGACCCTGCCTCCGGAAACGGAACGGGCGCGATAGCGCACCTGCGGGCACATCGAATGCGGGCGGTCTTCGGCACGAGGGCCGCCCGCATCAACGAGGACGAACCCATCGTCACGCACGTTTTCCGCACTCCGGCGCACCGCGCCGTGCGCCTCTTGCGACGTCGGCGCGGCGAAGCGACGTCTTGCTTCTCGATCGTGATAAACTCTTGCGCGCGAACCATCGCGAGCGAATTCGCGAAACAACCGAGAAAGCGAGCGTCTATGACCTCTAACTCAGAATACACCGAAGCGTACCTGCGTATCATCGCCGACCTCAACGGAGACGTTGACGGACGCAGGGCCGCTCATGCCTACATGAAATCATCGACCGCGATCGTGCATCATCGCGTCGTCGACTGCTCCTACCTGCCCCGCTTGTTCAACCAGGCAACGTACGACGTCATGAAGGAAACGGCCGAGACCGCTCACCGCATCCTGTGCAAGCTTATCGAGCGCTACCTCGACGACCCCGGCTACCGTCGCGTTTTCGATTTCGACCCGCGACTCGCCGAGCTCATCCTGCTGCCGCGCGACTACGACGCGCTGCTGCCTTCGCACGCGTCGACACGTTCATAAACGAAGATGATTACCAAGTGAAGTTCTGCGAGTTCAACGGGGACGGCTCTTCGGGCATGAACGAGAACCGCGAGATCACCAACTCGGTGAAAAACTCCCCCGCCTTCCTCGAGTTCGCCAAAGCGCACCGCCTGGCCGGCTGCGACCTGTTCGAGCCCTGGGTCGAGAAGTTCCTTGCGATCTACGACACTTATCGCTTCAAGGTCGGACATCCCCGCATTGCCATCTGCGATTATCTCGAAAACGGCGTGGTCGACGAGTTCCACATCTTCGCCGAGCTCTTCCCGCAAACGCGGCGTCGACTGCACCGTATGCGACGTGCGCGATCTCGCTTTCGACGGCGAGACGTTGCGCGACGAAAACGGCGAGCAGATCAACGCCATCTGGCGACGCTGCGTGACCAACGACGTCATCGAGCACTGGGACGATTCCCAAGACCTCATCGAAGCGGTTCGCGCCCGCAAGGTTGCGCTCATCGGCAGCTTCGCAGGCCATATCGTGCATGACAAGCAGATCTTCGAAGTCCTGTTCAAGCCCGAGACGAAAGCGCTTCTCAGCACCGAGGAAAACGACTTCATCGAGCGAACCGTCCCCCGCACGACGTTTCTCGACAGCACGCAGATCGACCTCGATCACGTCAGATCAGAGAAAGATGCGTGGATCATCAAGCCCTCCGACCACTACGGTGCCGATCAGGTTTACGCAGGCTGCGAGGTCGATCAAGCGACCTGGGAGACGCTCGTCGACCGGTTCGCCGACGGCGCGGCGGGCTACCCGTTCATCGTTCAGCAATACATCAAGCCGTTCAAAACAGAGACGCTGCCGCCCGATACGAACATCGCCGAACTGTCCGACGATGAGGTGCGCGTCGAGCCCATGTTCTACAACAACCTCAACGGCCTCTACTTGTACGACGGCGTCTTCCAAGGCGTGTTCAGCCGACTCGGGCCCCCTGCCTACCATTTCGAAGGAGAACCAGGGGATGACCGCCGCGACCATCTGTCGACGCCGACGTGCACGACGGAATCGAGCTCGCATGAGCAAGAACGCCCAAGCGAACGTGATGACGGCGCTCACCGCCCTCGCTCTAGCCCTCACGTTCATCGCAAAGCGGGTTCGCCGTTTGCGCAGGCATCCCGCGACCACCGAGGTGCTTTCGCGCGCGACGAGCACCGAGGAGCTTTCGCCGTTCACGCGCGATCAGCTCGTCGAAGCGGCCCTCGCCACCCGCGCCTACACCGTCGAGGGAACCGAACGCGATGAGCTCGCCGATGTCGTGGCGCGGATCAATCGCGACGCCGCCACACCGTACGCCGACGCGACACGAGCCGAGCTCGATGCCGCACCCGACGCCTACGCGCTCACCCCCGACGCGCTTGATCACCTCGACGACGTGCACGCCGTCATCGAGCGGGTCATGCCCGCTCTTTTTTTCGGTTGCGCGGTGCTCGCGGCGTTTTGCCTGATGGTCACGATGCGCCAATTCCCCATCCGAGCCGTGGGACGCGCGCTCTTTTTCGCAGGCTGCGGGGTGATCGTCGTCTTCGCCCTCCTCGGCGCATGGGTGATGATCGACTTCAGCAGCTTCTTCGCCGTGTTCCATTCGCTGTTCTTCGCGGCGGGAACATGGACGTTCCCCCTACGATTCGCTGCTCATCTGCATGTATCCGCAAGCATTTTGGATGGGAATGGGGGCGGTCTGGCTTGCCACCGCAGTAGCCTTGTCTATACTTTCGGTGGTGTTCGGCATTCTGCTGACCAAAAAGGAAAGCGCGCCGATCGACAACGCAACGCATAGCAATTTGCACCTGCATAAGCCCGAGGCATGAAAGGGCGTATGCAGGTTGAGCAGAACCCAGCTCGTCAACCTCTCGGAAGACAACGGAGAAGAAGGAAGGCCATGACAGACACCGCAAAACCCGTCCGAGTACGATTCGCCCCTTCGCCCACGGGCAAACTTCACATCGGCGGCGCGCGTACCGCGATATATAACTGGGCTTTCGCCCGCGCCATGGGCGGCACGTTCGTTCTGCGCATCGAGGACACCGACCCCGAGCGCTCAACCGAGGAGAACACCCAGATCATCCTGCGCGCCCTACGCTGGATGGGCCTCGACTGGGACGAGGGCCCCGAGGTCGGCGGCGAGTTCGGCCCCTATTTCCAGACGCAGCGCACGCAAACGTACGCGGACGCCCTTGAGCGTCTGCGCGAGCGCGACGCCGTCTACGCGTGCTTCTGCACGAAAGAGGAGCTTGACGAGAAGCGCGCTATCGCCGAGAAGACGGAGGGCGGCTACGCCGGCTACGACCGCACGTGCCGCGACCTTCCGCGCGCTGAGGTCGAAGCTCGTATCAGCGCAGGCGAGCCTCACGTTTGGCGCCTGAAGGTGCCGCTCGACCACGGACCTATCGAATTCGACGATGCGGTGTACGGGCACATGTCCTTCCCCGCCGATGTGATGGACGACATGATCCTGCGCCGCACCGGCGGCACCTTCACCTACAACTTCGCCGTGGTCTGCGACGACGTGAACATGGCCATCACCCATGTCATCCGCGGCGACGACCATCTCTCGAACACGCCGCGCCAGATCCTCATCTACGAGGCGCTCGGGTTCGAGGTTCCCACCTTCGCGCATCTCTCCATGATCCTCGGAGCCGACGGCAAGAAGCTCTCCAAGCGCCATGGCGCCACCAACGTGGAGGAGTATCGCGATCGCGGTTATCTCTCCGATTCGCTCGTCAACTTCCTCGCGCTTCTGGGCTGGTCGCTTGACGGCGAAACAACCATCATCGATCGCGAGACGCTGTGCCGCGAGTTCTCGCTCGATCGCGTCACCAAAAAGGATGCCGTGTTCGACGAGACGAAGCTCGACTGGATGAACGGCGTTTACATTCGCGAGATGGGCGCGCACGCGTGGGCGGACGCCGCCCTGCCCTGGCTTGTCGATGCGGCGGCGTTCGCGAGCAAAGCAGGCGATGAAGCCGCGCGCATCGTCGCGACGCCGAACCCGTCCGATCCCAACGCGCCCCAGCCCGATCCCATCGTCATCACCGACGTCGACCGTGCCGCCGTACGTGACGCAATCGACGACCTTGCCCACGACGGCGAGCCGTCCACAATCGAGCGCATGTACCCGCTGGTGGCCGAACGCCTTGCTCGCCTTGACGAGATCCCGGCTAAGCTCGAGTTCCTCTTCTGGGGGCCGCAGGTGCGTCTTGACGAGAAGAGCGTGAAGAAGGTGCTCCAAAAGGAAAGCGCCCGACCCGCCGAAGCGCTCGACGCCTGCCGCAGCGTGCTCGCCGATGAAAGCATCGCATGGGAGGCAGCTGCGCTTGAAACCGCATGTCGCGCGGCGGGCGATAAGCTCGAGATGAAGGTTCAAGAACCTCCTGCAGCCGCTGCGCGCGTGGCCGTGTGCGGCAACATGGTTTCGCCGCCTTTGTTCGAGAGCGTCGAGCTGATGAAGCGCGAGGACGTGCTCGCGCGCATTGACGCAACGCGCGCGCTCGTATACGGAGCGTAATTCCCGGAAGGCCCGCTAATGCGGGCCTTCTCGTTCTAAAGGAGCTGATTATGAACGGAAACGAACCAACCCTCGAGGAAGCTCGCGAGATCTTCAACAAGGACCAGTTCGCAACGAAAGCTGCGGGGTGCCGCATCTTGGAAGCACGCCGCGGCCATGCTGTTTGCGAGATGCCGATTCATGATATCCACCGCAACGCCATGGGAGGCGTCATGGGCGGCGCCATCTTCACCCCTTGCCGACTTCGCCTTAGCCATCGCCAGCAACATCGGGGAGGAGCCTTCGGTGGCGGTCAGCAACACCATCAACTTCATGAGCGCAACCAAGGGAAGCGTGTTGAAAGCGACCTGCGACGTCGACAAATCCGCCGTCGGTTAGGATTCTACACGGTGGATGTCGAAGATGACACAGGTCGTCTTGTGGCGAAGATGTGCGCGACCTGCGCACGTTAGCGAGCACGGACCCGGCGAGATACGCTATCATTGTCCGACCGCAATTGTATCGCGCATGGTGCGCGATAAGGGAAACGAGTTGAACACATGTCATTATCCGGAAAGCAAATCCGCCAGCTGCGCAGCATGGCGAACACGCTGAAGCCCCTGCTCATCATCGGCAAAGGAGGCGTGACCGATGGCGTCGCGGTTCAGGCGGGCGAAGCGCTCGAGGCGCACGAGCTGGTTAAGTGCTCGGTGCTCGAAGGCTGCGACGTTCCCGCGCAGTCCGTCGCGTTCGAGCTGGCAGAGCGCCTCGAGGCTGAAGTCGTCCAGGTGATCGGCCGCAAGTTCACCCTCTACCGTGAATCGAGCCGGGAAGACATCGAAAGATCGTCTTGGCGTAAAGCTTTTTCGAGCCCGCAGATGCGGGCTCTTTTTCTTGTCGCCAAGAGCACCCGCTTCGACAAGCGAAAGCGCACCTGGTTTCGTGCCTGCGGATGCGGGCACGATCCACCCCCCCCTAGCAAAGTACCCGCATTAACTCAACAGGAACGATCGTGCGTTTTCGAACATGACGAGCTCGGCCACTTCTTCCCCGAACTCACGAGTTATCAGCGCCCGCAGATCACGCAGGCGATCGCAAGGGGTCGAGCCACGAGGGCACGTCGCAGCCGTCGTAATCGCTTCCGAGAGCCAAGACACGCTCCCCCGCCACTTCAAGAACATGGTCGATATGGCGCAATACGTCGCTTTCGGACGGATCCGCGCGCAGGTCGGTGAGAAAGTCCCTGCAGAAATTCAAGCCCACGACGCCACCGCGATCGGCGATCTCGCGCAACTGCCAATCCGCGAGATTGCGCGGATGAGCGCATATCGATCGCGCATTCGAGTGGGAAGCGGCGAACGGCTTTTTTCCACAACCTTGCAAACGTCTTTGAATCCTTCGTCGTTAAGATGGGACACGTCGACGATAATCTCACGTGCCTCAAGCTCGCGAACCATCGACCGACCGAAACCCGTGAGACCTTCGCTCGTGAGGTTGCCGCTTCCCAACGCGTTAGCGCCGTTCCAGGTCAGCGTGCACATGCGCACGCCATCTTGCACAATTTGATCGAGCATCATCTCGCACGTTCCGTCATCGGAGAGAAACGCCGCCCCCTCGATGGTCAAAACGCCGGCGGTCTTCCCCTGTTTCAAACGCGAGATAGAGGTCAACCGCACTGCGCACCTGCGACAAGCTGCCCGACTCTCGCTGCAATTCGGCCTTCCACCAATTGCGTACGCGTTCGTAAAAGCGCCATGCATCCATTCCACGCAGCTCGTCGGGGATGAACACGGCGAAACACTGGCACCAGTCGAATTCCGCGGTTCGCTCAAGCGATATATGCGCATCGTTATCGCGAAGAGATGACATGCGCTCGCGGGGAACGTTCGCATCGCGTTCGTAAAAACCCGCCCGGCGCCACCGGATCGCCCGATAGAGCCAATCGATCGAGCGTATCGCAGTGCAGGTCGAACACGCGCGGAAGCAGGCCGCCCTGCGCTCCCAGGCGGGTATCGGCGCCTACGGCGCCCCTACGCACGGTAAGATCATGTGCAACTGCAGCGCGATCATCGGCATGCGCCGCGTTATGCTCCAAGGCATCCTCTATCGTGATGAACCTTCCCATTATCTGCCTCGCCTGCCCCTCTCACCAGCCAAGCGCCATCACGCCCGCACGGAAGTCCCAGCACTGGCCCCAAGGAGCCTGATCGCGCTCCCCTGAGACTAAACCTTGCTCGCAAAGGTCGTACGAAGACGAAACAGAAGTATGAGCGGTCATAGGGGCAAAACACGTCAATCCGAAAACGATAGCAAAGACAATAATCATCGAGTCGAAAACCGCAACGACGACGCACGCTCAGCGATCTCATGCTGGAACCTTTCTTTTGAATGAGCCCTGATTATAGCGAAAATGCGAACGGACCCCTCCGCGCACCAGCAACAGCTTGGGCGACACCACCGACCACGTCAGCCATTGAATCCAGCATGTCTCCCTGACGCTTTGAACGAATCGAGCGCCATATCCGAGACCCCCGTTCGACAGGAGCGCCTATCCAGCTACGGCAACCTTAGCCGCCACTTCCACAACACCGCCCCCGTGCATTTCGTCGATGCAGACGTCGACCTCCCCGCGAAGGATGCTCTCAGAGCCTCGATGGCACGCTGCACCTCCGCAGAATACCCCCGAAACGCGAAAAACTGAGCTGCGAGTCTTGCGAGAAACTCGCAGCACGAGCGCTATACGAATCGCCCGCCCAAGCGCCGTTATGAAACCATCGAGCGTCGCTTCGTTATCGTCGTCGAAATCCAAGTCGGGAAAGCCGAACAGCAGTTCCGAACATGGTCCCCACTTCTATAATCCGCGTAAACGTCAGGATTGCCGACCCCCCTTAAGACACCGATAGACGCTCGCGCCCATGTCTTCAGATCGTACGACAAAAACTTCTTTGTAATCGTGAAACGCATTTCCAACCAACTTGTTCTTATATGTAGCGAAAACCACACCCCCCGGCAGCGACAGCGACGGATTGTTGGGCTTCATTGATCCGTTCGTCCGCTTTTCGCCATGCGGCCTCGAAGTAGACGGCTGTCATTTTAAACGACGCCCCCTCGAGCAATCGCTTGCGAGCATTCGCAGCTATCGAGGCTCCAGCGGCATTCTCCTCCGAGCGCTTTTTTCGGCTGCTCGGGGAAGCTTTACCGCATCTACGGCGGATCGCTTCCCGCACCACCTACAGCTTTACGCGGCATCCGCCGTACGAGCTCTGCAAGCAAAGCAAAAAATCCAGCGGCTTTCGCCCCGCAGCAACCCCTCGTCTGCGGCTTTTTCACAAACCGGGAGCGACTTTGTCGACCACCTCTTTTATCTGATCCTTGTTCTCCGCCGCAAGCTGCGCGGCGGCCGCAGCCTTCCGCACCATCGGGTCATTCGCCGCACTAACAGCTGCCTTCAACAAAATACCAGGCCCTGGATTAACGGCCACATCTGCTCCCTTCACGCAAATCCACAGCGTAAGCACCCTATCGAACGAACCGCAATCATCATGCGACACAAGAAGATGCACATACCTCGACGCTATCGCCAGTTATTCCTCGATGCGGTTCATTCAAAGCCATACAAACAAGTATCGGCTCTTAATAGAGAGCCGATACTCACATTCCAGCACCCATCGGACACCTAAACTTTTCGAGATGGACAACGTACGCGAAAGAAAGCCCTCGGGGCTAAAATCAAGACCGCGCGGGAGACTCAAGGAATCTCCCAACGTCGGTTCGCCCTGATGACCGGCACCAGCCGATCATATCTTTGGAAGTACGCGAACCCTGGGGGCTAAAATGAAAGCGGCGCCGCCGCACCAGCCGCTCATATCTCTGGAAGATCGAAAGCGCATCGACGTGCTCATCCGTGATCGCCCGCGCCCTCGGCACCACCGTGAAAGAACTCGTGGACTTCTAATCGCAAAACGATAGCGCTTCAGACTACCCACCAACAACCTCATCCAAGAAGCTTATCGATATCCTCTTGGAATTTAGCCGCCTCCTTCTGGGCCTTGTCTATATCGCCGCTGAAAAGATCACCGCGCAAATCTGACCAAAAATCATAAATATCCGAACCGAAATCTGACCATATGTCATAAACTTCGGAATGCGAATCGCTCCACCGATCGTACTCAGACGAATGAACTTCCGACCATTCGCCATAACCCACGGAATCGTACGCATCTTCCAGAATCCCATCGTAATATGCGTCATACAGGTTACCGAAGAGATCTTCGTAGATGCCATCGTAAATACCATCGCGAGCGTCTTCATACACGGCGTCGTAGATAACATCGAAGTCATCGTACATCCGACCGCTCGTCTCACCGCTTGCCATAATCGAGTTAGCGCAATCAACGCTGTACTGCCTCAGCCTGATGCAAAGAGCGCTCAACTCCTCCTCGATACGAGCATAGTAGGACTCCACTCGTGAAGGGTCGCCGGCATAACTTTCGAACGAACCGACTTCGGCAACCAGCGCCTCGTACTCCTGATTCAAACCAGAGATAACCGCCTGCACATCATCGTTAACAACGGATTCAACATTGCCCACGTTAACCGCGCCCGACGATACGACCCTATCCGCAGCCTGAGCCTGCGATGAAGACTGCGTAGCCGTCGATGTTGCAGCAGATCCGTCGGAGGCAGGATCGGAAGCGCATCCGGTCATGGCCACCGTGCACGCTACCGCGACGATTAAAACTGCACTTTTGATTCCTCTCGTAACCAACTCTCCTCCTTTTCGAATGATGCTCAGAATTAAGCACGGTTCGTTCATTTTGAATTGTAAGAGGGGGTTTCCTCAGTTGCCAACTGAATTGGGGCATGATCGCTTCAGGAGCCGACACCAACGTTGGCAGCCCGAACGCATTCGATAGCGAAATCACCGTTCCGCGCTCCCGCTCCAAGACGCTCTTGCGACAATTCGACGATGCGTCCGTAGGAAAGCCGCAGTCGATGTAATCTGTCGCTTCCCTAACGAAAAGAAACGAGCCCCGCACGGAAATCATCTAGGTAAAGTAGAGAGGTACACAAGAAGAAGCAAAAAACACGCGAACAGGAACACGAGCACGAAGACGAGTCCGAGAACACGCGCAAGGGTTCTCTTCCACGTCCAGGATTCAGCGCTGCTCTTCTTCGACGATCGTTTCAATCCCGAAGTCGCAGACGAACCCGTCGTCCCGCGACCCCCTCCGAAGACCTCGCCGCGATCCTTCCCAGAAGAAGCATGCGAAACGAAAGAACCATCCGCACGAGGGACGTCGGATCCGCCTCCGCAGGCATTCCCGAGGAGACGGAGCGAATGAACAGATTTTTCCGCGTTGAGGGAGATTCCGACAGCATGACGACCTGAGACCTCGAACACAGCACGCATCGGCTCGCCGAGAACGGACGACAACTCCCCCCCGCCATCTGGCTTACCGATTGATAACGTGCGCTCGGCTCGAAGGAGCACGCGCGGCTCACAATGGAAGCGATGGCTTCCGGAACCCTGCGCCTATCAGCCATAGCCTCAGCCGCCCCGGGTTCTCCAGGAGGCAAACCGGTAATCGCATACCCGAGAAGACAACCCAGGGAGTAAACGTCCGACCGAACGTCGGTGTCGGCAAAACCGTATTGCTCGGGAGCTGCGAATCCATGCGTCCCAAGCGCGGCGGTAGCACGAGAGGGCGGATCGATACAACAGCGCGCAATACCCAGGTCGATCACATGAACGCCGTCAGCAGCTATGAGAATGTTCTTCGGAGCAAGATCGCGGTGAATGACCCCTTTGGCATGCAAAGCGAGCACCGCCTCGCAAACGTCGAGGATCATACGCACGGCACCAAGCGGGTCGAAACCACCGCCGCGCTCCACCAGCTCCTCCAAAGTAGAACCGGTACGTATTCGTAGACAACGGCGTACCAATCGGGCGTCTCGTATGTCGCAAGAAGCCGCGGGAGGCGGAAGCAAGCACACTCGGGCAGAATCGACCAGACTTCCCTACGCGCGGTCTTCGCGGGAATCTTCTTTCGGACAAACGGACCCGCACCGTCCAAAGAGACAAGCTCCGTGACGCCGCCCTGTCCTCGAGCCAGCAGCTTCTCCACGCGGTAAGCATCGTCGATATTCATGGAGTGCACGACGAGATCATCGTCAAAATCGCACGGGGAACTCATATGACGCACCTCCCGCCTAACCTATCGTTAGGCATCATCACGCACCGGAAAAGAGTCTTCTCGCCGAGACGCCACAACTCATCATCGCATTCCTCGCGAGACAGCCCCTCCTTAATGCTCCAAATCACAATGGCATCGCGGCGAACCTTCGGCCAAAGCTCGGACACACCGGCGAGTCGCAGAAGCCGCTGCGTTTTCAACGAGGTCGCAACCCAAGCCAAACGCCAGCATGATCGCATTATCGCGACCCGGATAAGACTTGCCCGAGAAAATATCGTACACAACCGTCTGATGCAAACCCGACGCACGAACGACATCGGCGCGCTTTGATGCCGCGTTCGCGAAGTAAATCGAACAGGTAATCGGAAAGGCTCCGATCCACCGTCTCGCCCTCGGCCAAATACTCATCGGGACTCGACGCCGCAATAATATGCCGCAGCAAATCCTCTGTCAGACGCTCGACCGGCATTAACCCCCAATCCGAACGTACGGAATGCTCAACCCGCTAGATCGCAGCACGACCGTTTGCAGGAGTCACCGTAACCAAAACCAACATGACCATCATAAGCGCGAAACCAGCCCAATCGACACCGGAAAACGACGTGCCGAGCCAAACGGCGGACACGATCATGGCGCCGAGAGGTTCGAACGCGCCGAGCAGGCCGCCGGTTACCGGCCCCACCATCGACACGCCACGCAGGTACATGCCGAACGCGACGAACGTCCCGATGCAGCCCACGCCTGCAAGCAAGGCGACCCAACCCGCCGCGTCAAGCGCGGGAAATGCAAGCTCGAACGCATCGAGGGGAACCTGGCCGAGAATAACGCCGCTCACCTGCGGCACGATCCAAGCAACGGCGCCGATCGCCGCGCAAACGAACATCGCCAGACCCGTCGACGCGAAACTGCCCCACATCGAAAAAGAGCCGCTTCGGATACATCACGTAGAGCGCGACGGCCAACCCGTTCATCATGCCCCACGCCAAACCCGCCGCAGGCAGCGTCAAAACCGACGGGTCCCCCTGAGTTGCTATGAGCCACGTCGCCGCCACGGCGGCGATAAGACCCGCAACCTCACGCAGCTGCGGGGCTTGCGGGCGATGAGGCGGGTGAACACCATGATGAACACCGAGCCCGACATCTGCAGCACCGTCGCCGTCCCGCGTTGGTGCAGCTCACGGACATGACGAACGCGAACTGGCTGCCGAAAAGCCCGACGCCGAACACGAGAAGCCGCAACATCGTGCGACGGTCGCGGAGCATCGAGAGAAGCGTCTTCCGCTGACGCGCGAACAGCACTGCGAGAAACATCAGGCCGGCAGCGAGGGAACGAACCATCGTCACGAACGATGCCTCGATCTCGTAGTTCGCAAACAGAAACTGAGCGCATGCGCCCGAGAACCCCATAGAAGCGCGCCGATGGTCGCGAACACCACGCCTCGGGCAAACGTCTTGCTACCTGCCACGCGCCCTCCGCCCCGCTCGCGCGCGGCCCGCTCGGCGCGACGGGCGGCAAGACGCTCCTTGGCGGCAAGCCCGCGATCAACCGCCGCGGCCTTCCGAGCCGTCCTGGCAGAGGTCGTGCGTGAACCCGCCGTAGATCCCGCACGCGACCGCTCGGGCGACCCGGACGAGGCGGGCGCCATCCTCCCCGATCGCGACGCGGCACGTCCGGCAGCGCCCGGCAGGAAGCGGATCCCGTCCCCGAGATCCGCCGCGCCCGTCGGAAGAGGCTCCGGTCTTCACGCCAGATGAGGTTTTCCCCTCACCGGACGATACGCCCGTCTCACCTGCGGACGGTCCTCGATCGTTCTCGGGCGCGCCAACCAGCTCATCGAGCAAACGCGCGATCGGGCCGAGCAAGTTATCAGACTCTTCGAGATTAAAATAGCGAACGGGAAGGGTGAGCCTCCCCTTGTCCGCGAGGAAGCGCCCGCCGGCACGCCGGAGCGTCGTCATCTTCGATGAAGGGGACCTCGATCGGCTCGACCACGAGCTTTCCGCCCGTCACCGAAACCGACTTAATACGATGCTCGTTCGCGAACGCCTTAATGCGAGCACGCTCGAACAGGTTGACAGCTGCAGCGGGCATCTCAGGCCGCTTCGATTCCATGTCGGCTCGCAGCGCGTCGACAGCCTCGATCGTCGATGCGCTCGCTATCTTTCGGTACCACAGCACGCGCTCGTCAGCATCGGGAACGTACTCTTCGGGAAGGTACGTGTGCCCTGGAACGTTTACCGTGATATCCGAAAGCGCGGGCGGCAGCGAGTCCATAGAGCCGAGATCGCCTTCGCGTGTGGCGTTCACGGCCTGGTTGAGCATCTGGGCGAACAGGTCGAAGCCGACCGCGCTCATGTTGCCGGACTGTTCCGCGCCGAGAATGCTTCCCGCTCCGCGAATCTCAAGATCGCGCATGGCAATGCGCATGCCGCTCCCGAGGTCCTGGTGCTCGTCGATGGCCGTCAGACGCGCAGCGGCCTCTTCGGTGAGAGACACCTTCTCAGGGAACATGAAGTACGCGTAGGCCTGTCGCGAGGAACGCCCGACCCGGCCTTTGAGCTGGTGCATCTGAGCCAACCCGAGCCGCTGGGCGTCCTCGATGATGAGCGTGTTGGTATGCGGGTTGTCGATGCCGCTCTCGATGATGGTCGTCGCAACCAGCACATCAAGCTGCCCTGCGGCGAAGTCCTCCATGACCGGCTCGAGCTGCTCGCGGGTCATCTGCCCGTGGGCGACGCCGACTCGCGCCTCGCCCGCAGCCGCCTCGACGCGTCGCACCGCGTCCTCTATAGAGCGCACCCGATTGCTCACATAGTAAACCTGCCCGCCGCGTCCGAGCTCGAGGCGGATCGCCGCCGAAACCACATCGGGATCCCATTCGCCGACATGAACCTCAACGGGACGGCGGCTATCGGGCGGGGTCATGATAAGGCTCATGTCGCGCACGCCCGAAAGCGACATCTGCATGGTGCGCGGGATGGGCGTTGCGGAAAGCGTGAGCACGTCGATGGACTCGCGCAGGTTCTTCATCTGCTCCTTGTGCCCCACGCCGAAGCGCTGTTCCTCGTAGATGACGACGAGCCCGAGGTCATGCGGGTTCACGTCGCGCGACAGCAAGCGATGCGTGCCGACCAAAACCGAGACCGTCCCATCGGCAAACCCCTTGAGGGCATCCGCCTGTTGCGCGGGCGTGCGAAAGCGCGAGAGCACTTCAACGCTCACCCCGAAGGGTTCGAAGCGCTCCTTGAAGTTGACGTAGTGCTGCTGGGCCAAAATAGTCGTCGGACAAAGCACCATGACCTGCTTTGCCGTCCTGCGTGGCCTTGAACGCGGCGCGCAAGGCCACCTCGGTTTTGCCTGAAGCCCACGTCGCCGCAGATGAGCCTGTCCATCGGGCGGGCGCTTTGCATGTCCGCCTTCACGTCGGCGATGGCAGCGAGCTGGTCGGGCGTTTCCTGATACGGGAACGCACCCTCCATCTCGCGTTGCCAGGGCGTATCCGGCGAGAAAGCGAAAACCCTGCGTGGCTGCACGACGCGCGTACACGTCCACCAAATCGAACGCGAGCTTTTTCGTCGCCTTGCGGGCTTTCGACAGCGCACGCGACCAATCGCTCGTATTAAGCCTGGTCAAACGCGGGCTCGCGCCCTCAGGACCCACGTAGCGCGTCACGCGGTCCAACTGCTCGACGGGAACGAACAGCTTGTCGCCCCTCGGCATACTCGAGCAGCAGGTAGTCGCGTGCGGTGCCATCGATCTCGCGTCGGACGAGCTCTTTGAAAAAAGCGACGCCATGGGCCGCATGCACGACGTAATCACCCGGCTTGTAGAGGAAACGTCACCTCGGTGATATCGACCACACGACGAGATCGAGCGGCGGATTGGGCCCCTGCGTGTCGGATATCGAGACAAGCGCGAGCTTCGCCTTGGGGGATGATCATGCCCAGGGGAACCACCGCATCGACGATGTTGACGCACGAACGCCGCAGCCTGCGCTTCTCCGCCCCCTTGTTCACAGGGCGACCCGACTCATCGCCGACAAACACGGGCGCATCGCGAACTTCCCCATCGGATGCCCCCGTCAGCTCGAGACGCTCCTGAATGGGCAGGCCATGGTCGACCATGGCGAGCTTCATGTCCTCGCGCGCACGATAGTTCGGCGCGCTGAAGACGCACGTGTATCCGCCGTCGAGCAGGTTGCGAAGTTTTTCCGAACAGCTTGTCGGGGCGCTCCCGCCACATCGACGCGCTTGACGGGAAGCTCCTCGTCGACGACCGTGCCCACGCGCATGATGGACACGTAGGTCGCCCGCTGACGACCACCGAAATCGAGCTCCGCGGGCTCCGCGAACAACCCCTTAGTTGAAAGCCCGTTCCCTTGGCGCGCCCCTGAACCTCCTCAAGATAGTGCGCAGCGTCATCGACGAGAGAACGCGGCTCCACGAGAACCGACAGCACCCCGTCGCCGGCGTAATCGCCGAGCGTGACCGTTCGATCATACAGATAAGGAAGCAAAACGTCCGACCCGTCGAAACGCAGGCCTCCGTCGAGTTTTTTCGAGGATGTCGCGCAAGGCAGGGTTTGTCTGCGCCTGTCGCTCAATCGCCTTGCGCGCACGCGCAAGCGCTATTCGGGTGCAGGAGAACTCGGCGACGGGATACACTTCGACCGATTTTCAGCGTCGCGACCGTCTGACCCGTCGAAGGCACGATGCGTCGGATCTCATCGACCTCATCCCCGAAAAAAAAATCGATGCGGACGGGATAAACGAGATTGCCGGGTACACGTCGATGACGCCGCCATGGACTGCGAACGTCCCCGGGCCGTCAAGTTCGCCGGTGTTGGCGTACCCGCGCTCTTCCAGCGCCCGCGCAAGATCCCCAAACTCCTCGACGCCGGGCATCACGCCATCGGCGAGATCGTCCCCTTCGTGAAACGACAACGGAGCTTGAGCGTTCGCCTCGGCAGGCGGCAAAAAGACGGACAAGGGATCGCGCAGAAGCGACCACGACGACGCTTCTCCCGCTCGCAAGCGAATGCGCGGCCTCCATGCGCTGGGCGACCACGCGCGCATCGGGATGCTTGGGCGCAAACGGTTGATCACGACGCTCGGGAAAAACGCAGCACACGATCCTCCCCGACGAAGGCAGCGACGTTTCGCGCGAAAGCAACCGCCGCTTCCTCCCCCCGCCACCACCACAAGCGTCGGTTGAGGCTCGTGCGCGAAACGGGCAGCCGTCATGAAGGGTCGCGCGGACGAGGCAACTGCCAACGCCGCGTCCTCGCCACGATCCAGCTTGCCCCCCAAAATGCATCGAGGCATCCCGATTTTTTCAATTTGAAACGCTAGCGAATCAACGAGCATTCGACGCGCTCCCCTCCTTGAGAAACCAAAAACGCAAGCGTGCGAGAAGCTCCTCGCACGGAACGAGGGTCCCTTTTGCACAGCACGAAAAGCCGCGTGAGAACGCGGCTTAGTCTCGCCATTCTACCTTAAGGAAGCTCAAAGCGGACAGGACAGGTGTCGAATCGCGGGAAACGCTCGGTTTGCAGAAGCTCGGAAGCGCGTGAAGTCCCTTGGAGACTGCGCGCTGCCGCGACGATAGGCCAAGACCCGCGCTAGAATTGAAATCGACAAGCGAAGCACCGTAGCAGTTTCCGCCAACGGAGGGGGAGAGATATGCCGAGGGAAAAACTTAACGACCAAGCGACAACGCGCTCAGGATATCGAGAGAATCATGTTCGAGCATTACGGCGAAGGAGCTTGCTCGCTCGACTACACGACGCCTTTCACCCTGGTCGTCGCCGTCGTTCTCTCCGCCCAATGCACCGACGCGGCGGTCAACAAGGTAACCCCGCCCTTTTCGAGAAATGCGGAACACCTGAGTCAATGGCGTCGGCGGCCCCCGCCGAGATCGAGGAGATCATCCACTCGCTCGGATTCTTCCGCTCCAAGGCGAAAAACCTCGTGGCGCTCGCCCAAACGCTCCTTGCCGATTTCGGAGGCATCGTCCCCGATGATGTCGACGAACTTCAAAAACTTACCGGCGTCGGACGCAAGACGGCAAACGTGGTCATGTGCGAGGCGTTCAAGAATCCCCAGGGCATCGCCGTGGACACCCCGTCTTTCGCATCGCCCATCGACTCGGGTTCGTGACGCGCAACGACGACACACCTGCGAAAACCGAGGCGAAACTGCTGAAGATCTACCCTCAGAGCGACTGGCTCTACATCAACCACCAATGGGTGCATTTCGGACGAGAGTTCTGCCGCGCGCGGAACCCGCTGTGCGCCGAGTGCCCCGTGAACAGCCTCTGCCCCTCGTTCGGGGAAAGCATGATGACACTGCCCGGCAAAATCGAACCCCCGGCGCGCGGCGCCTCCGGCTCCCCGATGCCGGCCAAGACCTCTTCCGCGTCAACAACACGAGCCAGGTCGGCTACGCCTCCCGTAAAGAACGGGTCGCAGCCTAGGCACCGGCGCGCTTCGTCAACGTGAAGCCGCGACGGCTCAACTCGGCCACCACCGTCTCGACGAGCAGAGGAAGCGCCGCGTGAACTTTCGGCGTAAGACCCACCACGTACTCATCGGGCATCATGTTCTCGATCTGCATGCCGAGGCAAAATCCCTCGGCGGTGTATCCGAGAAGGCTCGCCGCATCGAACAGGTCGACGAGCTTCAAATCATGAAGCGATTGCATGGCGCCGCGACGCATGACGCGCCATGGCATCCGGGGGAAACGATAAACCGTCCCAGGTTCGTCGCCTGTACCGTCAACGGCATCCACCGTCAAAACCACATCGAACTCGTCGACGTAATTCAGCATGTCCATCGACATGCACCCACGTCGAAAAAAGCGCACGTTTGCGGGAATATCGTAATCGCGCAAGACGGCGTCGTAGACCGCAGGACCCACGCCCTCGTCGAGCATGAGCGGTTTCCCACGCAGAAGACCACCGCACGTCGCTGCGAGTCGTCAACCGCGCCCCCCCATCGGACGCCGCTACACGCGCACCGAGTTCACCTGAAGCAACGAGGTCGTCAATCGCCTTCCGCTTAGAGTCGACGACACCGCCGTACATACGGGCATCCGCTTCAGCAGCGCTCGAACAACGCATATCGCTCTCTCGTTCGATCACAGGCATCACGCGCCGATCGTCGGACGAATCGCAAGGTTGTAGTACGTCGCCAAAGCGATCATCACAGCACCCGCGATGGCGCAACCGACAGCCCAACGCTTCTGCCGCTTCAGGTACACCTCTCGACTAACGCCCATGCGCTCGGCACGATGCGCGGCAAGCGGCTGTC
>VOFI01001790.1_pt1 | contig 54170 bp, 75 predicted proteins | sample 5384131 | NCBI WGS metagenome assembly VOFI01 (sample SAMN12384728, study PRJNA508395) | human gut metagenome | isolation source: healthy gut H | host: Homo sapiens
AGCATATCGCTGGGTGGCAGATAAGTTCTGTCTGACAGATAAGCAGGCTCACATCGGACAGTTCAGCAACTATATGTGCGACCAGCTCATTCGGGAATCCGCAGATGTTTTAAAGAACAACCATATTCCCTTCCGCCTCCGGGCAGCCAGCTGAAAGGCGGTGATTGATGATGACCTTACCACTAAATAAAAAGCAAAAACAACTGGTGGAAAAATCCATGGATCTGGTTCCGATCATGATTCGTTCCATGACCCGCACCGCTGCCTATATAACTGAGGAAGAACAACAGGAATTATGTCAGATTGGATATCTGGCTTTGTGCCGGTCGGCTGTCGGATTTGAGGAAGGAAGATCATTCCAGACCTTATGCCAAAACTATCATCCGTCATGCCATCTTTGACTACTGGCGGAAAATTGCCCGTGACCGCTCCATGCTCTGTTCTCTGGACGAAGCATCATCTGAAGATGAACATCTCCATTATCGTGATTTGTTTTCCTACGAGGATACACAAACAACTCACCCGGAAAAGGACACAAACCAGACCTTGCTTCTTGAGCATTTAACCCAGCTTGGCACCGGACAGTCCTCAACTATTCAGAAGGGAATTGTAGCCCTCTATCTGCAACAGCAGGGATATACCAGCTTTGACTTGGCAAAACACTACCAAGTACCAGCCAATCGTGTACGGGCATGGCAGAGCAAAGCACGGAAACTATTACAGCAGGATGATGCACTCTATGCACTTCTGACTTAACCTTGAAGGAGGGAACTTTTATGCTGACACTTTATACTGCTGTCGGAACCTTAAAATTTCAAAAAACGACAGGCGGAAAATCCATTCCTCTTGTAATCAACGATGGACAAGAATATGGACTATCGGATGACGAGCTGCTGCTCTGGAGCTGTCTTGCCTTCCAGATTCTGACGCTCCATGAACTCCAGGATGCCTATACCCTGCGCCAGATACAGAAAGAAGGTCCGAAAGGCTTATCCTTCCAACACTATCTGAACCGACTTTCCTTACGCGGTCTGGTTGTAAGCGGAATTGGACTGACAGGGGTGGATGCCTTATATCGCCTTCTCGGCAGTCTGACCATTATTCCCTTGAAGGATACCTTTCCCATCCGGCTCTTTGGCTGCGTTCAGCTTTATCTGGAAGGAACTATTGGTGCAAAAGAGTTTGGCAGATATTTAAAGAAGAAACCCTCTTCACCGATGGAAGATACCATTCTGAAGCTGGCTGATAAGGTATCCCTCACGACCGCTGAGCTTGTCACAAGTATGGAGCAGGAAAAAGTAATCCACAACGAATCGGATATTATGGATGAGTTATACACAGAACCGGAGACAACTTACCAAACACTTGTGGATGATGTCCAGATTCACCATACCCAGTATCCAGTGCTGCAGGCTATTGCTAATTTGTACCTGAATAAACAAATCACATTTCATACATGTTAAAGGAAGGAACCTTATGCCAAAACCATTTTTCACAAAGCTGGTTGCCATCAGTGCAATCGGCTTTTTCTGTGTACTTTTTGGGTGCATCTTCGGGATCGCCACCCATGACCGGCTCTTTATCCTCATGAGCCTCCTCATCGGAATCTGCAGCATCTTGCGTGCACTCAGTTTCTACCACCTGATCCATACACATGCTTATCTGTCACTGGACGTAAGCTGCACGAAACGGGAACAGACACTCTTCGGGAAAAACCAGCAATATTGGTTTGCCAGTGATAACGGAAAGGAATACGCCTTCTCACTGGAAAAGAATATCAAACTCCTAGAGGGACATCGGTATCGGCTGTACTTCCGGAAACCACAGCAGGGAACAGGGCAATCGATGCCATGTGCCGGAGATATTCTCGGATATGAAGAACTCACCGATCAACTGCCGGAACTTCATGAGCATTTGCTCGGGAATGTCTTAGTTAAACTTGAAAGAATTAGATTTTCATTCTCATTACACAAATATTATTAGATAACCAATTCAGAAATATCAATGCTCGTTTTATAGTTTTGTTTTACTCCGCCAGGAGAAGTAATAAAAATCGTAGCATATTCCCCATTTTCATAAAGGGTAATTTCTTTTTATATCTTTTTCTTCATCTTGGTTCGTAGTATCGCAATAAAATTTTATGGTATATTTAGGGTTCATACCTATGCTTTTTTCTGTCTCTTTCCATGATTTTATATTTAAAGCAGAAATAACCTTGTCTATATTATGCTTATCATCATACTTTACCAGCAATTCCTTATTTGCGGCATCATATATCTCTATAACTTTTACACCTTTTACATAATTGTCCATTCTCTGCCTTTTTTCCGCCCCGCCAGATACCTGTGCCGGTATTTCAGCTCTGCATACTCTGTGATCCGTTTCATGTAGACTGCATCATAAGCTCCGCCTACAGCACCAACCACCGGAATTCCCTGTAAGAACTTCATATACAGAAGCTCTTTTGACAAAGCTCCCGCCGTTTGTTCGATCTGCTCCTTATCCTGATACTCTTCCGGCAGTATTCCGTTTCTGATAAATTCATTTACTTTCCCGTCAATCTCACAAAGTGTATCCCCATAGGATACTGCTCCCCCGGATCAATAATAAGATAAAATATTTTTCTTCCCTGCTTTCATAGCTGTATCCATACTGCAGAGCAGTCTCATAGATATTCTTTAAAATCATCCCTGTAAATACCGGAATATCCGGCAGACCGATTCCCAATACGCCCATCCCGATTCCAGACACACCGGATAGCAGTAAATTCTTTGTTCCCGTATCTCTTGCCTTTTTAGAAAAAGAGCGGAGGGATTTGGAATTCTGCTTTACATCCGCCATATACTGCCGCACCTGATAATCCTGCTCCAGTTTTGTCCGCTGATACGTCTTTTCAATAACCCCGGTTCCTTTCTCGAAAATCAGAGCAAATGCCTTCGCAAAAGCGGTATCCAATGTTTTCTGAAGTTTCGGCGGTATCTTTTCCTCCAGTTTCTGATTCAGAATGCTCTCCCTTTTCTCTGAACGCTTCTGAAGGAATCTCTGCTCCTGTACTTCCAGCTTTTCCCACTCCTTCTGAAGCGGTGTCCTTTTATCAAATAATCGCATCTTAATACACCTCCGCACCAAACGGCATCAATGCCAGTTTCGCCAGTTTAAACTGCTGTAAACCAAACGGGATTCCGATAATCGTCACACATAAAGCTGTACCCAACGCCAGATGCTCCAGTGCAAGAGGCAGACCGGATACAATCAGCCAGATGATATTCAAAAGGAACGAACCAGCTCCGCCACCATACTGCACCTCTTTTCCAAAGGGGAAAAAACTAAGCGCCGCAAATTTAAAACACTGCATCCCCACCGGAATCCCCACAACGGTAATACACCAGAGACAACCTGCCAGACACCAGCTCAGCCCACTGACTGCGCCGCCAAACACAAACCACAACACATTTCCCAGGCATCCCATATGCTACACCTCCCCATTCATCCGATTTTTCACATCAGCAAGTATCTTTTTCTATCCGGTTGATGGCATCATCCACCTGTTCTCTTGCATCTGCAATCTTGCTCTGCACCATATAATCTGCCACCAGCCCGTCCAGAAAGAAATCCGCAAAGGAAAGGAAGCTGCCGATTTCCATGCGCAGATCCAAGGAAACCTGCACATCTCTTAATTCTCTCTGAAAACGCTGAATATCGCTTTTCGCCTGTTCCATCAACGCAGCTGCGTCATTCATTTTAGAATGCTTCACAAAGTCACTGATAAAGCCTCCTCCAAGCATATCAAAAATGCCCCAGTTTCTCGCACTTCCCAACTTATCCCTTGCTGCGTAAAGGCTCTGAAGCGCCCGCTCCCCTGCCTGTACTGCTTCCTGCATTTCCCGTTTCATCATTTCGTTACTCATCGTTTATCCTCTCTTTCTTTTTAGCAGACTATTGCGGCAGATTTTCTATATTTCATAATAAAAAAAGACTCCTATCATGACCTCTGCCACAATAAAAGTCTTGCTATCTCATTTGCTACGGGTATCTCTCGATACCGGTTGTCGGTTACAAAACCACCTCTTTCAAGGCGTTCAGCTACTCCCTTTTTGCTTGAGATGAATATAACATATTGGAAATAATTTGTCAAATCATGCATTTTTTCTTTTCCAACCGTTCCGCTTCTCTGGCAAATACATGCGAGATATCAAACAGTTCCGGTACATCTGATATGGTACACACATTCACACAATAATTGAGCCATGGAAATTCTTTTGTCATCTGATAAATAACTGATTGCTTCCACCGAATGATATCCCGATCCCTGAATATGCTCAAATCCGTTTGCTTCAAAAAAGTCCCTTACATCCGCATATGCATTATGCCAGTCACCTTTCGGATAATATTCCTTTAGTGCTTGTGTATTCAGGTCAAAATTGATGCCTTTCCTCTGTAAGCTGTCCATCTGTTAGTTCCTTATAAAGTCTGTAATCAGGTTCTCCTTTTCTGTTCCGTTATACCAGAAACACTCTAACAAATTCTCTGCAATTCCTACGGAGTTTTTCAACTGAAAGATTGCTGCCCAGAATCTTCCATAGTCCTGCTTGCGTCCCCGGTCAAGATAAATCCTGCTTCCAAGGGCTTTGACTGCACAGCTTAAATCCTCCTGCTCAAAAATCTGATCTGCCTGTTCACACATCTGATTTACCGTTTCCGGAGCGAGCTTGCTTGTATCAAATTTAAGTTCTACTTTATACATTATACTCATCCTTTCATACAACAAATGACTGAGTGACTCTTCTCTTTCTACTGTAATTCTACCATGAAACCTATATAAAGTCATTCCCCATTTTCACTTGCTTTAATATAAATTTTTCCTTTTATTTTGGAAACACAATCTCCACACAGAACTCATTCCCTTCTATCCGGGCGCTGATTTTCCCATCCATACGAAGTACCAGCTCTTTCGCAATTGATAAGCCGAGACCGCTGGAAGTCTTACTGCGTGCTTCATCCGCTTTATAAAACCGTTCAAACACCTGATCTACATTTATTTTTTCCACATGACATACTTGATTTTTTATCTGTATCCGGATGTTGTTTTCAACTTCTTCCAGTGAAATACTGATTTTCTTCTCCCCGTGATCCAGTCCGTTTTTTATGATATTCTGAAAAATTCTCTGGATTCCCTGTTCATTTCCGTTCATAAACAGCAGTTTATCTGTAATCTGTATCTCCGGTTCAATTCCTCTGCCCGTCCATTCATCGTAGTAGGAAAATATGGTATCTTTCATCTTGTTGATACAGCAGGATGACATTTCCAGATGAAAAGAATCGTTTTTAAGTTTTGTAAAAGTAAATAATTCTTCCAGCATTTCTTTCAGGCTGCCGATTCTCTCCTGTATGATCTTCATATACCGTCTCTGCTCTTCCTGGTCTTCACAGGTTTCCATTAACTGAAAATATCCGTCAAGGGATGTCAAAGGAGTACGGATATCATGTGAGAGATTTGTATATGTATCCGAAATCATCTCCTCTTTCTTCAAGTATTCCTTCTTTTCCCTTCGCTTCAGTTCCAGCCATTCGTTTAAAACATCTGCCAACTCACCAATGCCTCCAAAATCCATTTCTCTGGTAATCAGCATGTTGCTGTCGTGCTTCATCAGAAACGACAACTGGCGGCAGATGTCTTTCACCTGCCGCTGGTATTTCCAAAATAACATTCCTTGTACCAGTATCACTGCTATCAATAGCACGAACCCTAGTTTTATCATTTAGATATCTCAAGTGCAATCTTTCCTGTCACTGTATATTTCAAAATCTGGAAATTCTCCACACCTGCCTTCTGGATCAAATGATTGATCACTCCGTATAAGACAATCATGGTATTCATGCACAGGCAGATAACAATCGTCATGCTGAACACGTTGCTGTTCAAAACCACCGCAATCGCCATACTGATTAGTACCAGTGCATAATGAAGCAAAATCTGAATACCAAAGTATCTCAGCAACTCGCTTCCATTCCCCCACTCCAGATATCCGAAGTACATCTGCTGTGCAATAATCTGAATGATGAAATAAAGCAGCATGGTAACAGTCGTATACACAAACAACACGGAAGCTTTGGAAAAGATCAGGTTTCTCCGGCTCCTTACCTGCCCGCCGATATTTTTAATATAACCGCTTCCTATATCTGCACTGGAAAACAGCACTGTAAAAATCACCAGAAACAACGCCACAAACTTCGCCTGCAGGTTTGCATATACCTGATCAAAGACCGTTACTTTTTCTCCCGGCTGTGTCGGCAGGAATACGGACATTCCCATATTGATGGTTTCTGGTTTCACTGTTTCTGCAATGTTTTCTGTCTGCTGTTGTTCCGCTTCCTTGTTCATCGTATCAATATCCAGTTTCGACATGGATGTGGAGAAGAATATAGCTGCCGCCATCACAATCCATACCACATACATACTTTTTGTCCGGACCATCCGGTACAGATCCATTTTTATCATATTAAGCATTTTGATTCCCTCCTGTCAGATTCAAGAAATAGGTTTCCAGTTCTTCACTGGTAATGGAAATTCCATTGACCAAAATTCCTGCTTTTGCCAGTTCCATATTGACATTGGCGCTTTCATTCAATCGTTCAAATATATGGATATGGCTCTTATCTGTAACCTGATAGTTGGTAAATCCCATTCTGTCCAGAATCGGGACTGCCTGCTCCGGATGGATTAACTCTATTTCAATCCGTTCACTGCAGCGTTTCATCAGTTCTTCGCTTGTCAGCTCCTGCAGAAGACTTCCATTATGGATAATTCCATAATCCGTTGCAATCTTAGATAATTCCTCTAAAATATGACTGGATATCAAAATCGTCATATTCCGTTCATCTCGCAGTCTCTGTATGGTATCACGCACCTCTGCAATTCCCTGGGGATCAAGCCCATTGATCGGTTCATCAAGGACCAGGAGATCCGGCTCCCCGACCAGTGCCAGCCCGATTCCGAGACGCTGCTTCATTCCAAGGGAAAAATGTTTCGTTTTTTTTCTTTCCGACACCTTCCAGTCCGACCGTCTCTAAGATATCTTCGATGTATCCCTTTTTCCGAATACCAAACAATTCACATTTTATTTTTCAGGTTTGTATATGCATTCATGTTGCCATACAGCCCCGGTGCTTCAATCAGACACCCCACACGAGAACGAATCAGTCCACTGATCATCTTCAGGCAAGTCGTCTTTCCCGCACCGTTCCGTCCGATAAATCCATAGATAGCACCCTTTTTTTATGTGAAGGTTTACTTTATCCACTGCCTTATGATGACCATACTGCTTCGTCAATCCATTTGTACTTAATAACAATTCACTCAATGCTTTCATCTCCTTTTCTTATCTGCTGTTATCATATCGGATAAATCCTAATCAAACGCAAATAAATAGTAAAAAAAAGAGTAAAGATTAAGAATGCAGACGGTAGCCGATTCCCCATACGGTATCAATATATTCCTCCTGCGTTACTGCTTTTATCTTTTTCCGGATATTGCTGATATGTACATCCAGTGTCTTTGTCTCTCCCATATAGTGTTCATCCCACGCATATTCAAAAATCTCTTCTTTGCTGAAGACCTGTTTCGGATGCTCCAGTAAAAGCTCCAGAATTGCAAATTCCTGCTTTGTAATTTTGGGAAGCAGCACTCCGGCAATCCGGACTTCAAAGCGCTCACGGTCCAGTTCCAGGTTTTTATATGACACGCTTTTATGTTCCGGCTCCTGCTGCATATGGCGGAGCTGAACCTGAATCCGGGCAAGCACCTCCTGTATCTCAAACGGTTTTGTAATGTAATCATCTGCCCCACTGGTAAGAAGCCCGATTTTTTCATCCAATCCGTCTTTGGCTGTCAGGACAATAACCGGCGTATTGCCCTGTTTCCGAATCTGGGCAAGCACCTCTTCTCCTGAAATTCCCGGAAGCATCAGATCCAATAGAATCAAAGAAAAGCCCGCCTTATCCATCTGGAACAGCATCCTCGCTTCCGTCCCGGAAAAAGCCTGTACCGTCTCATACCCTGCTTTCTGTAATGCCGTATATAAAAGATTATTGATATCCGTATCGTCTTCTACAATCAGAATTCTGTTTTTCTGCTCCATTTTTCTCATCCTTCCATTTTCCGATTTAAACAATATTATATTGCACTTTTATAACTATGTCCAAAATTCTTTTGATATTATCCTTCCACCTCGTCTACATATGCTATATATAGTTCTAATTCTTTTGACATATGCTATATCTTGTGTTAATATAATCTTGTATTTAAGTTTTTGTGCTGTCCCGTCATGGGAGTCTGGACCATTCATCCAGAAGCATATGCAGTTTAAGTTTGGAAAATCGTGTCATTATACTGCCGTTTTATACGGTGCTATAATGGCACTTTTTTTATTTTAATCTATTTTAACGCCCAAAGAGGCAGAAAGGAGAATTTTTATGTCAGCAATTTTAACAATTTTAGGGAGGGCCACAAGAGATCCTGAGATGCAGCAAGGAAAAAATTCCGGTACGGAATATGTTTCTCTGGACATTGCAGTTTCACAGCGAGGCCAGGATGGAAAGGAAGAAACCATTTACTATCAGTGCTATTTTAACAAGTTCCTTGCAGAACGCTTAGCAAAAGCAGGCGTAAAGAAAGGAACCGGGCTGATGATCTATGGTGATCTGGAGCTTCATCCGTTCATTTATCAGAAAGGAAAGAATGCGGGGCAGGCAAATGCCGGTCCGAGGATCAATGTCAAGGACTGGCACTTTGTACCATCCAACCGTTCTGACAGCAATACCGGACATCCGGGTGCAAACCAGAACAGCCAGCCGAATGGTGGTGCGGCAACGCCCGGTGCAGCCGGCAATGGCAGCTACCCAATGCAGGGAAATCCCAATGGCAGCTACCAGAATCAGGCAATGCCTGGCGGCTATCCACAGCAGGGAATGGCTCCTGCTAACGGTGCCTACACGCCTCCTGCAAATGGCGGACAGTATCAGGCTCCGCCAAACGGAACCGGTCAGCCACAGAGCAGCTACCCGCCGCAGGGCAGTTATACCGGAATGCCAAATTACGGAGGTATGCCGGGCAGTCAGCCAACTGACGGCTTTCAAAATGCCGGAACAGATGGCATCCCAGTTGCCCTATTAACTCTCAAGGAACCCTATGTTGAGGAATTGCATTTATCATCTTTGTGATGATGCAGTTCCTCTTTTTCATGTCCGGAAGCGGCGATTTCCCATCCAGCTTCCGGGCTTGTCTAAGAATCATGAATCAGAAAGGAATCAGCTCATGAAAAAATCAAATCGAAAAAAATTCTTACAGTTTGTCGTGCTTGTACTGTTTCTTGCAGCACTTTTCGTACCACAGGATGCCAACCGGCTTCTGATTGCAGGCATTGCCCTGATCGGTATCGGAGTCACGCTGTTCAGTTATCTTCTCCCGCTTTTCACGGAACGCCTGAAAAACAGGGAGCATAAGCTACGAAAACGCCCAGAAAGAACTCGTCATCTGGAAGGAACACCTGATCTGGAAACCATTCTCTGGAGACAGATCAAATTCCAGATTACCGGAAAGCTCAAGGAAGCCTTCCCGGATGCCACATGGGATTTTGTGAAAGAACCACCGCTCTCCCAGATACTGGATGGGGAACCATTACGGATTCGCACACGGAATACCGGAAGTTATAATTTTGCGGAAATTCTCATGGATGCCCGTGGCAGTCTGACGCTTCAGATGATGACCATTGAATCCTTACATAAAAAGGAACCGTCAGAAGGAAATCCGGATTCCAGACCAGCCGTTAATCCCAAATCATGGTATTCCCTGATTGGGAAACCGCTACTGATGGAATTGGTCGGTGACTTACAGGCAAGGGGCTATGAAAAGCTGTTTATCAACGAGCAGGGAGATGTCTATATTCTGAACGGCACTGAACCGGAAGTCCGGGGAAAGCTGGAACATTTCCCGCCCAAAGATTACTGGGGCGAATTGACGGAGATTTTTACTGAAGATGAATTGACCACAGAAGAGACCGAGCAGGCACTGGAACTGTCCTGGATCTCATAAGAAGGAGGAACGAATCATGGCAAATAACATCGTAGCAACCTGGGGTTCAAACGCAAACTCCCGGAACCATTTGAGGATTATACGGACCATGCAATCTTTGATGACATTGCATCCAAATACTGTACTCAGCCACGGAAAAAATCCACGCTTCATGCAGCTACCCTGCGGGCAGTCCTTGCTTATCTGGAGCTGGAAAACCCGGTTGGCAGTACCCCGCCGGAAAAGCTTGGGGCGGTCGGTACCCAATCCAACAATTTTGTTGTGGCGGAATATCCGAGCAAAACCGGTGATCTTCAGGTGGTTGTCTACAACCAGCTAAACGGAAAGTTTTACGGAGGCTGCTATACTCCTCCGCCGGATGTGGAAAGCACACCGGAAAAATACGAATTTAAAGACTCCAAACAGTCCGGTGCGGCTCTGCTGTTCGCACTGATGCCGGTTTTTCTGGCAGATGAAGAGTGTAATGAAAAGTATCAGGAATTAAAAGCGCACCGGGACAACGGTTATCCCGATCTGGACGCCGCTGCGGAAACAGCAGCCGTTCTCTGCGACAACATTTACCGGAGAACCCGCTATGCATCAGGTCTCCCGACCGGTGGTGTTAAGATTGACCTTCCGGCAAACGGCGTATTGTCGCTGATCAAACCGTTAAATATCCAGAAGGGGGTCTATGCACCAACCGAAGTGCTCCATGGAGACTTTCAGGTGTTACGTCCAGGAAGTGGATTTAAGAAAGCACAGGCAGCCATTTCCAGAGATGATTTTGTTGGGAAATTTATCCTGACCGCATCCCGAAGGCTGTCTCCGGAAGAGGAGGTATCTGTTCCGACATTGGCAGAGTGGTACATCATCCCTCCGGAAATCAAACGGATCTGCGAACACGCAAAACTGACAACGGATACCACACAGCCGATGCGGAATTTTCTTTTACGGGGACCGGCAGGTACCGGAAAGACCGAAGGAGCCAAAGCCATTGCTTCCGCACTTCACCTTCCTTACCGCTGCATTACCTGTTCCGCAAATACAGAGGTATTCGACCTTTTAGGTCAGATTCTTCCGGATGTGGACGGAAAACGCACCCGGCTTCAGCGGCAGTACCCGTCTTTTCAGGAAATCCAGTTAGATCCCTCCGGTGCCTATCAGAAGCTGACCGGAAACTATGATGAAGAAATTTCTGCCGAGGACACCTACCAGAAGCTGATCGATACGATTTTTGATGAAATGCACAGCTATTATAAGGAACACACCTCCGGACAGAACTTCCAGTATGTGGATACGCCTCTAGTCGAAGCCATCCGCTATGGGTATATTCTTGAGATACAGGAGCCTACGGTCATTGCTAATCCCGGTGTACTGGTTGGACTTAACTCCCTTTTAGACCGCTGTAACAGCGTATATCTTCCAAACGGAGAAACCATCCACCGTCATCCGGATACGACCATCGTAATCACCACAAACAATGACTATGCAGGCTGTAAACAGATGAACCAGTCTGTCATTTCCCGAATGAACCTTGTGATTGATCTGGATGAACCGGATGAGGATACACAGGTAGAACGTGCCATGGCTGTTACCGGATGTACGTCTGATGACACGCATTGTCAAATCCATGGCTGTCTACTGCCGGGAAAATCTCATTACAGATGGCTGCTGTGGCATGAGGGAGCTGATTTCCTGGGTGCAGTCCTACATGGTCTGCGGGGATATCCGGGAAGCGGCCCGTTACACGGTGCTTGCCTCTGCCTCTGCCGATGCTGAGAACCGTACGGAAGTGGAAGAAAGCTGTCTGGATACTGTGCTTGCTGCGTAGGACACGCCTATGAGAAAAGCAGCACTCACAGAAGCCCAGATCCGAAAGCATCTGGCAGATAATCTGTCTTATCTCCGGCAAGCCAAAACACCGAAGTTATCACAAAAGGCAGTTGCCAGAATCTTAAATCTTCCCCCGAAAACCATTATGAATTATGAAAATGCAAACTCCTCCCCGATGGCTTATGCCGTCCTTCGCCTTGCTGTGTATTACGGCTGCACGATGGAGGAACTGCTGACAAAAAATCTAAGAAAAGAAAGGAAGAATATCACGTGAATCACAGCCAAAGAAATTTAAAGAAACTAATCCGGGCAAAAGAGGATTCCATTGCGGATGAGGAGTTATTCCTCTCCGCTGCCTATCAGAAGTACCAGACCTCCCTTGCCAGAGCCGTTACCGGACGTTACCGGTATGGACTGCAGGTACTGCTGGACTGGGACATTTCCGAACAGGCAGGCGTTGCATATACCGACAATTATAAGGTACATCTCAACGCAGCGAACCCGATCACCCAGTCTTTCCCCACCCGTTTCTTACGTTCCCAGAGCCTGACAGGGCTCACCGGGCATGAAGTGGGGCACTTACTCTATTCTGATTTCACAGCCCACGCTGTTCATCTGAGGAGTCTGGAAAACGGTTCCTTCTATCCGAAGGAGCCGGAGCTATCCCTTCCAGCTTATCAGACAGCACTGGAGGAGATCAAAGAAGTGTTAGAAGAAAAGGACAAAGCCGGATGCCTGACACTGGCACGATGCGCCGCAACTTTTCAAAACATTCTGGAAGACATCCATATTGAAGACCGTATGTGTGAGGAATTCCACGGCACCTTCCGACAGGGGATTGAACTCAATAACCTGCGTATGTCCGAACAGAGTCCTTCCATACAGGAACAAATTGACAAAGAATACCAGCCATTTTCCATCATTGCCAACCTGATCCTTTCCTATTGCCGGACCGGAAACATCAACAATCCCACCGGCTATCAGGGGGATTATCTGGATACCATTTCCGATTGTACCGATCTTCTGGATACGGCAATGGAATCGGAAAAAGGCACTGACCGGATGCTGGTTTCCAATGCGCTCTTAGCCCTGACCTGGAACTATATCCAGCCGCTCATCGAAAAAACACGGGAGGAATTGGAAATGCATGGCGAGGATTCCGCTGCCGATGCTCTGGAAGATCTTCTAGGGGATGAAGTCAGCAGCGGCGCTCCTCTTCCGACCGGAAAAAGCGGTGCCATTCCAAAGAATATCAAACCAGCTTCCCCAAAAGGAAGCGGGAATGATGAGGGCAATGCTCCTTCCGGTCCACGTACCAAAGAGGATGCTATAGAGGAAGCCAAACAGGTGCTTTCGGAAGAAGGCGGGCGCATCGCTCTTACAAAGACCAATACCATTCTGGATGAAAACAACCCCGGCGTCACTTATGTCAGTCAGTATCAGGGCAGCGGCTATGAGCATGCTGCAGAGGATCTGTTCCGGATCTTGAACGATGTGGCTGCAGAAAAGGTGCAGGAAGACTGTCAGACGGAACTGACCGAGGAACTGCAGAAAACAGCCAATGATATTCATTACGGCAATGCCCATGCAGGCATCCATGTTACCATCCATCGCCTGACCAGTGTTTCCGATTACCTGAAGAATGAATACCAGACAGTTGCTCCCCCGCTCCTGCGGGCTTCCAAAAAGCTGCAAAGCACCATCCTGCCGCTTTTGAAAGAAGAACAGCAAGGCGGAAAGCAGAAGAATCTCCTGTTTGGAAAACGTCTGGACTCCCATGCTCTCTATAAGACAGACGGAACCATCTTTACCAGAACCAGACTTCCAGGAGAGGAAAAACGTCTGGCTGTTGCCCTCCTGATTGACGAGAGTGGTTCGATGGGTTGGGGTGACCGGATGACACATGCAAGAAAGACTGCCATTGTCCTTTATGATTTCTGTAAAAGCCTCGGTATCCCTATCACCATTTACGGGCATTCCACGGATGCAGGCGGCGTTGCTCTTTACTCCTATGCAGAATTTGATTCTGTGGACAATGAGGACTGTTACCGGCTGATGGATATGTGCGACCGCAACGGGAACCGGGACGGCGCAGCTCTCCGCTTCGTAGCAGAGCATTTGTGCACACGCCCGGAGCTTCAGAAGCTGCTGATCCTGATTTCTGACGGTCAGCCAGCCGATTACGGCTACAGCGGAACGGAAGCAGAGGCAGATCTGCGGGGCATCAAGAAAGAATACGAAAAACGGGATGTCATCCTGTTTGCGGCTGCCATTGGTGACGATAAGGAAAATATCCGCAGGATTTACAAGGACGGATTCCTGGATATCACGAAACTGGAAGAGCTTCCAAAGAATATGGCACAGCTTGTCAAACAGCATCTCAAATAAAGGAAGGTGAATACTCATGAATGAAACTTATCAAAACCGGATTACCGACCAGATCTGCAAGATCCAGAATGACCGGGCACTCATTGCCTTTTATGACCGGCTCCGCTACGCACCACTCGGCAACTATGCACAGCTACATGCCAAAGGGGAATATCAGGAAAACGGGCATAAAGTACATTCTTTAATCTGCATCACCATTCAGGATTATTCCAACGGTACCGGAGACCGGAATATCATCACCCGTTTCAACCTGGCACCGGAACAGATCCAGTTCCTCTTAACCCGGATCACTTCCGGTTTTCAGGAATTTGAATGGAGCCAGAGCAAGATCTACGGCAATCCCGATCAGAACGGTTATTCCACAGCCCAGATGTTTTATATCTCCAGACATCCCTATGATTCCAAAGGGCAGCCTATGAAAAGCCCATGGAAAATCCAGATTGTAAATGGGAAAGGCATCAAAGCACAGAATAAGAACGGTGGTTCCTACATGCAGCCACGCAGCTTCCAGTCCGAAAAGACGACAGCCATCCAGCTTACCGACATGGATCTGTTTACGCTTCTGAAGCGGACGGATTCCTATATTTCCAACTGGGAAACGGTGATTGCTGCATCACTGATCAATAACGGAAAACGGATGCTGGCAGACCAGCAGAACAGTCAAATGCAACAGACAGCACAGGCTCCGCCTTACGCTGCCTAAATTTTCAGAAGAGAAGCGGTACTTTACTGCTTCTCCTCTTTTTAAGAAAGGAGACTTTAGTTATGAATATTGCACTCATCCGGACCATGGACTCTCAGGGGCGTATCGTCATCCCTGCAGAAATCCGGAAACAAATGAAGCTCTCAGACGGAGATGCACTGGAACTGGAAAATGTGGGAATGGAGCTGCTTTTTACGCAAATGCCCTACCCACTTAAACGGAAAAGAGGAAATGGCTTCCTATCTTTCCGTCCTCTACAGTGTCATCCACTGTGGTATCGCAATTTGCAGTGAGGCTCACATACTCGTATCTGCGGGCATCTATCTTCCGGAAGGCACTCCCGTTACAGAAGAACTCGCCGAATTGGTTGCGGACGGCCAGGAACTGATCTCTGCTGAGAACTGCCCTGTCTACCCGGTATCCAACACCCGTCAACCGGTTTGTGCTTTTTTCCCGATTTTAAGGGAAGACAGAGAGCCGCTGGCACTTCTTCTCTGTTCCAGAACCGGACAGCATTTATCCGAGATGGAATTGGGATGCGCTAAACTGGTCGCTGCCGTAATTGCAAACAAAATTAAGTAAGGAAAGGAGCGTGAAATCAATGAAGAATACAAATATAACCTTACACACCACCCAAAAGAAAGAATATGTCCTCACCGGAATCCTGTCCCTGCCCCTCCATCTGGGAGAACGGGCGTGGATCTATAGTTATAACCAGACCTTTGCTACCAGTCCGGTGCAGAGTATTCTGGAAGTATCCGAAAACGGTGTGGTATTTGAGACCTGCAACAGTATTTACCGTCTCAGCTACACCCGTGTTCCGATGGAGCTGGAGGCGATGTGTGCTTGACAAGAATGGAAGAACTGGAGAGCTGCCTTTCGGGGCTCCTCTCCACCTTAAAGAAGAACCGGGAACATGTGCCTCTGGAAGTGCTGAAGACACAGTATAAGCAGCCGTATGAAGAACTGGTCAGAAACATCAACCTGACCGCTTCTGCCTATGCAAAATCTGTGCTGCTCCACCGGCTGGTCCTGAATCCGGATGCAGATGTGGAGGAACAATGTACCGTCATCAACCAGATGATACAAACTTCCGGGATGCTGAAGAAAATCAGCTCCTGCATGTCCAAAACCTATGATGTAGGACAGATATATCCTCTGATACTGGAACTACGCCATATGGTCGAACAGGCACTCTGGCCCTATGTGAATCAGGCAACTTGTCTGGTCGCAGATCTGGATGATATAGAAAAAGAACCGACAATTTACAATTTTTTGACACATGAAGTTTATGAAAATGATACCTGGATTCACCGAGAAATCGACCTGCGCTGGAAACTACTGGTACATCTTACTCCCGAACAAAGAGAATCCGTACCACCAGCCAATCATAGTATGAATGGAGGAATTTACCATGAAAGAACAACCATCTAATCCTTGCGAGAAAGTCTCATTTATTTTGACCTATGACCAGCTTGAAGCTGCTTATAACATCTACCGGGAACAATTTATTTCCTGCGACTTCATCCGCCGCTCCATGGAACGTCTGGAGGAAAGAATCGGACTCTGCAACCTTCCATATGAAACGCTGCGTGATGATCCAAGCCTTCTTCATGAAGCATACCTGCAGTTTCTCCGACTGGAAGACTGCAATGTGGCTTATAACGACACGCTGGAGCAGGTAATTGATGCAATCGAACAATGGCTTGCCTCTGGCACCTTATCCCCTGTAAACCTTACGGTTTCCAACCAGAATATGGGTGAAACTTTTGGAACGGAGGTGGATGTGTAATGGCAAATATCTGCTGTGATGATGTGATCTTTTATACAGAAGGAAATCCGGAAGGACTATATGACTTGTGGGAGGACCTGGAAACCTACATCATTCTGAACCAGAATCCTGATTTATGCTGGATTGGCAATTTATTTTCCCACAAGAAAATAGATTCCACCGGAATATCTCTTCGTGGAAATGTCAGCTACATGGAATGGAATGATACGTATATTCTACTTTCTTTAGAGACAGCATGGACTCCACTTTATGAAGCATATCAGGCGATAGCCGCTGCATATCATGTTCCCTTTGTGATGCAAAGCATAGAACCTGGAGAACGAATTTATTATAACACGGATGAAGCACACCTATTTTTCCCTGACCGATATTGTGTCCGCTTATATGAAGAAAGCCTATTGACTCCATGTGGCTTAATAATCGGAGAAAAGCTGGAAGACGGTGAACCATTTGAAACGGAAACAGACGTATTAGAACGATTCAGAGATTGCGGATATCCAGCAGCTACACTAAAAGAGTTGGAGCTCATGTTCGATGCGGATGAACTTATTATTTTTGAATTTACAAATCCATATTTGGATCTGGAGCAGAAAAATGCTTGTGCATGAAACTTCTCCCCTCCACACCAAAGACGATTATCATCAGATTTAAAGGAGGAACACCATGACTGATTTGGAACTGGATGTCTGGGATGCATGGCTCAGGGAACGTCAGGAACATCTGGAAGAAACCCTGTCCAATATCTCACCATCGGAAGAACCCTGCAGATATTACCTGCTAACCGGATATATTCAGGGAATGCTAGAAGCTCTTACCATGCTTACGACTGTTGAGGATGGGAAACGCTTCAAGATCAAACTGGAGCAATTTCGCCAGAATCTGCTCCTCTCTGGAGATTACGATGCTACCGGTAACTATAAACAGGCAGTGAAGAAAACTGCTGTTTAAATACTTCGAGCCGCCCAATCGGACGGCTCTTTTTATGCCCGAAAACGGTAGCCTACACCACGTATCGTTTCTATGTAGTGCGGTTCTTCCGGATTTTCTTCTATTTTCTTTCTCAGATTCTTGACTAACCCATAGACACGGTTATCCACTTCTGACTCCACATCCTCATAAATATGCTGGTAAATCTGTTCTTTTGTAAATACCCGATTGGGGGATAAGGCCAGATAAAAAAGCAGGTCATATTCATGTCTGGTAAGTTCCACAACCTTACCATCTTTGATTACGCTCCGCTGAAGCTGGTCTATTTCCAAACCTTGGAATGTCAACTTTTCAGAATTTGTAATCTCCATAACTTCTAACGTACTTTCGCAGGCTAGAACTGATTTAATTTTATTCAGGATTCCCTCTTCGGAATCAGAAATGGTAAGAATCATCACTTTCCCATAACATCACCTGCTTTTCTTAGCATTTAGCTTTCACTCCTCATTAACAATGTTTATCGATTGGTTACATAGATATATGCATCTTCCAAAGTTACGTCACAAGCTATACATCCACTTTCTGACGGCATATTCTCCCCTAACAGTCTTAATCTAATTCCTTCCTCCGTATACTGCTTACTGGAAATATGATATTTTCTTTCTAATTCTCTTGCAAGGCTTTCGTCCTCTGTACAGCATTCCCATACATGCCCTCTTGCCTTATTCAATAATTCCCTCATTGTTCCTGTATAAAGGAATCTACCTTTTTTCATAACCGCAAGCTGATTACAGGTTGCCATCAGATCCTCCACCACATGCGTTGAAAATAATACGGTGCGTTCTTCTGCAAAATCTACCAGTAAATTACGGATACGGATGCGTTCCTCCGGATCGAGCCCTGTTGTTGGTTCATCCACAATTAAAAAATCCGGCTCATGGAGTAATGCCTGCACTAATCCAACTCTTCGCTTCATTCCACCTGAAAGCTGCCGCATTTTTCTTTTTCTGATGGTCTGCAAGACTGGTCTTCTCCAGATAGTAATCAATCCTTTTCTTGCTTTCTCTTTTCTCAATTCCAGCCAGATCTCCCATATACTCCAGACATTCTCGAACAGTCAAAGACGGATACAGATCAATTTCCTGTGGCAGATACCCAATCTTTTTCTGTATCTTTTCGTAATTTGCTTCGCAATATAGCGTACCATCTAACAGAACTTTTCCACTTGTGGGTGCAAGCACCGTTGTAAGCACCCGCATCAACGTTGTTTTTCCTGCACCATTTTCACCTAACAGACCAAATATCCCATGTGGGATTTCCAGATCCACATGATCTACCGCTGTCACTCCATTTTTAAATGTTACTGTTAAATCGTCTATTCTTATACTCATAATCTTACCCTCTCTTCTTTAATATCTTAGGAACAAATGCAAGCATCATCCCCGCAAATACCACGCACAGCACCTTCCCGCCAAGCCATCTCCACTCTGTCAGCTTACCGAAATCACAAGTTCCGTAGGAAAATGGTCCCCAGTTTTTCAAAAACTGAGTTGCCTTTCCGGAAATAGAGAAAAACCAGAAAAGCAGCACGACACCCATACCAATCCATCTGTTTCGAACCAGATTGCTGACAGTTACGGAAAGCACACTCCAAAACAAAACAGTTCCGGGAATCGCAATACAATAAATTCCAAACAAGGCACCGCCATCTAATTCTTCTGTCAGATTCACCGGTTTCTGCCAATAAAAGAGTCCATATGCCAACAAACTGATTCCAATCAGATAAGCTACCTGCACAAATAGTCTTTTATAAACTACCCCTGCCTGCTTTTTTAGATTATAAAGGCAGAATACTTCCGAGCGTTTGCTCTGCACTTCCACCAGATAAGTATCTGCACAGAAAACGACTGCCAGAAGCGAAACAGCTCTTTCTACTGCCTGCCCGATTTCATTCGCATATACAACAGGCTGGATTGCACTCAATATCACAACAAAAGCGATTGAATATGCAATTTTATAATATGGCATACATATTTTTACTTCTTTCTTCAATATACTCTCCTCCTTTTTCCACATCCACACCGCTATAAACATGAGCAGTATGGATGCTGCCACAAGAAGCAGTTGATTGAGATATACCTGATGTGGCAATTCCGTTTCAAAAAAATTCCCCGGAAATCGAACCATAATAGAGAATGGTCTTGCATGACACTGTCCTTTGCTATCCCATGTCAGCATATTAGAATAAATGATATAAAGAACCAGCGCCGGAACCGCTGGAAGCGGATTCTTAAACAGCAGCGCTGTAACCGCATACACACAGCAGATCATCAGGATGTTCGGCAGGACATACAGGATCGAATTCTGAACAAAATCCAGTATGTTCATAGCAAATCCTGATTTTACTGCCGTGGCGTAACACAAAATGATAAATACGATATTCATAATGACCAGTGCCGCCGTCATAATGAGAAATCCACTGCTTATTTTCCCGGCAATATATTGAAAAGCCGTCATCGGTTTGGTGTGCAGCAATTCATAAGTATTTTTCCTCATATCCTGGAAAAATAAAAACGCCAGCAGAACCGTTGCAAAGAATGCCATATGCAGGCTTGCAAAATCTGTAAATTTTCTTCCGAAATAATAGGAGAATGGATGTTTCTCAAGATTTTCTCTGATATACCGGTTGACTTCCTCCGGGCTTCCCTGATACCATGAAACGTCCTCATACACATAATTGGCACCATTAAAGTGGTATTCCGTTTTCAGATACTGACACGCCTCCGTAATCTTCATCTGTTTCATCTCAGATATCACTGCCTCCGCCTCTACTTCCGACATGCCAAACCCATTCTCTGTGTCCTGAAGTATCTTTACAATCTCTATCTCCCACAGTTCTCTCTCCTTATCCGGTGTTGCCGGAATACATCCCTCCATAACATCCCTGAAGGTTTCATCCGACTTCACGTAATGAATGGACAGATAGGGTGCAAGTGTCTGGTACATACTGATTAAAACAACAATCAAACCGATCCAGAATATCGGATTTTTAAGATAATTTTTCAGATTCCTTTTTATGATTGCTTTCATAAGTCATCCCGCCTTTCTTTTTTCTACAAACAGCATAGCCTACAAATCACAAAAAAAACAACAGCCATTTATTTCTGCTGTTGTTCTTCTAATACATAATTTTTAAACACTGCCTCAACTTCCGCACCGCCATCTGCTACATTTTTTATCAGCAGTTTCCCACCATGCCGTTCGCAGTAGATACGGCTGATATACATACCCATTCCAAAATGCTTTAAGTCATCCTGTGGATTCTCATGATAAAACGCCTGTGTCACCCTGTCGATATTTTCCTGAAATCCAATTCCGTCATCCCTGATACTCATTTTCAGATATTGGGGTGTCACTGTCAGCTTCAGCCTAACTTCCTGATTGGCATAGCGGAATGCGTTAGCCAACAGATTATCCGCTACTTCCATGATGATTTCCTCATCCGCAGTCAGTATTTCAGATTCTCTCACTGTCGTCACTGTAAAATTCTTTTCTGATTTTTCCACCACGACTTCTGCCAGAGCTTCTATCTGGTTTATCAACTGCCGGATATCTACCACGGAACAGTTTAATTCCCGTTCTTCCAATTTCGTCATCTTCCTCATACTATCAATAAAATGGTTCATCCGTTCAATCTGAAGCATACCGCCCCTTAACATCTCCATCATTTTCTCTTGATCAAGCATATCTTCCGGAACAAATTCCAAAAGCATTTCCTGATATCCCCGCATGATTGCAAGCGGCGAGCGGATATCATGGGCAATCGCTGCACGCAGTACCCGCTCATCTTCGATCATCTGCCAAAGTCTACGGTTATTTTCTTCCAACTGCCCACGCATCCTTTCAAATTCCCTGCACAGCATCCCCATCTCGTCCTCGTTCTCATAAGCCATATGAAAATCCAGATCTTCCTCCGCAATCATCTGTGATGCCATCTTCAGTTCCTGAATCGGTCTCTTTAATTTATTTTTGTAAAACAGGCTGACCGCAATTCCACATCCAGCAAAAGAAAAAAGCAATACTCCGTACGTCCGAAGGAAATCACAGGTTTCTGAAATATGCCAGTCCATTCTGCTCATTTTACTCTGATTCGGTCTCGGTACCACTACCTCAAAATTTTCATTGCGGTCATTCATTGCCTGATAATACTCGTCCTGATCCACGTACTTCCACCAGACCTCCTCCTGTATCTGCCCGGCAATCTCAATAATTGACACAGAAAGAAAAAAAGTGACAATCAAGCTGAGTATCGTATATAAAACCATTGTCTTTTTCAAGGATAAATTTCTTATCTTTTCCATCGATACCCCATCCCCCATACTGTCTCAATGTATTCTGTCTGCGTATATTCCGCCAGTTTCTTTCTCACTCTCCGGATCAGTTCCGTAACAACACGGCTGTCACCTTCCGCATCATAACCACACACCTTTTCGTATATCCGCTCCCTGTCAAAAACCTGTCCTGGATTCATGGACAAAAACTCAATGATTGCATATTCCAGCTTCGTAAGCTCCAAATCATTTTCACCGATCTGAACCCTCTTTGCTCCATAATCAATACTGAGGTCTCCGTGGAATCTGTATTCAGACTTCCCTTTATGACGCTCCTCACGCTTCAAATGTGCAATAATACGAGCATCCAGTTCTTTCAGACTAAACGGCTTCAGTATATAGTCATCCCCACCGGATAAAAGCCCGTTTACCCTGTCCTGCTCCTCCACTTTTGCCGTCAGGAAGATAATGGGACAAGTTACTTTGCCCCGGATACGTCTGCATACTTCTAATCCGTCTATTTTAGGCATATTGATGTCCAGCAAGATAATATCCGGTTTCTTATGGATTTTTTCCAAAGCATCTGTGCCATCTTCTGCCATCATTACATCATATCGTTTGATTTCAAAATAGTTCTTTAACATCTTTAATAATTCGATGTCATCATCCACGATCAAAATTCTATATGCCACTTTTATCACCTCGTTTTATCAGTATACAACGAAAAAAACAATAAATAAACAACAAGAGAAACACTTCGAGCCGCCCATTGCCGGACGGCTCCTTTTATGCCCGAAAGCGATAACCAACACCACGTATCGTTTCTATGTAGTGCGGTGTTTCCGGATTTTCTTCTATTTTCTTTCTCAAGTTCTTAATCAGACCGTAAATTCGGTTATTCACTTCTGACTCCGCTTCCTCATAGATATGCTGATAGATCTGTTCTTTCGTGAATACCCGATTAGGAGATAAAGCAACCACAGCGATTTGCTTCAAAAAGTCTCTTTCGCCTGGTATACCGTTTATAACTTCTCATGTTTATCACCTTCAATCTGCTTTCAAATTTAATAATCTATATTTTATGACAATTCAGCATATAGAAAAGTTAGTTATTCGTGAAAATTATTTTTAAATTTAGAACTTGCATAACCACTACGATGTAAAAACAGTTTAGAGGCATTTATGACAGAGATTGATTTTATCTGGTTTTCGACTTTCTCCACGAAAGTGGCAAAAAATACCTGGCTACGAATTCCTTCGCTTAGGGCAAATCTGAAATCCTGAACGCTTTTATTCCTGTAGCCGACAAATTTGTCATCAACATAAGGCAAAAGCTTCATTGAGGAATCTATTTCATTTGACATATACTACATCTAGTGTTATACTGTTCTTATATCAATTATTTGTGTCAATCCGGAAAGGATTTATCACACGCAGTTTAGGTTTGAAACGTAGTCAGGAGTTTTCCTATGCCCAACAAGCAGCAGGGACTTCTGGCTTTTTTTTATTTTGCAGGAAACTGCATCTATTTTGAGAATGAACATAAGCGTCATTCTCTTTTTTTATGCCTGAACGCAGGGAAAGGAGGATTACGGAAACAAATGATTCCGGAACTGGCACGCCACAAAAGAAAGGAGACTCTATGTCAGTCAAAAGAATTAAGAATCTTGTAAAACAACTCAATGAATACCGTCATGCCTACTACAATCAGGATGCCCCTCTGGTATCTGATGCCGAGTATGACCGACTCTTTGACGAACTGAAGGAACTGGAGGAACAGACTGGTTTCATCCTGTCAAATTCTCCGACACAGACGGTTGGATATTATCCGGTCAGTGAACTTGCCAAAGTCACCCATCCGATTCCACTGCTCTCGCTTGAGAAAACAAAACTGATTTCAGAGCTTTTAGATTTCATGAAAGGACAGGAAGTTCTCTTTATGCTGAAACTGGACGGTTTGACTACCAAACTCATTTACGAAGATGGCAGACTGATTCAGGCTTCTACCCGTGGAGATGGTGAAGTGGGGGAAGATATTACACACAATATCCCGGCATTTTTAAATGTACCGCTTACCATTCCACACAAAGAACGTCTGGTCATTACCGGTGAGTCTTTTATACCAACCAATGATTTTGAACGTCTGAAAGATACTCTGCGTGATGGAAATGGAAAACCTTATAAAAACGGACGTAATTTTGCTTCCGGATCAGTACGAAGTCTTGATCCGAAGAACTGTATCGGACGTTGTGTTCGCTTTCTTCCGTTCAATGTATTAGAAGGAATGGAGGATGTTCCCTTCCCGGACAGCAGAGCCTGCAAATTAGAAGGTTTAACACACCTGGGCTTTGGTTACTGCCCGTTTTTCTCAATTTCAGGAACCGGACTTTCAAAAGAATATGCGGAGAAATTCATTCAGGAATTGGTATCCACAGCAGCAAATTTACATCTTCCTATCGATGGCATTGTCATGATTTTTGACAGTCTCAGCTACTCCAAAAGCTGCGGAAAAACCGGACACCACTATAAGGACGGCCTCGCCTATAAGTTTGAGGATGATACCTACGAAACTTTCTTGCGTGAAATTGAATGGACACCGACCAGATTCGGAGAGATTGCTCCGGTCGGCATCTTCGATACCGTGGAGATTGACGGCTGTGATGTTTCCAGAGCTTCCCTTCATAATCTGACCTTTATCAAAAATCTGGAGCTTGTACCCGGATGCCGGATTCTTGTTTCCAAACGAAACATGATCATCCCACATATAGAGGATAATCTGGATCGTGGAAGGTATACCGACATCACGCCTCCGGTCTGCCCTTGCTGTGGTTCCAAAACCAGAACCTACAGCCGTAAGACCAGCGACGGTCGCACCGTAGAAACTCTGCATTGTGATAATCCGCAGTGCGACAGCCAGATCACAAGAAGGTTTGTCCATTTTGCCAGCAAGAAGGCAATGAACATCGAAGGACTGTCAGAAGCCACTTTAGAAAAATTCCTGAATCTGGGCTATCTGCACTCTTTTCAGGACATCTATCATCTGGAGGAACACCGGGAAGATATTGTGGCACTGGACGGATATGGTGAGAAATCTTTCGACCGCTTGTGGGAATCCATCAACGCCAGCCGGAGGACCAGCTTTGTCCGCTATCTGGTTTCCATGGATATTCCTATGATCGGCAGAACCAAAAGCCGGATTCTGGACACCGTATTTTCCGGAAATTTAACTGCATTTGAACAGGCGGCTGTCGGAGATTACGACTTCACTCAGTTAGAGGATTTTGGCGAAATCTTAAATCACAACATCCATTCCTGGTTTGCAGATGAAGCAAATCTTGATTTATGGAAAAACTTACAGAACGAATTCACATTTGAACAAAGAAAGGAAGAGCCCATTATGACAAAAGAAAATAAATTTACAGGATGTACCATCGTAGCAACAGGGAAACTGGAGCATTTTACCAGAGACAGTATCAACGATAAGATTCTGGAGCTTGGTGCCAAACCTGGCAGCTCTGTAACAAAGAAAACCGATTACCTGATCTGCGGGGAAAAAGCCGGCAGCAAACTGGCAAAAGCCCAGAGCCTTGGTATTCCAATTCTTACAGAAGCTGAATTTCTGGAGATGATTGCATAACCATCTCTGCAATAGATGAGAATTATTTTGAGGTGCGGCTGCAAGGCTGCACCTCTTTTACAAAGGAGGAATTTATAATGAATCAAACAAATACAAGCAAGCGCATCCCTACACAGATCAATGAATTTCGGGGAGATTATGCTTTTCTAAGCAATTTCTATCCGGCACCAATCTCTTACATGGGACAAACCTATGCAAATAATGAAGCTGCTTTTCAAGCGCAGAAAACACTCTCTGCGAGAGAGCAACGCAAATTCTGTATTTTTCGGATGCATAATCCTTCTGATGCAAAGAAACTCGGCAGAGATCTTACATTACGCCCGGACTGGGAAAAAGTGAAAGTCCGGCTCATGTATGAAATCTGCATGTGCAAATTCATGCAGAACCCGGAACTCCGGGACAAACTTCTTGCAACCGGAGAGTCCACACTTGTTGAGAAACAACTGGGGTGACTATTTCTGGGGCAAAGTCAATAACTGCGGAGAAAACCAGTTAGGAATCATCCTGATGGATGTACGTGCGAAGCTGCAGTGGAATGCAGAAACAGCGCCCAATAATATACCTCAATGTCTGCAATAAAGGAAAGGATGGTCTAATAGAATGAATGAAAATGCAAAAACAAAATTAGTGCTTGAGTATACTGGCATGGATGATTTTTTCCTGTCCGGTATATAAGGACCAATTCGGAAAGTTGTGGAAGGATATTGACCTTGGCAAAGAGCCTGAACCGAATCTTTATTCTTTATCTTTTTAACCATATTGATGGAGAACCTTCCCATCCCATACAGCAGGAGTACACATTTCATCCGGCTCCGTATCAAAGAAGTTCCTATGAATTCGAGTACCGGATGTTAAGTAAATTACAGTCTGACTGTGAATACTATCTGGGCTACGGAAATCGCAGTCCGTCTATCCTATGCAATCATAGCGTTCAAAACCATATTGCTCGTATGAAAGAATTATGGAATGGTTTTCCCACAAATCAGAAACCGGAATGGCTGACCTGGGAACAGCTTCTTCAGTACGAAAAAGTAATGACAGAAACCGGAATACCCGTGAAGAACTGCTCAGACTAGACAATTCATCATTTATCAGAAATTACCCTCTATATTATCCATTCATATTTTGATATAATAGGAACAGTTGAAAGAAAGGAGCATTTCCCATGTATCTGAAAAGAAAAGTTTACGATCAGCTTCTGGATTGGAAAAACGATACCGTCCACAGCACCTTGGAAGTGAATGGTGCCAGACAGGTCGGAAAAACATATATTATCAATAAATTTGCGGATGAGAACTTCAGGCACAAGATCTACATTAACCTGTTTGATTTGTCCGGCAAACAATTTATGGAATGTTACAAAAAAGCCACAGACTGGACTCCCGGTACAAAACGACCGGAGCAGCCGCTTCACGATGCTTTTAAACTCTTCGATCCGGATTTTGAAGATACCAACGATACAGTCATCATTATTGATGAAATTCAGGAATCCTCAGAGATATTCAACCGTATCCGAGAATTTACCCGCTATTTTCAAGCGCATTTCATTGTAACTGGAAGTTATCTGGGACGTGTACTGGAACCTGAATTCAAATTCTCCAGTGGAGATATTACCAGTATCCGTATTTATACCCTTTCCTTTAAAGAGTTTTTGGAAGCATTGGATGACCAGCTTTTTCAGAAGTATCTATCACTTCCACTGGATCATGCAGATGACACCGTACCGGAACTATATGACGAATTAAAGAATGTTTACGACATCTATAGACAGATTGGCGGCTATCCAAAGGTTGTGGAAACATACCTTAACACAAAAGACGTGGAAGCAGCTCAAAAAGAGCTTGTTAGAATCATCCGCATTTTCTTAAACGAATCTATGCGGTACTTTGATGACATCACAGATATTAGTGTTTTTACCAACATCTTTTTTAAGCATCTGCCGTATTCTGCTTCGTGAAAAGAAAGGATTAGATGAGGACAGTATAAGTGAAGAACTGCAAAAGCTCGTTACAAAGAATTACTCCAGTAATCTTTCTAAAGCAACCTGCTATCGTGCTATCAACTGGCTTTATCATTCTGGAATCATCGGTTTCTGTGGCAAAATCACAGAACTGGACATCTTGAATTTCAAACCGGGAAGCCGCTGCTTCTTCATGGATCTTGGAGTTGCATATTATTATCTCTCCAGAACTGGTGCTACTGTATCAACTATGGATGGCTCATTGAACGAAAACTATGTTTACATTAACTTGTCCAAACGCCAGGAATTCCCGGAAGAAATTATCTTTGAGACACCGGCTTTTGCTACTTATAAAGGTGGTGAAATTGATTTTGTAGCTCAGACATTGAAAACTCACATCCGCTATCTGATTGAAGTTAAAGCCGGTAAGGGAACTGCATCTACTGCCTTGAAGGCATTGGAACAGGGAAGGCCCAAACTATTGTATTTAAAAGGTGATACCAAAGGCGGAACCGCTGGAAACGTACAAACACTTCCCCTATACCTGCTGGAGCAATATCATTTTTAATCTATGAAAGACTTCGAGCCGCCCATCCGGACGGCTCTTTTCATCTATATTCTTGTATATTTATTTTACTAACAGCGCATCATTCTTTGAAAGAAGATATATACAGTATTGATTCATACTGATGCCTTCTTTTTTTGAGTGTTCCGCCAGATCCCGGTGTAAGCTGCGTGGCATCCTTATTTTAAACTGTCCCGAATACTCTTCCAGGCTTCCCGGTTCGTGAATCTCAATCCCTTCTTCCAGTGCAGCTTCTAACCATGCTTTTTTTGCATCCGCTGCATTTTCAACTGCCCTTTCTATCGTCTCTCCACAGGTGATGCATCCCGGCAGTTCCGGATAAGAAACTACAAATCCGCCTTCATCTTTATCTTCCACGATTTCCATACGATAGGACATTGCCATATAATCATTCAGCGTCTTCATCATTCTTCGCCTCACTTTCTACAATCTGCCTTACCATTTCAACATAAATTTTCTTGATTGGTTCGTGTTTCGGTATTGTTATCGGCTGGCATCCCGCTTTACGGAATGTATAATGGCTGCTCCCACTTCTCGGAGCATTTATCTCATATCCATAACTTTCTAATACTTTTCTTAGTTCATCAAAACGAAGGTCTTTCGATAATGAGTAAATTCTTGTCAATAGTTTATCCCATTTCGACATCTTTAATGCCTCCTATCTATAGTATATGTGGTGTCATATGTGGTGTCAATCTGTTTTTCATCTTTCTTGGTCAAATAAGGCTGCAGCTCTTTCTTAGCAGCCGTCACAAATTCTTCTTTTCTCGAACTTACCATATAAATCTTCCAGAGCATCAGATTCAGCTTTTCCGCATCCACTGCTTTGCATTTCTTTTTAATCATGCGGATAAACGGATAGATTACCGTATCCGATAACTTGTTCCCAGCAATCAACATCGTTCCATCCGTTCCATATACCTCATACAGACATTCCAAAATACTCCCCAAATCTGTCACCAATCGGAATGCCGGCTTTTCATATTTCTTTTTAGCTTCCATCATATGCTCCTCCTACATTCGAACCGTCAGTCCACTGAGACTCGTCTTAGGAAGCCCTACCAGATACCAGTCTTCATCCATTTCAATCCGAACCGGAATCCATGCATCCTTTACCTTCACATCAAAACATTCTCCGCAATGAAGACCTCCATAATAAGATTCAATCCCAAACCGGATATCAAATCTTCCCATTGATGGATCATAAATTAAAGTACCTATTCTCTTTTCACTCATATTTCTTTCCTCCTGAAATTCTTTGGTCTATATAAGTAATAGGACTTTAATTTGCAGAATTTGAAAGTTCCGGGTATTTTTCATAAAAAGTTTTTCGATAGCGATAAAAAGTTGAGTGCGTCATTCCCAAATTTTTACGAAGCTGTGTAGGTGTCGTTTCTCCAGAAACTACGCTTTGAAAGTTCTCATCAAAAGTTTCCTGCTTCATCACACTTGGTCTTCCATAATCATCCCATTCATCCCCATCCTTGCCATCGCATTTAAGCGTTCGGCAGTTCTTCTATGTTCTTCTGCTGTCTCTTGTTTCTTCCCAGTCTGTCCAATTCCTTTTCCCGGCCGCAGGACATCCTCCTAAACTCGGACGATTAAAATTCTCCCTGTCTGATCCGTAAAAATATTCGTAAAGTGCCATCTCATAGAAGCATAAAGTTCCAACATCATGTTATTGATTGTTTCCAGCATCATCCTTGCCATAGCGTTGTCCATCACATTTTTGGGATATGTTTCTTTTCTATTTCTGTACGTACCAGAGCCGAAAAGTGCAACAAATATGACAAAAAAACTCCCAGAGGATGTACATTACGATAAATCTCCTCGTGAGAGAATACCCAGCCAGGATGTTCTGTTAGATATTTTAGTACCGTAAATTCTTTCAGACTCAATTCAATCTTTTGATCATTCATAAAAACAGTATGACAGCGAATATCTATCTGTAGGTTTTTGTCTTTGTAATGCAATTTACTTTCCTCCTAATCTGTTTCACCTTATCACAGCTAATCTAAAATGCTATTATTAGACTGCCAAAACTCAAATTCAAAACCAGAGCAATGCTTTACCTGCAAATAGTCTGGTAATAGACCAGTAGAATCGCAATAGCTGCAAGAGCCAGAAACGGCAAACACATAATTACCGGGGCAGAGTGAAGTGATAAATAAGAACCACTGATTTTTTAGCATTTCAGCCGGATATACAAGCCATCCCCATAGATTGGTGACCGTTACTGTTAAAATTACAGCACTGCCTATATATGTGGCAGCTCCTTTCCGGGTAAAGTTAAAGTCGCAGACCTTTACGACCTACGGCTTAATAGTACGAAAAGACATTAACTTTTCTGTAAAAGAATTTGATGTACTTTATATGCTATATTCTAATCCAGGGATGGCTTTTACTAAACAACAGATTTATGAAGCAGTTTGGCATGAAAAAGCAAATGGTTATTTCCACGCCGTGGAAAACACTATTTTTCAAATACGCAAGAAGATAAAAAAGTATTCCAGCGACAAGAATTACATAAAAACAGTAGTTGGATATGGGTATAAATTTGAAGTTTAATCTGCAGGATATAAGGAGCACCGGGTTTGAGGGAGATTCCCCACTAAGAAAATTTCTATGTTCTGGCTACAAAGCCGGAACATAGGTCGGCATCCATCCCTGTTTCTTCCCAATCCTGCAGACCTAATAAGAAATCAGCTAGTGACTTCTTCATCAAAAGTCTTTTTTTTAGAGAAATAATCCATTTTTCAATAGCATCCGCCAAAACTATCTGCTGTTGCAATACTGCCATACCAGTCTTAGGGATTTCCGGATCATTCTCTTTCTCTCGAAGATTTTCCTCCAGATAAGTTTTTAATATTTCAATATTTTCCTCAATACTGGCAATACATGATTGTTGACTTTCAGGCGGTAACTTATCCAAATTTACAATTACTGCATTAAAATCTAAAAAAAAAAAGTGAATGGGTTTAGAGGCTGTTTCCATCATAAGCTTTACAAATTCTTTTTTCGCCTTCATCTGTTAATGAATAAACTGCTTTTTCAGGCATCTTACCTTCTTTCACAATTTCTCCTTTAATGAAGCCTTTTTCCTCCAACTGAATTGCTTTTTTTGTAAATGGATGGTGTACTGATTTTTTACCCATTTTGATATATTACGATATTCCACTAATTTTTGAATATCATAGGCTCCCATCGGTTCCTTTTTTCAATATTCCTAACACAATTAAATCTATTGTAGCCATAGTTCACCCACTTTCTATATCCACGAAAGCTATAAAATACTTACGGTTATATATACTGTAATTTATAGTATTTGATTTTATACCTCTTGTCAAGGAAATTGCAGGATACACGCTTGACAACTACTATAAATTATAGTAGTATTTCTCTCACGTAGTATACTATAATTTATACTACTATAATTTATATTCTTAATTGAAAGGAGTATTTGAAATGAACAAGAATAACAACAAAATGGATTTATTAGGAAATGCACCTGTTCCCCAAGCACTAATGGCTCTTGGTATACCGATAATGATTGGTATGCTTATTAACGCTCTCTACAATTTGGTGGATGCTTATTTCATAGGAGGACTTGGCGAGAGTCAAATGGGTGCAATTTCCATTGCGTTTCCTTTAGGACAAGTAGTTGTTGGTTTAGGTCTGATGTTTGGCAATGGTGCCGCCTCCTACTTATCAAGACTTTTAGGGCGAGGAGATAGGGAAGCTGCAAGTAAAGTCGCCAGTACTGCATTATACAGCAGTGTTTGTATTGGCGCAGTTATTATTATCGGAACTGCAATGGATACACTGAAGCAATGTACTTACCAGTTCCTGATACAGATCTTCATCAAATCTGATCTTCATCAAATCTGCCATTCACAATCGCATTCTTAATTAAAAGCGGCTTATATATCTCTAAAATCTCCAATACCGCATCTGCATTTCCTTCTTTTGCCTGTAAAAGTAATCGTTCAAAATTCATTAGTTTTCACCTCCCATCACCTTGCGGATCTTCCGGATTGCATAATAGTAAATACCCTTGCATCGTTCCTCTGATAACCCATTTAGCCCGCTCATTTCCTCAAAAGTACGTTCTTCAAACACATGCTGGTAAATCAGCTTCCTTTCTTCATCCCGCAATGTATGAAGGGCTTTCATCAATCTTTCATCTGACATCTTATTCCATTCTGGATATTTCCCCTGTGCCTCCTGCAATAAAAGCTGCTCCCTCGTTTGGTTCTCCAGCAATTCTTCGATTACAATTCTTGCCTCCATCTGTCCAATATCCTCCAGCAGTTCTTCTGCATCAGCCATCTGGATTTTCTTCTCCAGATAATCATGTCGTTTTCCACGGACAAACTGTATCAGATATGCTGTAAAGTGATTTTGTATCTTTGATCCTGTATATGTATTTTTGTTCATTTGTTTTATCCTCCGAAATTTTTTATCACGTTCCAAAAAATTCCGAGGATGGCGGTGAGCGGCAACAAAACGCGACACTGCCTTCATTTTTTCGAAAAAAAGAAAGGCTGGACCACTCTATTCGTAGTCCAGCCGATACTTCTCTTTCTATGTGATTGTGTAGGATATGCGATGATAGTATCTCATATGCTGCATATTTTAACTTCTCTCCGACACATTGTATGGATAAGATTTTTTTAACAGATTCAGTTCCTCTTTGGCTTTTATCTTATGCTGTCCATTCATGTCTGTCGTACTTACTTCCATGTTTCTCTATTTGTGCATGTGTTATCCTGCTTATCATAACGCACTTTAACGCATTTCGTATAGTGTTAATCTACGATAAAATATATGCATTAAGTGAGGTGATATAGATGGTGAAAAAATTATTGGGAGATGCAGTCAGGGAAGAACGTCTCCGCCGCAATCTTTCGCAAAACAGCCTTGCGGAACAGGCAAAGATTTCTTTACGGACTGTCTCTGATATTGAAAACTATATTGGCAATCCACAGTTGGAAACACCTTATGCCTTGGCAACTTACTTACATATTTCCATAGATGCTATATTTTCTAACCAGAAAACGAACCCGGATTCTACCATGCAGCAAATCATGGCAGAACTAAATTCCTGCCCGGAGGAGCAGAAACAGCTTGCCCTTTCTACACTGCGTGGACTTCTGGATGGATTCAAGAACCTAAGTTAAGGCTCTCCCGTATCCTTCATCATCTACACATTATACAAAGACAATCTGTGAGTAATCTGTGAATAGTCTGTGAGTTTTCTGTCTATTCCCATTCTGATACAAAGAACAGGAGAGTACACTGCCATAAGCATGTGTATCTCTCCTGCTTTTTTATGCCCTGCGAAATGCACTGATAGCATCCACTACATTCTGTCTCATAGTCTGATCCATCCGCAGCGGTTCTTCTTCCATCAAATCAACTTCTGTGGGCATTTCTCTATTTATCTTAGAAACGTCCTGCCCTTCCAATACCTTTCTTACTTCTTCCCGGATGATTTGCTGCATCATTGGCCGGAGCATATCCGGTTCCATGCTTATACTGCCATTACCTGTCTCATCCGTTCTTCCCGTATATGCCAGAATTGCTGCAACGATCAGTTTTGCTTTTTTCTCTGTCGTATTCAGAAGTTCTGTCACATACACGTGATCTGGATCCGACTTATCAAAACCAATAGTGAATACAAACGGATTTTTCTTTCCCATAAAATCACACTCCAGCCTGTGTCATGCGATACAAAAGATCATATCCATCGGCATTTGCTTTCATATCCCGGATAAAGGTATGTTTTCCCAACCGGTCTGCCTGCTCCAGAAATCGTTCCAGAAGCACTGCTCCGCCGCCGATAAACACCGTATAAGTAGATTTTGTATCAATGCCCCGCTCTCGGATGCTGTTCAGAAGATCGGTAACAAAATTCTGAACCATGGTTTCTACTGCCTGTACAACAGCTTCCTCATAATACTGCGTTTTTCCCTTGATGATACTGTCGATATCTGCCTCCTCCAGAAGCATGTCATATTCACTGTTAATACTGGAAATGATATCGTTATACATGGTAATCACACCTTTTTCCAGAGAATCACAATAATCCATATCCGGTCTGCCACTTCTCATCAGAAGATAATCAGAAGTAAATCCGCCAATATCAATCCCTACGACTTTCGGAATCTCACGGATTTCCATCATCCTCGTCATCATGGCTGCATAATCCTGCGGAAACGCCATTACATTCTGAATACAGAGGTGATAGCCTTTATCGTTGAAGCATAGTTCTTGCACCTTCCCGTCCCCTTTGAAATAGCGTTCATATCTCTCACAAAGCTCTGCAAAATGCTTCGGCGGAAGCCCAATCGGAAGTTCCACCTGAATGACATCCTTTGAAAATTACGAAGATGCGTTTCAGGTTGGAACGAACGAACATATTGAATACGGGCCGTTAAAAGAAGAAGTAATCAAATGCTTAAAAGAAAGCATATATGAACTATCAGTTGACGAAAGAAAATGTTTTTATCTCGTACTACTATTACACTAAGACAATCGCTGTAATAGCAGAAGAAACCGGATTAAAAGAATCTACAGTAAAATCCAAACTGTTACGCGGACGTAAAAAATTAAAACTAAAAATGGAAAAGAAGGGATTTAGATATGAAGACTGTAAAATTTTCTTTGAATGAGTTAATGAGTGAAATTGATGAATCTTTTATTGAGGAAGTGTATTTTCATGATTGCAATAAAATACTGAAAAAAATATTCCAAACAAAAGATACGTCAAAATGTATTTTGTAAAACAGCTTCAAAACATAAGCCTTTAAAGTTCACTTATAGAACTGCAATTATTGTAACTGTGGTTTCAGTGTTTTTGTGTATGCCTGTATATGCTGCAATCAGTCATCTGTTAACATCGGCTTTAATTGATGACAGCAATCGACATTTAATCGGGACAGAAACCAATGATAGAAGCTACATCATATTAAAAGACGGTGTATATACCAATGAAAAGGGGAAAGTTGTTGATATTGAGGAATTAGCCAAATCTTCATCAGAATTTCCTGAAAGCAGAATTGTTAAAAGCAGTCTGATGCCTAATTTCATACCATCATCAATAGTAGAGATTCCTACTGATAAATCAGATGAAATGTATATCATTCCAGAAATAATTCTAATCAACAATTCACTTTGTGTACTTACACAAGACAATGGAAAGGGATGGGAACTAACTGATAAAGATAATATAGTCATTTCGTTTGATAAATATAAATCAGACATTACAGTATCCCAAGATTTGATTATCGGTTATGTAAAAGACGGGATAATGTATGAAGGAGAAGTGTTCGATGAACTGAGTGGAAAATATAGTTTCTCACCAGATGAAAAAAGGGGAATATTTTTTTCTATCTGCTTAGCGGAAGTTCCGATTATCTATCTCTTAAAAGCGGTAATCTGGAGGTAAATTAAATGTTGCTTTTGCGGGACTTCAGCATACCAATTAACTTTTGTATAAGGACAGGAAGACCTCTTCCGTATAGGAATAGGTCTTCTTGCTGTCTCCGTGCATGCTTTTAAAGTATAAATAGGCTTTAATCTGGATACAATTTCAACTGCATCGTTGATACACGCTGTGTTTATCTCGTTTACTGTATCATTCATAAGAATTTAATTGGTTATGTTTATTGTGATGATAGAGTAGCCTTTGTTTTGAACATCTTCCTTGAAAGATTTGTAAACGATACTGTAGATTATCATATTCATTATGTCGGCGTAGATTCTTTAGATGAAGAATGTATTGAATGCAGAAAATACTCTGATTATTGTGAACATATTTTACCTGCTTTCTGGATAGATGACGATTTTTGTGAATAATGAAACACTGGTGTTTGGTGTCTGGAATTGACACAGGTAGACAGCGTAACTATCCGATCCGTTGCCGACAGCTCGGTGCCGGTATCATAATCCCTATAAGAAGACACCGTATCCAGAAATATCTGAAAATCTTCCGCTTCCGGGAAATGATACCTATATCCCTCACTTCCGGTTCTTCCCGCATAGCAGGAAAAGATACGATACTTGAGAATCTTTCCCGGCAGGTAAATATAAAACTCCGGATGCTGTTCAAATAACGTTTGGTCTTGGTACTTATCCAGAGTTCCGAACATGCTCCCGTTTTTCATATTATGCCCGTACACGATCGTATTCTGATCCGTAAAGTCCGGCTGATTATGGCAATCCACAAAGATGCTCCCATTGATATTGGATTCTCCCGAAAAAAGGTGATGAAGATAATATGCATTATCTTTCCCCTGTACCACCGGATAACTAATGTCCAGTGCCAGAATCTGAATCCACGCTATGACATCCGGATTAACCGCTTTTAAACCTGCAAAGTCAATTTCCAGATACCTGCTCTTAGGTTCCTCCTTCTCTTTCTCAGACTCCGGTGATTCTTCTTCCTCTGGTTTCTGAACATATTCCTGCAGTTTCTCGTAACTTACGTCCCCTTTCTGATACTTCAGATAAGCACCAAAGAGTTTTCCTGCCGCTGCGAGAAAAACAAACAACAGGCAGATAATGAGTCCTGCAAGCACCGTATTTCCTTTTTTTCTCATGATTGTTCTCCTTTCGGAAGAGCCGAAGTCTGTGCTCCGGCTCCTTCCTTCTGTTTGATGGCAGCTAAATAGTCATCAATCCCCTTGAGTTTCCCGTTCCACTCCCCGTTCTCGTCCATATCCCAGACCATCCGGTTCATCGGCAGGGAAAGCTCCCGGCAGATTTCATAGACCTTATTGCAGCCGTTCTGGATAATCCTCCGCTTCTCCGCCTTATGCTGGCAGATAACAGGGGAACGCTCAAAACAGACCGCACACTTACTGTCATGGTGATTACAGGTTACTTTCATCTTCTTATCCATGTCATACGCCTCCAAAAGCTGTTTCATCCCATATCCTTTCATCCGCTCCAGCACCGGTTTCAGATTCCGGTACTGGTTCACTCCGGCAACGCACACAAAGGTAGCGCCGGACAGATAATGGGCTATGGTCCCTTTTAAGGCTCCTTCGGTCAGATAGACACGTTCTGCAGCAAGATCACCGATCACATGTACCGGACTTCCGGAGGAAACTCCCTGGTCATAATTGACACTGGACAGCCAGATATATTTTTTCGTGTCAGTCACATGATCTACCCGGATCTGAAAACCCTGGATGAACCCGTCCAAAGAAACTATGGGAATCAGGATTCCTGAGTTTTCTGCTTTGAAGTTAATCGTCCAGTTTCCGTCTGTATCCCGGTAGAATCCCGGCACGCCTTTCACCATATATCCTTCTTCTGCCAGCCTTTTGACCAGCTTCTTCATTCCAAACAGCGGGACACTCCGGTAACGCTGTGCTTCGATCTGTTCCGGTTTTAATCCCCGTCTTTGCAGATCCTCCTGATGCTTCCTGTTAAGCGTGAGCATGGACAGCATTCTCTGATACGTCCGATGGATTTCCTCTATGGGTGCAAGCTCTGCCGTTGCCTTTTCTTCCTGTACCGGCGTTGCTTTGATATAATCCGTCCGGTATTCTCCTTTTCCTAATGCTTCCCGGATCTGCTGATTTGCTTCGGAGAGTGTAACATTGTGCAAATCCGCATAAAGCTTCAGCATCCCCCCGGACGCATCACAGCGGTTGCACCGGAATACATTCTTTTCCACATTGATATTGAGTTTTCCATGCGTCTCTCCACAAAACGGGCAGTCATAATAGTTTCCCCTGCCGCTTTCTGAGATGCAGCACCTGCACCACATCCAGTATTCCATAATCAAACCCAGACATATCATAATACATCCCGGTATATTCCTCCTTTCCCCCGCAGAAAAAAGCTCTCTGCGGGGTTCTTCCTTAACCAGCCATCGGCATTGCTTTTTGTAAAATTACCTTTGCTGCCACCGGAACCAGATTGTTCGGTCCGGAATATTGCTCGGCAAACCACTGGATCGTTGACGGGCTTTCAACTGCCACCTGTCCCATGGTCTTTCCGCCGTATTTTCCCTTTCCCGGAATCACAGTCCCGACTGCCATTTCATAGTTCATGCGTTTCATCAGTTCTTCTACCGGAAGGGACACATCCAGATTCTGTAATGCTCCCTGCAGCATCTGTCCGGTCTTTGGCGGCGTAGAGGCAGCCGGAGCGGAACCGTAGCCAGGCATTTGTCCACTGCCATGGTAAATGGTGCTTCCCGCCGCCTGTGCCTGCTGATAGAACTGATTCATCATCTGCTGGCCTGCATATTCCGGCTGACCTGACATCTCTCCATAAGTTGGCATAGGGGCATTTGGCATGACACCCGAATCCGGCATGGCTGCATTTTCCATATCAGAATCCGGCATCTGTGGATTCTGATATGGAATTCCGGCATCTACCTGTGCAGGATCATTTTCCTCTCCCACATCCGCAAACTGCACACCATATCCGGCATCCGATAATGCCCTTCCTACGGCTGCTGTTTCCGCCATTTCCAAAAATTTGTCTCCAAACTTCGGATCATCGCTCCGGAATTTCTGTGAAAAGGAATTGGCTACATAATTGTCTTCCTGATCACATTTATCCAGATAGATACGTGCTTCCACAACTGCCATATTCTCTGTGAAAGTGATAATCCGGCTAATGATCTTTCCTGCCGGATTGACCAGACGAAACCAGAGCTTCCGGTATTTCACATCCAGATAAAGCTGCTCCTCCTGCCCTTCTTCTCCAATCTTTCTTGCCAGTTCCATCGGATGGAAGCCATCCACACGGTTTCAAAGCGGCAACTGCCTCTGATTTCTTATACAATAATTCTTTCATTCTCTGCTCCTTTCATTTAGAAAAGCAGACGTTCCCCTATATAAGAGTAATAGTCCGCTTATTTCAAAATTGAAAAATATTTTTAAACAACAAGTTTTAACTGCTCCATTTCCGGTTTCTGTTCACTCTGATACTGATCGTAATACTGTACGATCCGCTCACTCAGAATGGTGTTCCTTGTCCCGCTGTCATCCGTATGGATTGCCTGACAGACTGCAGCCCATTCCCCTACCAGATAAACCTTGCTTTTCGCTCTGGTCACTCCGGTATAGAGAATATTGCGCTTCAGCATCATATAAAAAGGCTTTTACCCAAGGGATGATGACAACCGGACATTCGGAACCCTGTGCCTTATGGATGGTTGTTGCGTTAGCATGTTCGATCATTTCCATCTGGTCAGCTTCATATTGCACCTGCCGCCCATCCGGGAATCCGATCACTGCCCTGGCATTTCCATCCTCATCCGTGATACAGTCCAGTATCCTGCCCAGATCGCCGTTACTCGCCATCTCGGTATTTTTATTCTGTAAAATCTTATCGCCAACCCGGAACACCTGACTGCCGATATGCAGTTCCTTCTTCCCTGCGATCGGCGGATTTACAAAATCTTCCAGAGATTTGTTCAATTCATCCACTCCGGCAGCACTGCGTTTCCGATACGGAGTCAGGATCTGTACCTGATCCATGCCGTTTTTTGCAATCTCGTCCAGATAAATCCTCCGGACAATCTCTGCCGCTTCATCTGCTCCTTTACAGGCAATGAACTGAAAATCCTCCCCAAAGCTCAGATTAGTCTTATTCTCCTGCATCAGTTTTGCATTATAAGGTATGCTGCTCAAAGCGCCCTGCCGGTAAACCAGATCCAGTACCGTGACCGGAATCAGCCCGCAGGCAATCAGTTGCCGGAACACATCCCCGGCTCCTACGGATGGAAGCTGGTTCTTATCCCCGACTAAAAGGACTCTGGCATGTCTGCTAACCCGCCGGAAAAATTCATAGGCAAGATGCATGTCCACCATGGACACCTCATCTACATTTAGAAATCCGGCAGACAGGTACTCAAAATCCGGTTCAAAATCCGTATCATCTCCCAAAAGCCCCAGGGCCAGATGCATCGTGGATGCATTTTCACATCCGGTACTCTCCACCATACGTCTTGCCGCACGTCCGGTCGGAGCCATAAGCTGTACCTCTGACCTGCATAACGCCTGATGGATATAGAGAATCACCTTGAGAACCGTTGTCTTTCCGGTTCCGGGACCTCCGGTAATAATACTGATGGGATGTGCAAACACCATCCGCACTGCCTGTTTCTGTGTTTCTGACAGCGTGATCCCCAGTGTCTTCTGTGCCTTTTCCAGCTTCGGTTCAATGGACAGCAAAACCGGCTTCTCCAAAAGCCGTCTGGCTATCATGGAAGCGGTCTGTGTTTCTTCTTCATACTGCCGGATAGAATAGATCCGTTCTTCCTCCACAACAATGCTTTTTTGCAGCACCAGCCGGTAAAGCACCTGACTGACATCCTGCTCCGATACTGCCATGACCTGCAGATCCCGGTTCAGCATTTCCAGTGCTTCCCTGATAACCTCCTGACGCTGCTTAAACAGATGTCCTTCTTTCATTGCCTGATTCATGATATGTCCGATGCACCCGGATATCCGCATGGGAGCATTGAGTGCACAGCAGCACTGTCTTCCGATCGCATCCACAGTCAGAAACCCGAAGCCTTTGACTGCACTCAGCATGTAAGGGCGGTGCCGGATAATATCCACCGATTCATTTCCGAATTTCTTCAGAATCATATTCACTTTTTTGGGTGTTACCTTAAAAGGCGCCAGAAACGTCATCAGTTCCCGGAACACCTGGTTTTTTCCATAGGACTCCACAATAGCAGCCAGCTTCTTCTCGGAAATTCCACGGATCTTCAAGAGTTCCTGCGGGTTGTTTTCCATGATTTCCAGTGTCTGAAGTCCAAACTTCCGGAAAATAGTATCTGCCATCTTGAGACCGATACCTTTGACTGCACCGGAAGAAAGGTATCCTAAGATACCCTCCTTTGTCCGTGGTACAACCTCCATGAAATTTTCCACCTGATACTGAGTTCCATGCTCTCCGCTCTCCCATCTGCCTTCCATCTCAAGCTCAATCTCGTCTGTAAGCGGAAGACCGAATCCAATCGCTGAGAAGCCGATGATATTCCGGGATGCCAGATATTTGTCTCTGGCTGACAGGGGGGACAGACGTATCCTGTGTGGTGAATATGGCAATCGTATACCCATTCTCCTCATTCTGGAAAATCTTATGTTTAAATCTGCACCTCATTGTTTATATCCCTCCAGCTTTTTATCCGCATCCGTTCATTTGGTTTTCTCATTACGCCGCCTCCTTCTTAATTCGGAAAGTACGGCTCTCCGTTGTTTTTGTATATTCCTCATAGATATCCGGATGCTGGTTTTTCAGCTTCTCCATCTGGTCTTTCCCAACCGAAGTACGTCTGGTCGGATTATAGGTAATACGGTAACGGTTCGTACCGTCCTCCAGCACTGCCTTGCAGCCCTGCCCCAGCTGTTCCACAAAAGGAACACTGATTGCCCGCTGTTCTGCTTCGATTTCCTTTTTCCGTTTTTCCAACTGTGACTTTTCCTCCGAAAGGGTAAGATACTTCTCAAGATTTTTTGATTCCAGACCGGAAAGCACAATTTCCGGAATAGATTTGTCTGCAAAACCACCATAATTACGGATATTTGCCAGAACCAGATCGGACTTCCCGTTATGCGGCGGTACTACATTTTTCAATACATGTTCCTGCCAGAAATACGTTTCCTGATCAATGATGTCTTCTTCCTCAATCAGATCACGCTCAATGGTGCGATACACAAACTCATTCTCGTTATTTCCATACAGGCATGCGATAAAGGCTTTCTGCATATTCATCACAGACAGATAATGCCTTACCTGCAGCACATAATGAGCTGGAATACCATCATCAGCCCACTTATCTTTCGCATTATAATTGCAGGTTTTACATTCCAGAATCGCAAATTTCCCATCCGGCATACGAACAAAGTAGTCCACGTCTGCAAGCATGAACGGATATAACGGATGCCGGAACATGATACGTACCGGGAATACTTCCAGCCCGGTCTTTTTGGAAAAGATTTCTGCCACCAGATCTTCCAGCCGGTGTCCAACTTCCTTGGCAACCCAGTTGCTTTCCTCTTCCTCCTGAATGACCGGCTGCACACCTGTTTTGTTGTAAAACAGATCCCGGATAGTGGCAAATGGAGAGATCCCCATGATTGCCGCTACATCACTGCCGCCGATTCCTTTTTTGCGGTATTCCAACCAGTCTTCTCTTGACAGGTTACTGATATCCACAACCTTTTCCGGTGTATACTCTGCTTTGTTATTCATTCCAATTCCTCCTAACATTTGACTGCTCCATAAACGTCATATTTTTTCCAGTCTTTTATAAGCGCCTTCGTAATATCCTCCTCCAGCTTCAGGATGCCCTGTCCGGACATTCCTTCACAGGCTGCAAAAAAGGACGCTTCATTCATGGCATAATAAAGATCATGTGCCGTACAGACACCTTCCCCGTTCTGGGATACAAATAGCTCCACCACCTCATTCCGGATCTTCTGTTTAATGCCAAGTTCCTTCATCAGCAGCTTCAGGCAGTTCACCGGATTACGGATCTCAATGTCCATAAGCTGAGTAAGATTCTTCATCGCATCCACATAGCGGGCGCATACCTGCTCCAGATTTTTCCGGAAGTCCAGAATCGTTGCCCCTTTATCGTGAGCCAGCTTGATTGGACTTCCCAGACTGATAACGCCGTTTGGTCCGTCTGTCAAAAGCATCGGATACAGATTTGCACCGCTCGCTGCCACGTCAGATGTGGTAAAACGAAGTGCCGGTGACAGGATCTTCTCATCCATTCCGTGTGCATCCAGTGCTTTTCGGTAAGTATCCAGAAGTTCCTGACTTCCTCCGAGCTTCCACATGGCAGATACAATGGAATGGTCATAGATACCAGAGCCCTCCATGTAAACACTGCCTTTGAAATTCAGATTCAGATATTCGCAGGTTGTCTCAAACATGGCTTTCATATCAAGGATGCAATAATCATGTTTATCCCCGCCATGTACTGCGGAAACCTTTCCGTCCGCAATCTTAATCAGGGCATCCCCTTTTGCAACCCGCAGGCAGTAATTGACTACCTTCGCATATGTTGCCTTATCCAGCTTGCGAAGCCCGTCTCCATTGACACCTGCGCGGCTTAAAATGGTGCGGATGGCACAGTCACGTACCGGATAGGATCCTCCTCTCATTTTCAGTACAAGCTGCGTATTCTTCTCTGTATCCTCCAAAATTTCTTCCATGGATGCATCTGCCGCATCCAGATTTTGAGCCTCCTTTTCCAGTGGTGCCAGCCGTAACGTATTCGTTGGCTTTCTGATCCATTTGGCATTTCTTCCTCTCTGCCAGAAACTCCAGCAGATCTTTTACTTCTGCAAAGGATCTCTCAAATCCATCTGCATACACTCTTGCTTCATTCATGTTCTTATCCACCTTTCTTAAAATAATATTTATCCATCAACAGCTAAAGCTGGTTGTGGCATGCAACTATGCCGAAACCTAAATGTAAGCACAAAAAAAAGAATGAAAAGAGAGTCTTTTCTCTGTTCATTCTTAAAAGTCTGGTTTCTTCCTGAAAAAAACCAAAAGTGCCACGTAGCCAAAAAAGGCATACCGTGACACTCACTACAAACATAAACTACTTATGCCAGGAATCAGCTCCTGCTGTTTCCTGTAAGTTTGGAGATTCTTATGAATCCCGAAACTCCCCAAAAGGGTGTGCATAAAATAAACTATATCAGTATACTAGCACAAGATATTCCTCATGTCAATTCAGGCTTATACTATATATGGTGTTTATATTTGTTCAAAATACTACATCTATTTTTCTACTACGAATTCAATCTTCTCTTTCAGATACTCCCCAGCCAAACCGAACCGTTCCACACTGCTTTGACTCCTCTTTCGCCTTTTCATTACAGCAGTCCAAGTAGGGACAATCGTTACATTGATTCAGCAGTGCTTCCTTCGCCCATTCAATTTCCTGCTCATTTCCTATAATCCGCACAGACATCCACTTCCTTTGCTATCATCATACCCCAAAATCCATTTTCTATCATCCATAATTTCTTTTTTTTTGTATTATTTTAGTAAATTACGGTTATATTACGGAATAATCACTATATTTCAAATATATCTCTATTTTATTCCGTAATTTGCTGTAAGTAAATAGTTTAAAATGTGGAAGAGAGGTGTAAATGTATGGATAAAAACTTTATTGGAGAACGCATCAGCGAACTGCGTTTAAAGAAAAATGTATCTGAATATCAGATGAGTCTGGATCTTGGCAAAAATAAAAGCTACATCCAGTCCCTCACTTCCGGACGTTCTCTGCCTACCATGCAGAGCTTTCTGGATATCTGTGACTATCTGGAAGTCACTCCTCAACAGTTCTTCGATTCAGAGCTGCACAATCTTCCTCTGATTGACAAAGCAACTGATCTGATGAAACAACTCGATGACGAGGATATGCTTGCGCTCATTTCCATGCTGAATCGTCTGGCTCTAAAACGCAAATAGATTTCCGTGGCTGCCAAATCAAGGCAGCTTTTATTTTTATCATTTTTTCTTAAAATTTTTCAATCTTAAAGGAAAAGCCCCTATTACTCAATTGAATGGGTAATATATCCATTCGCCGTACCTTGAAAACAAAAAAAGAAATCTTTCGGGAGATTGATATAGGTGACTGCAGATAGTTTGCATCTTCGCACGCCTGCAGCTTAATAGTTACAAAGTAACACCGTTTTACGTGGCCGGAACGGGCATAGGAACTGGCTTCTGAAAGAATAACATAGACTTTTGGAATTTTAGCTTATAGCGCTTTTATTAGAGAGCTTTTACTCAAAATTTGATATAATAATAGACAGGTATCAAGTTGATTCCCTGTCTGTGGAAAGGAGATTCATGATAACTGTAACAAAAAGGGATTTGATTGAATTAGGCTACGGTCCTTCCTTTGCTGCTGATATTATCAAAAAAGCAAAGGAACTTATGGTAGAAAAGGGGCATACCTATTATCAATCCAGAAAATTAGACAGGGTTCCAAAAGAAGCCGTTGAAGAATTATTAGGGATTACTTTGCCCGATAAGCAAGAATGATCGTGCTTTTTGCATTTTAGTAAGGAGTGAAATCATGGCAAAAGATCCAATTAAAAAAGCAGAAAACGGCACTTATTATTTTCGAGCCAACCTCGGATATCATCCTGTAACCGGAAAACAGATTCAAAAATACCGCAGCGGATTCTCAACAAAAAAAGAAGCCCGTGCCGAGTATTCCAAATTGATTCTTGCATCAACGGAAGAATTAGCTGATAAGAAGGAAGACATTACCTTCAAAAAGTTTATTGAAGAAATCTATCTTCCGTGGTACAAAACTCAGGTGAAAGAAAGTACCTACAAGAATCGTTACTCGACCATTCAAAAACACTTTGCCTATTTCTACAAGAAGAAAGTGTCCGAAATAGAAGCGATAAATGTACAGACCTGGCAGCTCAAGTTGGCAAAACAATTCAGTCCAAACTATGTACGCATTGTTCAGGGAATGTTATGTTTAGCTTTTGACCGGGCGATTATCCTCGGACTTGCAAAGAAGAATCCTGCCCGCATGATCGGCAATATCAAATCTAAAAAAAGTAAAGATCGACTTCTGGACTTTGGAGGAGTTTCAGAAGGTAATATCCCTGCTGTACAAAGGTGACTACTACGAGCACTATCTCTTCATCTCGTTCTGGCTTTTATTTATGACTGGAATGCGTATTGGAGAGGCTGCCGCCTTACAGTGGGATGATATTGATTTTGAAACAGGTATGCTGATTATTAGTAAAACACTGTACTATAAAACAATGAATGACTACAAATTCGTTGAACCTAAGACGCAGGCAAGCAACCGTACCATTTATATTGATGCTGATACCATCAAGGAATTACAAGAATGGAAGGCGGTCCAGGCAAAGGTTTTACCAAATTGTGGATTCGTCCTGAGTTATAACAGTACACCCACCAGCAAAACAACGCTTCCAAGAGCATTAGAGAAATTGGCAAATTTAGCTGGTGTCCACAGAATCAAAATTCATGCCCTGAGACATTCGCATGCTTCCCTGCTTATCAGCATGGGCGAAAATCCACTGCTGATTAAAGAGCGTCTTGGACATGAAAAAATACAGACGACACTAGGAACTTATGGTCATCTGTATCCAAACACCAATATTGAGATTGCAAAGAAGCTGACCGGGGTTCTCAGCTACCAGTCAGCTTCTCAAAGTATTGCTAATTATACCAGTAATCAGCATACTGCAATGTATCACAAAGAAATATAAAAATGCAATGATAATGCAATTTCAAACCCCCAAAGCCGCAAAGCCCCGTGGTTACGGGCTTTGTAGCCCAGCGTCAACTATTCAAACTCAATCGTTCCAGGCGGTTTACTAGTCAGATCATAGAATACTCTGTTAACTCCCTTAACCTCATTAATAATCCTGCTCATCACCTTATTCAGTACATCATAAAGGGATCTCAGCAGCCTCGGCTGTCATGAAGTCTACAGTTGTCACCGCTCTTAAAGCTACCGCATAGTCGTATGTTCTCTCATCACCCATAACGCCGACACTTCTCATATTTGTCAGTGCTGCGAAATACTGGTTGATGTTCTTATCAAGACCTGCGTTAGCAATCTCTTCTCTATAGATGGCATCTGCATCCTGAACGATCTTAACTTTTTCTTCTGTTACTTCACCGATAATACGGATTCCAAGTCCAGGTCCCGGGAATGGCTGACGGAATACCAGTCTCTCCGGAATTCCAAGCTCCAATCCTGCCTTACGTACTTCGTCTTTGAACAGATCACGAAGAGGCTCAATAATATCTTTAAAATCTACATGCTCCGGAAGTCCACCTACATTGTGGTGGGACTTGATGACTGCGGATTCTCCGCCAAGGCCGCTCTCTACAACGTCTGGGTAAATGGTTCCCTGTGCGAGGAAGTCTACTGCACCGATCTTCTTAGCTTCTTCTTCGAAGATACGGATGAATTCTTCACCGATGATCTTACGTTTTGCTTCCGGTTCTGTTACTCCGGCTAATTTATCGTAATATCTCTGCTGCGCATTTACACGGATAAAGTTCAGGTCGAACTGTCCATTTGGTCCGAATACACCTTCTACTTCATCACCTTCGTCTTTACGGAGAAGACCATGATCGACAAATACACATGTCAACTGCTTTCCGATAGCTCTGGATAACAATCCTGCTGCCACTGAAGAATCTACTCCGCCTGACAGTGCAAGAAGTACTCTTCCGTCGCCGACTTTTTCGCGGATCTCCCGGATTGTATTCTCTACGAATGCATCCATCTTCCAGTCGCCTGCACATCCGCAGACACCTAATACGAAGTTCGATAACATCTCGCGACCGGGCAGTCTGCTGTGTGTGCTGTGATCTCGAATCCAGGTGCAACCTGTGAGATATAGTCAAAATGGCTCATCCAGCAGATGGTCTTCTCAGATACACCTTCGAAAATCTTGGAATCTTTCTTATCTACCAGCACTTCTGTCTTACCATACTCACGTACCGGAGCGGATTCTACCTTTCCTCCAAGTACATGCATCATAAGCTGTGCACCGTAACATAATCCAAGAACCGGGATACCAAGTTCGAACAATTCTTTTTTTATATGTCGGGGAATCTGCTTCATAACAGCTGTTTGGTCCGCCTGTCAGAATGATTCCCTTAGGATTCATAGCTTTGATCTTCTCAAGATCTGTCTTATAGGAATAGATCTCGCAGTATACGTTGCATTCTCTGACACGTCTTGCTACCAGCTGGTTATACTGCCCTCCAAAATCAATGACGATTACTAATTCTTTTCACAAGAACTTCCTCCTATTTGTTTTCTATATGGCTAATCTTTATTATAAAATAGAAGTCCCGTTTTTACAAGGGACTTCTATCTTTTTCTCCGATAAACCAGACTTTTTCTATCGTAACTAGCAACTATCTGCTGACAAACGTTTTCTGTCCTATACAATCGCATTTTTCTTCCAACTTCCTTTGAAATACCGGATCACGAAACACATTGCCCGGAATACCCAGTCGATTACCATCGCAACCCAGATACCGAATACACCCATTCCCATATATTTTCCAAGCACGTAACTGAATCCGATTCGGAAGATCCACATGGATATGCTCGAAATGTACATACATGCCTTCGCATCACCCGCTGCACGGAACGTCGCAGGCAGGCTGAACGCAACCGGCCAGATAAATATCGCACCGATTCCGTGGAAATGTATGATATCCGCCGTCGTCTTTGCTGTAAGATTGGACAGGTTATATGCATTTAATATAAATGGCAGTAAGGAGAATATAAATAATACCATCGCAGTCATACTGACATAAGTAATGAGCATTAATTTCTTATTATAATACTTCGCCTGTTCATAATCGCCCGCACCCACACATCTGGAAATAACCGGTGTGATTGCCAGCGTAATTGCCATTCCCGGAAGGATCTGGAACAATGCGATTGCATTTGACACCGCATTTGCCGCAATCGCATAGGTTCCGAATGTCGATACCAGGCTGAGCACGATAATCTTTCCAAGCTGGAACATGCTGTTCTCCAGGCCATTCGGCACACCGATACTTAGAATCTTCTTAACCATTTCCCAGTTAATTCGGTAACGCCAGGTCCGTTCTATGTGAAGCGTCCGTTTCTCATCACACAATAGCACAATTATAATAATCGCCGCCGTCATCCTTGACACCAGTGTCGGAATCGCAACCCCTTCCGTTCCACGGTGAAAACCATAGATCAAGATCGCATTTCCTCCTATATTAATAACGTTCATGATGATCGATATTTGCATTGTTACCTTCGAATTGCCCATTGTACGGAAGATCGCCGCTCCTCCGTTATACAGTGCCATGAATGGAATCGATGCCGCCACGATCAGCAGGTAAATGTCTGCATGATGCATCACATCCTGGTCGATTTTTCCAAATACTGTATGTAAAATAAAGGATTTCCCCAGATATACAAGCACTGTAATGCCGATTGCACAGATCGTGATAAACCATACCATCTGCGTTGCCGACTTACAGGCTTCTTCCCGTCTGTCCTGTCCCAGGAACTGCCCCGCAACGACTGCTCCTCCCGTAGCCAGTGCTGAAAATGCATTGATCAACAGCACCATAATCTGATCTACCAACGATACTCCCGACACCGCCGCCTCGCCGACGCTTGCGATCATGATGGAATCCGCCATTCCAACCAGTACCGCCAGAAGCTGCTCGACCACTAACGGCAGGATCAATGCCAACAGTGCTTTATTATCAAAGAAATATGCCTGTCGTTTTTCTTTTTTGCTTTTTCCCATTTCCCATTTTCCTCTCCCGTAATATTTATATATCTACAGTACCTGCCACCGACAGCTTCTTCCGAATGCATAACAATACAGAAATCCTGCCACTGGCGGCTTTTCTTGCATACTTTGGTATACAAAAAAGTTCCCCAACGTATACTCTTATTATACGCTGAGGATTCTTCTCACACAATATTCCATCCCCGCAAAAATTTTTACTAAAATTTTCACTAAAAAAATTCCCACGGTATTTTTTTGTCAGACTGCAGACGCTTTATTGTCCGTCCTTTTCAACATAACTGCAACCCTACGCAGCTACGAATTTATCCAGCTCTTTCCAGAGATCATCGCATTCTTCATCATATACTTTCAGCTCGATCTTCTGGTCAAATCCAAGATTCATAAGACCTAACAGGGACTTTGCATCTACAATATATCTACCCCGTTTCATATCCATATCAAAAAGGATATTTTTCTACGATCTTTACAAAATCTATCACATCACCCGGATTCGAAAAAATAACTTTTTTCGTACTCATTATTGGTCCCTCCTTTTTTCTTATCGGAACCATATTAACACTCTCATGCATTTCCACAAGGGGGAAATATTTAAAAAAGGATGACTTTTTTTGACTGAAAATGCATTTTTTTAATGTTTTTCACTATCTAACCGTTCTTTTTCCGGTATTCAAGTGGCAACATTCCAGTCTCTTCCTTGAACACGCGGCTCATGTATTTCGGATCGGTATAACCTGCCAGTTCCGCAATTTTAGTCAGTTTCCAGTTCGTTGCCGTCAGAAGTTCTTTTACACGTTCAATCCGGTACCCACGGATCGTCTCTGTAAATGTCCGTCCCGTCTCTTTTCGAAACTGAGTGCTCAGATATTCTTCCGTCACATGTAGCTTTTCTGCAATCTCTTCCAATGTAATACCCTGATCATAATATTCTCGGATATTCTCCAGTGCCTTTTGAATCAGAAGACTCATATCGTTTCGCTTCGTCTTTGCTCGTCAGATATTCAAAAAAAGTATCCACTTTTTCTTCCACATCTGTCCATCCATTTGCCCTGGAAATCCGCTGAAGAAATGTCTGTCCTTTTCTCTGTGCCTGTACCGCCCCGGTTTCCGCTGCCATCTGGATCAGAACCAGTGCAATACGGATACAGCCCTCCTTGGCCTCCTGCGGAGTACATGGAAGTTCCCTGCAATAATCCCAGTATCTGGAAAATATTTTTTTCAATCGTTTCGCATCTTTATTCAGTAATGCTTCCTTGGCTTCTTTTTCAAGGTTCACCGGATATTTATATGGATATAATGCAATTTTCTGTATTTTTTCTTTACAGATCAATGTTCCCTTTTTCAATATCAGATTCCATTCTGCCGCATGATCTAGTTCTCTGACCGCTTCGTACATATTGCCGAATCCGTTGCTGACCGCCCATGTACAGATCACCCTTCCGCGCACCGTATTGCAGATCATCGGAACAATCGTCTGTTCCAGATACTGATAGGTCTCATGTTCATTTCCCATATGATAAAAAAGGACCACAAAACTCTGACGTCCGTACATCTCGATGGTATAGGCACAGAAATCCTGTTGCTGATTGAAGATTTCCAATTTTTTCAGCATCTGCAGCACTTGTTCTTTATATTTCTCATAATTAGAACTCATGCCGATACCAAGAACACCAATCCGTTCCTCCGGTGCAATCCCGTATCCTTCCTTTATAAGGTCTCCTATCTGCTGATCATCTTTGATCTTCCCGGCCATCGCATTCAGGAAAATGTATTCCAGATTCAGAATGTGTTTCCACTTTTTCTCGCTTTCCAGCTCTCTTCTCAGCCTTCCCAGTACATTACGCACCTCGTAGACTTTCAACGGTTTGACCAGAAAATCTACAGCACCAAGTTCCATCGCGCGTTTCGCATAAAGGAATTCCGGGCAGGAACTTGTAACCACAATTTTGCAGGATATCCCTCTTCTCTGCAATGCCTCGATCATCTCGAATCCATCCACCTCCGGCATCCGGACATCCGTAAATATCACATCCGGTGTGAGATTATCCCGTATCAGTTTTTCGGTCAGCGCAAGACCTTCTGCCCCGTTGGACGCACTCCCCACGATCTCTATATCCGACTCTTCCTGTTCCAGACATCGTAACAGTTCGTTCTTATATAACTCATTATCTTCTATGACAATTATTCTCACGTGGAATACCTCCTTCCAGATTATATCTTACTCTATCCCAGATGATACGCATCCAGTGTCTTCGCCAGATATCTGACTGTCTTATCCACCGCCTCGTCTACCGTCGGCTTGTCCCTGTCACTTCGCATGATTGCAAGCATTCCCCGATAGATCAGCACACTCATTTCATTCAGTTCTTTGATCTCCTGCTCAGATATCTCATAATTTCTTTCTCTGATCACATCTCTTAGCAGATCTTCGTTGCGTTTGAAGAAATCTCCTTCTTTCAAAAATCCTTCGTAATCTTCTGTCTTTTCTTCCTTTTCATTTGGATAAATCTCATAATATCTCCGGAAAACCTCATTCAGGTTCTGTGTCCCTTCCGGACTGAAGAATAAGAAGTTATAGATTCTCGGTCTCTGGAAAGAATGTCTGCAAAAGCAGCGCCACTGTCCCAGATACCACTCCTGAAAATCCTTTCCCTCGGCCTTGTGTATCAACGTTTCCTGCATATATTCATCCAGACATTTTACACTTGCAAATAATTCCAGTTCATCCAGATTAGAGAAATAATGATACAGCGTTGCACTGTTGTATTTTGCCTGTTCTGCAACCTTCCTGATCGTCAGATTCTCAATTCCTTCTTTTTCCATTAATTCAATTGTCGCATTGATGAAATACGACATAATCCTTTTTCTCTTTTCCTGTCTGTTTCCTCCAACTGTTGCCACAGTCTGCTGTCCTCCTTCATTCTCTTCCTTAATTTTAACTTTTTGCAATTTTTAACAACATTTCATACATCCGATTTATTTATCTCTTCTATTAATATATCCATTTTTATATTAGCATTTCAATAAAAATTTTTCAATTCATAATAATTATGCATAATTTATTTTTATTATACACTATCATTTTATCTTATATGCACAATTTGTAAACAACGATTGACTTCCATTTAATTATATAGTATCTTATTACTATGCGTTTTATATAAGCTGGGAAACTTGGATAAAATACGTGTATAAAATATTGGAGGTTTTTTATGGGAAACAAAAAGAACAAAAAATCCATCAGTCTTGAAGGATTCGTCTTTCTGGCAATCTTTTTAGGAATTTTCGGTGGTATGGGTATGAAAATGGGCGGTGTCAATATGCTGAATACATTGATGAACACCGGCTACCAGGCTGCTTCTTGAGACAGTCTTCTATATTATGGCAATCGCGGTTCTTGCCGGAGCCATTTCAGGACTGTTCTCAGAATTCGGTGTCATTTCGATGGTGAATAAATTACTGTCACCGCTGATGAAACCACTTTATAATCTGCCAGGTGCCGCAGCACTCGGTGTAATCACTACTTATCTGTCCGACAATCCAGCAATCCTGGGACTTGCTGAAGATAAGAATTTCCGTAAATATTTCAAGAAATTCCAGCTTCCGGCTTTAACGAACCTTGGAACATCTTTCGGAATGGGACTGATTGTAAGTACATTCATGATCGGTCTGAAGTTAAAAGGTGGACACGCCGGAACTGCTGTACTGGTCGGTAACTTTTCCGCTATAATCGGCAGTATCATCAGTGTCCGCATCATGCTTCATTTCACCAAGAAAGAATATGGAACCGAAGAATACTGCGTACAGTTCGAAGAACATGAAGACATGGATGCCATCATGAATACCCGCGAGATCCGTGACGGAGGCATCGGCGGACGTGCCATCGAGGCACTTCTTGAGGGTGGTAAAAACGGTGTGGATGTCGGCCTTGCCATCATCCCGGGCGTTATCACCATCTGTACACTGGTCATGCTGACCAACGGCGCATCTGCAGATGGAACTTACACCGGTGCCGCTTATGAAGGAATCGCTTTCCTTCCATGGCTTGGAAAGAAACTTGAATTCATCTTATCACCGCTTTTTGGATTCACAGATGCATCCGGAATCTCCGTTCCGATCACGGCACTCGGTGCTGCCGGTGCCGCAATCGGACTGGTACCGCACATGGCAGAAGCCGGAACCGTCCTCGCCAATGACGTAGCCGTATTCACTGCAATGTGCATGTGCTGGAGCGGATACCTCAGCACACATGTGGCTATGATGTCTTCACTTAAAGTGAACAAGCTGACCGGAAAGGCAATTTTAAGCCACACGATCGGTGGACTCTGCGCCGGGGTCGCCGCCAACTGGATCTTTAAACTGGTGATGTTGTTCTTGTGATTATGAAGGCTGTGTTTTTACAATTCGAGACATCATAATTCTTGGAAATAATTAGTTGTATAAAAACTCCGCAAGGATATTATCGTCTATATATGATGCTTCTCCAGAATATCTGTGCGGAGTTTTTTGTTCTGTTGTTATCTTTTATCCCATGAAATCGACTCGTTGATGTCCGAAATTATAAGAGCTTTTTGTTCTGTTACTCTCTTTATCCTGCGTGCCG
>VOFI01000326.1_pt1 | contig 54001 bp, 83 predicted proteins | sample 5384131 | NCBI WGS metagenome assembly VOFI01 (sample SAMN12384728, study PRJNA508395) | human gut metagenome | isolation source: healthy gut H | host: Homo sapiens
AAGCTCAGCGAGGGCATCAAGGGCGAGGAGCTGAACGTGCTCATCGGCTCTGACACCGTGGAGGAAGAGGACGAGAACGGAGGCTGTCAAGCTGAACACCCTCATCCTGCTGAACCAGAAGTACGCGATGTGGGCTTCGACCGCTCCATGGTGGGCGGCTATGGCCACGATGACCGCGTGGACGCTTATCCCGCACTGATGGCCGAGATCGAGACCAAGAACCCCGCTTACACCACAGTCTGCGTCCTGACCGATAAGGAAGAGATCGGTTCCGACGGTGTGACCGGTATGCAGAGTATGTATGTGTTCCACTTTATGCAGCTGCTCTGCCGTGCTGCCGGTCAGGACGACATTCTCGCCTTCCGCAACAGCGTGTGCCTGTCTGCGGACGTGACCGCTGCCTACGACCCCTCTTGGGCAAGCGCCTTTGAGAAGCAGAACGGCACCTACGCCGGCCGCGGCATTGCCATCTTCAAGTACACCGGCAGCCGCGGCAAGAGCTCTGCCAGCGACGCCAACGCCGAGCTACTGGGCGACATCACCCGGATGCTGGATGCCAACAACGTGGCATGGCAGATCGGCGAGATGGGCCGTCTGGATCTGGGCGGCGGCGGCACCATTGCCAAGTACGTGGCAAACCGCGGCATCAAGGGGGATGCAAAGCCTTGGCCGCACCGCCGTTGCTTTTTGCCCGCAGCCGTTCCAGTCCGGCGAATATGAAGCTTTATATGGCTCAGATTTTTTGTAACTATGCGGCAGGCTTGTATCAATTACTGCCGGCAATCCTCTTATCGCGAAGCACATGATAAATCACACATTATATTCGCTAAATATTTATTTAGTGAAATAATGAGCGAAAACGCGTAGCTATCATTTCCGCTGCACGTTATATCTCTGCGCAAGCACAAACCACCCGCCAATGCCTTTATCATAGTTTACCACCCACATCTCAAAGGAGGGAAATATTTATGCAGCCGCTGCACACGCTTTGCCGCCGTATCGGAAATTTTGTGCTACTGTTTGGTGCCATGCCGGATCTGCACTACATTAACGGCCCGGATACGCTGCCCCCGCCGCTGACCCCGCAGGAAGAACAGCAGGCGCTGTGCGGCCTTGCTGCGGGTGAAGGGGCGGCGCGGGATGCCTTGATCACACATAACCTGCGCTTGGTCGTTTACATTGCCAAAAAATTTGAATCCTCCACCGCTGGGGTGGAGGATATGATCTCGATTGGTACGATCGGCTTAATTAAAGCGGTAAATACCTTTGAACCGGGAAAAAATATCAAACTTGCTACCTATGCCAGCCGGTGCATTGAAAATGAAATTTTGATGTACCTGCGCAAAAGCTCCAACCGCAGGCAGGATGCCAGCATTGATGAGCCCCTGAACACTGATTCCGACGGCAACGAGCTGCTGCTGATGGATGTGCTGACCAGCGACCAGGCCCAGGTTGGGGAAGAGCTGGGCGCAATGCCGAGCGCAGCGCCCCTGCTTGCCGCCGTTCAGGCATTGAACCCGAGGGAGCGGCAAATCATGGAGCTGCGCTTCGGTTTACGTGATGGGGTAGAGCACACCCAAAAGGAAGTTGCGGATTCCATCGGGATATCTCAAAGTTATATTTCCCGGTTGGAAAAGCGCATCATCAAGCGTTTGCGTCAACAAATCGAGTCTTTGGTCTGATCCGGCATGCCTTAGCTATTCCTGCGTGACCCGCTGCCCAGATACTGTGCTGGCAGTTGTCTGGGTCACAAAATCCTGGATCACCCCGCCCAACAAGTTCATTTGCGGTTCTTCACACAACAAAAGGTAATCAAATTCGTTCCGCGTCCAACTCGCCATGGCGTTCCGACCGGGGTTCTGGCTCAGCGTGACTTCTGTGCCGTCAATCAGCACAGTGGCCACGTTTTTCGTATTGATAAGCCAGATAGGTATCCGGCACATCCAGCTGCCCGGTTTGAGCAACCCGCAGCCGAACGTCCCCGGCGGGAATCACATTGTATTCAATCTCCGCCGTTTTGCGGTTGATGAGCCAGAACCGCCCCGGAATCAGGATATCAGTGGAAGGGTACATCGTTACAGCAAACCCTGCACTTTCGGTAAAATCCGGCGCCGAATATTCCTCCTGGTAACTGCGCTGCCCGGTGGGCGTGCCGGCTCCGCTGGATGCTCTTTCTGCCACATCATCGCGGCGGCAATCAGCGCCGCAATGCCCCAACTGCCAAAAACAAAATCAGCCAAAATGCTTGCTCCATCATTACCATCCCCTTTGCTCCATGGTATGTGCTGCGGCTGGGGATGGTGCACATGAGATGGTTCTACCGGCAGGAGATTTGTTCCTTGATGTGGTTCAGCGCACATTTTTCCAACCGGCTGACCTGCGCCTGGCTGATGCCGATGGCCTGCGCCACCTGCATCTGTGTCTGGCCGGATAAATACCGCAGGGCGATGATGCGCCGTTCCCGCGGGGTAAGGGCCTGCACGGTATCCTTGAACATGATATCGCTGATCCAGCTTTCCTCGCAGCTTGCTTCCTGTACGCGGTCCATAATGGCTAGGGTATCATCACCATCGGTATAGGCCGGTTCATACAAACTGGCTGGTTCCACAATGGATTCCAGCGCCATGGCAACCTGCTCCGGGGGGCGCTGCCGACGCGGGCGGCAATTTCACTCACGCGGGGCTCACGCCCGGTTTCTTTTTGCAGGGCTTCCCGTGCCTGCATGGCGTGATAGGCCAGGTCCCGCACCGACCGGCTGACCCGTATGGGGGTATTATCCCGCAAAAAGCGCCGGATCTCACCCAGAATCATCGGCACCCCATAGGTGGAAAACCGCACCTTCAAACCGGGGTCAAAATTGTCGATTGCCTTAATCAGCCCAATGCACCCAACCTGGAACAGGTCGTCCAGGTTTTCGCCTCGGCCCGCAAATTTCTGCACCACGCTCAACACAAGGCGCAGGTTGCCCTGTATCATCTGGGCACGGGCTTCGCTGTTTCCGGCTTTGGCAGCAAGCAGCAGCTGGGTTTTCTGTTCCTCGTTCAGCACCGGCAGCAGGGGCCGTGTTCACACCGCATATTTCCACTTTGCTGGTATTCATTCTGCATCCTCCCGTTCTTTTGCATTCAGCAACAGCAGTTGGTTCCGCCCTTAGGGGGATCTGAAAAGTCGAAAATATCGTCTATTTCTGCAAGCATAGCCGGATTTTGTGTTAAAGAGCCGTGGAATCCACAAAGGATTCCTGCGGTTCTTTGCCTTAAATCCTGCTTGTGTTTGCGAAATATCCGTCATTTTTTGTTTTCAGATACACCTTAGTATGGGCACCTGACGGCTGAAAAAGACAGGATGGGAAATAATTGAAATCCCCCTTCCATAAAATAGCAAAGGCAAAAAACAGGCCCCTGTTGAACTATATTTTTGTGCATGCTAGTAAATTTAATACGCACCGCCCTGGCAAGATTGCACCCGCGCGCAGGTTATGTTATACTAATACTTATATTGGAAAAATTATGTTCCGGCGTGCGGTACCGCACCGTGTTGTGCCATGCGCCCAAACAGCAGGAAAAAAGGGATACCGATGAAAATAGGATTTGATAACAATAAGTACCTGGCCATGCAGTCTGCCCATATCCGGGGAGCGCATCAGCCAGTTTGATAACAAGCTCTACCTGGAATTTGGCGGCAAGCTGTTTGATGACTATCATGCTTCCCGCGTGCTGCCGGGCTTCCAGCCGGATTCCAAACTTCAAATGCTGCTGCAGCTGAAAGACCAAGCCGAAATCGTGGTTGTGATCAGCGCCGAGGACATCATCAGCAACAAAATGCGCGGCGATTACGGCATCACCTATGACCAGGACGTTCTGCGCCTGATTGACGCGTTCCAGGGCATGGGTCTGTTTGTTGGCAGCGTGTGCATCACCATGTATACCGCTGCGCCGGAAGTGGAAGCTTTTGAGCGCCGCCTGAATGAGCTGAACATCCGTACCTTCCGCCATTACAAAATTGCTGGCTACCCCAACGATGTGACTCACATTGTGAGCGATGACGGTTACGGCAAAATGATTACATCGAAACCGAGCGCCCACTGGTCGTTATCACGGCTCCCGGCCCCGGCAGCGGCAAAATGGCCGTCTGCCTGTCCCAGCTGTACCATGAATACAAGCGCGGCATCAAGGCTGGCTACGCCAAATTTGAAACATTCCCCATCTGGAACATTCCCCTCAAGCACCCAGTCAACCTTGCTTACGAAGCTGCTACCGCCGACCTGAACGATGTCAACATGATTGACCCGTTCCATCTGGAAGCATACGGCAAAACGGCGGTCAACTATAACCGCGATATCGAAATTTTCCCCGTTGTCAATGCCATGTTTGAGCTGATTGCGGGCAAAGCCCTTACCATTCGCCCACCGACATGGGCGTTAATATGGCAGGCAACTGCATCATTGACGATGAAGTCTGCCAGGAGGCTTCCCGCAAGGAAATTATCCGCCGCTACTTCAAGTGCCTGTGCGACCAGAAAACCGGCGGTATCGTCAAGGATGACCGCTACAAGCTGGAACTGCTGCTGAACCAGGCGGGCGTCAGCGTCGGCATGCGCGCCGTGGAACAGCAGGCCCACGCCTGTTCCGATAAAACCGGCCCGCCCTGCTGCGGCAATCGAACTGCCGGATGGCACTATTGTAACCGGCAAAACCGGCCCACTGCTGGGCGCTGCCGCCTCTGCGTTGCTCAATGCACTCAAGCGCCTTGCCGGGATTGATCAGGAGCTGAATCTGGTTTCTGCCCATGCGATCGAGCCAATCCAGACCCTAAAAAACCCAGTATCTCGGCGGCCGCAACCCCCGCCTGCACACGGATGAAATTCTCATCGCGCTTTCCAGCTCGGTTACTGAAAATGCCGCAGCAGCTGCCGCCATGCACCAGCTGCCCATGCTCAAAGGCTGCGATGTCCATTCCACTGTCATCCTGTCCAGCGTGGACGCCGATACCCTAAAAAAGCTTGGCATGAACCTGACCTGTGACCCTGTTTACGAAGAAACCGGCCGCAAGTACCATAAGATATAACCCCGATCATAATTCAAAAGGCCGAACGGTTCTCCTGCCGTTCGGCCTTTTGCGTTATCTAAGGTGTATCTGAAAACAAAGAAATAGACGATATTTTTGACTTTTCAGATACACCCTAGTATGGTTTTGTCAGCCTCGATTTTCCGTTGGTGCTTCCGGTACCGCCTGCCGCTTGTTGTCGGCCTGCATCTTGACCCGCACAGCCCCAGCGCACGCTGAAAGACTTTGGCCCCTTATACAAAATACCCGTGATCCCCAGGTTATAGGCTGCCTGGGCGTTCACCTTGGTATCATCCACAAAAATGGTTTCGTCATAGGCAAGGCCGTATTTTTGCATCATCAGGCCAAAAATTTTCGGGTCGGGTTTGCTCAGGTGTACTTCGCACGAGGCAATGCCGCCGTCAAACAGCGGGAAAAAGTCCCGCTGGCGGATTTCGTCAATCACGTCCTGCGGAATGTTGGAAAGGTAATACAGCCGGTAGCCCGCCAGCTTCAGCTTGCACATCGTTTTTACCGTGCGCTTGTTGGTGTGCAGGATGCTCTGCCATTCATCAATGACAGCCTGCACCTCAAAGGTACGGCCGCGCTCAGCAGCGTTTTCCAGCATCAGGCGGTTGGCAGTGCCGCGGCTGATGACCCCGCGGTCCAGCTCTTCCCATTCTTTGCTGCCAAAGGTCAAATCAAACACTTCATCCTCGGCGCTCTTGTTCAAAAAATGATCCATCAAAAAATCCCGCGGCTTAAAATCCACCACAACGCCGCCCAGATCAAAAATGATGTTTTTATACATAAACGGTCTATCCCTCCGGTTTTGGCTTACATCATACCTGCATAGCAGTCTGCATTATCCCTTATTATACACATAATTGCCCCAAAGCACAAATAAATTATTTACAGCATAATCTGTAATAGGTGCAAAATGGGAAAAGGGGTGGTGGCATGACACTGCGTGACTTGAGCGAGAAAGATGTGATTCAGCTGAAAACAGGGGGAAAACCTTGGCCGCATTGATGACCTTGCCTTTGAGGATGGCCAGATCACCCAGGTGGTCCTGCACGGCCGCGCCCGAATGTTCGGCCTGCTGGGGCGGGATGATGATTTGTTCATTCCCTGGGCCGCTGTCAAAACCATAGGGACAGATGTTATCATGGTGGATGCCGAAGTGCCGCCCCCGCACGCAAATCACATCAGAAAAGGCTGGATGTAAAATCACTGAAAAATCTTCTTGACAGGGGGTGAACATTTTGTAAGACTGTGCTATAATACTTTGAAAGAGTAACTTCCAGATACTGCCACCCAAGGAAAGGGGGCCCGCCATGCAGATGAACGAAAAGCAAACCCTGCTGGCCGGTGCTGCCGCCCTTGCGCTGATCGTATTTGGTGCGCTATTCTGGATCGCTCCTGTCTGGCAGTTTGGTTATGCCCCGGGGCGCCTATCAGCCGCCTGTTTTGCCGGCGCAGGCTGAACCTGCACCGGAACCCACGCGGGAAGAACAGGGGCCAGTCAACATCAATACCGCTTCGGCCGAAGAGCTGATGCGGCTGCCCGGCATTGGGCAGGCAAAAGCGGAAGCCATTCTGGCGGACCGCGCGGCAAACGGCCCCTATGCAGCGCCGGAAGACCTGACCCGCGTGAAGGGAATATCCCAGCGCATGGTGCAGCAGTGGGAAAGTGATATTACCGTTGGTGGCTGACCCCCGCTGCCCGATGGCGGAGCTAGGGCAATACCGCATAATTCTAAGTGCCGATACGGCGAGCGAGGTGCGGCAGATGCCAAGCCAAAAGCGCAGATAATACTGGATGCTGCAAAGGTGAGCGCCGCCAGTGGCGGAAACAGCGAACCGAAGCAGGGGCAGCGGTCGCAGAGTGCGAGGGGCTTTTGCCCCCGAAGCACGATGCGAGTACCGCAACCCGACATTATCGAGCATTTTGGCAACGCAGATGCCGTGCCGCAGCTGCCGGAGCGGTGCTTAAGCCGTCAGGCGGGAATTGTGCGGTGTTGCCCTAGAAAATAAAAACTGATTTTAGCCTCGCTCAACACCCCTGAACATCCGTAAGGAGGAACCTGTTTTTGGAAAACCCGTCGGAGAGCATTTTTATCAACCGGGAACTCAGCTGGCTGGATTTTGACAGCCGCGTGCTGGCCCTTGCCAAAGAAAAAGCGTTCCCCTGGCAGAGCGCATCAAATTTGCCGCCATTTTCGGCAGCAATATGGATGAGTTTTTTATGGTGCGTGTTGGCTCGCTGTATGACCAGACGTTGCTGAAAAACAATAAGCTGGATATCGTCACCCATATGACGCCATCGGAACAGATCGCCGCCATCACCCCGCGCGTAGCGGAGCTGCAGGCAAAGTGTGATAAATACTATCAGCACTTACTTTCCGCCTTGAAGGAGAACAAGTACATCAAGGTCGATTTTGACCACCTGGACAAGCAGCAGGAGCACTACTGGAAAGCATATTTCACCTCTGAAATCCTGCCCATCCTGAGCCCGCAGGTGGTGGACCAACGCCACCCGTTCCCGTTCCTGCGCAATAAAGAAATTTATTATGCCGCCCAGCTCAACAGCAAGAGTGACGGTGTATATTACGGCATTATCCCCCTCAGCGGCCAGTTTGAGCAGCTGCTGTTTATCAAAAAATCCAGACGGCACCACAAGCTTTGCCTTTGCGGATGAGCTGATCGCCCATTACGCCGCCGGCATCTTTAATAAAAAGCACGCTGCAGAACGCCTGTCTGTTCCGCGTGACCCGCAATGCGGATATCACGGTGGACGAGGGCATGATGGATCATGATATCGACTTCCGCGATGTGATGAGCGAGCTGCTGAAAAAGCGCCGCAAGCTGGCCGCTGTGCGCCTGCAATTCTGGCCCAGCGCTCCGCAGGAGATCGTCAAGTTCCTGCGGGACAAGCTGGTGGTCCCGGCGGACCGCTGCTATACCCAAACTTCGCCGCTGGACCCCGGGCTTTTGTTCCGCCTGGCCAGCCGCGTTTCGGCAGACAGCAACCCCGCTTTTTCCTATCCGCCAGCCCGCCCGATTCAGGCCCCCGCGGATTATGATCTGTATGCCGAAGCCCACAAACATGACGTTCTGCTCTCTTACCCGTACCAGAGCATCCGCCCGTTCATCCGCATGCTGATGAAAGCAGGTTCCGACCCGGATGTTGTCAGCATCAAAATGACCCTGTACCGCATGGCAAGCGATTCCCAGATCGTGCAGGCGCTGATCAATGCAGCGGAAAACGGCAAGGAAGTTACCGCCATGGTGGAGCTGCGCGCCCGCTTTGACGAGCAGAACAACATCGACTGGTCCAAACAGCTGGAAGAAGCTGGCTGCACGGTGTTCTATGGCTTTGATGATTACAAAGTCCATTCCAAGCTGACCCTGATCACCAGCAAGGTGAATGGCAAATACCACTACCTGACCCAGATTGGCACAGGCAACTATAACGAAAAAACCAGCGAGCTGTACACTGACCTTTCCTTCATCACCACCCGGCAGGAAATCGGCGAGGAAGCCAGCGCAGTGTTCAACAATATGGCTTTGCAGCGCCTGACGAGCGAGGCAGACACGATGCTGGTCGCACCGCTGCGCTTCAAGAGCGTTCTGCTGGAACAGATGGATCGCCAGATTGACCGCGCCCGCCGCGGGCTTCCGGCATCCATGATTTTGAAAAACAACTCCATCAATGACCCGCAGATCATCAACAAGATCAGCGAGGCCAGTTGCGCCGGTGTGCGGGTGGATATGATCGTGCGCGGCATCTGCTGCATCAAAGCAGGGGTGCCTGGAAAGACCGAGAACGTCCACATCCGCAGCATCGTTGGCCGCTATCTGGAACATTCCCGCATTTATTGCTTCGGTGAAGGCGAAGACATGACCATCTATATCGCCTCCGGCGACTTCCTGACCCGCAACACCGAGCGTCGTGTCGAAGTCGGCGTGCGGGTGGATGATCGTGAGATTGCCAAAAAGCTGCGCGGCATCCTCGACCTACAGCTGCGGGATACCGTCAATGCACGGGAAATGCAGCCTGATGGCATATATACCCGCGTAAAGCCCAAGCAGGGCGAGCCGCCGGTGGACAGCCAGATGGCAATGTATGGCTACTTCCAGCACGGCTTTGAAACCGCACACCCCGCCGCACCCACCAGAAAGGCCGCCGCCAAACCGGTTCAAAAGGCCAAGCACCCCACGCCCCATCCCCACAAACCGGAAAATAAGCGCTTCCGCGGTTTTCTTGACAGCCTGTTTGGCCACAAAAAGTAACCCCCGCAAAGGCTGTTCTGCACCATTCCCGCCTGACGGCAGGGATGCCGCATCAGCACCGGAATGATATGGAACCGCCAAAAGTAAAACGGTTAAGGAGAACATAAACGTATGAAAACCTGTGTTGTAACAGCAACCTATGGCTGCGCTCCCAACAAAGTATGGCTGTACATGACCAACCCCACCCTGAACAGCTGGAACCCGACTGTTGCTTCGGCGGAGGTTGACCTGGAAGGCATGCACATTGTTGAGAAAAACAAGGACGGCACTACCACGGATATCCACTTTGACAAGCTGGATAAGCCCCGCCGTATCAGCTGCACTTTTACCCGCGGCAAGATCCGCGGTGCTTTTTACCGCCATCCTGCTGGGCAGCGCCGATTCCACCAGCCTGGAATGCACGCTGGATGTGGAAGGTCTTGGTCTGTTCGCCAAGCCGCAGAAAAAGCTGGAAGCGTATCTGGAAACCTTGCGCAAAGTACTGGGTGACTAAACCAGAATCAGATTCACAATATCTTTGGTAAATTGATAAAACAGATAAAGCGGGGCACTGCATTGTGGTGCTCCGTTTTTCTATACCGGAAGCTGCTTTTTCGGGAAGTCTGTCCGCAGAACTTTGCACGGTACTTGTGATGCAGCGCCCCGCTTTCTTGCATACCCACCCGCCCCCGCTGCATATATACAAAATATGCCGCAATGCAAAGAAAGGGGACTGCCTATGTGGGAGAATGCCGCCAAACATACTGATACACCACCCGCGCCACCCGCTGCGGCGGAGCCCGGCGAATATGATACGCTGCTGTGGGCACAGATCATCCTGTGCGTGCTGATTGCCGCCGGGGTATTCGCTGCCCGCGCGCTGGAACTGCCGCTGTACAGCACGCTGCGCACCGATTACCGCTATGCGCTGGCCCAGCCCGGCCCCGATTTTTGGAACACGGATGGCTCCCGCAATGTCGTGCGCTTTACACAGGAAACTTTTGCCGAGTTGCGCGGGGTGCTGCGGCAAGTCGCCGCCCAAACGCCGGAAACCGCCACCCGCACCGGCACTGCCCACGGCCAGCCGCTGGCCAGCGCCGAAGCGTATCTGCCGGGGGTTAAGCTCCAATATCCTCTGCCGGGCAAACCTGCTGTTGAAACCTCCGCTTACGGAACCCGCATTGATCCCGTGCAGGGGCAAAACACAGGAGTTCCATACCGGTGCGGATCTTTCCGCTGTGCAGGGTACACCGGTTTATGCTGCCGCAAGCGGGGTGGTGCGCATAGCCCGGAATCATGCGAGCTATGGCAATTATGTCCGTCTGCTGCACCCCGGCGGGGATGAAACGATCTATGCCCATCTGCAATACCTGTTTGTCCGCCAGGGTCAGCAGATTCAGGCGGGGCAGTGCCTGGGCACCGTGGGGCAGACCGGCAACGCCACCGGCCCGCACCTGCACTTTGAGCTTTTTGCACGCCGGTGTGCGGTATGACCCAACCCGGGCCCTTGCCAAAGCGGGTCTCCAGGCGGAACCATGAAGCAGCCGCACCACATTTTAGCCGTCCGTATCGCGCACCCGGTCTGGACACTCTTTCTCCTCGCTTTGGCGCTGGCCGTTGACCACACCGGCATTGTCCGCCTAGGGCTTCTGTGCTCCTGCCTGCATGAATGCGGCCACCTGCTGGTGTGGGTACTGCTGACCCGTTTGCCCCCAACGCTTATTATCTGTCCAACCGGTTTCTGTCTTTCCCTGCGTGGGGTGGTGCTGGCGCCAAAGCAGTTTATCATTCTTGCCGCTGCGGGGCCAGCGGTCAATCTGGTGCTGGCGGCAGGGGCATTGCCTGGTTGCTGGGCCATCACGCCAGTTACCGCCTGTGTTATTTCATCGCGGCCAATCTGCTTCTGGGGGCATTCAACCTGCTGCCGATCCATGGGCTGGATGGCTGGCAGATCAACTCCAACCTGGGTATCCTGTTTCATTTCAAGATCCAAACCCGGAAGCATTCCTGCGTGAATTGAGGTTGCATTTTGCGCTGTTTTGGGCTATCATATAAAATAGAAAAGTTGTGTAAAGCAATAAATGAACAATAACTGCCTGCGGTCAACACCTGTGCTGCAGGGTATGGAAGGGTGGCAACATGGCCGAATTTTCCCCTAAGTTGAAAGAAGCGCTCAGTCTGGTTCAAAAGCCGGGCCGTTATACCGGCGGTGAACCGGGCTGCACCTATAAAGATAAAGCAAACGTTGACGTGCGCATGGCGTTCTGCTTCCCCGATACCTATGAGATCGGCATGTCCTTTTGGGCGAAAAAATCCTGTACGAGCTGCTCAACCGCCACGAAAACTGGTGGTGCGAGCGAGCCTTTATGCCCTGGGTGGACATGAAAGAGCAGATGGAGCGCCTGCATATTCCACTCTACTGCCTGGAAAGCAAAGACCCGCTGACGGATTTCGATATCGTTGGCTTCTCCTTGGAATACGAGCTTTGCTATACCAATATCCTTGCCATGCTGGATCTGGCAGGCATTCCGCTGCGCGCTGCGGATCGAGACGAGCGCTGGCCGCTGATCATTTCCGGCGGCCCCTGCGTCTGCAACGCCGAACCGATGGCGGATTTCTTTGATATCATGCAGCTGGGCGAAGGCGAACAGATGCTGCAGGACATCTGCGCCACCGTGGAAGCAGGTAAAAGGCTGGTTGGAACAAGGACCAGCTGCTGTTTGAACTTTCAAAAATTCCCGGCGTGTATGTGCCGTCCTTCTATGATGTAACCTACCTGCCGGATGGCCGGGTGGAAAGCATCAAGCCTAACCGCCCCGGTGTGCCGGAACGTGTGACAAAGGCCATTGTGAAGGACATGGACAGCTTTGTTCCGCCGGAAAATTTTGTTGTGCCCATGGTGGGTGCTGTGCAGGACCGTGCCTGTGTGGAAGTTCTGCGCGGCTGTGTGCGCGGTTGCCGGTTCTGCCAGGCAGGCCAGCTGTACCGCCCGTTCCGCGAGCGCTCGCCCAAGCTCATCAGCGAAAGCGCCCGTGTGCTGTGCCGCAACACCGGGTACGATGAACTGAGCCTTTCCAGCCTGTCCACCTCCGACCATTCCCGTCTGGAGGATATCCTGGACGAGCTGAATTCCTGGGCGGAGACCGACCATGTCAGCCTGTCGCTGCCGTCTCTGCGTGTGGATAACTTCTCGCAGTCTCTGGTGGAAAAAACCACTAAGGTGCGCAAAAGTGGCTTGACATTTGCGGCGGAAGCCGGCACCCAGCGCCTGCGCGATGTCATCAACAAAAACGTTACCTGGGATCAGATCGAGCGCGGCTGCCGCATTGCCTTCGCGGAAGGCTACACCTCCGTCAAGCTCTACTTTATGATGGGCCTGCCCACCGAAACACTGGAAGACATCAAAGGCATTGCCGATACCGCCCAGCAGGTAGTGGACCTGTATTACAGCATGGAGCACCCCAAAGGCAAGGGCGTGCAGGTTACCATCAGCGTGGCCTGCTTTGTGCCCAAGCCGGATACCCCGTTCCAGTTCTGCGCCCAGGACCGCCGCGAAACCCTGCGCGAAAAGCAGAAGTACCTGCTCAGCTGTGTGCACTCGCGCAAAATCAAGGTCAACTATCACGACAGCGCCACCAGCGTGCTGGAGGGTGTGTTTGCCAAAGGGTGACCGCCGCATGGGCCGCGTGATCGAAACTGCCTATCACAACGGCGCATTCTTTGATACCTGGGAGGAGTTCTTCAGCTATGACCGCTGGTTGGAAGCATTTGCTGCCTGCGGCCTGGACCCCGATTTTTATAACTACCGCGCCTTGGGCTTGGATGAAGTAACCCCGTGGTCGCACCTGGATGTGGGTGTGACCCATGCCCACCTGGTGCGGGAATACCAAAAGGCCCTGCAGGCGCAGACCACACAGCCCTGCAACCGCCAGTGCTCGGCCTGCGGTGCCAATAAACTGCTGGGAGGACCCTGCTTTGATTACAGTAAGAATTCGCTTTGAAAAAACGGGCGAAGCTGCCTATATCTCGCTGCTGGACCTGCAGCGCGTGTTCCATCGCATCTTAAAGCGCAGCGGTCTGCCGGTGTATTACACCCAGGGCTTTAACCCGCATATCTATCTTTCCTTTGCGTGCCCGCTGTCTTTGGGGCAGGAAAGCCTGTGTGAGTGCTGCGAGGTAAAAACCGAAGCTGAGGACCCCCAGCTGGATACCTGGTGCGATGTTTTGCAGCCCTACATGCCGCGCGGTATCAAGGTGCTCAGCGCCCAGCAGGCGCAGAATAAGGTAGCGGAGATCGACCATGCTTCTTATCTTGTCACTCTGCCCGCCAGCGCCGCCGCTGCGCTGGATGCTTACAACGCAGCCGAAAACGCCATGGTGGTCAAAAGACCAAGCGCGGCCAGAAAGAGCTGGACCTGAAAACCATTATCCCGCATGTTGAATATGAACAGGCAGGGGAGCAGCTGCAGTTTAACCTGGTGCTGCCCTGCGGCTCCGGCGAAGCACCGAACTATAACCCCGCTTTGCTGCTGGGCTATTTGCAGCAGCAGTACAACATCCCGCCTTGGCTGTGCAGCGTGCTGCGCACGAAGCTTTACACAAAAACAACGAAGAATTTTGTTGATTTGCCGAAAAGCCCTTGCAAAATCTGCCAGGGTATGTTATTATACTTAAGCGTTAGTGCCGCCGAGCCATCGGCGGGGTAATGACACATCATTATACAGGCGGTCCTCTGCCGCTGTAAGCGGGTATGAACGTCGCAAAACAATGGAGGAATTCATCAATGAACGCAATGCAGAAAATGACCGAGGGTATGATCAAGGAGAACAAGCCCCAGTTCGAAGTCGGCGATACGGTTCGCGTTTCCGTCCGCATCAAGGAAGGCGACAAAGAGCGTATTCAGGCTTTTGAAGGCACCGTTATTGCTAAGAAGCATGGCGGTATCGCCGAGACCTTCACCGTCCGCCGTTCTTCTTACGGCGTCGGCGTGGAGCGCGTGTTCCCCGTCAACAGCCCGTTCGTCGAGAAGGTTGAAGTGGTTCGCCGCGGCAAGGTTCGTCGTGCGAAGCTCTTCTATCTGCGCAGCCGCACCGGCAAGGCCGCCAAGGTTAAGGCTCGCGTCTGATTATCGGCCAATATGCAGCAAAAGGGGAGGACGGTTGGCGTTCTTCCCTTTTTGTTTTATCAATTTCTATGCCAGGCAAGGGGGCTTGATTGGCTATGGCGAGTGCCGCTGTAACAGAGCGCTGCAAAAGAACAAAAACCTGCTGGAATGGCTGGATTCCATCATTCTGGCGGTTGCTGTGCTTTCTCTTGTGTTCACCTTTGCCGCACGGGCCATCCGTGTGGACGGGCATTCCATGGACCCCACCCTGCATGATCAGCAGCTGCTGATCATCAACAGTCTGCCGTACCAGCCCAGCCATGGGGATATTGTCGTGATCGACGCCTACACCCCGCACGGCCAAACGCTTATCAAACGCGTCATCGGCGTGGCAGGTGATACGATCGACATCGATTTTACCACCGGCACCGTGTACCGCAACGGCGAAGCACTGGACGAACCCTATACCGCGGAACCGACCTACACCCGCCTGGATATGACGTTCCCCGTCACCGTGCCGGAAGGCACCATCTTTGTGATGGGGGATAACCGCAACAATTCTTTGGACAGCCGCCGTTCCGATATCGGCTTTGTGGATATCCGGGATGTGATGGGCAAAACCATTCAAAAATATTGACAGGAGAAGCAGATGAGCGAAGATATCATCAACCGCCGCGCGATCCAATGGTTCCCCGGCCATATGGCCAAAACCCTGCGCCTGATGGAAACCGAGATTCGCAACGTGGATTGTGTTTTACAAATTCTGGATGCGCGCATCCCGCTTTCCAGCCTGAACCCGGAAATTGAACGCATCACCTCCGGCAAGCCGCACCTGTATATTATGAATAAAGCCGACCTGGCGGACCCGGATATCACTGCCCAGTGGCTGGCTTACTTCAAAAGCGCCGGGGCTGGGCGCCTGCCCATGAACTCAAACAAAGCGGCAAGGCAGGTGCAGTCAAAGGCCCCATTGAAAAAGAACTTTCCGCCCTGATGGAGCGCCGCCGCAAAAAGGTATGATCGGTGCCCGCATCCGTGTGATGGTGGTGGGCATTCCCAATGTGGGCAAATCCACCTTCATCAATTCCTTTGCCGGTGCTGCCCGCGCCAAAAGCGGCCAACAAACCCGGCGTTACCCGCGGCAAACAGTGGATCACCGTGGATGATTACGACCTGATGGACATGCCCGGCGTGCTTTGGAAAAAGTTTGACAGTCTGGAAACCGCCACCAATCTGGCGTTCATCGGTTCCATCAAAGATGATATCCTGGATATCGAGGAGCTTGCCTGTGGTTTGCTGTCCGGCGTGCGGGCCATCTATCCGCAGCGCCTGATGGAGCGCTACAAGCTGGATGAGCAGGCTTTGGCTCTGCCGCCATATGACCTTTGCAGGCCATCGGTGCCAAGCGCGGTATGCTGATTTCCGGCGGCGAGGTTGACACCGAGCGTGCCGCCAAAATGCTGGTCGGGGAATTCCGCGCCAGCAAGTGGGGGGCCGTATCTCGCTGGAACGCCCGCCGCAGCGCGCGGAAGTGACAGACTGGGAGGGCGATGATGCCGATGAGGACGAGCAGTACCCCCGCGTCGTATACGTTTGACGCAGCAAAGCGCGCCGAGCATGGCAACATCTGCGGCGTGGACGAAGCTGGACGCGGCCCCCTGTGCGGGCCGGTCTGCGTAGCCGCCGTCATTCTGAACCCGGATGACCCCATTGAAGGAGTCAATGACTCCAAAAAGCTCAGCGAGAAGCGCCGCGAAGCCTTGTTTGACGAGATCATTGCCCGCGCTCTGTGCTACCAGATCGTTTTTATCTCCCCGCAGGAAATTGACGAGCGCAACATCCTGTGGGCTACCATGGACGGCATGGAGCAGGCGGTGGCCGGTTTGGCCGTTACGCCGGACTATGTTCTGGTGGATGGCAACCGCTGCCCACCCAATCTGGCCCAGCCTGCCGAGGCTGTCGTCAAGGGTGACGCCAACAGCGCCAGTATTGCGGCAGCTTCCATTCTGGCCAAAGTCAGCCGTGACCGGTACATGCTGGAGCTGGATAAACAGTACCCGCAATACCAGCTGGCCAAACATAAAGGTTATCCCACCAAGCTCCATTATGAGCTGATTGAACAATATGGCATTCAGGATTTTTACCGCCGCAGCTTCTTGAAAAAGCAGGGCTACTGGCCATGAACCGCGCTGACTTGGGTCACATGGGAGAGGCTGTTGCCGCTAAGTATTACGAATCCGGCAGGGCTACCTGCTGCTGAACCATAACTACCGCACCCGCATGGGGGAGCTGGACTTGATCTTTATATAAGGCAGACACCATCGTGTTTGCCGAGGTCAAGACCCGCACCAGCGCCCAGCGCGCCGCCCCGGCCGAAGCGGTGGACTATTATAAACAGCAACGTCTGATTGCCGCGGCAGGCCAGTATCTTCAGCAAAGCCCGTATGCTGATGCCAACATCCGTTTTGATGTGGTGGAAGTTCTGCCTGCCGGTTCCGGCTGGCAGGTCCACTGCATCCGGGATGCTTTTGCCAGCGAATGATGCGGGGCCTATTTTGAGCTGTTTTGGATACAGCAAAACAGGATGTGCAACCTATTTTTGCTGTGCCAGAAAAAACAGGCCTTTCTGTGCGGAAAGGTTTGATAGAGATGAAAGATATATAGGGGTTTGATTATGCAGTTCCAAAGCACACGCGATCCCAACACCATCGTTTCTTCGTCGGAGGCCATTCTCCGCGGTTTGGCACCGGACGGCGGCCTGTTCGTTCCCCACCGCGTTCCCCAAGGCAGAGCTGGAAGATTGGAAATCCCTCAGCTACCCGGCGCTTGCCCAGAAAGTTCTGGCTGGCTTTTTGACAGATTATGACCCGGCTTTCCTGGGCGAAGCTGCCGCTGCAACTTATGGAGACGCCTTTGCCGGTAAGGCGGGTTATGTCCAGAAGGTTCACGATGGCCTGTACTCGCTGGAATTGTGGCACGGCCCGACCTGCGCCTTCAAGGACTATGCGCTCCAGCTGATGCCCAAACTGCTGGTTCAGGCCAAAAAAACCTGGGCCGCACCGAAACGACCCGCATTCTGGTGGCAACCTCCGGCGATACCGGCAAGGCTGCACTGGCTGGTTATGCAGGCCTGCCGGGCATTGAGATCGAAGTGTTCTATCCCGATGCCGGTACCAGCGAAATCCAACGCCTGCAGATGGCCACCCAGGCAGGAGATAACGTATCCGTCTATGCCGTGAACGGCAACTTCGATGATGCCCAGACCGGCGTGAAACGCGTGTTTGGCGATGCTTCGGTTGCTGAAGAACTGGAAAAGCGCAATATCTGCCTGTCCAGTGCCAACTCGATCAACTGGGGTCGCCTGGTGCCGCAGATCGTGTACTACTTCTATGCCTACTTCCGCCTGGTGGAGCAGGGCAATGTTGCCTGGGGACAGCCGGTGGACTTCTGCGTGCCGACCGGAAACTTTGGCGATATCCTGGCCGGTTATTATGCCAAGCAGATGGGCCTGCCTGTGGGCAAGCTGGTTTGCGCTTCCAACAAGAATAACGTCTTGACCGACTTCATCAAGACCGGTGCCTATGATGCCCGCCGCACCTTCTACAAGACGACTTCGCCGTCCATGGATATCCTGATCTCCAGCAACCTGGAGCGTCTTCTGTACCATGTCAGCGGCAGCAGCGCCAAAGTAGCAGGTTGGATGGCTGACCTGGCAAAGACCGGTATGTACACCGTCGATGCCGAGACCCTGGCCCGCATTCAGGCATCTTTTGCTTGCGGCTGTGCTGATGATACAGCTGGCGCTGCAGAGATCAATGCCCGCTTTGAGCAGGACAATTATCTCTGCGATACCCACACCGCCGTTGCGTTCTGCGTAGCTGAGACGGTGCGCAGCGCGGCGCCCTATGGTGGTGCTTTCCACCGCCAGCCCGTACAAGTTCCCGCGCGATGTGCTGGCCGCGCTGGGTGAAACTGCCCCGGAAAGCGACTTTGCCGCCATGGCTGCTCTGAATGTCAAAACCGGCCGCCCGGTTCCGGGCGCCCTCAGCGTGCTGAACACCCTGCCGGTGCGGTTCAATACCGTTATTGAGCCTGCCGCCATCCGGGATGCCGCACTGAAATAAGCGGCATTAGGGGCGTGCATTACACGCATTAAGTAAGCACTGCCAGGCCCGCAAACGCAGCCCGGCAGCCGCCGGTAAACTGTGGTTATACTTCGCTGAAGGTTTCGCACATTGTTTCTGTGCCGTTGTTGGCGCGGTGGTTCACGTGAATCTCATGCGCTGTGCAGCAGCAGGGAGCCGTTGTTGTACACACAGTTTTCTACATCACAGCAAATTCCGTTGATTACGTTTTCTTCCATCATGGTGCTTCTCCTTTCTTGGTAAGGCACAAAAGCGTTTGCTTTTGCGTGCTCTATCAGTATGGGCAGAATACACCAGAATATACTGCCGGGGGGTGCATATGGCAATTTTTGTGGTTGGTGATCTTCACCTTTCTCTCGGCGGGGATAAGCCGATGGATGTTTTTGAAGGCTGGGAAGGCTATCTGCCCAAGTTGGAAGCAAACTGGCGCACGCTGATCTCCCCCGCAGGATACAGTCATTCTGGCGGGGGATACCAGCTGGGCCATGAAGCTGGAGGACACCAAAAGCTACTTTGCATTTATCCAAAACCTGCCGGGTCAAAAATGGCTGCTGAAAGGCAACCATGATTATTGGTGGACGACCGCCCGCAAGATGGAGCGCTACCTGACAGAAAACGGCTTTGATACCATGCACGTCCTGCATAACAATGCCTGCATGGTGGGGGATTATGCCTTGTGCGGCACCCGCGGCTGGCCGTTTGACGATACCAACGCCCAAGATGCCAAGATCATGGCGCGCGAAGCCGGCCGCCTGCGCATGTCGCTGCAGGCAGGGGGGAGCGCACAGAAAATTGCATTTCTGCATTACCCGCCAGTTTATCCCGGCGGGTGCGCACAGCCGTTGGTGGATATCCTGCATGAGTTTGGCGTGCAGCAATGTTATTACGGCCACCTGCACGGAAAGTCCATCCGCGGGGCTATCCAGCGCGAAGTGGATGGTATCCGCTACAAGCTGGTTTCGGCGGACGGTTTGCATTTTTGCCCTTATAAAATCTGTGATTAAAGCATTTGTTTGCAGCTTTTTTCAATTTTTTTGCCTGTAAAGGGAATTTTATTTCAAAATGGGCTGGTATTCTTTGCCGGTACATGATATAATACATTGTATTTCTATGTTTGGAGGATTTTCAAATGAATCTGATTTCCTGTGAAAAGCTCGAAAAGAGCATGGTAGAATTGCAGTTCTCTATCGACGCTGAGACCTTCAAGGCCGCTGTGAACAATGCGTTCAAGCGCGAAGGCAAAAAATATGCCATTCCCGGCTTCCGCAAGGGCAAGGCTCCCCGTCATATGATCGAGAAGATGTACGGTTCTGACATTTTCCATTATGACGCTGTCAATGATCTGTTCCCGGAGGCTTATGAGGCCGCTGTGAAGGAAGCAAAGATCGATGTTGTCGGCCGCCCCGATCCCGAGGTCGTTTCCATGTCTGAGGCTGACGGCGTTGTGCTGAAGGTCAAGGTTGCTGTCAAGCCCGAAGTTGAACTGGGCGAGTATGCCGGTTTAACTGTGACCAAAGAAGCCAAGAATGTCAACGAGGCAGATGTTGATGCCGAAGTGAAGCGCATGCAGGACCGCAACGGCCGTCTGCTGACCCGTGAGGGGCGCTGCTGAGAACGGTGATACCGTTGATATCGACTTTGAGGGCTTTGTTGATGGCAAGGCTTTTGAGGGCGGCAAGGCAGAGCATTACTCTCTGGTTCTGGGCTCCGGCTCCTTCATCCCCGGTTTCGAGGATCAGGTTGTTGGCCATTCCGCTGGCGAAGAGTTCGACGTCAACGTCAAGTTCCCCGAGGAATACGGCGCTGCCGAGCTGGCTGGCAAGGATGCAACCTTCAAGATCAAGCTGCATGAAGTCAAGTACAAGGAGCTGCCCGCTCTGGATGACGACTTTGCAAAGGATGTCAGCGAGTACGACACCCTGGACGAGCTGAAGGATTCCATCCGCAACAACATCAAGACCAACCTGGACAAGCAGGCTGAGCAGAAGGTCGAGAACGATCTGCTGGATCAGGTTATCGCCAACATGAAGGCTGATATTCCTGACGCCATGGTTGACAGCCGCATCGACGAGCTGGTTCAGGACTTCGAGTACCGCATTTCTCAGCAGGGCCTGAAGCTGGCTGACTACCTGAAGTATATGGGCATGAACATCGAGCAGTTCCGTGCACAGTTCAAGGAGCAGGCTGACAAGCAGGTCAAGATGCGCCTGGCAATGGAAGCTATCGTTGCCAAGGAAGGCATCACCGCTTCTGACGAGGAGTTCGAGGAAGAAGTTAAGCGCATTGCTGACGCTTACAAGATGGAAGCCGACAAGGTTAAGAGCATTGTGGACGCCGCTGCTGTTAAGGCTGACCTGGCAATCAATAAGGCAATCGACTTTGTTAAGGAAAAGGCTAACGTTGTGACCGCTGAGCCCAAAGAAGAGGAAAAGCAGGACTAATCCATAGCCCTGGCTTTGCCCGATAGCAAGATTGTATAAAAGCCGATACAGCGTGCTTTGCCGTTGTATCGGCTCTTATCGAATCATGGAGATTTGTTCTCCGCTCTCCGGGCTGTAACAGCCCGGAACCATTACCATTGTTTTAAGGAGGGAACCGAATGAGCCTGGTACCTTATGTTGTTGAGCAGACTGCGCGCGGTGAGCGCAGCTATGATATTTTCTCCCGCCTGTTGAACGACCGTATTATCGTTCTGAGCGAGGATGTCAACCCCAATTCCGCGAGCGTGATCATTGCACAGCTGTTGTATCTGGAAGGGCAGGACCCCGAAAAGATATCAGCTTCTACATCAACAGCCCTGGCGGTTCCATTACCGACGGTATGGCCATCCACGATACCATGAAGTATATCAAGTGCGATGTTTCCACCATCTGCGTGGGCATGGCTGCTTCCATGGGTGCATTTTTGCTGGCCAGCGGCACCAAGGGTAAGCGTTTTGCCCTGCCGAATTCTGAGATCCTGATCCATCAGCCGCTAATTTCCGGTGGCCAGGGCGGTGGCCTTTCCGGCCAGGCAAGCGACATCCAGATCCATGCCAACCACCTTGTGCAGATCAAGAAAAGATGAACCGCATGCTCAGCGAGTATACCGGCCAGCCTCTTGAGGTTGTGGAGAAAGATACTGACCGCGATAACTACCTGACCGCAGAGGAAGCCAAGGCCTATGGCCTGATCGATGAGATCATTGTAAAACACTAAAACCGGGGGAATTAGGAAATGGCAAATTCGATTTCCGGCAAGGACGGAAAACGTGAAATGATTTGCAGCTTTTGCGGCCGTTCCCAAAGCCAGGTGGATCAGCTTATCATCGGTCCCGGCGTAAACATCTGCAAAGATTGCATTGATATGTGCTACAGTGCCCTGTATAAGGATGGCAACGTACCCGAACCGCCGCGCGCAACGCCGGAACGCCGTGCTGCGGCTTCTCGCGGGCATTCCGGCGTTGACCCTTTGGCGGATGTCAACATCATGACGCCTGCTGAGATCAAAGCTGGCCTTGACCAGTATGTCATTGGTCAGGATGATGCCAAGCGCGTGCTGGCAGTTTCTGTCTACAATCATTATAAGCGCATTCTTTCCGGGCAGGAAAGCCATGTAGAGCTGCAAAAGTCCAACGTACTGATGCTTGGCCCGTCCGGTACCGGCAAAACCCTGCTGGCCCAGACGCTTGCCAAAATGCTGAACGTTCCGTTTGCGATTGCGGACGCCACCACCCTGACCGAAGCCGGTTACGTTGGCGAGGACGTTGAGAACATTCTGCTCAAGCTGATTCAGGCTGCGGACTTTGATATTCCCAAAGCCGAAGTTGGTATTATCTATGTGGACGAGATTGATAAGATCACCCGCAAGAGCGAGAACCCATCCATCACCCGCGATGTTGGCGGAGAGGGCGTGCAGCAGGCATTGCTGAAAATTCTGGAAGGCACTGTCAGCAATGTGCCGCCTAACGGCGGCCGCAAACATCCGCAGCAGGAATTCATCCAGATCAACACCAAGAACATCCTGTTCATCTGCGGCGGTGCCTTTGACGGCCTGGAAAAGCTGATCCAGACCCGTACCGACAAGAGCACCCTCGGCTTTGGCGACCAGCTGCGCACCAACCTGGACAGCGAGGAAACCCGTCAAAAGCTGCTGCGCAAAGTGGAACCGGACGATCTGGTCAAGTTTGGCCTGATTCCGGAGCTGATCGGTCGTCTGCCGGTTGTGACGGTGCTGGACCCGCTGGACGAGGAATCTTTGATCCGTGTTCTGACCGAGCCGAAAAACAGCATTGTGCGCCAGTACAAAGAGTTGCTGGCTATGGACAGCGCTGAATTGTCCTTTACGGATGCTGCCCTGCGTGCTATCGCCCAAAAGACCATTGCACGCAAGAGCGGCGCCCGCGGCCTGCGGAGCGTGGTGGAGGATATCCTGATCCCCATCATGTACGAAATTCCGTCTGACCCCACTATTACCCGTGTTACCATTGATGCGGACACAGTGAATGGCGGCCAGCCGCACCTGGAATATGGTGCCGTGCGCAAGCGCTATAAAAATAAGGCAATCATCAAGCAGTAAATAGCCCAATCAAAGCAGCAGCCCCTGCCGCTGTAGAATGTAATTGTTCTACGGCGGCAGGGGTTTTATTGTTTTGTATGTTGATCAATGTGTAAGCTGATGCCGGTCATTCCGGGGTTGCGGCTCTGCAGCCTTCCTTTATAACGAGCGGTGTCAAGGTCGCATAAATAGGGTGTTTTCAAAAAAACATGCTGCGTTTCCTCATTTGGCGCACCCTCCGTCCGCTGACAGCCGCTATCAATGGCATCCGGCAGGGGAGCACTCTCTTATACCATTTCAATCCGCACAATGTTACTACGCACAAGAATTAGAAGAAGCTAACAGAAGCAGTTTTGTTATAAGACATATATAAGACATAAAGCCGGAATTGTCAAAACCTACACGGTGCACCTGTTATTGCTTTATCTTATTCAGGCACTTTAAGGCACGAAACAACACCTTTAGGCTAAAGGCAACACCGCACAATTCCGCCTTGCGGCTTAAGCACCGCTCCGGCAGCTGCGGCCCGGCATCTGCGTTGCCAAAATGCTCGATAATGTCGGGTTGCGGTACCCGCATCGTGCTTCGGGGGCAAAAGCCCCTCGCACTCTGCGACCGCTGCCCCTGCTTCGGTTCGCTGTTTCCGCCACTGGCGGCGCTCACCTTTGCAGCATCCAGTATTATCTGCGCTTTTGGCTTAGCATCTGCCGTACCTCGCTCGCCGTATCGGCACTTAGAATTATGCGGTATTGCCCTAAAGGGCTGAGCCGTACTATTCCACGCTGCTTTCCCAATAAAAATTCCCCCGATGCAAAAGGGTTATCTTCTGCATCGGGGGAATGCGATTTATGGTTTGATTTTACTCAATCACAAGCAGCAGGCTCATTTTGAACTTGCCTTGCGGGGTAACGCTGTGCAGGCCGTTTTTGTCAAAGCGGAAACTTTCGCCTGCGTTCAGCTCGTAATCCTGACCCTCATAGTCAATGATTGCTTTGCCTTCCAGTGCGGTCAGGATGGCGTTGCCGGGGGCGCGGTGTGGGGGCAGGCTGGTGCCCGTATCGAATGCCATCAGCACAAACTTCATGTTGTCTGCGTGGACAAGGTCAACATTGGCAATGCTGCCCTCTTCGTAAGAAATCAGGTCTTTCAGGGCTGTGGGCTGGCCAGCTTTGATGATGTTGTTCAGGATAGTATTCTCCTTTTTTCAAAATAATTTCAGTATAGATCATACCGATATCCGTGCTGGTTCCACACAGTGTTTTGGGCGGAACAGCCAGAAAATCATCCCACGCAAAGGGAACTGCCCGGCCATCTTCGCCTAAGATAAAGCGGCCGTTGCCCATAGCACCCACATACAGGGTCGTACAGTCATAGCTTTCCGGCGTAATGGTAGTACCCGCCCCAAGGGAAAACCAGGTGACCGGCACCTCTTTGCCAAGGTTTGCCGGACGGGAGACTGTCATACAATCACGGATGGGGCGCATTTGCGCAATGGTAAAAGGTTGGTGTTCCATGCGGTATACCTCACAGTGAGATTCGTAGGCTAAAGCATCGGCATTTCTATTGGCCGCCTGTTCAAAATGGATTCCTGCAGGTTCCCGCAAAATCACATTTCCCCGGCACAAGCTGGATGCCCTGCAAAATGCAGGCGGGCTGCGGCGTTTTTACTTCAGCGTTGTGGGGCGGTCCAGATAAATCACTTTGTTGTCAGAAATAAAAGTCTGGAAGTTATACAGGATCAAGATTTGGTCATAGCCCTCTTTTTTTCAATCGTGGAATCTAACCCATAGGCCAGCCCGCGGAAATCCACCACGCCAATTTTCGCATAATTTGCCGTCAGGTAGGGGATAAAGCTGTTGGCATAGCTGTCCTTTACCACCAGGATGCTGCCCGTCCTGTTGCCCTCAATCACCGAATAACCGTTGTTGCCATCCAAAAAGCTCCATACTTGTCACGAGTATCCAGCTTGGCAAGGTTCATCAGGCCCTCGGTTTTCACCGGTTCATAATCTGCTTCGCCGTTTACTTTATAAACCGTCATCTGGTTGGGCAGATCATAATAGCTGAAACTGTCCGCCTGTGCATTCCAGCGCCGCGTAGCAGAATAATGCGTGCCGTAAAAAATCAGGGACGGTAATTTTGGTATAGACATTGCAGTCAAACGGCGTCAGATTTTTCAGCGTGCAGAACTGCTGGTAAGCGCGGTAAGCACCATCCGGTGTCCAGTGGTGGTCGGTCTTAAAGTACAGATACTGGTCCTTATTGGCGCGGTAATCGTCGCGCATATCGATCACATCCGCCCCGCTGGCCTGCACTTGGGCAAAAATGTCATCCAGCATGGCATCTTCGTCCACCATGGGGGCATTGGCCGGCAGCATTTCCGGGTAGATATCGCTGGCCGAAGGTGCCAGCAAAAAAGTGACCCGGCCGGGGTAGCGCTGGGCAAAGTTTGTGACGGCACTGATATTTTTCCCCAGCTGCTTCTCAGTATCCGTACTGACGGTAAACAGCTTGGTGAACATCCAGCCATCTTTGCCGTTTAGGATGCCGCTTTCCTCCGTTTTGCCAAACGCGAGGGCATTGACGGCGCTTTCCAGGTTGATCCATCCATCGCGCAGGGCAACCTGGTCCTGCAGATAGGTGGAAAAATCATCCTGCCATTTGCCGTTCAGCAAAGTTTTTACGCTGAACACTGGCATTTGCGCCAGTTTGCGGTTTTCCAGCTCCGAGTTCTCGCGCTTGGGCCAGAACAGGTTGACCAGTGCAAACCCGCACAGCAAGGCGGCAAAAACAATCAGGGAAGCTGGCGGCAGATGACGGTCGGATCTGCGGTGAACATATTTTTCCATAAAGCCATCCCTCCCCTTAAAAGTTTGCATACAGTGCGGTGGAACCCGTTGCTGCTACCACATACGCCGTGCACAGAACAAAGCAGACGCCGCAAAGCGCTGCCCGTAGCGGGGCTTTGCCTTTGCACCACTGCCAGAACCGCCCCGGCAGTTTGGGTGGAGCAAACGCAGCACACAACCAGCAGCACCGCATAATTGCGCAGGAAATACAGCGCCGAAAAACGCCGCCCTGCGGGATGAACAACCGGCTGAGCAGCGCCCCAGCGGTGCACCGGGGGCGTTGCAGGTGAACAGCCCCCAGCCCAGTACCACCAGGAACAATGTGTAAATGTGCGGCCAGACCTTGCCTTTTTTCAGGTACTTCATCAAAAGTTCTTTTCGATGACAAGCAGCACGAAGTAGTAAAGGCCCCAGCAGATAAAGTTCCAGTTCGCACCATGCCAGATGCCGGTCAGCGCCCAGACGGCCAGCATGTTCAGCATCTGGCGCCCGGCACTGCAGCGGTTGCCGCCCAGCGGGATATAAATGTAATCCCGGAACCAGCCGGAAAGGCTGATGTGCCACCGCCGCCAGAATTCGGTAATACTGCCTGAAATGTACGGCAGGTTAAAGTTCGCCGGGCATTCAAAGCCCATCATCAGGCTCAGGCCGTTGCTCATCTCCGAGTAACCCGCAAAGTCAAAGTACAGCTGCAAAGAGTACGCAATAATGCCCAGCCATGCCAGCGGCAGGGAAGCGTTCGCCAGCCCAATGCCGCCCGTTCCGATGATATCCTGCCAGAGCGCCGCAATGGAATCCGCCAAAATCACCTTTTTGGCAAGGCCGAACACAAACATTTCAGCACCATCCTGCGCTTTTTGCAGGGTGCAACGTCCCTGTGTCTGGTGTAGGACATCCGCCATATCCCGGTATTTCACGATCGGGCCAACGATCAGCTGCGGGTACATCAGAACATATACCGCAAAGACCACCGGGCTGCGTTCCGCTTTTACCTTGCCGGTATACACATCCGCAGTATAACTGATGAGCTTAAACGTATAATAGCTGATGCCCAGTGGCAAAACATCCAAAAAACTCAGCTTGGCAAACCCGGTGGAAGCGATAACGTTGAGCGTGTCCAGCAAAAAAAAGTTCGTGTATTTGCAGTAGACCAGCGCCGCTGCCGTCAGCACAATGGCAGCAATCAGCACGATTTTTCGCCTGCCCCCGGCGGGCAGGCTGGCAAGCAGAAGCCCCGCCGCATAGTTGATGGCAACCATGCCCACGGCCAGCGGCGCCCATGTAATACCGCCCCAGCAGAAAAACAGCAGGCTTTCCACCAGCAGCACCGCATTTTTTGACCCTGCCCGGCACAAGGTAATACAGCCCCAGCGCCAGCGGCATAAAACAGAATAAAAAGACAACGCTGTTAAAATTCACAGCGGTTCCTCCTCTCTTGGTTCAGGGAGTGTGGGGAACAGCCCACCAAAAAAAAAACAAGGCCGCAGCCTGTTGGGGCGCGGCCTGTTTGGTATCGGTTTGTGCTATCAGGCAAGTGCCCCGTCAATGGCGGTGTCGATTGCGGAATAATCCGGGCCATTCACACCGGCAATGACCATGACCACAACATTGCCTTTTACCACAATGCGTGCATCCTGTGCCTTGGCAACTTTATCAGCAAAGTCAGCATACAGTGTGCTGCTCATTGATTCCTTATAGGCTTCCAGTTCAGCTTTCACGGCGTCAGCGGTGCCATCTTTGACTTGGGCGGCGAATACCAGAGCACAGTCTGCCTGGTCGTTGGTCACATCGCCCTGGAAAGCAACAATGTTATCCGGGGTCAGGTTCATCTCGTTCTCCATGGAGAAGTCATCGATGGCACGGGCATTGGGCACTTCGTTCACAGCCTCAATGGCGGTCACGATGGCGCCCAAATCCACGCTGGCAGTGACTTCCTCGGTGGAGGAAGCATCGGTGCTGGCTGCCTCAGAAGCCGTGCTGCTGGCAGCTTCCGAAGAAGCACTGGCAGAGGAAGAAGCGCCGCTGCCGCAGCCAGCCAGCAGGGTGGCAAACAAAACGGCGCCGCCAAGGCAGAAATCAATTTTTTCATAATATAGTTCTCCTTTGTTGGTTCGGGGTTCAAATTTATCTCTTTGGCCCTCTGGGAATTTAGATCACCTACTATAGTACACCAGAATAATGTACTTATATAGGATACACGATTTACACCTGTTTTTCAAGTCCCGCAGGGTAAATCTCACACTTTCACATCCACAATTTTGCGCAAAAATACCGGCGCTTGACAAACTCCGCCCGCCACCTTACACTTTGAAATACAGAATCCATGTAACTTATAAGGCAACACCGCACAATTCCCGCCTTGCGGCTTAAGCACCGCCCGGCAGCTGCGGCACGGCATCTGCGTTGCCAAAATGCTCGATAATGTCGGGTTGCGGTACCCGCATCGTGCTTCGGAGGCAAAAGCCCCTCGCACTCTGCGACCGCGGCCCCTGCTTCGGTTCGCTGTTTCCGCCACTGGCGGCGCTCACCTTTGCAGCATCCAGTATTATCTGCGCTTTTGGCTTGGCATCTGCCGCACCTCGCTCGCCGTATCGGCACTTAGAATTATGCGGTATTGCCATAAAATAATGGAGGAATCCCCCTTGCAGAACTACAAAGCCAGACAAACCGCCCTGCTTGGCATGCTGTTTGCCCTTTCCATGGCGCTTTCTTTTTGGAATCCATGCTTACCCCGTTTTTTGGCCTGATGCCCGCCATGAAGCTGGGGCTTTCCAATATTGTTGTCATGTACGCCGTTTTGTTTTTGAACCGCCGTTCGGCGCTTTATCTTTGTGCTGCTCAAGGCGTTGTTTGCGTTGCTTACCCGCGGCGTTACAGCCGGGTTTCTTTCGCTGTGCGGGGGCGCGCTTTCCCTGGCTGTGTTCTGCCTGCTTCTGGCATTGCCATTCACCATCACAGGCTACATTTTTTCGGTCAGCGGGGCACTGGCGCACAACTGCGGCCAGCTGCTGGGGCTGCAGCGCTGCTGTCAGACAAAATGGCAATCACCTATGCGCCGATGCTGCTGATAGCGGGTCTTATCGTTGGTTCCTGCACCTATATGGTATCGCGCCTGATCTTTCCCGCTGTCAAGAGAATTATTCCGCCGAAGAGCAAAGCGGAAAGCAAAAATTATATTTTAAGATAGCGTCTTAAAAATTTTTAAAAAAGTGTTGACATTTCACACTTCTGCGGCTATAATATAACCATAGCACAGGGAACGAGTTCAAAAAAGCGAACGCCTTGTGCGGCTCATAAAACTAAAAACCAAGAACAAACCATTATTTTGATTCGGAGGTATTTCTTATGAAAAAGTATGTTTGCACTGTCTGCGGCTACATTGCTGAGGGCTCCATCCCCGATTTCTGCCCCGTCTGCAAGGCTCCCGCTTCCAAGTTCATCGAAAAGACCGATAATTCCTATGTGACCGAGCATGTTGTCGGTATCGCCAAGGATGCTCCGGAAGATATCATCCAGGGCCTGCGCGAGAACTTTAACGGCGAGTGCAGCGAAGTTGGCATGTACCTGGCCATGAGCCGCGTGGCTGACCGCGAGGGCTACCCCGAGATCGCCGAAGCCTGGAAGCGTTATGCCTTTGAGGAGGCCGAGCACGCTTCCAAGTTCGCAGAGCTGCTGGGCGAAGTCCTGACCGACAGTACCAAAAAGAACCTGCAGATGCGTGTGGATGCCGAGTCTGGTGCCTGCGCAGGCAAGATGGAGCTGGCCAAGAAGGCAAAAGGCTCTGAATCTGGATGCCATCCATGACACCGTGCATGAAATGGCAAAGGACGAAGCCCGCCATGGCCGCGGCATGCAGGGTCTGCTGGACCGTTACTTCAAATAATTGAATTCCTAAACCGCAAGGGGGGTCGGGTAACACCGGCCCCTTTTTGCTGTCATTTTTCTGTGGCAATACCGCATAATTCTAAGTGCCGATACGGCAAGCGAGGTGCGGCAGATGCCAAGCCAAAAGCGCAGATAATACTGGATGCTGCAAAGGTGAGCGCCGCCAGTGGCGGAAACAGCGAACCGAAGCAGGGGCAGCGGTCGCAGAGTGCGAGGGGCTTTTTGCCCCGAAGCACGATGCGGGTACCGCAACCCGACATTATCGAGCATTTTGGCAACGCAGATGCCGTGCCGCAGCTGCCGGAGCGGTGCTTTGCCGCAAGGCGGGAATTGTGCGGTGTTGCCCCTGTATTTATTCTCCGCGGCAGGCAAAAAGTTGTCCTGATTATCACAGGCAGCATAAAACGTTTCGCTCAACTGGCCGATGCCCGCGCGGGAAAGCTGGGTGTTCAACCAGGTGCGGTCCCTTTCCGCTGGTGTGCAAGTTTTCTTCAATCAGCTTGCCATCCAACACCAGGTCATACCACTTGCTGGCCGGATCTGTCTGGATGGCAAGGTCCTGCGGAGTGACCGGGCGGTTGAAACTTTTGGGTAAAAAGCTGATCTGGCCGCTGGTTTCCAGCATGGCACACTGCACTTCATTCAAATCAAAATATCCGGCTACTCTGGCTTGTGCTAAAAATTCATTCAGGTCTATTTTGGCGCGGTCCAGCTCCGCTTTATAAATCGTTCCGTTCTCCATCAGTGGAATGGCCTGTCCGCTCAACCAAAGGCGGACGTTCCGGTTTTTGCAGGTGCCGTAATGCACCGCAAAAGCTGCGATACCATACACGATCATGGCGGTAAGCGGGCGGTACCATTGTTCCAGGTTGGTGGCCATCTCTGCCGCAATGGAACCAATGGTAATGCTGTTGACATAATCAAACAAGTTCATCTGGGCAATCTGCCGTTTGCCGCCCAGCCGCGTTAAAATAAACAGTACCGCCAGCGAAACCACACTGGCAACAAACACATTGATAATTTCCTGCACTGCCTGCATCTTTCCCATCTGCTCCCTTATCATTTGCCATGCAACCCGCATGGTAACCTTATTGTGGCCCCACCAGCGGTGCATTATACGCACAATGTACCAACGGGGCTTGCACAGGAAGGGGAAAATGTTATAATAAAGTTGTTCTTGTATACTTCGACTTCCGGCGGCTTTGGGCCCGCTGCGCCGGAGCTAGGCAGGGATTGGCAGCAACTGCCAGCTTGATAAAGAATTGATATCAGGATGTGAAATCATGCAGATTTACCTTTTGCGGCATGGGCAGACAGAATATAACGCCCAACACCGGTACCAGGGTCAACAGGATATCCCGCTTTCCGCCGCGGGCCGCGCCCAGCTGCGCCCGGCCGGGTTTATCCCGGATGTTCCCTATGTCAGCCCGCTCATCCGCGCACGGCAGACGGCGGAAATCTTTTTTTCCCCGGCGCCCGCAGATCATTGTACAGGACTTGCGGGAAATGTGCTTTGGCAGTTTTGAGGGGCGGCATTATATCCACATTGAGCACGACCCCGACTACCTTGCCTGGTTGGAAGCCAACAAGACTGCTGCCCGCCCGGATGGGGAGCGCATTCAGGATTTTTGTAACCGCAGCTGTGCCGCCTTTGCCAAACTGGTGGAAGAAAGCCTTGCGCAGCACAAACAGCAGCTGGTGATTGTAGCGCACGGCGGCATCCAGATGGCGGTTATGTCCCGTTACGGTCTGCCGCGGCGGGATTATCACGACTGGTGCGGTCCCAACGCGGGCGGCTACCGCCTGGATGCCGCCAACTGGCAAACAGACCACACCTTGCAGCTGTTGGAAACCGTGCAGTATACCAAAGCCACACAAAGCGAGGCGGCCTTATGAGCAATGGTTTGATTCATTTATACCACGGTGACGGCGGCAAGGGCAAAACCACAGCTGCCATGGGCCTGGCTGTGCGGGCGCTGGGCTGCGGGCGGCGCGTGGTGATCGTGCAATTTTTGAAAGGCGGTGCAACCGGGGAACTGGAACCGCTGCAAACCCTTGGCGCTACCTTCTACCGCGGCAAAGCCGGGCAGAAGTTTGTATTCCAGATGAATGAGGAAGAAAAGGCCGCCACCCGTGCCCTGCAAACTGAAAAACCTGCGCCGGGCGCTTGCCGAACCGGCGGACCTTTTGATTCTGGACGAAGCCTGCGCCGCCTGGAATCTGAACATGGTGGACCGAGAGTTGCTGCAAAACGCCGTACTGCACAAGCCTGCCGAGCAGGAACTGGCAATGACCGGCCGCGACCCGGCCCGCTGGATGCTGGATGGCGCAGATTACATTACTGAAATGTGCTGCCGCCGCCACCCATACGAAAAAGGGCATTCCGGCAAGAAAAGGCGTTGAATTTTAAGTTTGCCGCAGCGCAGTTCCATACAGGGGAAGCGCACCAGGCAATAAGAAATTAAAAGTATATAAGGCAACACCGCACAATTCCCGCCCTAGCGGCTTAAGCACCGCTTCGGCGGCTGCGGCACGGCATCTGCGTTGCCAAAATGCTCGATAATGTCGGGTTGCGGTACCCGCATCGTGCTTCGGTTCGCTGTTTCCGCCACTGGCGGCGCTCACCTTGCAGCATCCAGTATTATCTGCGCTTTTGGCTTAGCATCTGCCGCACCTCGCTCGCCGTATCGGCACTTAGAATTATGCGGTATTGCCATAAGGTTATTTAGGACAACCAGAAAAGAGAAAAACAGCCTGCCCAAACAGCAGGCGGGGGAGGGGTATCATCATGGCTACACATAGCCGCCAAATGTCCGATGCATTCCGTACGACAGTATTTCTAACCCTGTCCGGCGGATTTCAGGACGCTTACACCTACATGGGCCGCGGCAAGGGTTTTTGCCAACGCTCAAACCGGCAATATCGTGCTGATGGCCACCAATTTTGCGAGGGTGATTTTGCCAAAGCGCTGCGGTATCTTTGCCGCTGCTGGCCTTTGCCGCCGGTGTCTATTTTGCCGAGGGCATCCGCAACCGCTACCACCTGATGGAGAGATTCCACTGGCGCCAGCTGATTTTGCTGATTGAGATTGCACTGTTGTTTGTTGTTGGCTTTATCCCCAACAATCTGGACTGGCTGGCCAATATGCTGGTCAGCTTTGTCTGCGCCATGCAGGTACAATCTTTCCGCAAGGTGCACGGCAATGCATATGCCAGCACCATGTGCATTGGCAACATGCGCAGCGGTATGCAGTACCTGTACACCGGCCTGCACACAAAAAGACCGCGCTGTATTGCGCCGCGCCATGCAGTATTTTGCTGTAATTGCACTGTTTGCTGTGGGGGGCCGCTGCCGGCAGTCTGCTGACCATCCATTTTGGCAACCGTGTGATCTGGTTCTGCTGTGCTTCGTTGCTGGTCAGCCTTAGCTTCATGTTTATCCGTGAAGACATTGAAGAGAACCCTGAACTGCAGCGGGAAGCCGCCGCTTTGCACCAGGATGTAAAGCCATGGAGCACACCATCGGCAAAACCTTGCAGGAGCAGCAGGAAGAACTGCACCCCTTAAATCACAAGTGATATGGACAATATATAAAAATTTGAACAAAGCTTTCGCAATCTCGCTTGTCGTTTTCCGGCACAAATGCTACAATACAGTCAAATGTTAAATATGTGCGCGAAAGCGAGGGATTTCCGTGAAAATCATCACCATTACACTTGCTCCTAACCAGGCTGTTCTGACCTGCTATCTGCAGGACCAAAGCCCCAAAATGCCAAATGCCGCCATCCGCCCGGCTATGCTGGTCGTGCCCGGCGGCGGCTACCAGTATTGCTCTGACCGTGAGGGCGAACCGGTTGCCCTGGCTTATATGGCACAGGGGTTCAATGCGTTTGTTCTGCGCTATACGGCAGATGCAACCACCCCGATTGACAAAGCATTACAGGATGGTGCCGCCGCAATGGATTACCTGCGCGCCAACGCCGCGGAGCTGGAAATTGACCCGCAGCAGATCGCCGCTGTTGGCTTTTCTGCCGGTGGGCATTTGGTTGCTTCGCTGGGCACACTGCTGCCCAAGGCACAGCGCCCCAACGCCCTTGTGTTGGGCTATGCCGCGACGCTGGGCGCAATGTGGACCGTCGTTGGCCGCCAGGAGCCCGACCTGCACGCGCTGGTTGATGATGACACCCCGCCCCATTCCTGTTTGCTACCCAGGGGGACGCGCTGGTTCCTGTTAAGAACAGCCTTGTTTTTGCAGATGCTTTGGCTGACCACAGCATCCCGTTTGCGTTGCATCTTCCCGACCGGGGCACACGGCATTTCCCTTGCCACTGCCTGTACCTCCGGGCCGGAAGCTTCCCGTGTCAACCCGGCAACCGCCCAATGGCTGCCGATGAGCGTTGACTTTTTGCAAAAGCTGTGGGTGCCTGGGCGTTACCGCACCGGATGCCGAGCTTGCCGCCCAGCTTGCCGCCGGGCCGCTCAGCCTGAATATGCCGGTGCGCAGGTTGATGAAGAACCCGCAGGCCAGCGCTCTGCTGCAGGCTGTGCTGGGGGATATGTGGCAGGCCATTGTGTCTAACCCACTTTCCCAGGGAATCAGCCTGCGCGAAATTTCCGGCTTCCTGCAGGCGGCATTGCCGGAAAGCGCATTGAATCAGCTGGATGCCCAGCTAGCCCAAATCCCGGTTGAATAACCCAAAGGAGCTTATCATGCTGTTTATTGAATATCCCAAATGCTCTACCTGCCAAAAGGCCAAATGCTGGCTGGATGAAAACGGCGTTGCTTACACCGACCGCCATATTCTGGAGCAGCCCCCCACCTATGAAGAGCTGAAAGAATGGCACGCTCGCAGCGGGCTGCCCCTGCGCCGCTTTTTAATACAAGCGGCCTGAAATATAAATCGCTTGCCCTGAAAGACAAACTGCCCACCATGACCGAGGATGAGCAGCTGCACCTGCTTGCCACAGATGGCATGCTTGTCAAGCGGCCTTTGGTGGTCGGGGATGATTTTGTCCTTGTCGGATTCAAGCCTGACGAGTGGGCCAGCACCCTGAAATAATCCACCTTCTAAATAGCAAAGCAAAAACAGCACCGCAGTTTGTTGCACACACAGTCAAGTAAGACGATGTGCACGGCAAAGATTGCGGTGCTGTTTTGTTTTTATTCTTCCCAAAACCGCCAGAGTTCCCGCTCCAGCTTTTTCTGTATCATAAATCATTTTCAGGTGGCTCCAATGCGGGGGCATCAGGCGGCGGTAGTCCGGCATGGCAAAGCGGCTATCGATCAGCAGCACCACGCCTTTGTCCCGCGGGGTGCGGATCACACGCCCGGCGGCTTGCAGCACCTTGTTCATGCCTGGGTAACGGTAGGCGTAGTCAAAGCCGGAACCGCGTGTTTGCTCAAAATAGTCCCGCAGCTGCTCCTGCCGGGGTCCAACCTGCGGCAGCCCTGGGCCCACGATACCTACACCAATCAGCCGGTCGCCGGTCAGGTCAACGCCCTCCCCAAATACGCCGCCCATCACGGCAAAAGCCAAGCAGGGGTTGGCTGGGGCCCGGCACAAACTGGGCCAAAAAGGCCGCTTTCTGCTGTTCATCCATCGCGTTTTCCTGCTTGATGCAGTTGATTTCCGGGCAGTGCTCCTTGAACTGTGCATAAACCTGCTCCATATACGCATAACTGGGGAAAAACGCCAGATAATTTCCGCAGTGCGCCCGCACCATCGTCGCCAGGCTTTCCGCCACAATGGCAAGGCTTGCATCCCTGTCCTTATACCGGGTGCTGACATTGCCGATGCAGAACAGTCCCTGATTGCCCGCGGGGAAGGGGCTGCGCAGGGCAACGGCCCGTGCTTCCGGCACGCCGCACAGGTCCTTATAATAACTGGCCGGGGCCAGCGTTGCACTGAACAGCACCGCGGCGCCCCAGGGCAAAACTATCCGCCAAAAGGCGCTGGGGTCAAGGCAGAGCTGCGCTGCGCACCTCGCTGCCGGATGCCGTGATTTGCAGCACAAAATGATCGTCAAAGGTATCCGCTACGCGCAGCCAGGCCCGCACATCAAAATACAACTGCAGCAGTGCCGTGTGGGTTTCATCCGGTTCTCGGTGGTCGTCCAGCCATGCTTCCAACGGTTCACACAGGCGGTTCAGCAGGTGATCAAACTCCTCGCTGCGCTCTTTTAGAAAGAATGTTTTTGCCAAACCGTCCATCTCTGGCGGCAGTTTCTTCCTCGGCACGGTGGCGCCATTCAATAAATACATCATTTACTTTGGTCAGAGCGTTTTTCAGGCTGCTTTTTGCCTTTGCCTAACAGCTTCTTCGCTTCATAAAAGCTGGTTTTGGTCAGGGCAGCACTGTGCATTTCCCCCGCGCACGCCCCGGCAGGTTGTGCGCTTCGTCCACCAGGAAGATATAATCCCCGGCAGATTCAAAAAATCGCACCAGATGTACAACCGGATCAAACAGATAATTGTAATCCCCAATAATCACATCGCTCCACAGGCTGCTGTCCAGCCCCAGCTCAAAGGGGCATACCGTGTGGCGTTCTGCATATTCCTGCAAGGTTTCCGCCGTCAGGCAGGGGGACATCCAGCACATCCCAGAGAGCGCCTTTGATGCGGGCATAATACCCGTTGGCATAGGGGCAGGCTTCCGGGGTACACTCCCGCGTCTCACACAGGCAGATCTTGTCTTTCGCTGTCAGCGTTACACTGCGCAGGTGCAGTTCCGGCTCGGTATCGCGCAGGATAGCCAGTGCGTTTTCCGCTGCCGTACGGGTTGTGCCGCGGGCCGTTAAATAAAAAATCGGTCCCACACTCTCATTGCCCATAGATTTCAGGGCAGGGAACAGCACGCTCATGGATTTACCAATCCCGGTTGGTGCCTGGCACAAAGCTGGCCGCCATCCCGGCACACTTTGTATACCTCGCCCGCCATCGCGCGCTGCCCGGGGCGATACGCAGGAAAGGGAACTGCATGGCCTGCAAATCCGAGTTCCGGGCCTTTTTCCACTCAACCGCCCGCCGCGCCCAGGGGGCATATTCCGCCAGCAGGGCTTCCACTTCCTCCTGCAGCTGCTGCGCGGTGTAATGCCGCTCAAACCGCAGAATCAGCTCTTCATCTACCTGGAAATAGGTCAGCTGAACCCGCATCTCTTCCAACTCATGCTGTGCCGCATAAATTGCTGCATACACAATAGCCTGTGCCCAGTGCTCCGGCGCAAAATCCGGGGTAATATCTGCCGCCGGGCATGCGGTGGTCTTGATCTCATCCACCACGGTAACACCGTCCGCTGCGGTAAAAATGCCATCGGCGCGGCCTTCCAGCGTAAATTCAATTTCTTCATACGCAAAAATACCGCGAAGAAAATACCTCCGCGGCGTAATCGGCATGTTCTTTTACAGCGGCGCGCTGCAATTTGCGGTGGATGCGTGCGCCCTCATTGGCACGGTCAAAGCCGGTAAAGCGGTTGTCAATGCTGCCAACCCGGCGCAAGAATTCCACCAGCTGGCGCACCGGCAGCGTGATTTGTATTGGGGATACAGGTTCCTGCAAGGGCTCGTCCTCCTGTCAGGGGCAGTCAGCTGCGGTTATAGGTATGGTCACACACCTGCTCAATTTTCTCGCGCAGGGCTACAAAATCTTCAAACGCGGATATTTTGCTTTTTGGGTTGCGCAGCAGCGCTGCCGGGTGCAGAGTTGCCATAAACAATGTGCCCTGCTTATCAAAAAAACTTACCGTGGTCCCGCGTGACGGAAAAGTCTTTTCCAATCATCTGCTGGGCGGCAATGCGGCCCAAGCACACCACAATTTTGGGCGCAGCAGCCGGAACTGCATGCGCAGCCACGGGGAGGCAGGCGGCGGATTCTTCCGGGGCAGGGTCGCGGTTTTCTGGCGGGCGGCACTTAACAATATTGGCAATATAAATATTTTTGCTGCGGTCAAGGTCAATCGCTTCCAGGTAATGGTCCAGCAGCTGGCCGCTGCGGCCCACAAACGGTAGGCCTTGTGCGTCCTCGTTGGCGCCGGGGCCTTCGCCCACAAAAAGAACCTCGGCGTCCGGCACACCCCTGCCCAAACACCACATGGGTGCGGGTCTCACACAATCCGCAGCGCTGGCACGCCAGGCATTGCTGTTTCAGCTCATCAAAATTCATGAATATCCCTCGTATTGCCCCCTTGCACAGGGGACTATAATATAATAAAAAAGACAACCGCTGCCCAAACAGTGGCAAAAAGGAGCTATCATTTATGCATCCAGACGCCTTGGCCGCCCGGCTGGCCTGTATCCTGCTGGGTTATCTGTTCGGCAGTTTTCTTACGGCAGAAGTTGTCGCCCGCGTTGTTTCCGGCAAAAGCGCGCGGCAGCTTGGCACCGGCAACCCCGGCATGGCTAATATCATGGCCCAACTGGGCAAGGGGGCCGGGCTGCTAACCCTGGCAGGTGATACGTTAAAAACGGTTGCTGCCTGCGGTGCGGCGTATTATGCTACGGCACCACTGATCGGGCAGGCGTCGATTTTATATGCCGGGCTTGGCGCAGTGCTGGGCCATAACTATCCCGCATGGGCAAGGTTCCGCGGCGGCAAGGGGTTGCGGTAACCTGCGTTTGGCTCGTTTTGTATCTTCCGTTTTGGGGCACGCTTTGCTGCATCGCTGGCGGGGCACTGGTCCTGTGGCTCGGCTTTACCTGCCGTTGGGGGCTGTGGTGATCCCAGCGCTGGCCATCCTGCCCGCGTGGCTTTCCTATGGCCCAGAAAGCGGCATTCTAACTTTGGCCCTGGCCATCATTATGTTCAGCCGCCACTATCACGGCCTGCTGCGGATTCGGCAGGGGACAGAGCCCCGATTTTTTCCAACGCCGCAATCCAAAATGAACAACTTTATCATAGCATATTTTCACCAGCCTGAAAAAGCTGTAAACACATGAAAAAGCGATATGATCTTAGAACCATCCAGTCATGCCGTTGCCGTCCGATTTTGAGGTGAAATCTCACAATCTAAACTATTTATACCGTAATTGCCCATAAAAACAGCAGAACAACAGAAACCCCAACAATCCCAAGGTAATAAGTTTGTGTAGCTTGGTGCCTTGCGTTATCGACATATCAGAATTACAATATAATTATTACGGAATTGTAAAATGGAGGCAAACTGAAAATGAAGTATTACTTGGCTTACGGTCCCAACCTTAACCTGGTGCAGATGCGCCAGCGTTGCCCCAATGCCCGTGTAGTCGGGTATACATATTTATTCGGTGTGCGTCTGGTCTTCCGTGGTTCCAAGAACGGCTGCTTTTTTGACCACGGATTTTCAGCAGCCCTGGTGCCCGTCTATGGTGGGCTGCGGAGTTTATGAGATTTCTGATAAAGACGAGCAGGCTCTGGATGTCTATGCGGGGGTTCCTTATTTCTACCAGAAGCAGACAATGCAGGTACAGTGTGTCTGGGACGTCACTACGCGACGGGAAGTTCTGCATAATATTGAAGCAATCCTTTACACCCTGCCCGCCAGCCACCCCTTGGGTGTTCCTTCCCGCCGCTATCTGCAGGAGTGCAAGAGCGGGTATGATGACTTTCATTTCAGCTTCCTTCCGCTGCGCCAAGCTCTGATTGACAGCAGCCCGGAGCCGCACACGAAGTAAAGGAAACACTTTTGTGTGAAAGAAAAGGCAAAAAAGCAAAAGATAGGCAAGCGGGAAGCGACGTTCTACCGTTTTGTTTCTTGCTTTGCGAAACAAATTTGAAAAAAATTTAAAAAAAATATGAAAATATCTGTTGACAAAAAAGTGGTACTGCTGGTTATAATAATATTCGTCGCCGGTGAGAAACAAAATAAGCGGATGTGGCGGAACTGGCAGACGCGCTAGATTCAGGTTCTAGTTCCCTTAAAAGAGTGTGGGTTCAAATCCCTTCATCCGCACCAAAGAAAGCACCTAGAAACGTAAGTTTTTAGGTGCTTTCTTTTGCTGTACCGCAGCGTTTACCGCACCCCCGTACAGGTACGCGCCTTTCGCGTCCAGATACTCAATTAGGCATTCTTCTACGCTGCCGCCGTGCTTCCAGGCGGCAAAGCCGGTGCCGGTGTAGGAATGGTATGTAATAACTTCCTCGTGGAAGCGGTTCAATACCGGATTGCGGCGCAGCTTGGTTAGTGCGCTGTGTTCTGTCGTTCTGCCTTGGCTGGTTTTAATGCCGGAATCCTCTTCAATTTCGGCCCAGGTCTGCCGTTGGTAATACCGCCGCCGGATAACAGCGGCTTCATGGTCCGACAACTTTGCAAGGGCTTCTTCGATTGCATCATGCAGTTGTTCCGCAAACAGATCATCTTCTACCGCCTGCAGGTCTGCCGCCGCTGCCGGGTCTTCCTGCTGTTCGCCCATGGTTGTACTGCCGCTGTCCTCCACATCAAGGGGCAGATCAAGGCTTGTGCAGTGGTTCAGCGGATCGGCACTGGCCTTGTGCTGCCTGCCGTCCTCGCCGGTCACGTTGCGTTCATGGCCGTTGGTCAAGGCGCGCTGTATCTGCCGCCGCTGGGTCTGTATCAACCAGTTTGCAAACGTCCCGGCGGCTGGGTCGTATGCCTATATCCGGCGCACCAGCGACTGGCTGTGCAAGGAACACGTTTTATCCGTGGTAACGTCACAACTGTATAGGTGCCGTAAGGTAGAAAGGCCACGAACATGAAGTACGATGAAAGAGCCTGCCATTTTAACATGGACACTGGGTGCGTGAAATTGCTGCTCCGGGATGGGAGAAAAGTCTTCAGTGACTGCACCGTGGTCGAGGATGAACTGGATGTGACCATGGCACAGCGGTCAGAGTTTGGGCTACCTTATCTACAATGACCCACTGGGCTATGCAGATTTGATTCTGAATGGTAATCCAGAGGAATACTTGAAAAATGTGGCCGGGAGCCATGGGTTAGAAGATTGATCTTCCCATAGAACTGCCATTAACAAAAACACCGCCCATCTGCGTAACGGAACTCAGGTGGGCGGTGTTTGCTCTATTGTCTCAGGGACGGTGTCGGAATTTACAGCTTATGCTAGGCTTTCAATGACTTTGGCACATTTTTCAATTCCAATTACCCCGCTGTCCAGCGCGACATGATAGTTGGCGGCATCGCCCCACTTCATATCGGTATAAAAGCGGTAATAAGCAGCGCGGCGCTTATCCTTCTCCTTCAGACGGGCTTCGGGCGATTTCTCCCGTTCCCCATAGACCCGCACGATGCGGTCAGCCCGGAACTTCATGTCCGCGTGGACAAAGACCTTCAGGCAGTCGGTACGGTCCTGCAGGATAAAATCGGCGCAGCGTCCTACGATGACGCAGGGCTCTTTTTCTGCCAGCTCCCGGATGATCCGGTATTGCAGCTTCCAGAGCAGGTCCTCGTTAGTGGGACCGAAGCTGCGGTCAGTGAAGGCAGAGGCGAGGAAGCCGCCGGGAGTGTACTCTCCGGCCTCCTTAACGTAGTTTTGTGAGGATATCCGACATGGGCATGGAGTAAAGCACACCGTCCAGGCCGAAAAACAGGGGCAGCAGCAGGGCAAAGCCCACGCCGAACACCACCTCACGCACCATGGACAGGGCGGTGGATTCCGCTGCTGCTTGCCCATGGCCTGCAAAAAGATGAAGCACGCCTTGTTGACACAGGCCAGAATGATCATGCACAGGTAGATACGGAAGGACTTCACGGCAAAATCGGTGTAGTAAACGCCTCTCGTTGGCGGCACCGAACAGGGCAATCAGCTGCCGGGGAAGCAGCTCCACCAGCACCAGTGCAACGGCACCCACGGTGGCTTCTGCCAGCAGCAGTTTCGTGAACAGCTCCTTCACACGGGTGGGCTTTGTTGAAGCCCACCACGGGGATGCAGCCAGCCGCCATGCCCACCACGATGGAGATGACGATCTGGAAGAACTTCATCACGATGCCCACCACCGCCATGGGATCTGGGCGTACTGCTCCTGCCCGAACACGGCATCCAGTGCGCCGTATTTGCGAATCATGTTGTTGATGGCTGCCATTGCCGCCACAAGGCTGATCTGGGACAGAAAGCTGGTCATGCCAAGGGTCAGGGTACGGCCGCAGATGGAGCCCTTCAGCCGGTAGTCACCCTTTTCAGGGCGAATGATCTTCATGTGCAGCAGATACCACACTGCCAGCGCTGCCGTGACCAGCTGACCGATGACGGTAGCCACCGCTGCGCCCATCATGCCCCAGCGGAAGCCGAAAATGAAGATGGGGTCCAGAATGATGTTCAGCGCCGCACCCGCAAGGGTGGACACCATGGCAAACCGGGGGCTGCCGTCCGCGCGGATGATGGGATTCAGCCCGAACATATAGAACGGCACGCCCAGCGTGATATAAAAGAAATACTCCTGGGAGTGGTGGTAGGTCTCGGCGTTGACCGTTCCGCCGAACATGGCAAGAATGGTGTCCGCAAAAATCAGATAGAGCGCGGCCAGCACAATGCTGCTGACCAGGCACATCACCACCGCATTGCCGACGCTGCGCTTTGCCTTGGGAACCTCGTTCTGCCCAAGGCTGATGCTGACGAAGGCGCAGCAGCCGTCACCGACAACGGGCAGCCCTCATGCAACCGGTTTTACGCATGAGTGCTACTCGTTGTACGAAATTATTATAGCCTGCCTGCCGGGAATTTGCAAAGGCAGTTTTGCACACTGGGCATTCTGCGCAGATTGCACGAGGAAAACTTCGTGGAAGATGCCCTTGGAGGCCAGTCGCCCAGCCGTGGCACAATAAGGTGGAGCGCAAAAGTACGCTGGAAAAACTGTTTTGTACAGGCTGTTCCATCTGGATGAAAGAGGAGCAATATGGCACAGTATCAAGCAGGAATGCTCGTGGTTTATGGGAAACTTGGGGTTCATGAAATCGAAACCGTTGGTCTGCAGAGCTTTTGCGGAAAACCGGCGAAAATCACGATACCCTTCGCCCTTATTTTACGGATTCCCACGACCACAGCTATATCCCCACGGCAAAAGAAGGTGCTCTGCGCCCGGTGCCCCGGCACACAGCAGGCGGAAGCCGATTTGGCACGCATCAAAGAAGTGCGATCATGTCGAAAAGCAACGGAATTTCAAAGAGAAGCAATGAGTCCGGATGGCTGTTCTCTGGGCGGTGCGTGTCTGACACGCCTTCTTGCCTTGGAGAAAATCCCGGTCGAGCCACTTAATGCCCGATTGGATAAAGATAGCCGTTCTAATTGGTCAAAATATCGGATTTGTTCGATTGCGCTTTTATTATACACATTTTAAGCTTTGCTGTTGGCAGAGCTTTTTTTTTGCTTCCATCATAGGGGGGAACCTGCAATTTTGAAAAACATTGTCTGTTTTTGCTCATTTGACTACAAAATTTATATAAAAACATGCAAAATTTATGTTGAAATTGTTGTAGAAAGAGTTTATACTAGAACCATCGCGGATACAAAGCGAAAGAATGGGAACAGTAAATCATATGAAGGATCTTTATGATGCCGCACGGCACCTTGTCTGGCTGACACAGTTTGGTTTATCGGTTGTGCTTCCGCCGGTGCTGCTTCTTTTGGGGGCTGTCTGGCTACGCAAACAATTCGGCCTTGGCGGCTGGGTCATCTTGGTTGGGTTCGCTCTCGGCATGGTGGCTCGCCATCGGCAGCCTGCGCAGTTCATTAAAGACAATTGAGCGGCAGGGCAGGGCCCCCAAAAAAGCAGGAGCCGCCGCCTATCTCGTTCAATCAACACTAATTGTTATGGAAGGAGCCTGTATCCATGCAAAAGCATCAGGACATTCTGCAGCAGGTTGGGCGCATGGCTTTGGCAACCGCCGGTTGTTCCGCCATTATGCTGGCCATCTATGCAGTGGTTGGGCGGTTTACCACAGCGGTATTGCTGGGTGGCCTGCTGGGCACTGTGATTGCTGTAGGCAACTTTCTGGCATTAAGCATTACCGTTTCTAACGCGTTGGACCGTGCCGCGGCAGGGGATAATTCCGTAAAAGCGTGCATGAGCATTCAAAGTTCCAGCGTTGTGCGCACGGCAATTCTGGCAGTCATTTATGTTCTGCTGTTCCATGCCAAAGTTTGTGATCCGCTGGCAGCATTGTTGCCGCTGCTGTTTGCACAGGCTGCCATTAAGCTGATTGAATTCTTCCGCAAAGATTCCAAAGGCGGTGATGCAGTGCCATGAACGGGCCTAAGATTTATTTCACGATCCCTTTGTTTGGTGGAATTCCCATCACGCAGACAACGGTTTCTTCGTTTGCGGTTATGTTGCTGCTTTGTATTGCCGGTATTGTGCTGGGCAGCAACCTGCAAAAGCGTCCCAGCCGCCGCCAGGTACTGGTAGAAAAAGGTGTTACTATGCTGTACGGCATGGTAGAAGACACCATGGGCAAGCATAATTCCTATTGGACACCTTATATCGGGGGCATTGTTCCTGTCTTCCATTTTCGGTTCCTACATCGGAATGACCGGTATTTTTCCGCTCTTCCACAGCGGATCTTTCCACCACCGTTACCTGGGCCTTAATGACAAGCGTGATCTGCTGGGCTTGCTCCATTAAAGCAAACGGTGTGCTCGGTTGGCTGAAAGGCTTTACTGAACCGGTTGTCGTTATGACGCCGATGAACCTTGTTTCCGAAATCGCGCAGCCCATCTCAATGGCATTCCGTCACTTTGGCAACATTGCGGGCGGCAACGTTCTGACCAGCCTGGTTTATTCCGCTCTGGCAACGGCTTCCGCCGCTCTTTTTGGGCCTGGTTGGCAAAAGCATTGCGGTCGGAATCTTGATTCTTTTTGGGTGGTGTGGCGCTGCTGGTTTTGGGTGTGCGCAAGAAAAAGTTGGCTTACAAAATTTTTGGTGCGGTGTTTGCCGCAACCGGAATTTTGTCCCTGCTGGCTTGGCAGGGGTGCCGTATCTGGAAGTCGGCATTCCCGGCATCATGAGCCTTTATTTCGATGTATTTTCTGGTGGGGTGCAGGCCCTGGTGTTCAGCCTGTTGACGATGGTTTATGTCAGCAATGCCTGCCCGCCGCCTGAAGAAAGTTAACGTAAAATTTTATTTATTTAGGAGGATACCTCGTATGGAAACAGCAATCGTAAAAAGCCGCCTGTGCAATCGGTGCAGGTATCGCAATTGGGTTTGGCGCTATCGGCCCTGCAGTTGGCGAAGGTAATGCCGTTGGCAAAGCGCTGGAAGGCATGGCCCGCCAGCCGGAAATGGCAAACCTGCTGCGCACCAACATGATCCTTGGCTGCGCCATTACCGAATCCACCGGCATTTATTCGCTGGTTATCGCCCTGTTGTTACTGTTCGTCTTCTGATGGATACGATAGCCGAAAAGGAAAGGAGGAATGGCTCGTGACGGGCTTTGAAAGCTTTGTTGGCATCGACCCGTGGACAGCGCTGTTCACTTTCTGCAATATGATGATCACCTTTGCGGTGCTCAAAAAGTTCCTGTTCAAACCGGTCAAAAAAATGATCGACGACCGCCAGGCGGAAATTGATACCATGTACGCCGATGCGGATGCAGCCAAACAGAAGGCTGCCGAGTTGGAACAGGAATACCAGCAGCACCTGCAAAGCATCCGGGATGAACGCGATACGCTTTTGCGTGAGGCAACCGCCCGCGCCCAGAAGCGCGAAGAAGAAATTGTTGGCGAGGCCCGTGCCGAAGCAGCCGCCCTGCGCGCCGCTGCTGAAGCTGATATTGCACAGGAACGCAAGAAAGCAGTCAACGACCTAAAAAATGAAATTGGCGGCATTGCTGTTGATATTGCAGGCAAGGTAGTTGAGCGCGAAATCAACGAGACGGACCACAAGGCCCTGATCGATGAATTTATCCGGAATGTGGGGATGCCTCATGACCGAAACCGGAAAGCGTTATGGCACAAGTTTGTATGAACTGGCTGCGGAAGAGGGCCTGACCGAACGGATTCTGGCGGAGCTGGATGTTGCTGTCAACGCAATGCAGGAGCCCGGCTATCTGCGCTTGTTGATGACGCCTAGTGTCCCCAAAAAAAGAGCGCTGTGCGTTGCTGGATCAGGCGTTTGCGCAGGCGCATCCGTATCTTGTCAACTTCTTAAAGATTTTGTGCGAAGCAGGCATTCTGCCAGAACTGCCTGCCTGCGCAAGAGCTTACCGTGACCGATACAACCAGGACCATAACATTTTGGAAGTTACGGCAGTATCTGCTGTTGCACTGGACGAAAGTGCCCGCAGCAGACTGCAGGAAAAAATTGCAGCGTGTAACCGGCAAAACCATTACCCTGACGGAAAAAGTGGACCCCAGTGTTCTGGGCGGTCTGCGGCTGGATCTTGGCGGAACCCGCCTGGACGGCACTGTGCAGGGCCGGTTGGAACGTCTGCGCAATGAAATCAGCGGTGTGGTGATTTGATTTGCACCTGCCGCCGGATTCCACCTTCATTTTATAGATTGTGTGGTGAACCAAACAGTGCAACTGGAACCTGAACAGATTTCCCGCATTATTCGTTCCCAGATCAAATACTACCAGAATGCCATTGAGCAGACGGAGACCGGTACTGTTACGATGGTAGGCGATGGCATTGCCCGCGCCGCCGGCCTTGATAACTGTATGGCCGGTGAGCTGGTGCAGTTTGATAGCGGAACCTATGGTATGGCGCAGAATCTGGAAGAAAAACAGCGTATCAATCGTTTTGCTTGGCGATGACAGCGGCATCAAAGAAGGCGGTACCATCCGCCGCACCGGCAAAGTTGTGTCGGTTCCGGTCGGTGATGCTCTGATTGGCCGCGTTGTCAACGCCCTGGGCCAGCCTATTGATGACAAAGGCCCGATTGATGCTGCCGACTATCGCGCCATTGAATCCCCGGCACCCGGCATCCTGGACCGTCAGCCCGTCAAGCAGCCTTTGCAGACCGGCATCAAGGCCATTGACTCAATGATTCCCATTGGCCGCGGCCAGCGTGAGCTGATTATCGGCGACCGCCAGACCGGTAAGACCGTGATTGCTACGGATACGATCATCAACCAAAAAGGCAAAGATGTCCTTTGCATCTATGTTGCTATTGGCCAAAAGCGTTCTACTGTGGCCTCTCTGGTTGAAAACCTCGAGAAAAACGGAGCCATGGCTTACACCACTGTAGTGTGCGCCACAGCTTCGGAGCTTTCGCCCCTGCAGTATATTGCGCCTTATGCCGGCTGCGCCATGGGCGAATACTTTATGTATCAGGGTAAGCATGTGCTTATTATCTATGATGACCTTTCCAAACATGCGGTTGCCTACCGTGCTCTGTCGCTGCTGATTCGTCGTCCGCCGGGACGCGAAGCATACCCCGGCGATGTTTTCTACCTGCACAGCCGTTTGTTGGAACGTGCCGCCAAATTGAGCGATGCAAAAAGGGCGGCGGCTCGCTGACAGCTCTGCCCATTATTGAAACGCAGGCTGGTGACGTCTCCGCTTATATTCCAACCAACGTCATCTCCATTACCGACGGCCAGATCTTCCTGGAAACCGAGCTGTTCCATTCCGGCATCCGCCCGGCTGTCAACCCCGGCATTTCTGTTTCCCGTGTCGGCGGCAATGCGCAGATCAAGGCGATGAAAAAGGTTGCCGGTACCTTAAAACTGGTGTACTCCCAGTACCGCGAGCTGCAGGGTTTTGCCCAGTTTGGCTCCGACTTGGATGCCGACACCAAATCTCGTCTGGCACAGGGCGAGCGCATTGTGGAAATCCTGAAGCAAGACCGCAACAGCCCAATCCCGGTAGAAAAGCAGGTTGCCATTTTGTATGCAACAGTCCACGGCTACCTGAAAGACATTGCCGTAAAGGATATCGCCGCGTACGAAAGCGCGCTGTATCAGTACCTTGATGAAAATGTAACCGCTGGCGGTGTGATGGAAGCCATCCGCACCACAGGCGATATGAAGCAGGATACCGAACAGCAGATGAAAGATGTGCTCGCCGCATTCACGGCAGACTTTATCAAAAATGCCGGATAATCACAAAATACGCCAAAGGGGTGCTGCCGGTGGCTGGTTCCATGAAAGAAATCAAACTGCGCATCAAAAGCGTGGAAAGCACCATGCAGATTACCAAAGCCATGGAGCTGGTAGCGTCCAGCAAGCTGCGGCGCGCCAAGGAACGGGTGGAAAACAGCCGTCCCTATTTCGAAACGCTTTATGCCACGCTGTTTGATATTGCGGCTGCGGATTCTGAGTTCAATAGCCCATATCTGGCCAAATGCGAGAAAAAGTGCTGCCTGTACATTGTAATTGCAGGTGATCGCGGCCTTGCGGGCGGCTATAACAGCAATATCTTAAAAGCCGTGGAAGCGGATGCTGAAGGGCGGGAATATTGTGTGCTGCCCATCGGCAAAAAGGCAGTGGAATACTTTGAGCGCCACAAGATCCGGATTCTGACGGATTCTTTTGCCACCGCAGGGGGGATATTTCGGTCAGCGACTGCTTTGAAATTTCCGCCTTGTGTGCCAGAAGTTTCTGGAAGGCGCTTTTGATGAAATTCGCATTGCCTTTACCCAGTTTATTTCCATGCTGACCCAAACTGCAATCATTCTGCCGGTTCTCCCGTTTGATGCCGAACCGCCGGAGCCGGGCCACGAGCATCAAAGTCTGATGCTCTATGAGCCAGACAGCGCCGCCGTGTTTGATGCCATTATCCCGGAATACTTGGCTGGGGTTGTGTATGGCGCTTTGTGTGAAAGTGTTGCCAGTGAACAGGGTGCACGCCGCACCGCCATGGACTCTGCCACCAAGAACGCTGGCGAAATGATCGAGCATTTGAACCTTTATTATAACCGCGCCCGTCAGGCAGCAATCACGCAGGAAATCACCGAAATAGTGGCCGGTGCAGATGCTGAAAGCTAGGGCGCACCAGAAAAGCCGAAATTTTATCCGATTTCTTTGCCTTCAGGTATGCCTTTGGGCAATATCTGATGCAACAGTGCTGAGAGTTTTTTCAGACACACCCGGAAACAAGCCCGACAGCACGCTAAAAATTCACTCAAAGGAGTGTGTGCAATGCCAGAAAAACACATCGGTAAGGTCGTGCAGGTCATGGGACCTGTTTTGGATATCCGCTTTGCCGACGGCGAGCTGCCGGAACTGCTGAATGCGATTGAACTGCAGAACAACGGCAAACCGCTGATTGTAGAAGTTGCCCAGCATATTGGCGATAACGTGGTGCGCTGCATTGCTATGGCCGCCACCGATGGCCTTGTGCGCGGTGCCGAAGCCGTGGATACCGGCGGGCCGATCAAGGTTCCCGTTGGCGATGCGTGCCTTGGCCGTGTGTTCAACCTGCTGGGTGAACCGGTTGATGAACAGCCTGCCCCCACCGGGGTAGAGCATTGGCCCATCCACCGCCCGGCCCCTGCTTTCGATGAACAGGAATCTTCGACTGAACTGCTGGAAACCGGCATCAAGGTCGTTGACCTGATCTGCCCCTATGCAAAGGGCGGCAAAATCGGTCTGTTCGGTGGTGCCGGTGTCGGCAAAACCGTGCTGATTCAGGAACTGATTTATAACATCGCTACCGCCCATAACGGCTATTCTGTTTTTACCGGCGTTGGCGAACGCACCCGTGAGGGCAACGATCTTTACGGCGAAATGGCCGAAAGCGGCGTTTTGAGCAAGACTGCGCTGGTCTATGGCCAGATGAATGAACCGCCGGGAGCCCGTATGCGCGTGGCGCTGTCCGGTTTGACCATGGCGGAGTACTTCCGCGATGAAAAGCATCAGGATGTGCTGCTGTTCATTGACAACATCTTCCGCTTTACCCAGGCTGGTTCCGAGGTTTCGGCTTTGCTTGGCCGTATGCCGTCCGCCGTTGGCTATCAGCCCACGCTGGCCACTGAAATGGGTGCACTGCAGGAACGTATTACTTCCACCCGCAAGGGTTCTATCACTTCTGTTCAGGCTGTTTATGTACCTGCGGACGACTTGACCGACCCGGCCCCTGCCACGACCTTCACCCATCTGGATGCTACCACGGTTCTGAGCCGTGATATTGCTTCTCAGGGCATTTATCCGGCTGTCGACCCGCTGGATTCTACTTCCCGCATTCTGGCCCCGGAAGTTGTCGGGCAGGAGCATTACCAGATTGCCCGCGCCGTGCAGCAGGTTTTACAGCGCTATAAGGAACTGCAGGATATCATTGCCATCATGGGCATGGATGAACTTTCGGAGGACGATAAGATCACCGTCAACCGCGCCCGTAAGGTACAGCGTTTCCTTTCACAGTCGTTCCATGTTGCGGAGCAGTTTACCGGTATGCCCGGCCAGTATGTGCCGTTGAAAGAAACCCTGCGCGGCTTCAAGATGATTTTGAACGGCGAATGTGATTCCATCCCCGAAAGCTGCTTCCTGTTTGCCGGTACGATTGATGACGTTCTGGCTAAGGCCAAGCAGCAGTAAGGGAGGCAGGACCATGTCCAGTTTCCCACTTAAAATCATGACGCCGGACGGCACTGCTTTTGATGGGCAGGTACAGTCGGTGTCCTGCCGGACCATCACCGGGCAGGTTCAGTTGATGGCCCGTCACATCGATTATTGCACTGCCCTTGGCATGGGGGAGGCCCACATCACATTGGAGGATGGCACCCAGCGCAGCGCCGCCTGTATGGGCGGTATGTTGAGCATGTTTGGCGGCGAATGCCGCCTGCTGGCCACCACCTTTGAATGGGCCGATTCCATTGACAAAGAACGTGCTGAGCGCAGCAAAGCCCGCGCCGAGGAATTGCTGGCCCAGAAAAACCTGGATGCCCGTGAGCTGGAACTTGCCCAGGCCCGCTTGAAACGTGCTTTGGTGCGCAGCAATGTTGCTGCGCGTGCTCAGTTTTGATTGATCCGCTCCCGGCCGAATAAATCACAAATAAAAAGTTCCTGAAATCGCAGCAGGTTGCTGTATGGTTTCAGGAACTTTTTATTGTAAGCTTTTAGGGCAATACCGCATAATTCTAAGTGCCGATACGGCGAGCGAGGTGCGGCAGATGCCAAGCCAAAAGCGCAGATAATACTGGATGTCTTATCGAGCATTTTGGCAACGCAGATACCGTGCCGCAGCTGCCGGAGCGGTGCTTTAAGCCGCAAGGCGGGGAATTGTGCGGTGTTGCCTTAGCATTTACAGCAATGAGCTAAGCGAACTGTGATTAAAAGTCGGATTTGCTGTAGCATGCAGTAAATGTAGTCTTGCCCACTTGTGGGCAGCGGTACGAGTGATGCAAGTGAAGGATTTTTCGGTGCATCTTGAGATGCGTTCCGGTATAAAGCCCTTCTAGGGCTTACTCAAGCCTCCGGCTTAGCCGGGAATTATGACTTTGGGATAGTCCCAAACCCTTTTGAACTTAATCGTTCCCTTTACCCGACATGCGGAAATACAGCCCAATAGCCAACAGCAGAGACAAGACATCCGCCACAGGCTGTGCCCAGATCAGTCCTGTTTCGTGAAAGATCGCCCCAAGGATGAACATAGACGGAATGTAGATCAGCCCCTGACGGGAGATATTGACAATCAGGGATTCCGTCGCTGCGCCGCGGGCTTTGCAGCGCATTGGTCAGCACATACCCTTGAAGATTTGTACGGTCTGACTGTTAGTAAATCAGACGGAGAAATCCGTCTGAAAGTCGATACTTCCAAAGGCAAAGACCGCTCACGAACTCCGGAAAATGCTGTATGCCTGGAAAGCGCAGGCTGACAAGCTATCTTCTGAAGAAATCAGTAAAGACAAATACGATGAGTGGCGTTACCACTACCCGGAGTTTGATACCACGCAAATCTGGGCGAAAGTACCATCGCAGGCACTTAGCGACGCGCTGGTCTAATGTTCCAAGACCAGCTCAAACCAGATAAATAAGCACGACAAAAGCCCTTAGCTATGAGTTTTACCCACAGCTAAGGGCTTTTTAGATAAATAATATGGATTTATTTGTTGCACAACCACCTGTCAATCATTCTCTAACCCCAAAACCACTGGCTTACAAGAATAATAGCTCTCATGCAACTGTTATCAAATTGTTATCAAAAGACTTTTAAAAGTGCTGCAAACCCGCATAAACGCTGGATTTTTAAAGCATTTCAAATTATTCAAACTCGACAAATTCAAGTATATGAGGAAGTATTTCTCTTGAATCTACAGGTAAAGTATTCGCAAATATGTTAATATTCCACCTGCTATTTTCGGCTGTAAAGTTTATTAGTATCAAAATAGTATCACAAAAGGCTGGGAAATACAACAGAATTATGTGGAGCTCTACATAATTCTGTAACCTTCTTTGCTGTGGTGTATCAAGTAATCTTACTGAACATATGGCGCACCTTGTCCAGGCGGCTGTTTGGACGGCGGGGCTGGATGACCGGCTCGCCGACAGCGGCCTGATACCCTTTCAGTTCTGTAAGACATACGCTCCGCCCGTTGGTGTAAAAAGGCCAGATCAGTACGGTATGCCTGTATATAGCGGGCGGGAATTTCGCCAGTAAAGACAACTTCATCCTTTTTTACCTGGGCCGTTTCGATGGTGGCACAGTATTTTGGCGCATCGTGATAAGCCCTGGAAAGGTATTCCTGGGGCGCATAGAGGGTGAAGGAGAGATAAGGTTCCAGCAACTGCGTTCCTGATTTCTTCAATGCCTGTTCCAATACAATCGGGGCCAATGAGCGAAAATCCGCCGGCGTGCTGACCGGGCTATAATAAAGCCCGTATTCAAAGCAAATCTTACAGTCCGTTACGTTCCAGCCGCACAAGCCTTGCTCCAGCCCGTAACGGATACCATCCATGACAGCGTTTTGAAAACTCTGGTTCAAGTATCCCAGGGAAACCCGGCTCTCGTATTGTACACCGGAGCCAAGCGGGAGCGGCGTAACAGACAGTCCGATGGATGCCCAAAACGGGTTGGGTGGCACCTCAATATGGATAGTGTGGTTGGGCTGCTTTGAGCGGCCGCTCTAAATAAATGACGGTGGGTTCCTTCACCGCTGTTTCAATCTTGTACTTTTCCGCCAGCAAAGCGGAAACAACCTCCAACTGCACCCGGCCCAAAAAAGAAAGAATGATCTCATGGGTGATGGAATCCACCTCGTAGCGCAAAAGCGGGTCAGTATCCGCAATTTGCGTAAGAGCGTCCAGCAACCGTTCTCTTTGCGCTGCCGTTTTCGGCGCAATCGTCGTCCGCAGCATGGGGAGGGGGGCATCACGCCACCTTTCACGAGGGAGCCGGGTTTGGTCCCCCAATACATCGTTTAATCCCACGCTGTCGCTGGGAAAGATGACAATTTCGCCCTTATGGGCGGTGTCTGTCCGAACAATTTCCCCTTTGGATGGAATACGCATCTCTGTGATATTTCCGGGGACAGCGATACCGTCTGCTTGATGATAATATCGGCGGAGAGCTTATCCCGAACAGACTGATACACGCCCTGCAAATCAACGCCAGCCTGGTCGATTTTGTTGATAAAGATAACGGTGGGAATGTTCATTTTCCGCAGGGCATGGAACAGAATACGGGTCTGGGCCTGCACACCATCTTTAGCGGAGATCACCAAGATGGCCCCATCTAAAACAGCCAAAGAGCGGTACACCTCCGCCAAAAATCCATGTGGCCGGGCGTATCCACAATGTTGACTTTACATCTGTGCCACTGGAAGGAAGTGACTGCCGCTTGAATGGTAATCCCACGCTGCCGCTCCAGCAGCATGGTGTCCGTCCTCGTTGTCCCTTTTTCGACGCTCCCCGGTTCTGAAATGGCTCCGCTGGCATATAGCAGGCTCTCTGTCAAGGTCGTCTTTCCAGCGTCTACATGGGCAAGAATCCCAATATTGATAATGTTCATGTCTATCCTGCTCTTCGTGGGTGCCTTTCTGTTCCCACTCGATGCCGTGCCGCTCCATCACGGCGGCAAGCTGCTCTTTCTCGGCGTTGATCCACTGGTTCAGCTCGGATTCCCCCTTGTTTAGAACCGCCTGCAAAGCCCAAGGCTTTCCGGCACGAAGTCGATGTGCAGATGGGGCGTGGCTTCGTCCATGTGGAGAAACGCTCCGAACACCCGCAGTGTCGGGTTACGCTCTTGGAAGCCCTGCATATACTCGTCCAGCAGTTCCTTTGCCAGTGCGCCATTCTCGGTCAGGACACCCATATCATCTTTGTTGCCGATCTGGACGATCAGC
>VOFI01000568.1_pt1 | contig 54001 bp, 76 predicted proteins | sample 5384131 | NCBI WGS metagenome assembly VOFI01 (sample SAMN12384728, study PRJNA508395) | human gut metagenome | isolation source: healthy gut H | host: Homo sapiens
TCCGCAGCAGCTACGACAACGCCAAGGAGAACCTGATGTCCCGCTTCGGTCTGGACGATATCCAGGCCCAGGCCATTCTGGATATGCGGCTGAAAGCCCTTCAGGGCCTGGACCGGGAGAAGCTGGAGGCGGAGTACAAGGAGCTGGAGGAAAAGATCGCCTACTTCAACCAGCTGCTCTCCTCCGACGAGCTGCTGCGCAAGGTGCTGAAGGAGGAGCTCCAGGCCATCTCCGACAAATTCGGCGATGACCGGGTCACGGAGATCCAGGATGTGGAGGATGAGATCGACATCGAGGACCTGATCGAGGAGGAGCAGTGCGTCTTTACCCTGACCCAGGCGGGCTACATCAAGCGCACCCCGGTCAGCGAGTACGCCGCCCAGTCCAAGGGCGGCATGGGCAAGAAGGGGATCACCACCCGGGAGGAGGACTACGTGGTGGATGTGTTTACTGCCTCCACCCACGACTATATCCTCTTCTTCACTGACACCGGCAAGGTCTACCGGAAGAAGGGGTATCAAATCCCCGAGTCCGGCAAGGCTGCCAAGGGGACCAACATCGTCAACATCCTTCAGGTGGAGCAGGGCGAGCGGATCCAAGCCATGATCCATACCCGGTCCATTGAGGACGACGGCCGCTTCCTCTTCATGGTCACCCGAAGCGGCACGGTGAAGCGCCTGCCCGCCAACACTCTGAAAAATCTGCGGAACAACGGCATCCGTGCCCTGCGGATGGAGGAGGGTGACCAGCTGATCGCTGTCCGGGAGACTGACGGCAGCCAGAAGATCCTCATCGCCACCCATGACGGTATGGCAGTCTGCTTTGACGAGAACGATGTGCGGCCCATGGGCCGGGACGCCGTGGGTGTGCGGGGTATCCGCCTGCGCCAGGGCGACTACGTGGTGGGCGCCGCCCGTGCCAAGGCCAATCATGCGGTGCTGGCCATCACGGAAAACGGCTACGGCAAGCAGACGCCGGTGGAGGACTATCGGATCACCTTCCTGAACAGCGCCAGCGCCGTGGTCAACCGCCGGACGGTGGGTGAGATCCGCATCAGGAGCGCGGTCAATGTGCGAGAGCTGCAGAAGCAGGTGGACCGGGACGCCAAGGCACTCCGGGAGCTGGACGAGACCATTCAGGAAAAAACTGGACCACCGAGCTGGTGGAGCTGTAAAAAAAGAGCTGCCGGGAGGGGGAGCGCCCTCTCCCGGCACTTTGGCAGCGCGGAAGGCGGGCGTCAAGCTCTCAGTGCCGGAGCCATTGGGCACACAGATTTGGCAACGAGCGGGGCCATTCGTTGGGTTCGACTCCCAATTTATGATAATGCCCGGTACAGTTACAGGGGTATTATTACGATTTGTATTGATGACCGGACGCCGATTCCACGCGGGTGGGTTGGGGATCAAAAACCTTCTCCCCACAGGGGAAGATGGCACGGAAAAGCCGTGATGGATGAGAGGGAGAAGCGTAAGATGCACCCAGAGATCAAAGCCTTTTCCCAAAAACTCCGCAGAGAAGCCACGCCGGAGGAACGGCGGCTGTGGTATGAATTTTTAAAGCAGCATCCAGTCAATTTCGCAGACAGGTCCCATTTGGACCATATATTTTGGACTTTTACTGTGCTCAGGCAAGGCTGGGGATCGAATTAGATGGAGCACAGCATTACGAAAAAGGATGCACTTGAGTATGACCAGATGCGGTCCCATTTTTTTGCAGACAAATTTTCAAATCGAAGTGCTGCGTTTTACGAATTTGGATGTAAAACAGAATTTTGAGGGGTCTGCCTCACGATCCGCCGGGCGGTGGAACGGAGGTCCCCCTCATCCCCCTGGGGCACCTTCCCCCCTGTGGGGGAAGGCTACACGGACAGGAGGCGAACATGAAAACTGTGACCATCTACACCGACGGCGCCTGCTCCGGCAATCCGGGCCCCGGCGGCTGGGGCGCGATTTTGATGTACGGCCCCCACAGCCGGGAGCTCTCCGGCGGAGAGGCCGCTACCACCAACAACCGCATGGAGCTCACCGCCGTGATCAATCACCGCGCTGGAGGCCCTCAATGAGCCCTGTGTGGTGGAGCTGTACTCCGACTCCAAGTACGTCATCGATGCCCTGGAGAAGGGCTGGGCCAAAGGGCTGGCGGGCCAGAGGCTGGGTCAAGGGAGACAAGAAGCCTGCCCTGAACCCCGACCTGTGGGCCAGCAGCTGCTGGACCTGTGCGACCGGCACCAGGTGAAGCTCCACTGGGTAAAGGGCCACGCCAGCAACGAAAAAAACAACCGCTGCGATCAGCTGGCTGTGGCGGAGTATAAATTTCAAAATACGCTCAAATTTTTGCATACCAATCTATGATCAAAAATGGCGAGGTGAGACCATGCCATTACGGATTCGGGATTTGCGGGAGGACAGCGACCTTTCACAGAAAGAGATTGCGAAGTTTTTACATGTCAGTCAAGCGACCTATTCCCGCTATGAAAATGGTGAACTTGAAATCTCCATTCCTACGTTGACCGCATTGGCGGATTTCTATCATACAAGTGTGGATTATTTACTGGGGCGGACGAATTGCAGAGATCCACACCCCAGATGAAAGGGCTCTGGTTTATTGTACAATATTGTGGTGTGTAAAATATTAGAATATACTGTTTCGGAATATAGTGTGTAAAAATCAACGTCTGCCCTCTTTTTAGGCAGGCGTTATGATTTTATTTTTTCATCGTGATGGGCTCTACAAAATATGCGGTGGGCCAACATAAAGCCTTCCCCCACAGGGGGAAGGTGTCGCGGCGTATGCCGCGACGGATGAGGGGGTCTTCTTACCCCTGTCTCCGTCTCAGTCATAGGATTTGTCGGGGGATTCCGCCCTGCGGGGCGGCCTACTTTGCCCCCGGCGGCAAAGCAGGCAAAGCGCCGCCGGGTGACGCTCCCGGCGGGACCACGGCTCCACATGCGTTCCGCCTGAGTCCCGCAGTCCGCTTTCCCCCGGACCCCGATACGGGAGACGCGGGCCTTGGGCATGGCGCCCGCGTCCGGCGCGGGTAGTGGACGACACCCATCCCCCCGTTTGTGCTGCCGCCGCGGGTGTGTTGAGTTGGCGGGCATACCCCACGAGGGTATCGCGCCTGCCCTGGCAGAATAGGGGCGGCCGGTGAGACCAGCGGGCGCGTCTTTGCGCGCCCGCCGTTTTCCACGAGCGGCCCTGGTCTTTACGTAGGGGCGGGGCAAGCCCCGCCCGTTTTCATCCGAAGGATGCCCGAAAGGGGTTCCGCCCCGCAGGACAGAACCCCTCTGGGACAGGGACGGGGTAGAAAGACCCCTCATCCGTCACGGCATATGCCGTGACACCTTCCCCTGGGGGGAAGGCTGGGCGGCTGGAAGCCCTACGGGGTCCCCTTCAGTCTTTGCGTAGGGGTGCGCATTGTGTGCCCGCCGTTTTCCACGAGCGGCCCTGGTTTTACGTAGGGACGGGTCTTGCCCCCGCCCGTTTTCATCCGAAGGATGCCCGAAAGGGGTTCCGCCCCGCAGGACAGAACCCTCTGGGACAGGGACGGGGTAGAAAGACCCCTCATCCGTCACGGCATATGCCGACACCGTCCCCCCTGTGGGGGAAGGCTTTCGGGCGGCTGGAAGCCGCCTACGGGGTCCCCTTCGGTCTTTGCGTAGGGGTGCGCATTTGTGCCCGTCGTTTTCCACGAGCGGCCCTGGTCTTTACGTAGGGGCGGGTCTTGCCCCCGCCCGTTTTCATCCGAAGGATGCCCGAAAGGGGTTCCGCCCCGCAGGACAGAACCCCTCTGGGACAGGGACGGGGTAGAAAGACCCCTCATCCGTCACGGCACGGACACCTCCCCCATCGGGCGGCTGGAACCTTTACGGGGTCCCCTTCGGTCTTTGCGTAGGGGTGCGCATTGTGTGCCCGTCGTTTTCCACGAGCGGCCCTGGTCTTTACGTAGGGACGGGTCTTGCCCCTGCCCGTTTTCATCCGAAGGATGCCCGAAAGGGGTTCCGCCCCGCAGGACAGAACCCCTCTGGGACAGGGACGGGGGTAGAAAGACCCCTCATCCGTCACGGCATATGCCGTGACACCGTCCCCCCCTGTGGGGGGAAGGCTTTTCGGGCGGCTGGAAGCCGCCCCTACGGGGTCCCCTTCGGTCTTTGCGTAGGGGTGCGCATTGTGCGCCCGCCGTTTCACATCGACCATTCCACAGGGTCCACTGGGCTCCTGTGGAAAATTTTCTAGGGTCAGAAGAGGGCCCGGGAAAACCGCAGGGTTTTCCCGGGCCCTGTTTTTGATATCCTTTGCTCACACCTGGGTCCAGACGTTCCCGTCCTCCTGGCTCTTCAGGCAGGCCTCGATAAATTTCAGCCCCTGGATGCCGTCATCGATATCGGAGTAGGGGAAGGGCCGCTCATCTTTGCCCTCCTTCCGGGACAGCAGATGGGAACAGTAACCCCGGTAGAAGTTGGCGAACAGGGAGTGGAAGGCCTCCGGCATCCCCTTGGGGAGGCGGCAGGACTTCCGGGCCTGGGGATCACAGTAGTCATAATTGGCCGACCAGATCTGGGTGGGCTGTCCGGCGATGTCCACCCGGAGCTCCATGAAATCGTGGGCGTTCCACTCCATGCCCCTTTGTCGCCGTAGATGCGCACCTTCATGCAGCAGCTCTTGCCCACCATGGCGAAGGAGGTCCAGAAGATGCCCGCTGCCCCGTTGTCGTAGTCGATGAGCACCTGGGCATCGCTCTCCACCGGCACATAATCCGGGATGGAGCGCAGGCGGGCCAGCACCCGCACGGGCTTGAGGCCGGTGACCTTGCTGATGAGATACTCCACATGGGTGCCGATGTCCGCGATCACTCCAGAGGGGCCGCAGATGGCCGGATCGACCCGCCAGGTCAGGCCGTCCTTTCCCCGGAGGGCAGTGTTCAGCCCCACCCACTCCTGGGGATACTCGGCGGCGATGGTGTGGATCTTTCCCAGCACCCCGTCAGCGATCATCTTTTGGCCTGCTCCAGAATGGCGTAGTGGGCATAACTGTAAGACACGCCGAACAGAAGATCTTTTTCCTGGGCCAGGGCCTTCAGCTCCTCCGACTCCCGGCTGGTGAAGGTGACGGGTTTGTCGCAGACAATGTGGAAGCCGTGGGCAATGATGTCCTTGACGATCTCGTAGTGGGTGTTGTTGGGGTGGCCACCACCACAAAGTCAGCCGGTCCTCCCCGGTGCGCTTGGCTTCCTCCTCCAGCATGGTGTGGTAGTCGGGATAGATGCGGCCGGGCTCCACCCCCATTTCTCTCCGGCCTCCAGATTTTTTATCCCAGTGGCGGGAGAAACAGCCCGCCTTCAGTTCGGCCAGGTCGTCGAACTGGGCCCCGATGCGGTGGATATCTCCGATCAGGGCGCCGTTCCCGCCCCCGACCATTGCGAATTGCAGCTTTTTCATAGAGAGACCTCCTGACGGATTGTGTAAAGTGTACAAGAAATCGTCTTCAGGATACCACGCAGGGGGCGGCAGGTGTCTAATAGTATCAGTCATGGACCCATTCAAAGGGCACATATAAGAGGGGAGTGGATAAAGAAAAGAGCACGCTTGACAAGGCCCGTCCCTTTGGGATACAATAACTTTGACCGCAGACAATCGAACACAGGGGCGCTGGGAGCTATTCCCGGCTGAGATGGAAGCGAATCGCAGCTCCAGTCCCTTGACCTGATCCGGGTAATGCCGGCGTAGGGGAGTGAACGATCCATATGTCGTCCTCTTCATACCGCACGCACCCGTTCGGATGTGCTGCGGTATCTTGATTTCAGGAGGAAACGACGATGAACCGACATTCCCGCTCTACCCGCGCCCTTGTGGAGGCCGCGCTGATGATCGCGCTGGCCACCATCCTGGGCTACTTCCGGCTGTACCGCTTTCCCCAGGGGGGTCTGTGGACTTTGCCATGGTGCCCATCCTGATCTACTGCCTGCGCTGGGGCCCGGCCTGGAGCCTGAGCTGCTGCTTTGTCAACGGTGTGTGCTCCAGTTCTTCCTGGGCGGAGGGATCGCTCTATCCTGGCAGTCCATGCTGCTGGACTATGTGGTGGCTTATACGCTGGTGTTCCTCTGCGGCTTTGCCGCGAGGGAAGAAGCTGGGCTGGCTGTGGGGCACCATCCTGGCCGGGCTGGGACGGTGGGTATCTCTCACCCTGTCCGGCGGCCTGCTGTGGTATATGTATATGCCGGAGAAATTTTTGGGACTGCCCATGGTGGACCCCTGGGTCTACTCCATGATCTTTAACGGCGTGCTGATCGTTCTCGTGACTGTGGTCAACCTGATCGTTCTGGGGATCTTTCAGTCCGTCCCCGCTCTGCGGCAGAAGCTGCTGACGAAACAGAATTGAGGTTTTTCTTTGGGAAAATTCGACGGTGTCCTGCTGGTCAGTGATTTTGACGACACGCTGTATGACAGCCACTGTCAGGTGCCCCGGCGGAATTTGGAGGCCCTGGACCGCTTCCTCGCCCAGGGGGGCGTTTTACCGTGGCCACCGGCCGCGCCCACCGGACCTTCGCTCCCTATGTCCATCTGGCCCCCGTCAATGCCCCGGTGGTCCTCTCCAACGGGTCGGCCATCTATGACTTCCAAAAAGACGAATTTCTGGTGCAGACCTATCTGTCTCCCAGTGCGCCTCAGGACTTGGATGGGGTGATGGAGGCATTTCCACAGCTGGGGATGGAGGCCTACCACGGGGAGGATATCTATGTGTTCCGACCCAACTGGATCACAGACCTGCACATGAAAAAGGTGGGCACCGACTACACCGTCTGTCCCATTCGGGAGATGCCTACGCCCTGGACCAAAGCCATCCTCCAGCAGGACCACGGGGTGCTGAAGGAGGTGCAGAGCTGGCTTCTGGACCACTTCCCCCCGCCGGTATGAGGCTATTTTTTCCAACCACGTGTACCTGGAGATCACCGACCATGGGTGCAACAAGGGGGGAATGGTGGCCCTGGCTGGCCCAGATGCTGGGGATCGCCCGAGAAAATATCTACTGCGTGGGAGACAACCAGAACGACATCCCCATGATGGCACTGTCCGCCGTCCCCTTTGCCCCTGCCAACTGTGCCCAGGAGGTGAAGGACTGGGGAGCCCATATCCTGTGTCACTGCGACGACGGCGTGATCGGGGATATCATGGAGATCCTGGAGCAGCGATATTAAAAATATTGGAAAAGAGAAAAGATCCACCGCCAAAAAATGGCGGTGGATCTTTTGTAACGAAAAGGGGGAGATGCCGTCTTATCTGTGGAAAGGGAGGTGAGGGGCGTGATCGATTTTGAAGAAGTTTACCGGGACTATCTGGAGGACGTCTACCGATTTTCTCTGGCCCTGTGCCGGGACCCGGTACTGGCGGAGGAGCTGACCCAGGAGACCTTTTTCCGGGCGCTGGAGCATATCGGCCAGTTCCGGGGGAGTGCACCCTGCGGGTCTGGCTGTGCCAGATCGCCAAGCACGCCTGGCTGACCCACTGCCGCAGGCAGAGAAGGCGGGAGCCGGAGCCGGAGCTCCGGGAGGAGGGGCCGGAGGAGCGGCTGGCGGAGAAGGAGACTGCCATGGAAGTCCACCAGGTACCCACAGCCTGCCCGAGCCCCTATCGGGAGGTCTTTGCCCTGCGGGTGCTGGGGAGCTGTCCTTCCGGGAGATAGGAGCACTGTTCCATAAGACGGAGAGCTGGGCCCGGGTCACTTTTCACCGGGCCAGACTAAAAATCAAGGAGGCATTATGATGAATCAGCCCTGTCCCATGATCCAGGATCTGCTGCCCCTGTACGTGGACCAGATCTGCAGCCAGGAGAGCCGCCGGGCGGTGGAGGAGCATGTGGAGAACTGTCCCCTCTGCCGTGCCCGGCTGGAGGAGCTGCGCCGGGAAGACCCGCTGCCCCCGCCAGAGCAGGACCGGGAGCAGTCGAAGGCCCGGGTGCTGGCCGGGGTAAAAGGCAGCTGAGAAGGAAAAAGCTGTGTTTCTCCGCTCGGGTGCTGGCCGGTGCGGCAGCCCTGGGCGTGGCGGTCTGGCTGTTGGTCTTTCGCTTCCAGACACCCATTCCCTATTCACAGGATATCCGCATCCAGGAGGTGGAGCCGGCTTTCCACATGAAATATCTGGGCCGGGATTACGCCGGCCTGGAGGTCCTGTTCCGGGTGACGGAGGAGGGCGGGGAGACCATCCGAAGGGTCTATCTCTGCTATACCGGCAGCCTGTGGACCCGGTATCTCTCTCCCGGCTCCCCATACCACGAAAGTGTGGGGATCAACAACGGCATCGTCCTGGACACCAGACACGGGACGGTGATCCCCCTCCCCTTCGACGGCGGGGCGGATCAGGTCTGGTATCTGGCCGGGGACCTGGAGGAGCTGGAGGATCTGGACGAGGCCTCCTTCCAGGCGCAGGCCGGAGACGCGGTGCTGCTTTGGGAGAGGCAGGGGTGACACAAGAGGGCCGGGGTCAGGGGAGAAGAGAGAGAAGGGCCTCCCCCTCCGCCCGGGTCAGGGTATCCTGGGGATGAAAGGCGCCGTTTTGAGTGTCCAGGCCGCCAGCGGATACCGCCCATTGGGCGGCATCCAGCGCCCAGGAGGCGATGGAGCCGGCGTCCGTCAGCTCGGCGGTGCCGGAGGGGGCCATCCCCAGGAGCCGGGCGGTCTGCCAGACCATGGCAGCTCCCTCCTGGCGGGTGACCGGACGGGAGGCTTGGAACATGGCCTCCCCGGTGCCGGAGGCCACCCCCGAGGAGAGAGCCCAGCAGACGCCCGGGGCATACCAGGCACAGGGGAGCAGATCAGACAGACTCTGCATGGGGGCCTGGGTGTCCAGGCCGGCCTGTTCCGCAGCCTGCCGGAGCAGCTCGGTCAGCCGGCCCCGGCTGAGCGGGGCATCGGGCCGCTCCTGGGGCTGGAAGGGCTCTGTGCGGGCGCACAGGGCGTCCACCAAGGTATCCTGGCCCGCCAGGTAGTCTTCCAGAGTCTGATAGACGATCACGTCGGGCTGGATGGGCTCCACTCCCAGCCCGGCGGCGCACTCCAGAAGGGTGCCTGTGTCAATAAATTTGGTGGACATGGACACCCGGACCCCGTGTTGGGGGAGGGTGAAGGAGCCGGTGGAGCCGAAGTGGTTGACGCTGCCGCTGGTGGGCTCACCGGCCAGCCCGCCGCCCATCTCCCGGATCTCCAGGGCGTTGATGATGGCGGAGGAGTACGTGGCCTCGCCCACCAGCCCCCACAGCTCCAGCCCTCCCCGCTGCGGACCAGGGGGCCAGCTCCATCAGCAGGGGGATGATGACCCCGTCGGAGCCGCCGCCGTTGTTCCGCAGATCCAAAAGAAGGACGGAATAGCTCCCCTGCTCCAGGTCGGCCATGACCTGAGCAGTGAAGGTCTCCATGGGCAGCTCCGGGTCCTCCTTGCACTGGTTGTATTGGATATAGTAGGTGCGGCTGTCCAGGGGCAGAGAGAAATAGTAGGTCCCCTTCTGGTAATCAGTGGGGGCGCTGCCCTGGCGCTGCTGGGACAGGCCATTGATCTTCGGCCAGCCGGACTGGTCCTGCATGGAGAGAGGGGAGAGGGTGATAGACGTGCCGTTTTCTAAGGTGAGGGTCAGATCCTCCTCGGGCTTGATCAGTCCGCAGTAGACCATGATTTCCTGATGGCCGAACACCTGGGAGAGCTGCCGGCGCAGCTTGATCTCGTTGTCCGCGGAGATCAGAGGGGCCATCTTCTCCTGTACCTGATCCATGGAGAAGCCGTTGACGGAGGTCACCTGCTGGCCAAGAGCACTCTGGTGGGAGGCGTCCACCTGGTAGAGCACCCAGTCCCCGTCCATCCACTTCACAGACACGGGAAACATATGTCCGCTGCTGAGAATAGAGTTAAGATTTGTGGTGGTGTGGGAATCCCCAATGAGGGCTGCCAGGGACTGGAGATCCAGCCCAAAACTCATGCTGTCCTCTGTGTCTATCCGGGCCTCGATCTGAGCGATGCGGGCAAGGAACTCCTGCTCCGGCGTATTGGTGAAGGGGCCGGGGTGGCGATCCCGGATGGTCTGATAGAGCAGCTCCAGGTCTTCCTGCCTGCCAGCCTGCTCCTCCGCCGCAGGGGCGGCAAAAGTGGGAATGGCCAGGGCCAGAGAACAGGCCAGAGCGAGAGCGGTAACGGTCTTGGCAAAGCGCATGGTGATTCCTCCCAATTCTTGATGGTACTATCCTATCAGGGGCGTTTTTAAAGGAAATAAAAAATTTCCTTAAGATTATATGAAATTTGGGACAGCTTCAATCCGGGAATCCCTCTGTCATGGCCCAGGCGGCTGGAACTATCATACCTGGTTCGAATGGCAGGAACAAGAAAAAAACACCAGGTCAGCGCCAAATACGGCGCTGGCCTGGTGTCTGAGGAGAAATCAAAACATACCGGACGGGTTCCAGTCCCGAATCCCCAGCAGCTGATTGCACTGGTCAATAGGCATGAGCTGATCAAAAAGGTTTTGCAGTCCCCTGTCTCCTTAAACTGCTGAATCAGGTCGGAGGCGGCTTTGCACCAGCGCATCAGAAGACCATTTGGCCATATGACGGCCCGAACCCCTGCCTGACGCAGCTCTTCCAGAGTAAAACAGACCTCAGGGCAAAATTCCATCAGGCAGTACAGAATGGGAACCTTTATTTGATCGCAGGCCCGTTTGACAGAATCCAGAGTCTCAAAGACCCCCTTTGAGGAGAAGAGAAAACCCATGTCTGCTCCGGCCTCTGCTGCCAGATTGAGACGCCGGATAGCCTCATCCTCTCCTTCCACCTCGGCGGCATCAGAGCGGGCAATAACTAAAAAGTTGGGGTCTCTCCGAAAGGTCAGAGCGGTCTCTATTTTTCGAATAAAGACTTGGGCAGTTTCAATTTGGACGCCCTTCATGCCGCCGCATCGCTTTGGCGTGACCTGGTCCTCGAAATGCGCGCCGCAGATTCCGGCGGCCTCCAGGCCCCGCATAGTGCGGCGGACATTCAGCTCATTCCCATAGCCTGTGTCCGCGTCGATAAGAAAGGGCAGATCCACACAGGAGGCAAGGTCCTGGGCGTGCTTTGTCTGTTCACATCCGCAGACAAGACCCAGATCCGGCACACCCAGCAGGCTGGCTGCTGCTGCCTGACCGCCCATGTAACAGCCGTCAAAAAAAGTCAGCCGCCTGGGCGGCCGGGCTGTAATGCCGTCGAAGGCTCCGCAGAGCACCTTCATCCGGGAGGAATCCATCATCTGGGACTTAAAATTGGCTCGTTTCTCCTGAACTGTCATAATATCAGGCTCCTTTTTTCTGAAAAGCCGTCCGGCAGGGTACTGTGGCTCTGGTTTATAGCCGGACTTTAAGGTGTATCCGGCAGGACATATTCGTGGTGGGCAATATAGTCCTCTACCTGTTCCAAAGTAGGCATGGAGTCAGAACAGCTGTGGCCTGAGATGGTGATGGAGGAAGCGGCGGCGGCGTAGCGCAGAGAATCCTTCAACTCCATATTGTGAAGCAGACCAAATAAGAAGGCGGAGGAATAGGAGTCACCGGCGCCAAAGGTTTTCAACACCTGTGCTGGATAGATGCCACCCACGGTTTTTTTCCTTCCTTCGTAAAAACATGGGAACCTTTTTTTCCTTTTTTAATGGAGACCACAGACACGCCTTTTTCCAGAAGCCAAGCAGCGCTTTTGGCGTCGTCCTGATTTCCGGTGTGGAGAAGATGCTCCATTACATCAAATTCATCCCGGGTTCCCAGGACCAGATCGGCTTTTTCTGCGGCAAGGGAGAGATAGAGGCTGGCTTCCTCAACGGTGTCCCAGGTATCCTCCCGGTAATCCAGATCAAAGGCTACTGCCACATGATTGCGCCGTGCCAAAGAGATGGCGTGAAACACTGCCTCCCGTGCCGGGGAATGGGAGAGAGATGTGCCAGAGATCAGAAGCAGCTTGTGGCTGGCGAGATAGGACTCGTCCAGTTGGGCGCAGTCGATGTGCAGATCCGCGCAGTTTGTTCGGTACATCAGGTAGCTGCACCGGTCAGGCAGAATTTCACCCATGGTCACCCCGGAACGAATGCCGGGGCCAGCCAGCGCGATATGGGAGACATCCACCCCCTGTTTTGCCAGATAGCGGGTAATAAATCGTCCAAACTGGTCATCAGAAACTTTACCGATGTATCCGACAGAAAGGCCGAGCCTGGACATGGCCACAGCGGTATTGGCCGGAGAGCCGCCCACATATTTATGGAAAGTGACCGCGTCCTCCATGGGCCCAATCTCATTGGCGTAGAGGTCGATGGTGGCACGCCCAAATGCGACCACATCCCGCAACTTTCCGGAATCAATGTTCAGGTACATGGTTCCCCACCCTTCTGATGTTCCCGCTCCAAATATTCCAGCAGCTCCAGCCCCTCTTGAACAGAGATGCCGTTATGAATTACCTGGCTCAAGGTCTTGACCAACGCGGTTATGTCCCGGTAGCGGAAGACAAACCGGCCATATGTAACCCCTGCAGCCCCCTGCGTCCATAACATTTCGGGTCATCTGCAAATATTCCTTTACGGTTTCACACTTCAATCCGCCTGCAATGGCGACGCGGGCCGGAACCGCCTGGACCACTTTGGCAAAACTGTCCAAGTCACCGGTATAGTTGGTCTTGATCAGATCTACTCCGAGTTCCGCGGCAGCCCGGGCCGCATAGGTGACATTTTTCCACACTGTACTGGTCAGCCCCAGTGATATGATTTCCTCTGGGATAGATATGACAGATCAGAGGCATTTCCGCTCTCAGGGCCTCTTTGCTGATGCGGCCGAGCATTCTGAGCTGCTGGTCCTGATTGTCACCGCCCACAATGCAGCCGGCAGAGACCGCATCGGCCCCCATGAGAAGTCCCTCCTCCACATCGGCTACTTGGACATCTTCGTCAAAGTGATACACGCCGAAGGTGGTGAGCTTCAGCACGAGGGCGACCTTGCCCGCATAGGGCGCAAAGCATTTTTCTGCAATGCCCTTATGCATAGTGATGGCATTGGGACCTCCGGCGACCATCTTGCTCAGGGTGTCATCTATCGTATCAAGGCCAGGCATGACACCGCGGGCAATGGCGTGGTCCACAGTTAAACCAAAATATTTTCCATCCGTGCCTGGAATCAGGCGCTTCAGGCGTATTTCCTTTCCAATCATAAAGAATTTCCTCTTTTCTTTTGACTACAGAGCTTAACGAACAGTTATGAAAATAGGTTGACAAAGAAATTTATATATTCAGGACAGAAGGTGGTAATAACAATGGCAATTAAGCCGACACCGATGAAAGGAACTGCCTCCCGCACAGTATCTCCAAATGTAGAATGAGCAATTTTAGTGCTGACAAAGATTCCAACAGCAAAGGGAGGAGTCAGAAAGCCGACGCACATATTTACCAGCATGATGGCACCAAAGTGGATGGGGTCAATTCCATAGGTCTGTGCCACTGGCAGCAGAAGAGGGGTCATAATCAGGATGGTGGCATTGATATCCATAAAGGTTCCCATGAACAGGAAGATGACATTGATCATCAAAAAAGAAAACCAACGCGGCTGCTGATATTTTCGGTAATCAGGTCGGAGAGAAAGTTGGAAATGCCCGCCAAAGTCATTACTTTGCCTGCGACAGCAGAGAAGGCGTTCAGCAGACCGATCACGGCAGTGGAGGCGCCGGCAATGGCACAGCAGCGCCAGAAGGTAATTTGGATTTTCTTTTTATCGATAATCTTCAGAACAAAGAAATATAAGATTCCATAGACGCAGCTGACAGCACCAGCTTCGGTAACCGTGCACAGCCCGCCGTAAATACAGCCGTAGATGATAATGGGCATCAGCAGAGCGGGGATGGCGTAAATAGTGGACTTTCCAATCTCCAGCAGTTTGGCTGTGGGATGAAATTAACTTTTTCCGGCCTGGCTTGGTGGCGGCCGATTCGGAAATAGTTGATGATAAAATAGCCAATGGCAAAAATAAAAGCAGGGCCGATGGTGGACATCCATACGGGGGTGATCTTGGCTCCGGAGGCCAGCGCATACATGATTCCGGGGACACTGGGGGAATCAGGATCCCAAGAAAACAGGTAGCGGCCAGCAGAGCAGAGGAATAGCCGTGGGGATACCCCTCTTTCTCCAGTTCAGGCACCATCATTTTTCCAATGGCGCTGATGGTGGCCATAGCTGAGCCAGTAAGAACGCCAAAGGCCATGCAGGCACAGGTCGTAATAATGCCAGTGGCACCCCGGACCCGGCCTACAAAGGACTTTACCCAGTCGATCAGCATTTTGGAGATGCCACTGTATTCCATGATAACACCGGCAAAAATGTAGAAGGGAATCGCCAGAAGCGCGAAGCTGTCGAGACCGGAGAAAGCAAACTGGGGGACCGTGACCAGCTGGAAGCCGGCATAGGCCAGAACCAGCAGGGAAGAGGTGCCCAGAGCAAAGGATACCGGCATTCGGAACAACACCGCGACCAGTGCGAAAGAAATCAGAAAGACGAGAAGTGCGGTAAGGGCAGACATAATTTCACCTCTTTCAAGTCATTGTGCGGTGGCCTGGGGCTCACCGCCCTCACGGCCCCGGACCATCCACTCCATAAACAGATAGACCTCATGAAGAGCACAAAGCACTACGCCGATAAATACAGGCAGATAGACCAGGCCCATGGGGATCCTCATGGTGGGGGAGGTCTGGGTCGTGGCCCAAATGGTCATCATGTAATCAAAAAACAGCTTGCCAAACACCAAAAGGAAAAGAAAGGTGGACAAAATGGCAAACAACTCCAGCAGCCTGAGCCCCTGCCTTCGGGCGGGTTCTTTGAAATTTGCAACTACCTGCTTGAGGACATCAATTTCTGTATGGCTGCCCTCATAGACCGCATAGGCAGAGCCAATATAGGTGAGCCAGATAAACAGATACCGGGTGAGTTCCTCAGCCCAAGCAGCGGAGATAAACAGAAAGTAACGGCAGATTACCTCAATAAAATTGCCGCCACCAATGCGATGGTGATGAGGGCCATAAAAAGGTCTCAATCCCCAGCAGAACATTGTTGAGCCGCTTGGCTCCCCTGAAACAGGGTGCTTTGTGATTTCATGGGGAAACTCCCTCCTTTGCAGTTGAAAAGTTATTGGAAGAGGGAGCCTGAAGCTCTCCCGCAGAAAAACCTCAGGCTCCGTTTTAGTGTATCAATCCAGGATTATAGAAAATCAACTTTCAGACAGTGTTCTATACTCGCCGCTGATGATGACATCCATGATTTCATCACCATATTTCTCCCGGCTCTCCTCCCAGATTTCCTCGGAAATCTCCTGCATGGCAGCCTTCATATCGTCAGAAGGCTGATCCACGGTCCATTGACCGCTTTCCAGGCCCTCCTGAGTCATGGACTCCGTCTTTTCCCGGAAGAAGGTGGTAAACTCATCAGAAGCGAGTTGAGCACATTCCGCAAAAATGGCCTTGTCCTCATCGCTGAGCTTGTCCCAGAAGGGGGAACCGGCGATAAAGCAGCCGCCGGAATAGCAGTAATTCAGCTCAGTGATGTGGGTGATCACATCAGTGATGCCTTGGTTGGTGTAGTTAAACACGGCGTTATCCAGCCCGTCCACTGTACCGGTCTGCAGGGCATTCAGCACCTCAGAGCCGGAGATCATCACAGGCAGGGCACCGCACTTCTCGTAAAATTCCACCACAGATTCTACGGAGGGGGTGCGGATTTTCAGTCCCGCCAGATCGGACATTTCAGTGACCGGGCGGACAATGTTGCCTACCTGGCGGAAGCCGTTGCAGAAGGAGGAGATTCGAATCAGGCCGTTCTCCGCCATAATCTCCGCTACCTTGTCCGCAATCCAGCCATTATTATAGTAGGCGTCAGCTTCCTCATAATCCGCCACCAGTCCGGGGAGCCAAGCAAAGCCCAGCGCACCGTCCAGTACACCGTCCATGGTCATGTCATCGCTCATCAGCACATCCAGCGTGCCCATCTGAAGCATCTGGGCCATATCAGAGCCAGTGCCCAGAGAACCAGCTGCAATAATGGAAGCAGTGTAACGGCCTTCCGTTTTTTTCTTCAACCAGCTGAGCAAAGCGCTCCACATAGGGAGCCCGGTCCCCGGTGACATCTGCCGTAACAGTAAAGGTTACAGCGTCTGCAGAAGGGAGGAGGAGTCAGGCGAAGATGTGCCTGAGGAAGATGTGGCGCCTCCACCGCCGCAGGCGGCGGTACCCATCAGAAGGGCGGCGGCAAGCAGAGGAGCGGCAAGTTTTTGAATTGTTTCATTTCTGGTTCTCCTTTCAGTGTGTTCATTTTACTCTTCTTATCTGACCCGCTCTGCCTGTGAGCGGTGAACAGCGCTTAGGGGTGGAGTAGTTTCTGAAAGACGGCAATTTTGGCGCTGTCCTCCAGCAGTTCAGCCTGATGAAAGCAGTTCTCCATAGTTTCTCCAAGGATCAGAACGCCATGAGCTTCCATCAGAAAAGCTGTGGTATCTTCCGAGGTGTGAGAGACCGCTGTGAGCACCTTCTCCGCCAGATCAGCAGACCCCGGTTGTCCATCTGGGATTAGGGGGACATGGACAAGTTTTAATTTGGCGGATTCTGTGTAGAGGGGAAGCTCCTGATTTTGCATGGACCAAATCGTGGAAAACACAGGGTGAGCATGCAGAACATATTGTGCAGAGGGGCGGATTCGGTAGATGCCAAGATGAAAAGCAGACTCCTTGGAGGGACGCAGATGAGGGGGGCATCCAGAACAGTGCCGTTTTCATCACAGAGCACCAGCCCCTCCGGCGTAACAGTACGCAGAGGGATATTGCTTCCCGTGATCAGCACATGTCGGCCGCACCGGGCGCTGATGTTTCCGCCGGCAGCGCTGACCAGTCCGCGCTGATAGATCAGTTTGGAGTAGGAGATCAGATTTTCTATTTGATCGGAGTAAGATTCCTTCCAGCTCATTGGACGTCCTCCCAGCGGCACATCATTTTTTCAAGAACCGGAACACTGCCCATGCTGCCGCCCTTCAGGGCAAATTCTCTGCCAGTGAGAGCGCCGTCCAGAATCCTGCCTTGAGCAACGCCGGGCTCCAAGGCCCGACCTAGTTCCAGATGATTTACATGCAGGTGGCGAAAGATGGCCTGGGAGGTCTCACCGCCTACAATGATGAGCCGGTCAAATACAGCCGATTCGCAGACAAGGGGGGCGAGAGTTCCGAAACACTCCATAATCCTGACACTGGTACCAGGCTGATAGGAGTACCGCTCAACCGCAGGGGCAAGGATCACGTTGCCGTGCGCCAAAGCATCCAGAGCCGCTGCCGCCGCCCGATGGGGGACAGTTTGATCTCCCTCTATATAGGCGTCTATTTCCACAGGAACCACTGTAAGCCCCGGGACTGAGAATACGCAAGCTGTTTTTTCGCAATTTCATATGCGGAGGCACAGAAGCCGAGGCAGCGCACTTGGCGGACTGCGGCCGGAGGGAGGGGCTGTTCCGGCCCATAGAGATATTCGGCCAGACCATCCGCAAGCCCGAGAGAACCGGTCCAAAAGACCTTTGGATAGAGAGGCTGTAGCGTACGAATAATATGCAGCGTGTCCCGTTTGGTAATGGCGTCAAAGACCAGGATCCGGCAGCCCCTACTTATCTGCTGCTGAACAGCGCCCGCAAGATCGCCGCCTTTCACAGTATCAATGTCCACAAGCCCAATGGGGAGCTTTGTCCCGTGGGAAAGAATATCTGGAATATAGGATTCCTTGGGAGGGAAAATGGGATCCTTAGCATACAGGGATTTGGGGAGGATCTCTCCCTCGCAGTACTGATGCCCATAGAGGGTAAAGGTACCCAGATCCGGCGCGTTGTCAATGAGAAAGACGAGGTAGTCGGGCCAGGCCTGCAGAAGTCCTTCCAGCTCATAGGAATCGTTGCCTCGAAAACCAGTGCCGATTTTTTCATATAAATATGGCCAGTCTCTTTTGAAAGTCTTTTCAACAGCGCACTGTGGACTCTGCGGGCCACTTCGCCTTCCACGTTTCGAGAACACAGATTGACAGATAGAAGTTCATTATCTGATCTGTTTAAACTGCTTTCTCCTGAGGTACAGATTTTCAGCTGCTGCCCCGGGCAGTGAAGTAGCTGCCGGAGTCGGCCGCACCTGTCAGATCATCTGTGATTTCTGTAAAGCGCATGGTGTTCCTTCTCCCTTTAAAACGTTTATTTGAACATAAATAAGAAGAAATAATCTTTGTTTTTGTTTGATAATACTACCTAAAATGTGCGAAGTCAATATATTAAACACTTTTTTGGCGTATTATCTAGTTCAATTTAGCTATTTTTTTGTTCATTTAGCAAAATAATTTCACAAAATATATGTTTGATCAAACAAAAATCTCCGAGCAAAATACCAACTCATGTGGTACTTTGCCGGAGATCTTCTTTCACAATATGTAACTACACCAATTTTAAGTTTATTTGGGCGTTGTTTAAGAAATCCCGCCAATCCAGAGAGAGTTTATTATCTGTAATCAGCATATCCATATCATGAAGTTCAGCAAAATGATTGGCTTTTACCAAATCAAATTTACTGGAATCTGCCAGCATGATATTTTGTGCGGAAGAATCGATCAATGCTCTTTTACTATCCACAATATGAGCATTGATACAGGTAATGCCCAGACTGCGATGGATCCCTGAGACAGAAATAAAGGATTTGTTGGCACGGTGCCGGCGAATAAAATCCACAGCTTCCGGAGAGGTAAATTGTAATCCTCCGGATGGTACTAGCCGCCGGGAAAAAATGATTTTAATATTTGGACGCTTAAGCAGTTCCGCGAGGATCGTAAAATTATAACATAAGACTGTAAATTCAAAATCTGTGGGGAGATATGAGGTAATGCGCCCCACAGTGGTGCCATTATCCAAAAAAAAAATCCAGTCTCCTGGCTCAATCAGCGTGGCGGCGTATTTGGCAATACGGTCTTTTTTCGCTGAGGTTTTGAATTCGGGCCAGACGAAGGTCATAAACTTCTCCATCATAGGCATAGCCATCGCCGCCTTTGGCGAGAGTCGCATAGCCATAGCTCCGTTCCAATACATGGTTTTTCCGCAGGAGATCCAGATCCCGTCGGATGGTCATCTCAGAGACTTCGAGTGTAGCGGCCAAATCTTTTACAGAGACCCGTTGATATTGCTTTAGAAGTTCCAGTTCTTGAGCGATACGGCGCTCTTTTGCATTTCCATTCTCCATAATGTCCTTCTTTTCCTATGCCCCGCTAAGAACCCTCATACAGGTGCCCGGGGGAACTGGTTGAGTTCCTATGGGCCTATTATGTGCGATCAATCCGTTCAATGCAACATATTTTCAAAAATTCCTCAGAATTCACAAATAGACGGCAGATTTTTTGTGGATTTTTTGGATTTAATTACATTTATTGGATGATAAAAATTTTTGTAAGTAGAGATAGAGATCTATCTACTATGGCTTTTTTTTTCACCTCTATGCTACAATGTGCTTTACTGTTAAAAATGTGCTGGGCTGCCGGGCAGTTCAGTTAGGCAGATGGAGGGATATGATGTCAGGCAAAGAGGAATTTATCGAGATCTTTCGAGAGAAGATCACTCGCCCAGGGGCAGACGCCCTGCTGGACTATCTGGAGAACAAGTGCGACTTTTTTTACCACGGGGCCTATGCGGGCGGGCTGTGTGACCACAGCCTGAATGTCTACCACTGTCTGGTGGACTATCTGGCCCGGGAACGGGTCCAGGAGCTGTATGGCCTGGAGTACAGTGAGGAGAGTGTGGCAGTGGTGGCCCTGCTCCATGATCTGTGCAAGGTGGGCTGCTATAAAAAGAGCTTTCGGAACGTGAAGAACGATGCCACTGGACAGTGGGAGCGGGTACCCACCTTTACTTTTGATGACCCTCTGCCCTATGGACACAAGAGCGTGTACATCGCCAACGGCTTCATCCGGCTGACCCGGGAGGAGGCCATGGCGATCCGCTGGCACATGGGCTTCTCCGGCCCGGAGGACGCCCGCACTGTGGGGGCAGGCGTTTCAAAAATATCCGCTCGCCTTCGCCTTGGCCACAGCGGATATGGAGGCGTCTTATTTCCTGGAAAATGAAGAAAACCCGTAAAAAAGCCCCGGAGTGCGCTCTGCGCTCCGGGCTTTCGAATAAAACCGCCTGTTTTGGGGAAAACTGGGGCATACAAGAGCTTTGACAGAAAGGCGGTTTTTGGTGTGCAAGTGCGTGAATTGATGAACCCCGCTGTGGTGACAGTGGAGCCCAGCTCCTCGGCGGCCCTGGCGGCCCGGCTGATCAGCCGGCACAATGTGGGAGCTCTTCCTGTGTGCGGCGGGGACGGACGTCTGCGGGGGATCGTGACGGACCGGGATATCGTGCTGCGGTGTGTAGCGGCGGAGGAGGACCCGGCCCAACCCGCAACTGCGCCACGGTCTCCCCGGGGATGACTGCAGAGAAGCCACCCGTCTGATGGCGGCCCAGCAGGTCCGGCGTCTGCCAGTCACAGAGGGCGGGAAGATTGTGGGGATCGTGTCCCTGGGCGACCTGGCGAAGTGTCAGGCTTTTTTGATATGGAGGCGGCCAAGGCTCTGAGTGAGATCTCAGAGAATATCATCCGTCCGTGATCGGCAACGCAGAGAGGCACCCGCTTCAGCGGGTGCCTCTCTGTTTGTCAAAAAGCCTCGCAGAGTTCGCCCGCAGGCGCGAATCCAGTTCTGATCCGTTTTCCCCGGCGGCATGCGCGTCGGGGAAAACACTTCTCAGGCTGTAAGTGTGGGTTTTGTCCGCCTGCGGCGGACAAAACCGCGCGCGGCAGACTGCAGCTTTCTCGAAAAAGTGGAAAAGCCACTTTTTCGACCGTCTCAGGCACCCGCTGAAGCGGGTGCCTCTATATTTCTGTCTGAACGGCGTGGGATCAGGCGTTCTCTTCGGGCGCTTCTTTTCTGGTGACATTGATGGAGAGCTCGTCCAACTGTTTATCGTCCACGAAGTCCGGGCACTGGGTCATGGGCTCGCTGGCGTTCTGAACCTTGGGGAAAGCGATGACGCGGATGGAGTCGGCCCCGGCCATGAGCATGACCAGCCGGTCCAGGCCGTAGGCCAAGCCGCCGTGGGGAGGCGCGCCGAACTTGAAGGCGTTGATCAGGTGGCCGAAGCGCTCCTGGGCGTCCTCATCGGTGAAGCCCAGGGCCCGGAACATGGCCTCCTGGGTCTCGGGGACGGAGATCCGGATGGAGCCGCCGCCCAGCTCGGTGCCGTTGAGCACGATGTCATAGGCCTTGGCCCGGCAGTTCTTCTTGTCGGTCTCCAGCTTGTCGAAGTCCTCGTCCATAGGCGCGGTGAAGGGGTGGTGCATGGCCACATAGCGGCCCTCCTCCTCGCTGTACTCGAACATGGGGAACTCCGTTACCCACAGGAACTTGAAGTCCATGGGGTCCAGGATGCCCAGCTGCTTGGCGCACTCACACCGCAGGGCGCCCAGGGCGGCAAAGACCACCTCGTCCTTGGCATCACCCACGATGAGGACCAGATCGCCGTCCTTGGCGTTGGCCCGCTCCAGAATGGCCCGGTTTTCCTCCTCGGTGAGGAACTTCTGATAGGAGGAGGTCACCTCCCGGCCGTGCATGGAGGCGGGTCCAGGCCAGCCCCTTGGCCTTGTAGGTCTTGACGAACTCGGCCAGCTTATCGATTTTCTTCCGGGGAAGTGCTCGCCGCCGCCCTCCACGTTGATGAGGCGCACGGAGCCCCCCGCCGCCACAGGGAGCGGAGAAGACCTGGAAGGAGCAGTCCTTCACAATGTCGCTGATATCCTTCAGTTCAAAGCCGAAGCGCATGTCCGGCTTGTCGGAGCCGAAGCGGTCCATAGCCTCCCGCCAGGGCATGCGGAGGAAGGGGGTCTGGACGTCCACATCCAGCACCTCTTTGAACACCCGCTTCAGGAAGCCCTCCTGGATCTCCATCACGTCATCCTCGTTGACGAAGGACATTTCCAGGTCGATCTGGGTGAACTCCGGCTGCCGGTCGGCCCGCAGATCCTCGTCCCGGAAGCAGCGGGCGATCTGCATATAGCGGTCAAAGCCGGACAGCATCAGCAGCTGCTTGTACTGCTGGGGGGACTGGGGCAGGGCGTAGAACTTGCCGGGGTGGACCCGGGAGGGGACCAGATAGTCCCGGGCGCCCTCGGGGGTGGACTTGGTGAGCATGGGGGTCTCGATCTCGTAGAAGCCCTGCTCGTCGAAGTAGTCCCGGGCGATTTTCGTGACCTTGTGGCGGGTGGCGATCATCTTCTGCATGTCGGGGCGGCGCAGGTCCAGATAGCGGTACTTCAGGCGCAGCATATCGTTGGCCTTGGAGTTCTCCACGATCTCAAAGGGGGGGTCTCGGCCTTGGCCAGCAGCCGCAGCTCGCTGACATAGACCTCGATGGCGCCGGTGGCGATCTTGTCCGTCTTGGACTCCCGCTCCCGCACGGTGCCGGTGGCAGCAATGACGTATTCCGAGCGGAGAGAGGACGCCTTTTCAAAGACGGCCTGGTCGGTGCCGTCGTCGAAGGAGAGCTGGATGAGGCCGGTACGGTCCCGCAGGTCCACGAAGATCAGACCGCCCAGGTCACGCTGGCGCTGGACCCAGCCGCACAGAGAGACCGTCTTGCCCGTGTCGCCCAGACGCAGGTCACCGCAGTAGTTGGTGCGGCGGAAATTTTTCAGATTGTCCATAAAATCAACTCCATTTTGTACTATTTTATCTAATTATAGTGATTAGTATTAAGAACTTGGGCTGTTGTCATTCCCGAAAGGTCCCATACTCCTTCAAATATTCCGCCAGCGCCTGATAGGTCGATCCATCAGCGGCGGTAAACAGAAGGGAGTGGGGGAGCTGGGGAGGGAGAGACGGAGCTGCCCTGTGTCCCACAGCGGTGAAAAGACCCCCTCGTTCCCCTCCAGTCCCAGGACGCCCTGAAGGCTGCTGGAGAAGCCGCTGAAAGAACCAGCATCCAGCCCCAACAGGTTTTTCAGACTGGCCCGCCAGCGGCTTTTTTCCAGGAGGGAAGGAGGGCATCAAAGGCGGGGGTGCCGGGGGAAAGGTCCTGAAGCTCCCAGGTATCCTGTCCTGCTTGGCCGTCATCCACCCAGGGCTCTAACAGAAGCAGGGCGGCGGAGCAGACGGCGTTCTCTGAGGTCCCAGTGATCGCCAAAAAGCTCCGGGGCCGGGTGTACCACAGGTATAGAGCGGCCAGAAGGGCTAAAATCAAGGCCAGGGAGAGCAGGGCTCTTTTTTTCATGGGGCGCACCTCCTTGCTTTTTTACCGGCAGGGGGCGGGTCAAAGGACCTGCGCCTAAGAGGAAGGGTAGTAAATGTTTTCCTCCGGCTCGTCCATAAAAATGAGCTCCAGCTTCTCCCCAGGCGGCCGGGGGGGGAAGGGGAGAAAGCGGCGCCAATGGAGGAGTTCGAGGCCAGCCAGAGAAAGGTGCCGTCCCAGTAGGCCATGCACTCGGGGGTACAGCCGGATGCGGTATAGAAGGCGGTCCCGCCGTCGGGGGCCCCCAGCAGGACGGGGAGGCGGAGATACCTCTGCCCCCGGAGGGCGGCCAGCAGCTCACGGTAAGTCCGCCCCTCATCAAAGGTGACAGGAGCGTCACTGAGGCCGGGATAGGTGCCCTCGCGCAGCACCTTAAAAGAACCCCCGGGTTTTGCGGGCGGACCTATGCCGTTGCACTGGAAGGCATGGTCGAAGGTGGGGGCCGCCCAATAGTGCAGCACCCCGACGGCCAGGAGCACCAAAACGACCAGACAAAAGCTCAATTTTTTCTTCACAAGGATCCCTCCCGCTCCAGCCGCCGGGCGGGATTGCCCAGGATGTACCCGGCGGTCTCGTCAAGGTCCTGTTGGTTGCGGATGACATGGTCATAGTAGCCGCGCGGTCAAAGGGAAAGCCGCTTTGCGTGTTGTCAAATTTTTAGAGGCTTATTATTCTGGGAAGGACAGGCGGACCAGATGTGCCGTCCCTACGAGGTGACGATTGCAGTTCCGTCGTATTCCAGGGCCAGCCGTTGGATGGCTGCCTCAAATCCGGCGGGATCGGTGGGCCGATAACCCAGGTAGTGGCCGCCCAGCCAGTTCACCCACAGGGTCGTACCATCCCACAGCAGGGTGGTCTGGCAGTCGCCAGTGGAAGAACAGCCCTCCTGGAAGTAATCGATTTTCACCTGGATTGGCTCCTGGGGCTGGCAGAGGATGGGCAGGAGGGAGAGGGGATCGGCCAGGAACCGGACGCTCTCCATCTCACAGTGGAGATCATAAAAGGCATCCAGGACCTCTTGGTCAATACCAAAGCTGAGAGAAGCGGTGAATTCTGTCTCGGCGCAGATTTCCGGTCTTTCTCCTGAGACATTTACCATCCGCTGAGGAATGATCCAGGCAAAGGGCCGGGGAAATACCGTCCAAACCAAAAGACAAACGATTAAAAGCAGTAAAAAGCGTTTGGCATTTTTCTTCATGAGCTTTTCTCTTTCTATATCAGAGACGGCTGGCCCGGGAATTCCATCTATACGGCGTGGGACGGCCCGGTGGGGATATCGGCTCCTGCACAGCCAAAGCGTGGATGGGAAATCAGACTCTTACACCCTGTCCAGGATCGGCGTCCCCTGGTTCAGCCTGTCCAGCCCGGCCAGGATGTGGGCGGCAGCCTGGCCGGGAGCAAGCTTCACCTGCTCCCCGGTGGCCAGGTCCTTGACGGCGGCGAGGCCCTCCCGGATCTCGTCCTCTCCCAGGATGACGGCGTAGGGGATGCGGAGCTTGTCCGCATAGGAGAGCTTCTGCTTGAACTTCTTCCGCTCCGCCTGGATCTGGGTGCGGATGCCTGCCTGGCGCAGCTGGGTGGCCAGGGAGATGGCAGGGGCCAGGTCCTCGGTCATGGGGAGGATAAGGGCATCGGCGGGGGCGGTGTTCAGGCCGTCGTTGAGATAGCCCTGGTCCTCCAGAACGAAGAACAGGCGGGTCAAACCGATGGAAATGCCCACCCAGGGAGTTGTTTATTCGTGTAATATTCCGCTAAGTTGTCATAACGGCCGCCGGAACAGATGGAGCCGATCTCCGGATGGTCCAGCATGGTGGTCTCATAGACGGTGCCGGTGTAGTAGTCCAGTCCCCGGGCGATGGTCAGGTCCACGGCGAAGTGAGTCTCAGGCACGCCGAAGGCAGCCAGATATTTTGTCACCGCGTTCAGCTCATCCAGGCCCAGGTCAAAGACCTCGTTCCGGCCCCGGTAGCCCTCCAGGGCGGTCAGGACCTCCTCGTTGGTGCCGGTGATGGAGGTAAAGCTGAGGATCTCCCGGGCCTGCTCCGGAGAGAGGCCGGACTGCACCAGCAGCTCGGCCACCTTGTCCGGGCCGATCTTGTCCAGCTTGTCCACCGTGCGCATCACATCGCCGGACTGCTCGGTGAGGCCCAGCATGGAGTAGAAGCCGTTGAGGATCTTCCGGTTGTTTACCCGGATCTGGAAGCGCTTCAAGCCCAGGGCGGTGAAGGCGCGGTAGATGATGGAGGGGATCTCCGCCTCGTTGGAGATGTCCAGCTTCCCGTCCCCGATGACGTCGATGTCCGCCTGATAGAACTCCCGGAAGCGGCCCCGCTGGGCCCGCCGCTCCCCCCGGTAGACCTTGCCGATCTGGAAGCGGCGGAAGGGGAAGGTGAGCTGGCCGTAGTTCTGGGCCACATACTTGGCCAGGGGCACCGTCAGGTCAAAGCGGAGGGACAGGTCGGTGTCTCCCTTGAGAAAGCGGTAGATCTGCTTCTCCGTCTCGCCGCCGCCCTTGGCCAGCAGGACCTCGCTGGCCTCGATGAGGGGGGTATCCAGGCGGGGTGAAGCCGTAGAGGGAGTAGGTCTCCCGCAGGATGGAGACCATCCGGTCGAACTGGACCTGCCGGGCGGGGAGCAGCTCCATAAAGCCGGACAGGGTGCGGGGTTGTACGTTTGCCATATCGATTCTCCTTTTGGAATGGTTGGGGGAGTCAAACAACAGATCAGGGTGCGGGGTCAGCGGTTGATGTCGGGGTCGTCGGTGCGGCCGGCCAGGTAGTCCATGGAGACGTTGAAGTAGTCCGCCAGGGCGATGAGGCCCCGCATATCGGGACAGGCCCGGCCCTTTTCATAGGAGTAGACCGCATATTTTTTCAGCCCGATGACGCTGCCGACCTCTTCCTGAGAGAGTCCTTTTTTCTTTGCGGAGGGCTCGGATCCGCTCTGCGAAATTGGCCATAGTTCCTCCCAATTTTTGCTTGACAGTAGCAAATGAAACCACTATACTAAAAGTAGTTTAAAATGCTACTTTTAGGGGTTGACATAATGGAGCAGATATATGAAAAACTGTATGAAGCCTTTGTCCCGCCCTGGGCCACGCCGGAGGAGACCGCAGCCGGTGAGCCCTATTTTGACCGGCTCTGCCAGCGTTTCCCGCCCCAGGAGGCGGAGGACATCTGGGACGCGGCGCTGTCAGCGAGGGCCGCTGGCCGGGAGGAATGCTTCCTCCGGGGCTTCCGCCTGGGGGCCCTGCTGATGCTGGACCTCCTCTCCGGCGGGGAAGGGGAGCGGGGGACAAAAACGCGCTCCCGTCCCGTGATTGGGACGAGAGCGTTTCAAACACTTCGTGGTGCCACCCAAATTCAGGCGTGCGGACACGCCCCTTTGACCCTGTGTTGCGGCAGGGGGACCGCGCCCGTCTCCGGGCCCGCTGGTGGCGCTGTCTTCTCCGGGGCCGTCTCCGTAAGGTCCTTTCAGCCGAGGGACCTCTCTCTGTCCGGCGGTGTCCCGGATACTCATGCGCCGTCTTGGCGGTGGACGCTGTCCGCAGCCCGCGCGGGGGGCGGGCCGGGGGAATGGGGAGAACGTCTCCCTCAGATGGCGAAGGGGATGCGGTTGGGGTTCATCACCTCGCGCCAGTCCAAGTCTCCCGGGCCAGCCCGTGAATGAGCAGCTCGGCGGTGGCCACGTTGGTGGCCATGGGCACGGAGTGCTGGTCACACAGCTTGGAGATGGACAGCACGCTGTCGTCCAGCTCTCCGGAGCGGGGGTCGTTGAAGAACAGCACCATGTCGATCTCGTTGTAGATGATGCGCTGACCGATCTGCTCGATGCCGCCGTGGGCGTGGGACAGGAACAGATTGACAGGAAGACCGGTGGCCTCCGCGACCATGCGGCCGGTGGTGTTGGTGGCGCATACGGTGTGCTTGGACAGGACGCCGCAGTAAGCAGTGCAGAATTGGACCATCAGTTCCTTCTTATGGTCGTGGCTCATCAGTGCGATGTTCATGGTGTGGCAAACCTCCTTTATACAGATGCCGGAAGGGAGTTCAGCGGATCCGCATGATAGGGACCCGGCGCCCCCAGACGCTTGGCAATGTTCAGGCAGGCGTTGGCCGCCCCCTGCCGTCCGCCCAGGATCAGGGGCCGCCCCAGGTTGGCGGACAGCATCACCTGGGGGTCCTCCGGCACTACGCCCAGCAGTGGCAGGCCGGCGGTGTCCATGGCGTCGTCAATGGTGGTGCGCAGCTGACGCAGCAGCTTGGGCTGGATGCGGTTCATCACCAGATGAATCTGCCGCAGAAAGTCCAGCTCACCCACGGTGCGCTGGGCGTCCCGAAGGGAAGAAGCGTCGTTGGTGGAGACGACGATGGCCCGGTCGGCCCCGCAGCAGGCCATCCGGAAGCCGGCGCCCAGGCCCGCGGGGGAGTCGATGAGGACATAGTCATACAGGGATCGGGCGGTATCCAGCATGCGGCGGACAGCCTCCTCCGTCAGGGCAGAGGAGAGGGTCATGGGTGCGGTGAGCAGGGCCAGACCCGGCAGATCGGGGTGGTTCACCGCCGCGCGGACCAGAGGGCAGCGTCCCTCCGCCACATCGGAGAAGTCCATCAGGGCCCGGTCGCTGAGGCCCAGGGAGATGTCCAGGTTGCGCAGGCCGATGTCCATGTCGATGCACAGCACGCTGTGCCCCAGGCGGGCCAGACTGCCGGCCACACCCCCGGTAATGGAGGTTTTTCCGGTGCCGCCCTTCCCGGAGGTGACGACGATTGCGGTTCCCATGTGTGCGCAGACCTCCCATCACACCATTTTAAGTGTATCACAAATCCCACCCACGTCAATGGGTTTATGAGAAATTTTGAAAAATGGAGCCGAAAATCCAGGTAAAGCCCTACCCCCTGTACACTGAGGGTATCGATCCTGGGGGCTGGCGGAGACATCGCTCCGGTCTCACAGCGGGGCTTTCTGGATCTTGGCCCACCGCCGGGGATAGCCCTTCAGGGTTGGGGCCACCTTCCGCAGGACTACCAGACGGTGAATGACGTCGGTGCCGGGAATGGTGTAGTCCCGGCACTCCTCCAGACGGGCACCCAGCAGCTTGATGCAGTGGGCGGCCTCCTCCAGCTCCCGGCCGCAGTCCACCGACTTCATGGCCAGAAAAGCGCCCCCCTACCTTGACATAGGGCAGGCACAGCTCACACAGCAGGCGGAGCTCGGCCACCGCCCGGGCAGTGACCAGATCAAAGCTGTCCCGGAAGCCCTTCTCCAGAGCCTGCTCCTCCGCACGGGCATGGATGACCCGGATGCCGGTGAGGGAGAGCTGGGCGCTGACCTGAGCCAGCCAGTCCACCCGCTTGTTCAAACTGTCCAGCAGAGTGACTTGGGAGGGGACCAGGATCTTCAGGGGCAGACCCGGAAAGCCGGCCCCGGTGCCCACGTCCAGGAGGGCCCTGTTCTCAAAGTCGGCGCAGGTGAGCAGGGCAGCGCAGTCCAGCATATGGAGCTGGGCCACCTTTACCGGGTCGGTGATAGCAGTCAGGTTCATCACTTGGTTCTTCTCCAGCAGGAGATGGCCGTATTCCGCCAGCTGGCTGGGGGCCTGCTCCGGCACCCGGTCCAGCAGGCCCAGATCCGCCAGACCGGCGGCAATGATGTCACGCATGGCTCGTTCCTCCAAAAATCAGGGCGCCCCCGGTGACGAAGACGCCCACCAGGCTGAAATTGGACAGCAGGCCCACGATGCCCAGGGGGAGGGTGGCCAGCGCCGCCAGGAAGCACACCGCAGCCAGGGCGATGGCGGGCCATTTGCCGGGGCGGCCGGTGGTGCGCCAGCTGACCAAAGCCAGGATACCCAGGCCGATCAGGCCGGGGACGGCCAGGAGAGGGGCCATGTTCACCAGCATGGAGCCGGTAAAGTAGTAATAGGTCATCATGGCCACCAGGATCACCATATAGACCACACCGATCCAGGCCATGGTCCGCTTCACCGGGGAGGCGGGGGTATAGGGTGCTGGGGCGTCTTGCTCCTCCTGCGGGGGGATCTTTTTTTCTTCCATCAGGTCCTCTCTTTCAGCAGGTCCCGGATCTCTGTGAGCAGCAGCTCTTCCTGGGAGGGCGCCGGGGGAGGTGCGGGGGTCTCCTCCTTTTTCCGGTGGAGGCGGTTGAGGGCTTTCACGAGGCAGAACACCGCAAAGGCCATGATGAGAAAGTTCAAGATGGCGTTGATGAAATTGCCGACCATCAGGGCACCGCCCCGGGCAGTTCTACGGCCATGGCGGCCAGGGCGGTGTTGTTTCCGGCGATGATGCCCAGAATGGGGTTGAGAATATCGTTGACCAGGGAGGTGGTGATGTTGCTGAAGGCGCCGCCGATGATGACGCCTACGGCCAGGTCCATCACATTGCCCCGGGCGATAAAGGACTTGAACTCTTGGATGAAGGCTCTCATAAGCAAAAAGCTTCCTTTCTATTTCTTGAGGCTCTGAGATAGGGAGCAGCCGGAGAGGGCGGGGAGAAGGGAAAGCCTCTGCCTCTTTGCACCCGGAAACCCTTGCGCCGCAAGGGTTTCCGGGTGCAGACCGTTCTGGAGCGATTTCCAGGGGCGAAAATGATCCAAAGCCAGGGGCGGGGATGCGCTGTCCGCTGGAGACGGGTAAAACAAATCGTTATATTCCTTAAAAAAATTACAAAACGAAATTTTAAAGGCAGTCATCGGCCCCATTGGGGCACGGACACGCGATATAGCCGGAGAGAAGAGCTGGGGTCACTGCTTGGGGGTCAGCATCTGGGTGCCGCCCATGTAGGGCTGGAGGACGGCGGGGATCTTCACAGTGCCGTCCGCCTGGAGGTTGTTCTCCAGGAAGGCGATGAGCATGCGGGGCGGGGCCACCACAGTGTTGTTCAGGGTGTGGGGCAGATAGGTGCCCTTTCCCCCTTGACCCGCATCTTCAGGCGGCGGGCCTGGGCGTCACCCAGATTGGAGCAGGAGCACACCTCAAAATACTTCTGCTGGCGGGGGGACCAGGCCTCGATGTCACAGGACTTTACCTTCAGGTCAGCCAGGTCGCCGGAGCAGCACTCCAGCTGGCGGACCGGAATATCCAGGGAGCGGAACAGCTCTACCGAGTAGCGCCACATCTGCTCGTACCACTTCATGGAGTCCTCCGGCTTGCACACCACCACCATTTCCTGCTTCTCAAACTGGTGGATGCGGTAGACGCCCCGCTCCTCGATGCCGTGAGCGCCCTTCTCCTTGCGGAAGCAGGGGGAGTAGGAGGTAAGCGTCTGGGGCAGGGATTCCTCAGGAATGATCTGGTCAATAAATTTGCCGATCATGGAGTGCTCGCTGGTGCCGATAAGATAGAGGTCCTCGCCCTCAATCTTGTACATCATGGCGTCCATCTCGGTCTGGGACATGACGCCCTCCACCACGTTGCCATGGATCATAAAGGGAGGGATACAGAAGGTGAAGCCCTTGTTGATCATAAAGTCTCGGGCATAGGCCAGCACTGCCTCATGCAGCCGGGCGATGTCTCCCAGCAGATAGTAGAAGCCGTTGCCCGATACGCGGCCGGCGGCATCCATGTCGATGCCGTTGAAGGACTCCATGATCTGGGTGTGGTAAGGGATGTCAAAGTCGGGGACCACCGGCTCACCCGAAGCGCTGGACTTCCACATTGCAGCTGTCGTCAGGGCCGATGGGGACGGAGGGATCAATGATATTGGGGATCTGTAGCATGATGTGACGGATCTGCTGCGCCAGTTCAGTCTCTTTGGCCTCCAGCTCCGCCAGACGGTCGGCGTTGGCCTTGACCTGGGCCTTGACCGCCTCCGCCTCCTCCAGCTTGGAGGGGTCCTTTTTGGCCTGGCCCATCAGCATGCCCACCTGCTTGGACAGGGCGTTCCGGTTGGCTCTCAGCTCATTGGCTTCGCTGACAGCGGCCCGGTTCTCCTCGTCCAATGCCAGTACCTGGTCCACCAGGGGCAGTTTGGCATCCTGAAACTTTTTTCTTGATATTTTCCCGCACTGCATCGGGGTTTTCACGAATAAATTTGATATCCAGCATGGGGATCGCACTCCTTTTTTATCTTAACAGAATGGGATGAGCTCCTGTGGGGAAATTGGGCGAAAATAAAAATGTTTCACGTGAAACCTGGCCGGCGGAGATGTCCTGCCATCCGGCCTAAAAAGCCGGTCAGTACAGGGCGTCCCAGATCTCCTGATACCGGTCGGCAGGGGAGAAGCGGCCGTTATCGGTGTAGCTCTCCTGGGGAAGATAGCTCTTCAGGGGGCCTCTCCGGAGGAGGTGTCCTCCAGTACCGCGATCAGATCACGGCAGAGGGAGTAGCGGCCCCGCACATAAGCCTCGTCAATCTGCCAGAAGTAGTCCATGGCCTCCTTGGTACGCTCTAGGACCTGTCCCTGCTGCTCCCCGGCGGCGGTCAGGCTGTCGATGGTCCCCAGCAGGGTGTCGATCTGTTCCTGGAGGTCTTGGATCTCATTTTTCAGGGCGCCGTTCTCCTCCAGGGCGCTCTGGGCGGTCTGCATCCCGGAGAGGGAGTCCTTCAGATCAGAGACCGAGGAGGTCAGGTCCCCCAGCGTCTCATTGCTGCGGCGCTGGTCCATGGCGTAGGTCATCAGCAGCAGGGCAAAGGCCGCTGCAAAGAGGATAGTGATGTAGAGCACCACCGACTGCCTGCGCCGCCACTGCTGGCCAGGGCGCTCCTCCTTGGGAGGACCGCCTGCCTGGGGGGCGTTCTGCGTCTGGGGATCAGCCATGGCCCTGCACCTCCCCGGCGTTCGGCCGCTCCAGAGCCTCCAGCAGAAGCTCCAGATCCTGGCTGTTGTAGTATTCCAACTCGATCCTGCCTTTTTGCCTCGGTGGGCGATGTGGACCTTCCGGCCCAACCGGCCGGAGAGATTCTTTTCCGCCTCCCCGAGGTAGAGGGCCAGGCTATCCCCTGCCTGCTTAGGCGGGGCCTTCTTTTTCCCGCTGGAGGGCCTTGACCAGTGCCTCCGTCTGGCGGACGGAGAGCCCGTCGGCAATGACCTTCTTGGCGGCCTGCCGCTGGAACTCCGCCGTGGGGGCGCCCAGCAGGGGGCACGGGCGTGGCCGGCGGAGAGCTGTTCCTCCTCCACCAGCTTCAAGAGGTCCTCCGGGAGAGCCAGCAGACGCAGGGTATTGGCAATGGCCGGGCGGGATTTTCCCATCCGCTCCGCTACCTGCTCCTGGGTGAGGCCGTATTCCTCCATCAGCACCTGATAGCCCCGGGCCTCTTCGGCCGGGTTCAGGTCCTCCCGCTGGAGGTTCTCGATCAGACCTAGCTCCATCACTTTGCGGTCATCCGCCTCGATGATGACTGCCGGCACCTCCGCCAGGCCGGCCAGCTTGGCGGCCCGCCAGCGGCGCTCACCGGCAATGATCTGGTAGTAGCCGGAGGACAGACGGCGCACTGTCAGCGGCTGGATGATACCGTGGACCCGGATAGACTCTGCCAGATCGGCCAGGGCATCCTGGTCAAAAGCGCTTCCGGGGCTGATTCAGGCCGGGCTGTACCTGGGAAATGGGGAGGGAGACGGAGGCCCTCTCCCTGCGCTTGCAGGTCCGGGTCGCCCAGCAGGGCGTTCAGCCCCCGGCCCAGGCCCAGCTCTTTGGTTCGCTTTGCCATAGTAGCTCCTTCCTTATAAAAATAACAGTGGAGATCAAAATTCAGCCGTCGGGGCCAGGCTTACGGCCCCGGCGAAAAAAGCGGGGGAGAACTCAGACAGGGGCCGCCGTGGGGTGCTTGGCTGCGATCTCCTCCGCCAGCAGCCGGTAGGCCTCCGCCCCCCGGGAGTAGGGGTCGTAGGCGGTAACGGGCTTCCCGTGGCTGGGGGCCTCGGATAAGCGCACATTGCGGGGGATGACCGTGGCGTAGACCTGACCGGGAAAGTGACGTTTAACTTCCTCCGCCACTTGAAGAGAGAGATTGGTGCGGCTGTCAAACATGGTGAGCAGCACGCCCTCTAACACCAGCCGGGGATTCAGTGAGCGTTTGACCAAGCGGACGGTAGAGAGCAGATCGCTCAGTCCCTCCAGGGCGTAGTACTCACACTGGACCGGGACCAGCAGGGAGTCAGCGGCGCACAGGGCGTTCACTGTCAGCAGCTCCAGAGAGGGGGGGCAGTCCACAAAGATGAAGTCGTAGCCGGGAGAGAGGACCTCCAGGGCCTTTCGGAGCAGATGCTCCCGGTCCGGCAGGGCGATCATCTCCACGCCCGCTCCGGCCAGCGCCTTGTTGGAGGGAAGCACGTCCCCGTAGTGTGTGGTGACTACGCCGCGGCGGGGATCGGCCCCATTGATCAGCACATCGTAGACATTGGGAGAGGCGGTGTTCTTATCTACTACCCATACCGGAGGTGGCGTTGGCCTGCGGGTCAAAGTCGCACAGCAGTACCCGCTTTCCCAGCGCGGCCAGGGCGGCGGTGAGGTTGACGGTGGTAGTGGTCTTGCCCACGCCTCCCTTTTGATTGACGATAGCGATGATCTTGGCCATGGGGCGCCTCCTGAGTCGAAATGGCGGACGGGTGTACAGCAGACTTCCGCAGAGCTTTATTATATCAACCGAGGGAACGCATTTCAACTCTTTTTCCCGTTTTTCCGGCCTGGTAGCGAGAAAAGGCGGCGGACCGCACAGGGGCGGCCCGCCGCAAGGGGAGAGGTGCAGACAGAGGGAGAGAGCCGAGACCGGGCCTGCCTCCAGGCGATCTGGCTTCGGCAGGCGATGGGGAGGAAAGGGAGATAGGAAAAGAGAATGTTTCACGTGAAACATTTTTACCGAATGGCCTGGGGAATACGGATGGTGAGCAGGATCTCTCCATCCTTATCCTGGCGGTCACAGCGGGCATCCACCCCGGCAGACCGCATTAGGGGCCATGCTCCGAGTCAGAGTGTTAAGAAAAAGGCGGACATCCTTCACCACAAAGGTGCGTTTGGTTCTGGTGCGGGGAGGAGGGGAGAGAAGCTGATCTACCAAGGCGTCTGTCTGGGCCACGGTGAGCTGCCGGGACAGGATCTGCTCCAGGGCCTTCTGGCGCAGGCTGGGGTCCTCCAGCCGAAGCAGGGCCCGGGCATGGCGCTCAGTGCAGCCGCCGTCCCGCAGGGCCCGGAGAGTGTCCTCCGGCAGCTTCAGCAGGCGCAGCTTGTTGGCCACGGCGGACTGGCTCTTGCCGATGCGCCGGGCAGCCTCCTCCTGGGAGAGATGGTAGACAGAGATCAACCGGTCCAGGGCCAGAGCCTCCTCCCAGAAGTCCAGGTCCTTGCGCTGCAAGTTCTCTACCAGAGCCAGCAGGGAGGAGCGCTGGTCGTCGATCTGGAGAGAGATGCAGGGGACCTCTTCCAGTCCTGCCAGCTTGGCGGCCCGGAGCCGCCGTTCCCCGGCTACCAGCTCCCAGCCGTCTGCCCGACGGCGCACAGTCAGGGGCTGGAGCAGCCCCAGAGCCTGGATGGAACCAGCCAGCTCCTCCAGTTCCTGGGTGCCAAAAACCCGGCGGGGCTGATTGGGATTGGGTGAGATGGCGTCTACAGGGAGGAACAGCACCCGGGGACTGTCCAGCAATCCCTTCTTTCGCAGCAGCTGCATTCTGGATACCCCCTTTGATCCTTCCGCTGTTATAAAACAGCTTGTCTTGATATCCATATTTTACCATAAAAAAATAAAAAGAAAGTTGGATTCTGTCGCAGTTGTGGAAAATCCAGTGGAAAAGTTGAAAAAAGAAGGGCTTGGCCCGGGAAATTGCAGAGGGAGAAAAAGGAAAGAAAGACCTTGTAAGTTTCCTCCATATCATATATACTGAAAGAGAGCAGTCAGAGAGGGAGCTGTAAACAGATGCGGCCCAAAGTGAGGAAAGGGCTGCATGGACGGAAAGGAGAGCTGTCAATGAACAAGAAGAAACTTCCCCTTGCATTTTGGATCTTCATCGGGCTGGTGGTCGGCATCGCAGTGGGCCTGGCCCTGATGATGGTGCCCAACGGACTGGACATCGCGAAAAACTACATTCTGCCCTGGGGCACGATCTTCCTGAACCTGCTGAAATTCATCGTGGTGCCCATCGTGCTGTTTTCCATCGCCTCCGGTGTCATCTCTATGCAGGACATCGGCCGGGTGGGCTCGGTGGGAGGCAAGACGATCGTGTATTACATGTGCACCACCGCTTTTGCCGTGGTGTTGGCCCTGGTGCTGGCCAGCGCGGCCAAGGGGATGCACATCTTTGCGGCCGGAGACCTCCGGCCTGGCCTATGAACCCCCGGCGGGCCAGTCGCTGATGCAGACCATCATCGACATCTTCCCTCCAACCCAATCACGCCGCTGGCCAATGCCTCCATGCTCCAGGTTATCGTCATTTCTTTGCTGCTGGGCTTCGGTATCCTGCTGGCGCGGGGAGAAGGGGCTGGTGGCCGCCCAGATTGTGGACAGTTTCAATGAGGTTTCCATGAAGATCATGGACCTGATCATCAAGTTGTCTCCCATCGGTGTAGCCTGCCTGATCTGCCCGGTGATCGTGGAAAACGGGCCCAAGATCCTGGCTCAGCTGGTGGCGGTGCTGGCGGTGGCCTATGTGGGCTATATCGTCCACGCCGTGGTGGTGTACTCCAGCACGGTGAAGGCCCTGGGCGGCGTATCCCCCATCGCCTTCTTCAAGGGGATGGCCCCTGCCATGATGATGGCCTTCTCCTCCGCATCCTCGGTGGGCACCCTGCCCTTCACCCTGGAGTGCACCGAGCGGCTGGGGGCCCGGAAGGAGGTCGCCTCCTTCGTGCTGCCCCTGGGCGCCACCATCAACATGGACGGCACTGCCATCTACCAGGGGTGTGCGCCGTTTTCATCGCATCCTGCTATGGGATCGACCTGACCATCGGCCAGATGGCCACCATTGTGCTCACCGCCACCTTGGCTTCTATCGGCACTGCGGGCGTCCCCGGCGCGGGGATGGTGATGCTGGCCATGGTGCTCCAGAGCGTCAATATCCCCATCGAGGGCATCGCGCTGGTGGCCGGCATCGACCGGATCTTTGACATGGGCCGCACCACCGTCAACATCACGGGCGATGCGGCCTGCGCAGTGGTGGTCTCCAAGATGGAGGACCGCAAGGTGGCCCGCACCAAGAGTGTTTTGGGCTGATCAAAGAACAGAGAGCGGGCCCCGAACCATTTGGTCCGGGGCCCGCTGCTTTGTTTGAAGGGCCGGTATGCATGGAGGCCATAGGTCTATGAAAAAAGCAAAATAGTCCAACGTGGGGACATCTGCTAAAAAATAGGGGGCAGAAGAAACTTAAAATTGGGCAGAGTGCTCAATATAGAGGAAAGGATGAAGAGACCGATGCGGATGCAGGGAGAGGAATTCAACATCCAGGCCAACGGTGTGGAAATCCACGGGGTCAGGATGGGGCAGGGGAGCCGCTCCTCCTCCTCCACGGGCACCCGGAGACCTGTCTGATGTGGCACAAGGTGGCGCCCCAGCTGGCGGAGCGCTTCACGGTGGTGGCCACCGACCTGCGGGGGCTACGGGGACAGCGGAAAGCCGGAGGGGCTGCCTGACCACAGCAACTACTCCAAGCGGACTATGGCGGAGGACCAAATCGAGGTGATGCGGGCCCTGGGCTTTGAACGCTTCCACGTCATGGGGCATGACCGGGGGGCCCGGGTGGCCTACCGCATGGCACTGGACCATCCGGAGGCGGTAAATAAACTGGTGCTGCTGGATATCGTGTCCACCTATGACATGTACAGCCTCTCCACCCGGGAGTTTGCCAAGGCGCTGTTCCAGTGGTATTTCTTTACCCAGGAGGCCCCGCTGCCGGAGGACATGATCCTGTCCAGCCGGAAGCAGTTTTTCCGCTATTCCCTGCACATTGCCCGGTATCACTCGGAGAACGACACCTCAGCCGAGGCATTTCCCCAGGACGTCTACGACGAGTATCTGAGGCACTACAACGTGGAAACCATCCACGCCATCTGTGAGGAGTACCGGGCGGGGGAGACGGTGGATCTGGCGCTGGACGAGGAGGATTTACGGGTCGGGCGGAAGATCCGGGCCGAGACCCTGGTGCTGTGGGGGGCAAACGGACTGGTGGAGCGGTTCTTCCGCCCCCTGGAGTGCTGGGCCAAATTTGAGACCACATTCAGGGACACAACCTGCCCTGCGGCCATTTTATCCCTGAGGAGGCCCCTCTCCCCATGCTGGAGGCGGTGGAAACCTTCCTTTGACAACAGACGCAGAGAAAGACAGCGCCCCGCCGTGGAGAGAGTCCGCGGCGGGGCGCTGTCTGGTTAAAAGAAAACATGAAAATGTCACATGAATACATGAGAAAGTCGTATTGGAAGTTAAAATTGTTTAATATTACAATTTGAGTTAACTTCAAAAGAAAAAAAGTGGTCAAAAGAAACAAATTTTCTTTTTGGGAAAATTTTGCACAAAATTTTCAGACCTGCTGAGGCCTGAACGTGCAGTGGAAGGGAGCGGATGAGAGAGGCACAGTTGAAGCAGAGGAAAACGGTGAAAGGAGAAATGTAAAAAATGAAGCGATTGTCAAAGCGGATCATTTCTTCCGTGCTGACCGGCACCATGCTGTTGTCGCTGCTGGGTGGTAGCGCGCTGGCGGTGGAGCCGGAGGGGGGCCCGGAAGAGGAAGTAAGATCTGGGCAGCCGGTCATGAGCGACGTGGTGAGCATCCAGGCTTACACTGAGGAGACGGAGACCGGAAATGAACTGAAGCAGATCGAGATCGTCTATGAAGAGGGACAGATCTCAGCGGACTGAATGGGGAGAGCTACCTGTTGGAAGGGCGCGGTCCCCAGGACGAGGAATTTACAGAGATCCAGATCCAGGAAGTGACAGTCCACGAGGAGAGCGCTCTCCTCGTGGTTGGTGGCTTCACCACCAACCACGATATCTCTGAGGGCACAGAGGAAGGGATGGACCTCCGCCTGCGCCATACTTGGGAGGAAGAGGATTCCGCCCTGTCGATGAGCAGGGGGAACCCTGGCTGGAGATGAAAAGGAGCAGCCGGCCTCTGAGGATGAGCAGCCTGAGGACGAAGAAGAGCCATCTGGACCGCCTCAAGACGGGGAAGAACTTATCCAAGACGGAGAGAAGCTGACTCAAGAGGGCAGTCAGCCGCCGGTAAGCAATGGTCTGGAGCCGCTGGTGAATTCGGAAGAATTGACCGTGGATGATATTACGAGCATCCAGGCCTACCACCGGTTTGGTGGAGGTCGAGATTACCTACAGAGAAGATGCCACCGTGCCTGAAGATCTGACCCCCGAGAACTATATCCTAGAGGACCGGGGCACTCTGAATCCAGACTTCGGTGAAATCAAGATCGCCGATGTGAGTGTCAACGGCCAGACCGTCACTCTGACCATCGACGATGATACCCAAGCCACTGAGAAGAACGATTTGGTGTACACCGGCGACGACGCCGGCGTCCGGGAGCGCAACGCTTTCGGTGTCTACTGCACCGGTGCTTGGTACCGCGGTGTGGACGGCACCATCTACTATGGCAAGTCGGACTCCGGAGAGTACAAGGCCAATACTACCGGAATGGGCTATCAGGCCCGAGCATCCCTGGAGCTGAAACTCCGCCACACTGATGAGGAAGAAGAAGCTGCCCTTTGTTTGGCGGACGAGAATGGCGAGTACACTTCTGCAAACAAATGGGAGAAGACCATCGACCGCCAGTTCGGCAGGGACGGATTCAGGATCTGTACGATCTAAGGATTAACAGCACCGCCGCAAGTGCCTCCGACGGCAGCAAGGAGGACTATGTCCGGGGCTACTACTACATCCCTGAGGACTATGACCCCGCCGACGGCATTGTCTTCACCATCCAGGGCCAGGGTATCTCCTACTGGAAGCTTCCAGATGGTAGCAATAACGCCGGAACAGGCGTAATGTATGATTCCGCCACCACTTCCTGGGCCGGCAACGGCGCTATCGTGGTGAATATCCACGACCGCTCCAGTGCCGCCGCCAAGTGGGGGGCGAATACGACGAGGTCTATGACTTCGTGAAGGATGACGTCAACGTGATGAAGTACTTCATTGAGAAGTATGACATCACCGGACCCGTGGTCCTCCAGGGCAACTCCCGGGGCACCAACGCCTCCGCTCAAATCATCAAGGCACTGGCCGGAGCGGAGTATCCCATCAACAGCGATTCCAATCGCGGAGAAGGCACGCTGGACAAGGATGAGTATGACTTCACCATCGACGCCTACATCTGCAACAACGGAACCTTCGGCAGCGGCTATGATGAAGCTGACTGGGCTGCCGTGGCCGCCACTGGTCTGAAGGTCTGGGCCTTCGACGGCGAACAGGACACCAACAACGTGGAGACCATCGCCACCTACAGCAAAAATCATGACCGAGCTTAAAGGGGCCGACTGGGTCAAGGAGAATGTCCGCCTCACTGGCTATCCCTCTGAGATTTACTCCTACTGGGGCGAGAGCGACCACTCCACCACCCGTATCAACGGCTGGTACTTCGACAACGACGCCTTCTACGGCCCCGACCTGAAAATTGTGGACGGCGAGATCGAGTACAACAAGAAGCTGAGCGACGGCGACACCCTATACCCTGGACTGCCGTGGCAAGGCCTCCGGCAGCAGCAAGGACGGCTATGAGTACACCGTGTACGACGACTTGTACCAGGAGTGGGCACTGGAGCCAGTGGTCCCCGCTGATCCCACCGATGGCCCCACCCCCATTGAAGACACTGAGAAAGCGGACGCCAGCATCGGCTCCTATCAGCGGATCAATGGATACTTTACCTACCAGATCAGCGTAAACGACAGCGCCCGCGCGGGCGGACAGCCGGGGAGATCGAGGTCTACATCCCTGCGGGAGCCCGTCAGCGGGAGTACTGGATCAGCATGGCGCTCCCCTCCGGCGTGGACAGCACGGAATTCCTGGAGAAGTCCGGCTGGTTTGACATCGCGGACGAGACGCTGGCCTGCCTGCTGATCATGAAGCCCGAGAACGGGACCTGGGGCAGTGCGGAAGACGAGCTGGCCTATGTGGACGCGGCTATGGGCACCCTGGTCAGCAGCGGGACCTATTACTCCGCCTTCACCTACCACTATCTGGTGGGCTACGGAGACGGCGCCCCCTGCCCTGCAGCTGTGGGCCGCCCAGAACCCCCTGAAGATGATCAGCCAGGTCTATGTGGATGCTCAGGCGGATGCGGCTTATGATGCTCTGCTGAAAGCGGCCGGTGAGACCCAGGTGGGAAAGACGCCCCAGCCCAACCATATGGATTTCGAGGGGTACACCGACAAGGATGGCAATCAAATTACCCAGAAACGGACCTTTGAGGCCCAGCACTACAACGATATCCCCCATCCCCACCTGGTTCGTAGGCAATACCAGCGAATCCCTGATCGCCTATTGGAAGGATGTCAATGACTGCCTGCCGACCGCAGACCCCGACAGCAATTACGGCCAGGTCTACTGGCAGGACAAGGCAAACTCTGATGCCATCGCCACCTCCTTCAGCGATGTAAAGACCCAGGTGGCGGTGCAGAATGAGTCTGTCTCCGACATGGCCGACCCCGCGCTGACGGAGAACATCAACTCCTTCCTGACCTACTACAGCGGCTATGACAACAACTCGGTGTACGGCCACTTCATCACCCAGCGCCTGCCCTACACCAACCAGGACACCGACAGGGTGCTCTACCGGGACCACATGTGGGAGGGCACCAACCGGACCTACATCATCTATATCCCCAACAGCGTGAAGTCCAGCGGTTCTCCCGCGCCCCTGGTGGTGACCACCCACGGCGCCGGTCAGACCGCCATGGTATTCCTGGAGGCCACCGACATCAAGGAGGCTGCCGACAAGTACGGATTTATCGCGGTCACCTACGACCTGACCGGCAACGCCGACTATATGCTGGACCTGCTGGAGCTGGTCAAGGACGACTGTAAAAAGGCGGGCGTGACGGTGGATGAGGACCGGATCTATGGCTACGGTCAGTCCGCCGGCGGCGGAGCCACCGCCAACACTCTAGCCCAGGACCCCAGAACTGTGGAGCTGTTTGCCGCATTCGGCATTACCTCCGGCGTTCGGACTACGGCCCAGAAGAACGGCTCACAGCTGGTGGTGCCCTTCTACGCCATTTACGGCGAGTACGACTACTGGCCCATGAAGCTGGGCGCATTGGAGGCCGGGGAGTGGACCGGTTCTCAGGGAGCCAAACAGTGCACCTGGACGACCGACACCCAGACCTATTGGGCGCAGAGGCTGCTGGGAAAGACCCTGGACGAGCTGGTAGCTACGCCCAAAGTGGAGAGCGGCATCACAGAGGAACAGATCGGCTCCCAGCAGGCCCCCATCAGCCTGATCGTCAATCCAACTGAGGCGGCAAACCGCTATAAAAACTACATCTGGTCCAGGGACTTCGGCGGCGGCGAGGTGCCCATCTTTGTATGGAGCCAGTGCTACGGCCGGGGCCACAACCTGGTCCCCAGTGACCTGAACGAGCTGTGGGAAAACTGGTTCAGCAAGTGGGAGAGAGGCTCCGACGATCATACCCTGCTGTACTATACAGATGGCGTAGGAAGCGGTCAAGCATTGGAAGTTGATCAGACGCCTGACTTTGACAGCATCACCAACCTGGAGAAAGACTGGTCCCAGGCGGCTCAGCTGCCCCTGACCGGCTGGTACACCAAGAACATCGACGTGGATGGCGACAATGACTTTGCCGATGACGCCCGCACCGTAAAGGTGTACATCGCCCCTGAGGCATCCATCCGCTCCTACTTCACTGTGGTGGCTGTGCCGGAGGGTGTCGATACCTATGACTTCCTGAAGGAACAGGGCTGGATCGACTTGGCCAACGAGAAGGGCGAGGGCCTGTTCGTGCTGGAGCCCGGCGCGGGGGGCTGGGGCTCTGCCCAGGATGAGAGCGCCTATGTGGAGGCCGCTATCGCCTTCCTGAAGAGCGGCAACAACATCCATAAGCAGAACGTGTTCTCCACCTTCGGTGAGTTCTACCTGGCAGGCTACGGCAAGGGCGCCGCGGCGCTGGAGCTGTGGGCGGCCGCCAACCCCATCTTTGTCATCAGCCAGGCCTATGTGAACGGGACCAGTGCCGGTGCGGATGCCCTCACCGCTGTGGCTGGTGCGCTTTATGACGGAAAGAGCTCCAACGGCGATATTACCGATGTGCTGGATGAGACTCTGAATCAGGTGGGCATCGGCGGACAGATCGCCCCCAAGGATGTGCCCGTTCCCACCTATCTGGCGGGTTACACAGGGAGCGAGAACTATTGGCAGTCCGCCAACGACTGCGCGACCACGGGGATCGGTGCCGGTGTGTACTGGCAGGATATTGCTTCCAAGGCCTATGCCACCGAATACGCCAACGGCCAGCTGAAGGAGGAAGGCGCGGGGCACGGCATCTCCAAGGTGGAGATCGCGGGCACAGGTGCAGACGCGCAGGCGATCTATGAGTGGCTGTCCGACTATACCCGCTATGACAACACCTTCCCCTATTCCAACGCCATTGCCCAGCGTCTGGACTACACCTCCGCCCGGGTAGCTGCCCAGCAGGATGCCAAGGACGGCCAGGTGAAATCCACTCTGTCCGACGGCACCCAGATCTGGGGCCAGGAGGATGTAAAGATCGCCGGTCACGGCACCGTTCAGGCAGGCGTGATCGCGTTCAGTGACAACAGCGGCGACGGGAAATGGGACCCCCGGGAGTATATCCTGTATATCCCTGAGGGCTTTGAGGGCAAGGAACTGCCTATCCTGATGCTCTATCCCGGCAACAGCCAGACTGACTCCATCTTTATGGACTCCACCTTGTGGTGGCAGCTCGCGGAGAAAGAGGGCATTGCTCTGGCCTTTGCGTGCGAGACATACAGTTCCAGTCCCAGCAGCGTGTCCCACGCCGACTCCGACAAGTTCTATCAGTCTCTTGTCACCTTGATGGAGGAGAAGATCGACGGCAGCTATGCCGACCTGGACTTCAACCGGATCTATGGTTCCGGCCAGTCTGCCGGTTCGGCGGCAACCCAGGGCTTTGCAGTGACCAATCCTGAGTTCTTTGCGGCAGTTGGCTCTACCTCAGCGGCAGCTGCAGAAAAAGAAAATTCTGCCTTTGAGACCATTCCGACCATGCTCATTGCAGGTCAGATGGACCTGGGGGATATGCCCAAGGGCTTTGAATCCACCTCTCTGCAGAACTGCTAAGTATATGCTGAAGGCCAATGGGATCGATAAGGAGTTCACGGCCGAAGATGCAGACCAGCACTTCAGCGCTGACAGCCGTCATCCGGATGTGTACAGCTGGACGAAGACTATCGACGGTGTGGATGTACCGTTGGTCCAGTGGGCTCTGTGCCTGCTGCGTCCCCACAACTGCTATCCCAGTGATATGCCCGTCCTGTGGGACTTCATGGAGCACTTCAGCTTTGTGAAGGGTAGCGATGGCTCTCTCACCCGGTATTACAGCCCCTCCGCCTTTGAGAAAAATGACGCGGTGAAGATCGACTATATCCCCGGCGCAGTGACCCCGGATGACGATGACGATGATGACGACAGCAGTTCCTCCAGCTCCAGCAGATACACCGTTTCTGTCGGCGCCGGCAGCGGAAAGGGGACCGTGTCCGTCAGTCCCCCAAAATGCATCCGAGGGCACCAGAGTGACCATCACCGTGACTCCCACCTCCGGCTATGAGGTGGACGACGTCACCGTGACCGACCGGGACGGAGACGATGTACGTGTCACCAAACAGAGCGACACCCGCTATACCTTTACCATGCCTGACTCCAAGGTAGAGGTGGAGGTCAGCTTTGTGAAGACAGGGGAGACGGCACAGGAGCCTGATACCATGACCTTCTCCGATGTCAAGGCCGGAGACTGGTTCTATGATGCGGTTCTCTATGCCTATGAGAACGGACTGATGTCCGGCACTGGCGCCGCTGCCTTCAGCCCCAACCAGACCCTGACCAGAGCCATGGTGGCGCAGGTCCTGTACAGCATGGAGGGAGCTCCGGCTGGTGGAACATCCACCTTTACCGATGTGGCTGCGGGCACCTGGTATGCCAGTGCGGTCAACTGGGCCGCTGGCAACGGTGTGGTCAGCGGCTACGGAGACGGACCTTTGGCCCCAACGACAACGTTACCCGGGAACAAGTGGCGATGATCCTGTACAGCTTTGCCAAGTCCAAAGGGATACGATGTGTCCGAGAAGGCCAGCCTGTCTTCCTTTGCCGACATGTCCAGTGTCAGCACCTATGCACAGGAGGCTATGAGCTGGGCTGCCGGCGCCGGATTGATCTCCGGCATGGGCAACAACACGATCGTGCCCCAGGGCAGTGCCACACGGGCTCAGTTTGCAGTTATGCTGATGCAGTTCTGCGAGGAGATCGCAAAATAACAGAAAATAGCATACTTATTGTAATTAAAAGGCTATTAAAGTACAAAGAGAATTATTGAAATAGCAGCACGGCGGCCGGCGTCAGGCATCTCTGGATGAGATGCGTTGACTGCCGGCCGCCGTGCTTTAAAATAAAATTGTTTGCAAATGCAAAAATGCCTTGACAAATATTTTCTGCAAATGTAAAATATAGACACAGAATATTCTGCATTTGCAAAAAAGGAGGAAACCAGATGGGGGAGAACCGTCATCTGCCGGAGTCGGAGCTGGACATTATGCTGGTGGTACAGTGTCTGCCCCAGCCATTCTGGAGGGGCTGGAGCGCCCGCTCACGGCCAGTGCCCCTGCACAGTTATCTGAAGCGGCTGGAGGAGAAGGGCTTTCTATCCTGCAAAAAAACTGGTAAGGTAAACACCTATACAGCAATGGTGGCCCGGGAGGACTATCAACGCAGCGAGGGAGAGAGGAAAAAGCTCTACGGCAGTTCCATCTCCCGGTTCGCGGCGGCGCTCTACGACGGAAAAGGGTGGAACCGGCGGAGCTGGAGGACAGGCACTGTGGACCGCCTGAGCCATGACGGCGCTGGTGGAGCGGGTGGTCTGGGTCTCCCTCGCCACCTCCCTGCTCCTGCTCCCGCTGCTGGGGCTGAGCGGCGCCATCCGCAGGCGCTACCGGGCAGGGGCTGCTACCTGCTGTGGCTGGTGCTGGCCCTGCGCCTGCTGATCCCCCTGCCCGTCCCGGTCCCGGTGGGGACCGCTTTGTCCCAGGTGGTCCCTGCGCCGGCGGCGGAGGAAACACTCGTTTCCCTTCCGGGGATCTCGGGTCCCGCGTCCGTCCGGGGACCGCAGGCAGGCGGAGCGGGAGGCGCCGCCGAACTGACCGAGGCGCTCTCCTGGCTCTGGGCGGCGGGGGGGCGGTCCTCTTCCTCGGCGTGGAGGGCGGGGGGCTACCTGCGGCCCGAAGAAAGATCCTAGAGGGCAGCCAGGCGCGGGCGGGAGACCAGGCGGCGCTGGAGGCCCTGGGTGGGACGGTGCCGGTGCTGCGAGCCGGGGTGGACACCCCCATGACCCTGGGCCTGCTGCGCCCGGTGATCGTGCTGCCGCCGGAGGTGCCGGAGGCGGACCTGCCCCTGATCCTGCGCCATGAGCTCTGCCATATCCGGCGGAGGGACCTGTGGTACAAGGGAGTCATGCTGCTGGCAAACGCGGTCCACTGGTTCAACCCCCTGGTGTGGCGGATGGCCGGACAGGCGGGCCGGGATCTGGAATTGTACTGTGACGAGGCGGTGGTGGAGGGACAGGACAACGGCTTCCGACGCCGCTATGGACAGGTGCTCCTGCAGGCATCGTCAGGGGGGCGTGACCGCGGCCCTGACTACCCGGCTGGGGGGCACGGAGATGAAAGGAAGGATCATGAACCTGTTTTTACAAAAAAAGAAGGGGACCGCTCTGGTGGCGGCTGTGGTGTGCGCCGCACTGCTCTGCGGCGGCGCGGTGGCCTGGGGGCCCTCTTCCGCCGCCGGGGCCCAGGACCTTCCCCAGGAGGCGGCGGCGCGGCTCCAGCAGGTGACGGAGAGCGTGGCCCTCAACGAAGAAGGGAGCCAGGTGCGCTTCACTCTGCCCGAGCTGGAGGAGGGAGAGGACTGGAGGGTGCAGATCTCCGGCCGCTACGTGGCGGCGGACCAGGTCTCCATGAGCGTCCACCTGGACACGCCGGGCGTCTGGGAACCGGGGCGCTCCTATGAAATCCCAATAAAGCCCAGGCTGAGGCAGGCGGAGGGAGAGGGATATTACACCCAACTGACCCTCCACATATCTCTGGTCCGAGGGGAGGACAGTTGGGACGGGGAGGCGGACCTGCTGGCCCTGGCGTCACAGCCCCAGGGCGCAGGGAGCGGCTGGCTCTGGCCGGTGGAGGGGTATCATACCCCTGTCCGCCCTGTTCGGCGGCCGGGTGCACCCTGTGACCGGACAGAGGACAGACCATACCGGCATCGACATCCCGGCTCCGGAGGGGACGCCGGTGCTGGCCGCCGCCTCCGGCACGGTGGAAGCGGAGGGCTGGGATGGGGAGGGCGGACTGGGTGACCGGGTGATCCTGGCCCACGGGGGCGGCTGGACCACCACCTACGGCCAGCTCTCCCAAATCACGGCAGTGACGGGGGAGACGGTGGAGCGGGGGGAGGTCATCGGCTATGTGGGCGCCGGGAGGGCCACCGGCCCCCCACCTGCACCTGGAGCTGGCGGAGAACGGCGTCCCCACGGACCCGGCGGCCGCCTATCCGGGCCTGGAGCTGTCTGTGACCGGCAGGTGACAGGGGCTCCTCATTCCCCCAAAAGGCGCAAAAACCCCCGGCGGCGGGACGCTCCCGCCGCCGGGGGTCCTCCTTATGCCATCTCGTGGCTGGTGAGCAGGGACTGCTTGATGTCCCAGAGCTTCTGAGACAGGTCCACGTAGTAGTTATGGGGGTTCTCAAAGCGCTTAACCTCGTCCCACAGGGCATCCACCTGTCGTTGGCAGTAGGCCCGGCTGGTCTGCAGGTCGGGGACCTGGTACACCAGCTCGCCTCCCCGGAAGATAGGGACCAGCAGCTCAGATCAGGTCGGCCTCCGCCTTTCCTGTATCCTTGGAGAAAATGCGGTATACTTTCTTAAAATGAGGTGTGGTGATCTTGGCGGCGTTCTCGCTGATCTTGATCTTGGGGATGATGTGCCTGCTTGGTCCTCGATGGCAGCCAGCTTATACACGCCGCCGAAGACGGGCTCACTCTTGGAGGTGATGAGCCGCTCACCCACGCCGAAGGAGTCGATCTTGGCCCCCTGAAGGAGCAGATCCCGGATGATGTACTCGTCCAGGGAGTTGGAGGCCACAATCTTGCACTCGGTAAGCCCCGCCGCATCCAGCATCTTGCGGGCCTTGCGGGACAGATAAGTGAGGTCGCCGGAGTCCAGCCGGATGCCGCACTTGGTGACGCCCAGGGGCTCCAGCACCTCCTTGAAGGCACGGATGGCGTTGGGCACGCCGGACTTGAGTACGTTGTAGGTGTCCACCAGCAGGGTGGCCGAGTGGGGATAGAGCTGGCAGTAGGTCTTGAAGGCGGTGTACTCGTCGGGGAACATCTGCACCCAGGAGTGGGCCATGGTGCCCCCGGCGGGGGAACCGTATCTCGTCCGCCAGGGTGCAGGCGGTGCCGCCGCAGCCGGCGATATAGGAGGCCCGGGCGCCCAGCAGAGCCCCGTCCGGGCGCCGTGGGCCCGGCGGGAGCCGAACTCCGCCACCGGGCGGCCCTCCGCCGCCCGGACGATGCGGTTGGTCTTGGTAGCGATGAGGGACTGGTGGTTGAGGGTGAGCAGCAGGAAGGTCTCGATGAACTGGGCCTCAATGGCGGGGGCGCGGACGGTGAGGAAGGGCTCCCGGGGAAGATGGGAGTGCCCTCCGGCACGGCCCACAGGTCGCCCGTGAAACGGAACTGGCGCAGATAGTCCAGGAAGGGCTCGGCAAAGCAGCCCTTGGAGCGGAGGTACGCGATGTCCTCCTCGTCAAAGCGCAGGTTTTCGATATACTCCACCACCTGGGCAAGGCCCGCCGCAATGGCGAAGCCGCCCCTGGTCCGGGACGGAGCGGAAGAACACGTCAAAGTAGCAGATGCGCTCGCCCAGTCCGGTCTGGAAGTACCCGTTGCCCATGGTGAGCTCATAGAAGTCGCACAGCATGGTCAGATTTGTCTTTTCTTTCATCCCTGGGGATGCCTCCTCTTCGGGGAGGGGATGCTCCGCTCCCGCCCCCGCGGGTGTCAACACCCGTGTGTATTTTCATTATTATACCTGGAAAAGAGGGAAAAGGCAAGGGAAAAGGGCGCGGGGCCCGGCTTCAGCGGGGGATATCTCTCCAAACCTCCCCCGGAAGGTGGTGCGGCAGATGCCATGTCGGACAGGGAGGCTCTTCCTGATACTGGAATAAGGAGTTTCCCCCGCGGGCATACTGAACGGGAACCAGTTCAGAAAAAGGAGGTAATCTCATGCCAAACAAAGCAGAGACCTTCGCCCGCAGTGAGACCCACATCAACCTGATGCGTGCCTTCGCGGGGGAGAGCCAGGCCCGGAACCGCTATACCATCGCCGCCGGTATGGCCAGAGAGAAAAACCTGTACGTGGTCCAGCAGGTCTTTTTGTTCACCGCCGACCAGGAAAAGACCCATGCCAAGCAGTTTTACCGGCAGCTGGCGGACCTGTCCGGCCAGACCATCCGGGCGGACGGTACCTATCCGGTGGACCTGTATCCCGACCTGCTCTCCCACCTGCGGGCGGCCCAGCACAATGAGTTCCAGGAGTGGGAGCACGACTACGCCCACTTCGCCAAGACAGCCAGCGAGGAGGGCTTCCCCTGGTGGCTAAGCTGTTCGACTCCATTGCAGGCATCGAGCGCATCCACGGCGAGCGGTTCGGCCGCTTCGCCGATCTGCTGGAGCGGGCCGTGACCTGTCAGTGGATGTGTCTGAACTGCGGCTATGTGGTGGAGTCCACCATGGCCCCTGCTAGCTGCCCCGTGTGCCACCACCCTCAGGGCTATTTCGTGCGCATGGAGATGGTGCCCTTCCACTGATCCCCCAGACTAAGACAGGCGCGGCCCTCCTGGAGAGCAGGAGGGCCGCGCCTCTTTTAGGACGATCGCTGCAATATATGTTGCAGCGATCTGTTAAAGTGATTGACTCGCTGCGGCATTAGGAGTCCGCATCCTCTTCTATAACCTGTTCATACAAAAAAGATAATACTTTTCCTCCAGTTTTGCATAGATCTTCGTGTCATCCGTTTCATTGGCAAACAGCTCAGTTCCCGGGTCTAAAGAGTTGGATGTGAAATTTTCTTCTGGAATTTCCTCGGTTTGGGGCACACGCTGCTCCACCTCTCCCCATAATATCCATCCGTCTGGCAGTTTTGTGACGGCTCTGAACCGTCCTAGGTCATGATAAAGACATTCACATAAATGAGAGGGGGATATATATGCGGCGTACTGCTTGCCGCTTCCTGGGCAGAACAGCCTGTGATGGCAAGGAATAAGAGTGCGAGGCCGGCGACAAATCGCTTCATTTTTTCAAATCATCCCCAATTATAAATTGGATCTGCCCATATATTACCAATCTATATGATATTTGTAAATAAGAATTTTTACATCGTAAAATTTATATCTGCGCCCGTTGTCCGGCACCATTTCAATCCACATTTAATCGATTCTTTATTTCCTTTCAGGGAAATTTATGATATACTGTCCCGGCATGGGGCGTTGTCCCCAAAAAACAGAAAAAGGTGGGAGACCCCTTGGAATTGAATTTTGACGCCCTGGTGGTGGGTGCGGGCTATGCCGGCGCGGTGTGTGCCCGGGAGCTGGCTGAGCGGGGCGGAAAGCGGGTCCTGGTGCTGGAGCGCCGGGACCACATCGGCGGCAACGCCTATGACCGGCTGGATGAGGCGGGCGTGCTGATCCACCAGTACGGCCCCCATATTTTCCACACCAATGACAGGCGGTATTCCGCTATCTGTGCCGCTTCACCCGGTGGCGGGACTACCAGCACCGGGTGGTGGCCGACCTGCCGGCCCCGGACGGCGGCCGGATGCAGATGCCGGTGCCCTTCAACCTGACCTCCCTGCGGAAGGCTTTTGGGCCCGAGGAGGGGAAGCGTCTGGGGGAGAAGCTGATCGCCGCCTACGGCGCAGAGAAGAAGGTCACCATCCTGGAGCTGCGCCAGAATCAGGACCCGGAGCTGGCCAAGGTGGCCGACTACGTCTATGAGCACGTGTTCGTCCACTACACCATGAAGCAGTGGGGCCAGACCCCGGATCAGATCGACCCCAACACTACCGCCCGGGTGCCTGTCTTCCTGTCGGAGGACGACCGCTATTTCCAGGACAAGTATCAGGGGATGCCCCTGAAGGGCTACGCCGCCCTGTTCCAGCGGATGCTGGACCATCCCGGCATCACGGTGGAGCTGGGAACGGACGCCCTGAAGCGGCTGGACCTGTCCGGGGACAGACCCGCCTGGACGGCACGGCATTCCCGGCCCGGTGATCTACACCGGCGCGGCGGATGAGCTGTTTGGCCGCCGGTTCGGCCCCCTCCCCTACCGCACGCTGGATTTCCGGTTCGAGACCCTGGAGCAGGACGACTTCCAGAGCTGGGGTACAGTCAACTACACCGTGGACCAGCCCTACACCCGCATTACGGAATTCAAGCACATCACGGGCCAGGAGCTAAGGCCCGGACCACTATCGTCAAGGAGTACTCCCGGGCCTTCACCGGCGCCCCTGGTGAGACGCCCTATTACGCCATCATCAATGGGGAGAACAACGCCTGTATGCCCGATATCGGGCGCTGGCAGAACGGTTCCCCAACCTGCACCTGCTGGGCCGCCTGGCGGAATATAAATACTACAACATGGACGCCATCGTGGCCCGGGCGCTGGAGCTGGCCGGACAGCTGATCTGACCCTGCGGCCCGGACCGCGCCCAAAACCTGACAGACAGGAGAAAGAAGTATGGATAAGCTGATCACCTTTGCCGTCCCCTGCTACAACTCGGCGGCCTATATGGACCACTGTGTGGAGACGCTGCTCCAGGGGGGCGACGACATCGAGATCATTCTGGTGGACGACGGCTCCACCAAAGACGACACCCCCGCCATCTGCGACCGGTATCAGGAGCAGTACCCCGACATCGTCCGGGCCATCCACCAAGAGAACGGCGGCCACGGCGAGGGAGTCAATCAGGGTATCCGGAACGCCCGGGGCGTCTACTACAAGGTGGTGGACTCCGATGACTGGGTGGACGTGCCCGCTCTGAAGAAGGCCCTGGACAAGCTGCGTCAGTTCGTGCGGGACGGCAAGCTGGTGGATATGCTGGTGTGCAACTACGTCTATGAGCATGTGGAGGACAACACCCAGCGGGTGATGCACTACCGCAATGTGTTTCCCCGCAACCGGGTATTCGGCTGGGAGCAGATCGGCCGCTTCCGCCCTTCCCAGTACCTGCTGATGCACAGCGTGATCTACCGCACCCAGCTGCTGCGGGACTGCGGGCTGGAGCTGCCCAAGCACACCTTCTATGTGGACAACATCTTCGTGTATCAGCCCCTGCCCTCGGTGCGGAACATCTACTATCTGGATGTGGACCTGTACCGCTACTTCATTGGCCGCTCCGACCAGTCGGTGAACGAGAAGGTCATGGTCACCCGGGTGGACCAGCAGCTCCGGGTCACCTATCAGATGATCGACTCCCACGACCTGCGGGTCCTCACTGCAGAGCAGCCCAAGCTGGGGCGGTATATGTTCAACTATCTGGCTATGATGATGGCCATCTCCTCCATCTTCCTCACCATCGCCGACACCCCCCCGAGTGCCTGGGGAAGAAGACCCAGCTGTGGGAATATCTGCGGACGGTGGACACCGGGATCTATCACAGCGGCCCGCTGTGTATTTTGGGCCCCGCCGGCAAGTTTTCCCCCTCCATCGACACGCATGAGATTGACACCCGCCCCTGGGACGGGTATGATAAAGGAAAGAAAGCAAGAGGGGGGGAGATCTGAGATGCCCACCAAATGCCTGGCCTGCCTGCTGACCTGCCTGCTCCTGGTCCTGACGCTGCCCGCCTGCGGCGGAAGGGGGCTGCCAGCGAGCCCGAGGGCCCCAACGAGCCCGCGGTGTCGGTCCTGGCGCCCCAGCCGGAGCCCGAACCGGAGCCCGTCCTGCCCTACACCAACCCCTCACCGGCGAGGGCTGCGAGGTGGATGTGGGCGCCCGGCGGCCCATCGCTGTCATGCTCAATAACCTGAAGAAGGCACTGCCCCAGGTGGGGGTATCCCAGGCGGATGTGATCTATGAAATCCTGGCGGAGGGGGGCATCACCCGAATGATGGCCGTGTTCCAGGATGTGGCGGGGGCGGGAGAGATCGGAACGGTCCGCTCCGCCCGGGACTACTATGCCTCCCTGGCCTATGGACACGATGCGGTCTACCTCCACGCCGGGGGCAGCCCCCAGGCATATGAGTTCATCAAGAGCCGGGGCGTCACTGCCCTGGACTGCGTCAACGGCCCCTATGAGGGCACCCTGTTCTGGCGGGACCAGGAGCGCCGGCGGAGCGCCGGCCTGGAGCACTCAGTGCTCACCTCCAGCGAGACCATCCAGGAGCTGCTGCCCACCTACCAGCGGGTGCGTCTGGACCACGAGGAGGGGTTCCAGGTGGGCTGGACCTTCCAGGAGGGTCCGGAGGCCGGAGGAGAGGCGGCGGAGATCCTCACCGTCCCCTTCTCCACCTATAAGACCGGCGTGTTTGAATACGACCCGGACAGCGGGCTGTATCTGGTGGAGGAGTACGGCGAGCCCTATGTGGACGGGAACACCGGAGAGCAGGTGGCGGTGAAAAACGTGCTGGTGCTCTATACCGATGTGTCCCAGCTCTCAGGGGACAGCGCGGGCCGGCCGAAGGTGCGCACTACCGGCAGCGGCGGCGGACTGCTGGTGCGGGACGGCCTGGCCTGGCCCATCACTTGGGAGCGGGAGGAGAGAGCGACCGGCTCTCCTTCTATCGGGGAGGACGGCCAGCCAGCGGCTCTGGGCGTGGGCCACAGCTACATCAACATCGTCAAGACCGGCACGGAGGTGACTTGGGCGGCAAAAAGCCCGGAGGAGGCCGGATGAGCAAAGATTTTACTTGAAAAAATGCGGACGGGAATGCTATACTGAGAGATAGATACAGGTCACCGCCCGGAGCGGACGGGGACCCATACAGGCAGAAGGGGGAGCCCCCTGAGCATATGCCGGGAGAGGATGTGGGAACGCATGGAAGGCCGAAGTCGCCATCGGGATCGGGACGACCGCTGTCACGAACGGGGGCGGCGCAGAACAGGGGCCTGCTGCGGTCCCGCCGCGCCGCCGGTATCTGAACAGATCCTGGGGGGATGGGAAGCCCCCGCCCCTCCTGCGGAACACCGACGCCTCCACGCGCAGCCAGATCAACCAGCTGCTGAACTATCCCAAGGACTCCGCCGGCTCCATCATGACCACGGAGTTCGTCTTTCTCCATCCAGACGCCACGGTGGAGGAGTCCTTTGCCCGCATCCGCAAGGTGGGCATGGACAAGGAGACCATCTACACCTGCTATGTCACCCAGAACCGGGTGCTGCTGGGGGTGGTCACGGTGCGGCGGATGCTGCTGTCCTCCTATGAGACCCGCATCC
>VOFI01001296.1_pt1 | contig 54001 bp, 61 predicted proteins | sample 5384131 | NCBI WGS metagenome assembly VOFI01 (sample SAMN12384728, study PRJNA508395) | human gut metagenome | isolation source: healthy gut H | host: Homo sapiens
AAACCGGAATCTGTGAAACTGATTGTGGTGGACGGGGTTTTCTCTATGGAAGGTGATTTGGCTAACTTGCCTGAGATTGTTCGTTTGAAAGACAAATACAATGCAAGTATCATGGTGGATGAAGCACACGGCTTGGGTGTGTTCGGTCGTGACGGGCGAGGTGTCTGTGATCACTTCGGACTGACAGATCAGGTAGATGTTATTATGGGTACATTCTCAAAGTCACTGGCTTCTATCGGTGGTTTTGTTGCTGCGGATAAAGATACAATCAACTGGTTGCGTCACAACTCACGTTCATATATATTCTCTGCAAGTAATACTCCTGCTGCAACAGCTGCTGCACGTGCTGCACTTCATATCCTCAAGAGTGAGCCCGAACGTCGTGAGAATTTGTGGAAGATTACAAATTATGCTTTGGATTGTTTCCGTCAGGCCGGTTTTGAAATCGGTGATACTGAAAGTCCGATTATTCCACTTTATGTTCGTGATACGGATAAGACATTCGAAGTGACTAAGCTGGCATTTGACGAGGGTATATTTATTAATCCTGTTATTCCACCGGCTTGTGCACCACAAGATACTTTGGTGCGTGTTGCTTTGATGGCTACTCATACAAAGGAACAAGTTGACTATGCTGTGGATAAACTGACAAAATGCTTTAAGAAGTTGGAAATCATAAAGTAAGATATCACAGGTTGCCTTTACAAAGGCAACCTGTTTTTTTATTATGTATTATTGTCTATCTTTGTATCCGCTTTACTTGAAAAGGACATGAATCGGATAAAAGGTATTTTATATGCAGCAGTGTCTTCTGCGACTTTCGGATTGGCACCGTTTTTTTCCATAAGCTTGTTGGCTATTGGATATTCTTCTTTCGAAGTGCTGACTTATCGTTGGGGAGTTGCTACAGTTGTCTTGCTTGTTTTTGCTTTTCTTACCAAATGTGATTTTCATATAGGGTATAAAGATTTTAAAACAATTTTCGGACTGAGCTTGCTGCGTGCGCTTACTTCGTTCAGTCTTGTCATAGCTTATCAGAATATTGCAAGTGGTGTTGCTTCTATCATCCATTTTATGTATCCGCTGGCTGTTGCAGTAACAATGGCTGTTTTCTTTAGAGAAAAAAAGTCTATTGTGACTTTCGCTGCTATCGTTTTATCATTAGTAGGAGCATCTTTATTATCTTCCGGAAATATAGAATATAATGGTGGAAATAGAATGATGGGATTGATAGCGGCCTGCATATCGGTTTTCTCTTATGCCGGTTATATAATAGGTATAAGAAAAACCAGAGCAGTGGAAGTTAATTCTACGGTATTAACTTGTTATGTGATGGGGCTGGGAGCCTTGTTCTTTTTGCTGGGAGGACTTTTCTATGATGAGGAGGTCCGTTTGGAAACCAATGTAATCACTTGGCTCTATATCGGAGGACTGGCACTTCCTGCAACTGCGATCTCTAATATTACGTTGGTGAAGGCTGTAAAATTGGCAGGACCGACGTTGACTTCCTTATTGGGTGCATTGGAACCTCTTACGGCAGTCCTGGTAGGGGTATTTGTATTCAAAGAACTCTTTACTACATACAGTGCTTTGGACATAATCCTTGTTGTGATTTCTGTAAGCTTGGTTCTTTTTCAGCAAAAGAGAACATATACATAGACGTTTGCTATTCAGCTTTTAGGCTGTTTACCGGATTAGTGCGTGCACTGAGATAACTATGTATTGTTATCGTAATGGTTGTAATTACCAATACAATAAGAACAGGGGTCAGGAAATTCCATTGTGTGGCTGAAATTCGATAAGCAAATTGCTCCAGCCAATGTTGCATTAATAACCACGTTATCGGAATAGCGATGATGTATGCTACTAGTATTTGCCATAGAAACGAACGGTTTAGTAACCATACTATTTCCCAATTGGAAGCACCGTGCACTTTACGGATTGCAATTTCACGGGTACGATGACGTACAGCGTACCATGAAATACCGAACAGGCCAAAACAGGTCAGGGCCAATGCAATAAATGAGTAGCTGATAAGGATTCGGGAGAGTATAATTACTTTGTTATTACGCAACATAAATTCTTTATGCATATCTACATATTTGAAACCTCTGTCACCATTCATTTCCTTCCATAATTTTTCAATAGATACCAATGTTTCTTTATAATATTCAGGAATGAGTTTTATTTGTATGAATGTTCCTTTCTGAATTAAATCTTGTTCTGTTCCAATAGATATTTGTTGACCACCGATTTCCTCTTCCAGGGAGTTTAATGGGAAGTTCTTGAAAATACCTGCAATAGTACTTAATGAATCCGAGAATTCATCAAATTCATTTAGTTTATGACCTATGTGGGAAACATCTATGTTCAGCAGACGCGCAAGCTTTTCATTGATAAAAGCCGGATGAGTATATTCCCGACAGGCTTGGGAGGGAGATACTCCGGCAATTTGCCGGATATGCATGGTTTGGAAGAAAGTTGTGTCGGTAGGGATGTGTGCTATAGAATTATGTTGGATACTACCGTCTGTTTGTCGGATAGGAAGTTCACGAAGCCAACAGTAAAGTACAGAACTCATGGAAAGACTTATAGACTCTATTCCATCCATTTGTTTCAGTTCCTGATAGAGCGGAAACAGAGGAAGGGTGCCACTCCCTATTTCTATTGTATTTTCGTAATGGTATGCACGGGATTTGATTAAATCCATTTGTTTTTGTGCAAGAGTGGTTGCATACACTAACCCGATTGAAAATATAAACTGGATGGTAACAAGCAACCATATAAATTGTTGCTTTTTCTTTCCTGTATAAGCTTGCCGATACTTGCTCAAAGTCTGTTGAGAGAGTTTATGGCTGATATACAGACCAGGAATGACAGCCATGAGGAAAATGAAGGATAAAAGTAAAGGTAGAACTTGCCGGCTGAAAAAGAAAGAGAAGGAAAGGCGGGTAGACAACAGGTTGTTAAACCACGGCAGCATGTCATTAATAAGCAATAATGATAACAGGAATGCAAATAAAACGGTAAGTGCTGCATCAAGAAATAACTGACTGCGGATTTCTTTTGATTTTGCTCCCATCAGCTTTTCTATATGTATCATTTTAAGTTGCTGCAGGGTACGTGAGAGAGTCAGATTTGTATAGTTGAAACAAGCGATGATAAGCACAAGCAGGGCCGAAATCAGACTGATATATAGTAATAATACATCACAATGTTGGAAAAAAGCCAACTGTTGCTGCTTGCTGTCTTTTCCTGTATTAAAGTATAGTTCTTTTATCGGATCAATATAATATCGTGAATCCGGTACTAATGCTGGAATCTTGTCTTTTTTAATTTTTTCCTGTAAAGCTAAGGGAGATGCACCTGGTTGTAGTTTCAATAATACAGGACCACCCCATGATTTGTCGGATAGTCCTGTCAGCAAATCAAAATGCAGAAAAGATTGTGGACGATCTTCTAATATAGCTGCTACTTTATAACTTTTACTTTGTCCTTCTTTATTGATTATTTCCAAGATTTCTCCAATACCGGAATGATTTCCGAAAAGTTGGTGGGCAAATCTTTTGTTTACAGCAACTTTGTCCGGAGTCGTGAGGACTTCTTCCAGGCTGCCTTCTGAAGTTGTATAAGGAAAAAATTGATTTAAAGTAGAGTCGGCACTGATAAAAAGAAACTGTTTGATATCTGTTCCATTATATTTGCAAAGATTACCAGACATTCCGTTTACACGCAGAATATCTGTAATTTCAGCATATTTTTCTTTTATCTGTGTGGCTGCGTCTGAGGTAGAGTAGGCTACTTTAATACCTTCTTCCATTGGAGAGTCTTGACGTAATAGATAAATGAGGTTACGGTCGGTATTATATTTTTCCACATTATATTCATGGATAAAAAAAGTCATAAGCAGATTGGTGCATCCTAATCCAGCTGTAAGACTGAATAGCGAAATCAGAAAAAAAAGTTTGTTTCGCCACCAGTTGCGGGCAATAAGTTTGATGTTTAAGAAGACGTTCATTGTTATAATATCCTTTTGTTATTATAGAGGTGGTTAACCACCTCTATAATAAATTGACTTATATTTTTATTTCATTCACCACCTGCCCGTCAAACAAATTAATGGTTCTCCCCGCATAGCCGGAATCGTGTTGGGAGTGGGTAACCATAACAATTGTTGTTCCTTCTTTATTCAGTTCGGTCAGAAGTTCCATTACTTCCTTGCCGTTTTTGGAATCCAGATTGCCGGTAGGCTCATCTGCTAGAATCAGTTTCGGTTTGCTACTACAGCACGGGCTATTGCAACACGTTGTTGCTGTCCGCCGGATAGTTGTTGTGGGAAATGTTTTACCCGATGGGCAATAGCCATACGGTTCATGGCATCTTCTACCCGGCGTTTGCGTTCTGCCGCCGGAATCCCCATATACAATAAGGGTAACTCGATATTTTCGAATACATTCAATTCATCAATCAGGTTAAAGCTCTGGAACACGAATCCGATGACCCCTTTACGTAAATTGGTGCGTTGTGCTTCGGTAAATTTGGAAACGTCTGTTCCGTTCAGTTCGTAAGTGCCTTCCGTGGGATTGTCCAAAAGGCCGAGGATATTCAGCAGGGTGGACTTTCCACAACCGGATGGTCCCATGATGGCTACAAATTCGCCTGCTTTGATTTCTAGATTGACATTGTTCAATGCCCATGTTTCGACTTCTTCTGTTTTGAAGATTTTCTGTAAGTTTACTGTTTTGATCATAATCTTATATTTTATAAAGTTATTCGTTCTTGATTACTTTTGCAGGGTTAATTCGTGCAATTCCCAGAATACGGAATAATACCGTGAGGGCCGTAATAAATGTTATTCCGATGAAAATTCCTGCCCAATATATGATACCGTCATTAAAGAATACAATATATGCTTTTTTCCATATTTGTATGACTATATAAATTAATGGAAATGCAATAATTGCGGAAACAGTCAGCAGTTTTATATAAAGGCGGGCAAACAATAAAATAATCTGTTTCAATCCTGCTCCATTTACCTTCCGGATAGCTACTTCCTTTTGTCTGCGTTCCGTATCCAATGTGATGGTCGAATAAACTCCCAACAAAGTAATGAGCAGGCTGACGATAGAAAAGAATAGAATAATCCCTTTCAATTTATTTTCTATTGCTTGTGCTTCATATATATCTTCCTGCAATGTAGTGACATGAGGATGAATACTTTCCGGGAGTGTTTCTTTCAATGTCTTTTCTATCATTTTTTTTATTTCAGCCGTTTCCCCCGGCTCGCATTTCAGATAGCAATGACCTACATAATAATTGAAGTCGCTGGGTAAGAATACAAATCCAGGACTTTGATTATATACATCGGCGATAAAATCGTCACATACACCGCAAATGGTATAACTTTCCGAGTAATTGTATAAAATAGTTCCTAACAGATCTTTTTTCTGGCGTTCCGCCCATGTTTTGTCTACTACCAAATCCTCTTTGGCTTTTAATGTGTGTCCCGATAGTAAAGGTATGTTCATGAATTGGAAGAAGTTAGTGGAAACATTCATGACATTTACTTCAAAACTGCTTTCCGGGTTACCTTTTTCCATTTGCATCCCAGTACCTGATATACCTTTCAGATAACTGATGTCTGCCAATAATTTGTCTTGTACACCGGAAAATTTGGATATACGTTCTATTAAAGCCAGTTTCTCTTCATTCTTCATAAACATATAATCTATGGAGAAACTTAGTATATTGGCTTTTTCTTTTTCAGTCAATGTGTTGAATAGGGTAGATTCCGTTTTCTCCGCTTGCATATAAAGAGCTACGGTAAATGCGACAAAAACCCAGCATATAAAAAATTGGATACCTAACAGAATATTCCGCATTCCATGTTTATGACGTTTTATCTCACTGCCATGAATCTCTGTCTGGATGGGTGTGTAATGTATGCGCAATACAGTTATAAAGCATAATATCATACATAAAAATAAGATGAATACCATATACTCTGCGGTCTGTATAAACAAGAGGTTCTTTTCAATGATAAGAACGTAATTAAATAAATTGAAATTCAAATAGGGACTGATTATTTCAATCAAGCAGAACGTAAACAAGAAAGCGATGAATGCAATGATGACAGACTGGACAAAGAGTTGGTAAAAAAGTTGCTGGTTTCCACTGCCCATAACTTTGCGTATCCCGTATTCACGGTTACGATTCAAAAAAGTTCCCATAAGAAAATGGAAGAAATTAAGAAGTCCGGTCAGTAAAATCAACAGGCCTACTATCATGGTTATTCCTGCAAAATAAGGAGCAATGGACTTATCCCAAAATTCCTCTCCAAAGGGCGAGGCGGTTATAGCTGTTTCTTCGTCATATATGTGGTGCTTCATATTTATGGAGCGAAAACGGGCTTCTAATTTTCGAGCTGTTTTACCCGGATGTAGCAGGGCAAAACCAAAACCTCCGGTCATATTATTACGACCGTTGAATTGCAATGTTCCTTCACTGTCATTCAAAGTCAGCATATCCAGTTTCTCAAGAAAACTCAGGCTGGTATTCAGGGGAATATCTTCTATCACGGCTTGAATGGTATAGGCTATGCCTCCAGTACGAGGAGTGGTATCCGGTGCTGTAAAAAGACGTTGTGTCAATATCATACGTTTGCCTATGGGATTTTCTGATTCACCGAAAATCCTTTTTGCTAAAGAGCGGGTCAGTATGATGGCATTGGGGGTGTTGGAGGCTACTGCCCATGATCCCTGTAGTATTCGGGGAGTGAATACTTTCCTAAAAAGAGAGTCTACTTCCATTGTCATCAAATGATCGTATGGCAATTCTTTCCCTTCTTTTATCTCTACGTTGTAACTCCGCTCTCGGGGATAAACGGTAAAGGTAAAATCTTGAACCTCATCGAATCTAAGTTTGCGCAATTCTTCAATCGTTGTTGCCGGAATACCAGAATACAAATCTCCCCGTGTTGTACATAAATTTATGTCTGCTATGAGTTCTTTATTGGAAAAGCAAGAATCTACTTCGCTGATGAACCGGCTACAATAAAGACAGATACTAAAACATAATATCCCGACGGATAGCCCTACGATAGATATCAGATTTTGTATCTTATTTTTTAATAAGTGGCGCATTGCCATTTTTATATAATGCCTTAACATATTTCCGTTGTTTTATAAAATTATTCTGTTTTCATGATTTGTGTCGGATTAATATATGCCGCCTTTTGTATTTGGTATGCTAAGGTGCCCAGTGATATGATTATTACCAACAGCAATGATATGATAAAAATGTCTATACTGACAGGTGCCCTTACTGCAAAATCTTGAGTATAGGTATTTATCAGATAATAAGCCAAAGGAATAGCTATGACAAATGCTATAATTAAAACGGTTATATATTTGCGGAATAACAGTCGGTAAAGGTCTTTGGCACTTGCACCGTTCACTTTACGAATCGCTATTTCCCGATATCGTTGGCGAATGTCAAAAAGAGAAATCCCTAACAGGCCAAGACTGGAAATAATAATAGCCATACCTGCAAAAATAGAATAAATAGTGGCTGTTTGGCGGTCTTGTGTATACATCGCTTTGATATCATCTTCCAGGAAAGTATATTCAAAGTCTTCACTTCCATAGACTTTATATTCCAAATTACGTAAGAAATCAATCACTTCTTTCTTTTTGCCGGGTGTATAAGCTATCTGATAAAGATCACCACTGAACCGTGCTCCGACAGGATAGATAGTAGGCTTGATTCCAGATGTCAAATGTCCTTCAAAATAATCCTCTACTACTGCAACGATAGGTTGAAGAGAAGCGTTAGCATTAGCCCTTTTTTGATTTTCTTCAATCACTCCAGCGCCATTGATTGAAGTATAGCCTAATGCTTTCAGTGCGGCTTTGTTTACAACAAAAACAGTGCGCCGGTTTTCTTTATTTATATCGGGTATCTCACCTTCAATTACTTTTATATCATATAATTTGAAAAATGCAGGAGTGGCGTAATGAATATTCAGAAACACCTTTTCTCCTTTATTGTTCAGATAGTTTGTACCAAAGGTAGGAGTAAGGATATTTTCATTGCTAGGTTCGTACAATTCAATAAAAGGACATGCATTAAGTTCATTATCCAATTGCATGACACGTTGGCGACGTTGTTGCATACTTTCATAAGTATAACTGCTAAAATCTTTCGATTCATATACTAAATTTACATTCATTATGTTTTTAGTACGAAAGCCGGGTTCGGTATTTAACAACATTCCAAGTTGTCGATTAAAATAAAGTGATAATACACTAACAAAAAAGTTATAATATACTGTGCCCCTAGAAAGAACATACGAAAATGTTTGGAATGACTTTGGACACCGATAGAGCGAATGGAAAGAATGGGGGAGGTGTAATTGTATTTAATGTATGGATAAATAGAAGTTATTACTGGTAACAATAATAAAATACTTGCCGAAAGCCATCCGTCGAAAGCCGTATAAGAAAAGTGAATGTCGAACAAATATTCAGTAGGGGCAGACATTATTTCAATAATAAGCCAGGATACTAATAAGGCGCTCAGAACTAGTAATGTATTTTCAATCCATATATTGGCAAACAATGTTTTGCCGCATACACCAAATACTTTCTTCAATCCATATTCTTTTCCGCGGCGTAATAATGCTACCAGGTAAAGATTAATAAAATTCAAGATGCCGGTGAGGAGCAATAACAGGCATACGCCCGACAAAATGATTAAGTGGGAATGGTTTCCCGAAAGAAACATAGCAGGTTCACGGTCTGTTAAAGAACCGTCCCAGTAAATATCCTTCACAGAAATTAAAGAAAATGTATGTGTGCGAGTGTCATATTTAGGGTCATTTATATACCGTGGAACACTACCTGTCTTATTTATGGCATTTATATCTGTACCGGGTAGGAAACGATAGAGCTCTGTATTCATCCTTTCCCAATGTTGGGATAATTTAGAAGAGAGGATGATATCAAAGTTAATTGTAGTTTTACACTCAGGTTCTCCTACAATGCCTTCTACGGTAATATCTTTGCCATTGCTATAACGTAGTACTTTACCTATCGGATTTTCATTACCGAAAATCTTACGGGCGTATTTTTCTGTTAATAATGCCGACTGAGGTGTTGTGAGAGATAGCTTTCCTTGCACTATAGGATAATGAAATAACTGGAAAAATACACTGTCGGTAACGAGGCAACGTGCCGGAATACGGTTGGTACCGGAAATGACATAGTCCTTTTCCAATGGAATATAGGTGGTCATAGCTTCTACGAAACGATTGTCGATAGAAATGGTATCATAGTTATATTGTTTCAGTCCACTCAGTCCCCGGTTACCTTCTGTATTGGTACAGATAGCATACACATGCTCCCTGTCGATGCAATGTGTGTCCACTGTCAGTTCCCTATGGATATATCGCATCAAGATGATACTGCATGCCAGACTGAATGCCAGTCCCAGCAAATTAATGATAGTATACGATTTAGAACGCATTAAAAAGCGCCAAGCATATTTCAGTGTTTTCATATTTAATGTGTGTTTATTCTGATCTTATAATTTTTGCGGGATCAATTTGAGCAGCTTTGTGTATTTGCCAAATTAATGTGCTTGATGAAATAAAGGAAATGATAGCTAGAACTGCTAAATAAATTCCTATATCTACAGGTATTTTTAGTACAAAATCCCGTGTATACATATATATGAGGTAATAGGCAAGTGGAATAGCCAATACAAATGCACAACCTATTACTTTGATATATTTGCGGAACAATAGCAGGTAAAGGTCTTTCATCCCTGCGCCATTTACTTTGCGGATGGCAATTTCACGATAACGTTGTCGGATATCAAATAAGGATAATCCAAATAATCCCAAACAGGAGATGATGATTGCTATCAAGGCAAAGACAAAGTAAATGTTTGCTGTTTGACGGTCCTGAGCATAAAGTTTGTGGACTTCATCTGTCAACCAAGTATAGGTGAAGTCTTCGGTATTATATATTTCTTTCTCTGTTTTCTTCAGATATTCTATGACTTCTTTTTCTTTATCGGGGTTGACGGCAATCAAAAAATCGCTGTTGCCGCTGCTGGGCCCTACGACAAATGCCATCGGTTTTATTCCTTCAGTGAGATGGCTTGGGTAATAATCGTCTATTACAGCCACTACAGGCATAAGTTTGGTTCCACCTTCTTCCATTTCTCCTTTTTCGCTGACACTAATCCAAAGCGGGGATTCGCTGCGTACAAAAGCATCTTCTAGCCGAGTATAGCCCATAGCTTTCATTGCTGCTTTGTTCAGTACCATTTTATTGTCACTCCAACCTTCAAATTTTTGGGGGATTTCTCCTTCCAGTACTTTTAAATCATATAGTTGGAAGAATTGTGGAGAAGGAAATAGGGTGAGCATGGGTTGACGGGTATCCTGGTCATTTAACAACATGCAGATAGAGCCTCCCCTTAATATAGAATAATGGGAATTCATCCACATTTCAATGTGAGGACACTCGTTTAATAGTTGCTTGATACGGTCTTGGCGGGCAAAGCGCTCATTGCGCTTTTCTTCTGTATCAGAGCGCAGATAATTTTTGTTTTCGTGTAACAACTCAGCTCTGAGAATTCTTTCTGTCCGATATCCGGGAGAGGTATTCAGCAGGAAATGCAGTTGCTTGCCAAAGTAAAGGACAGGATAAGGAGTAATATGGTTATAATGTATTGAAAAAAAAGGAATGTCATACGTACAGTGATAGCATGACGGTTTGATGTTATTGAACGGATAGACACAATAGGAGGGAGATAATTATATCTGATGTATGGATAAATAGAAGTGACCAAAGGTAATAATATGATGAATCCCAAAGACAATTGCCAGTCGAATGCCGAATAGCTAATTTGTTCATTCATTAACCGGCTGACTGGTACTTGGGTTGCTTCTATCAACAGCCAGGCGGTTAGCAATGCGGCAAAGGCTAATAACAGATTTTCTATCCATATTTGTAAAAACAAAGGTAGACGCTGCAAGCCGAATACTTTCTTTACTCCATATTCTTTAGAACGTTTCATCATAAATACCATATAAATATTGATGAAATTCAATATACCTACCAATAATAGCAATATGGTTACTCCTGAAAGAATATACAGGTGTGTACGGTTACCGAATTGCATGATGGAATCGTAATCGTCATCGTGACCAATGGAATTTCTCCAGTATAAATTTTTCCAAGTAATAAATTCCCAGCGTATTCTGTTTCCCCTTTTGTCCTTTCTGTACACATTGCTTGCTTTGTTTATCTTATCCAGATCTACACCGGGGAGTATGCGCATCAGTGATATATCCATACGTTGCCAGTGTTCCACCAATCTGTATGATACCAGTAGATCGAACCGAAGTAATGATTTGCATCCCAATTCTCCAATCACTCCCTTGATGGTGATGTTTTTACCATAATATTCCAATACTTTTCCTATCGGATTTTCTTTACCAAATATATTACGGGCATAGCGCTGGGTGATGATGGCGTCACCAGGGGCATCTAAATGGGCCTCACCGGCTGCAACCGGGTAGTGGAAGAAATGAAAAAAAGTGGAGTCAACTGCTGCTATATTCATTGCATAGTTACTGTTTTCATATACCACATTGTCTCGCTGCTGTAACATCAGGCGGCATTGTTCCACTATTTGATGGTCAGGAATATAAACAGAATCAGTTTCAGACCAACCTTGTTGCAAACTTCCCGGATGAAGATTTCCTTCTATATCCCGTATAGGAATGATGATATGTTCCGGATCTACGCTATGTGCATCCACCGTCAGTTCCCTATGGATATATCGCATCAAGATGATGCTGCATGCCAGACTGAAAGCCAGTCCTAGCAAATTAATGATAGTATACGATTTAGAACGCATTAAGAAGCGCCAGGCATATTTCAAAGTTTTCATGTTGCATGTTTTATTTTAATATCAATTCTTCTGCGTCACCAAAGGTATCATATCCTGTGATAATTACAAATTCTCCAGGCTGTAAACCTTCAGTGATTTCATATTGAAGCGGGTTTTGGCGTCCTATATTCAATGGAACTTTTACAGCTTTTGTTTTTGATGGGTTTATTTTGTAAATCCATTGTCCTCCAGTAGACTGGTAGAAATTTCCACGTGGGATAACTATAGCTTGTTCGGGTTGGCCCAATTCTATTTGTACCCGGAAGCTCTTTCCTACACGGACATTCTCGGGCATTTCTCCGGTAAATACCAAATCTACATCAAACATACGGTCTTTTACCTCAGGAACTACTTTAGTAATTCTCAGGGGGTAGCGTTTCCCTTGATAGTTTACGGTAGCCGGAAGACCTGTTGTGATGCGGTCAATGTAATATTCACTTAAAGAAGTATGAATTTTATATTGATCCAGCACTTTTATTTCAGCTATACTTTCTCCCGAAGCAACCTGTTGGCCGGGAGTTACTTTCACAAAACTTAGTTGGCCGCCAATCGGAGCTTTTATTATCAAATCCTCCAACCGTTCTTCTGCACGTTTCAGTTTTTTGCTTTCACGTTCCAGATCATTTTTCAATAATTCTTTGCGGATAAGGGTTACGGATGAATCATGTTTCAGGCTTTCCATTTGTAATGCCGTATTTTTCAGTTTATACTTATATTCATCTTCAGATACTTGAAGCTCAGCCTTGCTCTTAATTCCCATTTTGAATTCCTCTTTGTCCAGTCCGAAGCTCTTGCGCAGTCGTTCCATCTCATATTGTGCCTGTAATGTCTGTTGCTTCAGTGTCAGACTCTTTTGTTCCATTTCTATCTCTTTCTCTTTATAAGTGATTCGTTGTTTTTCCCATTCGTCACGTTGGTCTTCAATGGAACGAATCAGATCCGGATTAGTCAATATCAACAAGGTGTCACCTTGTTTCATCATATTCCCTTCTTCTCCAACAATGCGGTCTACACTGCCGGCTTCACGAGTATTTACTTTGATGGTAAGAATGGGTTGCACCAGTCCTTCCACATCTACATACTCCATAAATTTGTCGTCTTTTACTTCGGCTATCTGAATGTTGTCTGTTTCGATACGCAGCTTGCGAGGACCTAATGAAAGGCTTATCACATAGATAAGGAAGATAATGAAGGCCAGTGCAGCTATCATATAGTAGCGATAGCGGATGTACCACGGTTTCTTTTCAATTTTTATATCCATTAGTTTATGTTTTTTGATATAATTTTTTTTATTTCTTTTTTTAGTATGGCGATAATACAAAGATCATTTATATCTGCCGTGTAGTTAAGGTTTAGGTATAGTACATGAAATCTCTGCTTTTCTGAGGAAATCATATCCCGTCATACTTCTAATACCATAATACAGACTCCAATAAGTTTTCAAAGCTGTTATATAATTTCTCCGTGCGGTATCTTTTTCTGTAATGGCGGCATTGAGGTCCAGAATTGTCGATTTTCCTAAGATATAAAGCCGACGTGCTACATCGTGGCGCCGGTCGGCCGTCTTGTCCGTCTTGGCGGCTACTGCTACACGGTATGCTTGAAGATTGAATTGACGGACCATTTTACATACATTCAATTCAAAATCTTTCATTCCCTGTTCAGCCTGTGTATCTACTAAGTCTACATTGGAACGAGCTACACGAACGCGTCCTTTTCCACGACCCCAATCCAGGATAGGTAAAGAAATACCAATACTGGCATATTGTTGGTTCATGGGGTTTCGGTAAGAATCTGCAAATTTATTTCCGGTTTGAGAAAGCCCGAATTGTACATACAGGTCGGCTTTCAAACCTGCATTGGCTTTTGCAGAAGCTAATGCGCTGCGGCTTTCTAATTGTTTGCGTTTATAAGTGTCAGGATCGGGACTGTTTTTGAATGCCAGTTGTAATGCTTTTTGTAAAGGGATTTCGAGTTGAGGAATGCTGTCTTCCGGAACAACTCGTAAATTTATTTCCCGATTAATGCCAAGGAAGGAACGGAGTGTTTGCATTTGGTCCTCTACTTCGATGCGGGCATTCATCATATTGGTTTCTTCTGTCAGTTTGTTTATTTCCAGCTGTAGCATTTCGTTTTCAGTTATGGTTCCTATATTATATCTTCCCTCGGCATACCTGTATAAAGTATCGGCAGAAGCATAGTTGTAGGCGGCTATGTCAAGATTAGTTTGTGCAGTTGCCAGGTTGAAGAAAAGAGTGCTGGTTTCTGAGGCTACAAGTTCCAATGCTTCTGCATATGCTTTACGGGCTTCCCGGTAGCGAAGGGGTTCGATACGGTGATCCCATTTTAAAGAATTATATCCAAAAAGTTGCTGCTCGTAACCTATTACTATGGGTTGGGTGTTATACGCTGTATGATTATCTTCGAATTCATCAATGCGTTGGGTGGTAGTTTTTACAAACAAGCTGCCACCGGTAAACCATATATTTTGATTTATTTTAAGGCTGAGATCTGTGCTTAACTGGTCTTGCTGGATAAATTGATTTGTTCCATCCGGTTGGGTAATCTTGTTTATCTCCCGATTTAGGGTAGGAGATGAAGTTAATGTGACGGAGGGAAGATAATTCGCCCGGAAAAAACGGTAGTTCCAATAAGCTGCCCGATAGGTATGACGGGCAGCTTGTGCTTCCGGTGAGTTTTCTTGTGCTATTTCAATAGCTTGTTGCAAACTCAATGTTATTGATTCTTCTTGTTGTGCTGTGGCTGTTTCCGGGCGAAGCAGAAGAGAAAGTGCTATAATACAATATAGTTTCATGTTCGTTTTTTTATGTCTTTATACCTATTAGTACTTTTGGCTTATAGTTAGGTGAACAGGAGTGGGGCTTCGGTGTCTTCTTTGGATAAGTCGCTTTTTATTTTGGTTAATGCTTCCTTTGCTTTTTCATGACCGTTGTCTATAGCTTTTTGGAACCAGAACCGGGCTTGTTGTAAGTCTTTTTCTACGCCTTTGCCCCACTGATACATGCGTCCCAGGTTGTATTGTGCAGGAGCATTCCCCTGTAAAGCAGCTTTGGTCAGCCACTCGGCTCCTTTAGCAAAGTCTTTTTCCATTCCTTCGCCATAACAATACATATTTCCTATATTATATTGAGCTATCGGATTATTCTTATCTGCTGCTTTTTTAAACCAAAAAAAAGCTTCTTCAAAGTCTTGGGGGACCCCAAGTCCGTTTTTATATAAATAACCGATATTGTTCATGGCGTCCGTATTACCATGAGCTACAGAACGTAGGTACCAAGTCATAGCAATGTAACAATCCTTACGTACTCCCCAACCGTTTTTATAAAGGCTCCCCATACCAATTTGAGCTTCTGGATTTCCTTGAGTGCCAGCTTTGTTCAACCATTTGAAAGCTTGGCTGTAATCCTTAGTGACTCCCAAACCATATGTGTACATAAAGCCTATATTGTTTTCAGCATACGTGTTTCCGCCCGCTGCCGATTGATGAAAAAGTTTCAAAGCCTTATCATAATCAATTTCACCTCCTAAGCCTTTTAAATACATATCGCCTGTCAGATATTGGGCATGATGGGCCGTATCAATGCGAGCTATCTTTTCTAATAACTCGCGTGCTTTTTCATATTGTCGATTAACATAGTGAGTTTGTGCTTCTTCCCACAATTGATGGCAGTCACCTATATAAAGCATATAGATCTTATTGCCGAATAGAGTTACTATGCTTGCTATAAGGCATAAATTGATAGCTATTACTGATTTTTTTTTCATAACTTAATATATTAGTATTGTAGACTAATCAAATAGCGTGCCATTATCTTATCTCTTTGTTTACCAGTTTTTTGTGGGATAAAAGATAATGATGTTTCTGTGCGGATACGCACTAAAATTGTGCGTATCCGCACAGACAACACATTAAAAAAAACAATATCTTTGCAAAAAAGCGGATAGAAAATCTTTTATTCGTATAACAAGATATATTGAGGATAAAATAATGAATGCAAAAGGAAAAATATTGATTATAGATGATAATGAGGACGTGCTTTTTGCACTAAACCTTTTATTGGATCCCTACGTGGAAAAAATAAAAGTTACTACTCAACCGACTCGTATTGAGCATTTCATGACTACTTTTCAACCTGATGTTATTCTGCTTGATATGAATTTTCGTCGGGATGCTATCAGCGGGCAGGAAGGATTCGATTGTCTAGAGCAGATATTAAAGTTAGATCCGCAGGCTATTGTCTTGTTTATGACTGCTTATGCGGATACAGATAAAGCAGTACGGGCCATTAAGGCTGGAGCTATTGACTTTATTCCCAAACCTTGGGAAAAAGAAAAACTACTTGCTACGCTTTCATCGGCTATCAAACTTCGTGATTCTCGTAAAGAGGTCAGGCAACTGAAAGAACAAGTTGTAGCATTGAGCGCGCAGGATGAAGAGATGCCTCAAATGATAGGTCACTCAGCGCCTATGCGAGAGGTTTTTGATACTATTCGGAAATTATCGGATACTGATGCTAATATTTTGATATTGGGTGAAAATGGAACCGGTAAAGATTTGGTGGCCCGTTCTCTACGTTATTTTTCTCCTCGTCGTGAATGTCCTTTTATAACGATTGACTTGGGGAGCATACCTGAATCATTATTCGAAAGTGAATTGTTCGGCTATGAAAAAGGGGCTTTTACAGATGCCCGCAAAGCAAAGGCGGGACGTATGGAGGTGGCATCAGGAGGAACGCTTTTTTTGGATGAAATAGGGAATTTGTCATTACCTATGCAGGCCAAATTACTAACAGCCATAGAAAAACGGCAGATTTCACGTTTGGGAGCAACGGATATAATTCCTATTGATGTTCGGTTGATAAGCGCAACGAATGTAAATATCCGAGAATTGGTGGAGGAGGGTAATTTCCGTCAAGACCTGTTGTATCGTATCAATACGATTGAGATTACTATTCCTCCATTGCGGGAAAGGGGAGAGGATGTTCTCTTACTGGCTGATTATTTCTTACAAAGGTATACTCATAAATATAAGAAAGAGATAAACGGACTGAGCCGCGAAGCCAAGCAGAAACTCATGCGTTACCATTGGCCGGGTAATGTCCGCGAATTGCAGCATGCCATAGAACGGGCAATTATTCTTTCGGACTCGCCATTGTTAAAGCCTGCAAATTTCATGTTGCAGCCACAACCCGAGAAGAGGGTGAATACGGATGAGATACTGAACTTGGAACAATTAGAACGCAATGCCATAGAACGTGCTATGAAACGCAGCGAAGGGAACTTGAGTCGTGCAGCGGAATATTTGGGGATTACCCGTTACGCTCTTTATCGGAAACTTGAAAAATTAGGGTTATGAGTCGTTTACAAACTTTACGGATGATAGCTTGTATGTTATTAATGGGGGTAGTAGCTATAGCTGCATATCTCTTTTATCAACATTCGCTCTATTTTTGCTTGTTTTTTTCGCTGATGATTATGGCAGGTATTATCATTTATATCTGTCAGTGGCAGTATAAAACGACCCGTATGATATCGCGAATGATAGAAGGTATTCGTTATGCAGATTTCTCTTTGAGTTTTTCTACCCAGCACAAAACTCGTACAGAACAACGATTGGCACAAGAAATAAATAATGTTGTTGCTGAATTCCGTACTCGGTTGTCCGAGAATGAAGAGCGATATCAATATTATGAAACATTATTGAATACTGTTGACAGCAGTTTGCTGGTAGTAGATAGTCAGTGCAATATACATTGGATGAACCGGGCAGCCATGCAGGATTTGTGCGGTTATCGTATTCATTCTGTCAGGGAATTGGCTCTGTTAAATTCTGATTTTCCTACTATTATCCTGTCATTACAGCCTGGAGAAATTAAAACAGTACGAATACATAAAGGAGATATTATACAAGAATTGGCTGTTACGGTATCTGAATATTCCGCTCAACATGGTACGGAACTCCGGTTGGTTAATTTAAAGAATATCCATGCTGTATTGGAGGAAAATGAGATGGAAGCATGGCAGAAGCTGATTCGTGTACTCACTCATGAAATAATGAACTCCATTGCGCCCATTATTTCATTAAGTGAAACATTAAGTGAGCGTGCTGTACAAAATGGTATGAATGAGAGAGATTACAATATCATGTTGCAAGGGATGCAGACTATTCATAGAAGAAGTAAAGGGTTGCTGAATTTTGTGGAAAACTATCGTAAACTTTCTCGTCTGTCTGTTCCGATACTGGCTCCAGTAAATATAGGTGATTTACTGAGTGATATGAAAAAACTGTTTCCTAATAAAAACATACAATATATATATAAAGTAGAAAACCCAGAAACGACACTGATGCTGGATCGTTCACAGATAGAACAAGTATTAATCAATTTACTAAAGAATGCAGGTGAGGCTTGTGTAGAGCAAATCTATCCCGAAGTTATCATTAGCACACATTGTGATTTAGAAAAACATCTATTTTTCCTTTCTGTCTGTGATAATGGTAGTGGCATTCTTCCAGAAGTATTGGATAAAATCTTTGTTCCTTTTTTTACAACGAAGCCAACAGGTAGTGGTATAGGACTCAGTTTATGCAAACAAATTATGAATTTACATGGTGGAAGTATCTCGGCGAGTAGTGAAATCGGAAAGGGGAGTTGTTTTACACTGAAATTTCTTTGTTGCGGATAAAAAAAGTTTTAAGGTTAATGTTTTGATTTATAATTTGATAAGTAATGATGCGAAAAAAAAGTAGAAAAAAAATCGCTTTAAATATTTGCATATATAAAAAAAAGCCGTACCTTTGCATCGCTTTTGAGAGATAAAGCGATTGAAAAATAAAAAAAGATTCGGGGTGTAGCGCAGTCCGGTTAGCGCACCTGCTTTGGGAGCAGGGGGTCGTGGGTTCGAATCCCGCTACCCCGACAAAAGAAAAAGGCTTTGATAATCAGTGATTTGATGCTGTTTTCAAAGCCTTTTTTATATGTAAAAAATCTTCATTTTATTGATTAAAAAAAAGGAATTTTTGCCCATCAATGGACGCAAAAACTTATCCAAAACTTATCCTTTAATTTTAATCAGTATGGCAACTCTCAAACTAACAATTTTCAAAGCAAAAGTTTTAAAAGATGGCAGACATAAAATTAGAGTGGCCGTTTGCCATAAGCAGGAAACTTGCTACATTATCACTCGGTTTATCATAGATAATCTCTCCCAGTTCAAGAACGGACAGGTGGTAAAACGCCCGGATGCCGCAATGATAAATACAAAATTGCGTAATCTTCTCAATAAGTATCAGGAAAGATTGGACAAGATAGATAATCCAGGTATCTATTCATGTACACAGTTGAAGGATTTCATCTTAAGGGAATCTATGGATACACAGGGGGAATCATTTAAGTCTGTGTGTGATGCATATATTGAGGAACTGTTTAAAAACAGTAAAACCAACTATGCTAATATGATGAGGGAAAGTGAGGCTCATTTCTTGAAGTTCCTGCGTGGGGATGTACGACTTGTCGATATTACCCCGGAACTTATAGAGCAATATGCAGCGTATCTTGAGAAAAAAAGAATTGGAGCCGGGCGACATTGGGGATAGTAATGAGAAATACGCGGACAATCATAAACAGGGCGATAAAAAAGAGAAAGGTTTCATATAATGTACATCCTTTTGTAGATTATTCTATTCCGCAATCTCCTGTACGCGATGTCAGTATCAGGCTGGAGTCTTTGTCCAAGATACTTAATGCTGAGGTTGACAGTAATTATCTGTCAGTAGCCAGAGATTTGTTCTCTCTTTCATTTTATCTCGGAGGTATTAATATGACTGACTTGATGGATATGGATTTTAGAAACTCTAGGTATATACAATACTCCCGTAAGAAGATTATGGGGCGGACTTCCAATGCAAATGTCATTATATTGCCTGTTCACGAGAAAGCAGCCTGTATTATAGCAAAATGGATGAACCCAAGAACCGGTAAGCTGGATTTTCATTATAATTTCACTTATAAGAATTTCTCTCGTCATATATCACGGGGAATAGCGAAGCTTGCAAAGGAACTTGGGATAAAGGAACGTGTGGTTTACTACTCCGCCCGGAAAACCTTTGCACAATTAGCTTCAGAACTAGGGATACCTGATGGAGTGATAGACTACTGTTTAGGGCATTCGGACAAGAGTAGGGGAGTGATACGCTATTACGCTAAGGTAAAGGAGAAACAAGCGGAAATAGCCATCAACCGGGTGATTGATTATGTGGACCATCCGGAGAAATATAAGGAGTTTTTGGAAATGAGAGCAGACATAATGCTGATGAAATCCTAACTCAAAAATCAAGCGGTTATCTATAAAATATAGCCGCTTGATTCGTTTATCGAATAATAGAAGAATATCATTTATTGTTTTCAAGGTTCTCTCCGATTTGTTGGAGCATCCGGAAAGCTCCGGCCATCTTATAGTTACCCAGACATTGCTTAGCCTGCATGATACAACTTTCAACAGTAAGTTTCAAATCCGGTGTGAAAGCGGATTTGTTTATCTGCATTTCTTTGGGAAGTTCATCAGCATGGTTATTGAACCATACGATCATTTCATTCAATTCCTCTTCGGAATAAGATTTCTTTTTCACCATTATTGTTGAAATAAAAAACCGCTCCCACTTATCACAAGCCGGAACGGTTCAGATTAGTTACGTTTTGACAATCTACTTCACATTTTATTGAACAAGATACCAATGGATTTGTTCAAAGGGATTTCCTATTTCTAAAAATATTTGTTGTCACATTATTACGTATTACAAAAAAAGGAGGGCATCGTGTATTACGACACACCTCCTTCCATCTCTTAAACTGAAGATTTAGGAGTTTTCAAATGCGAGTCTCTATAAACCAGTTATTGGATTCCACTTAACAATTTAAGATCTATATCACAGTTCTTCAATCTCATTTTTAGACAATCCTGTGGCTTGTGAAATAATGTCAGATAACACACCTAATCTTTTCAGATTACGGGCATTCTCTCTTTTCTCTTCCTCTCTGCCTTTCACTAATCCTTCCGCTCTGCCTTCCTCCCGTTCAGTATGAATGTTATCACGAAGAATGATCAAATTGTCCAAATGACTGTAATAAGCGGCCAGTTCATCCTTGGTCATGCTATCTAGTTTCAACTTCTCACGGGCCTCTTCAAGACCGGGAGCTGTAGCAGTGGAAGGTATTTCACCGGTATTCAAGTAATAAATCCATTCTTCTAGAGGGCTTTTTGCTACCTGATTGAAACCGTTCACTTTCAGGATATAGTATTCGGGATATAACTGGCTGACCACATCCACTTTAAAAGTCTGTTTCTGGAATGGGCTGAGTTCAAGAAGATCATTAGTGTGAATGCCCCTAAATTCCGTCTTTCCATGATAAACGAAATCCCTGCCATGCCCTAAGGAGAAGTAGACTATATTGACGCTATATACTTTACGAACCTTGTCATAACTCTCCCCTCTGTTGATATACTCTGTGACTAGTTTGGAAGTACCGAACAACATACGCTGGAAATAAGCGTATTCGCTGTTGTTCTGTACCTCTATCAGTATTAACTCACCTTTGGAGTCCTCGGCAAGCATATCAACACGATTGTATTTGTCGTACTCATTCTCCTGATTGCTTTCGCTCTCAAGAAGCCTCTGGATAATAATCTTCTCACCCAATAACGTGGTGAGAAGGCCTTCAAGCACACTGAAGTTGGCTTTGTTTCTGAGCAGACGTTTCATCGCCCAGTCGAAACGAATTATCTGATTTTTATTATTGCTGTTCATAATGATCTGATATATTGGTTACTACAAAGATAGGCAAAAAAACTCAAGACCTCCAAAATAAAATGATAAAAGCGACCATTCTCAACAAATCGCCACTTGTGGATCAACTAATTCATTTTCATTATGAGGAAAATCTATTTAAAAAAAATCTTTTGATATATCCTGTTCAATGATTCTGCGTCAAGTTCGTCTATATTTACTAGATATAAGGTGTCTGTCACATACGCTCCACTCTCACTAAGAAACACATATTTTGCGTCAAGGGACCAGTCTTCTCCTGTTACTACCATCTTTATTTTAATGTCATTCCGCACTTTACAGACCTTTTTAATTTCTTCTATCAGTTCAGCTTTATTCATATTCTTAACTTTCCATAGTTTATATCTACAAAGGTAATCTAATTTTTTCTCCTCAAGATAAAGCTTTTAAAATAAGAATAAAACAAATACCGACAACGTAGCACCTAAAAAGCAGATCAATAGTGTAAAAAAAGCAGCTATCCATCACGGGTAACTGCTTTAAAATGGTTTAAAATTCTATAAACCCCATAAGTAAAGTCATTCATAAGAGAGTCTATGCTTCCTTGCAAAGATAGGGATAATAAAATCAAATACTACTAATACATTGTTTTTTATTTCTTTTAGATCTTACTGGAAACAATCATATTCATAAATTAACTTCAAGATTTTATCTTATTGGAGGATTTTTATAATGAGTATTGTTTTTATTAAACAAAATTTTTATCTTTGTACTAGATTGTTTTAAGAGATAGCACTTGGCGAAGTGCTGACATAAATCGTTTGTTAGATTTGTAAAAGAAGACGGTTGTCCATGAGAATAACCGTCTTCTTTCTTTGAAAGAAATATAATTTCACAATATCGTGCAAATTATCAGAGCATTTCATAAAGGATATGTATGTTATAGTGGTTGTTTGAATTTTAGCTCATTGAAACAGTCTGCATTATTACCAGTGGATTGGATATATGTATTGCTTTAAATAAGCATATTATAAAAAAGCAAATACATTCATTATTATGAGATTTGGTGTGTTTTTTCATTTCAACAACAGGCTTAGGTTACATAAAAAGGTTCAAACTGTGTATTTGCTTGCAAATGATATCTATTTTAATCTTTGTTATATAAAAAATGCACTTCTACTTTCCCAAGTAAAAGTGCATACAGATTTTATAATAAAAGATTGAATCTAAATATAGAAATGAAAAACACAAAATGCCATAATATCATCACGAATGATGGCATTTAAACATTCTCAGTAAACGCTTTTACTGATTCATCAAATCTATTACTTGTTTGTCATAGCAAAGTTATAATAAATATTTTAAAGAAAAATCTTATGCATAAAAAAAGCACAGAACAAACTATATATAGACCAATATACAACACATTTAAACAATGTTGTGTAATACAGGACCATTGACACAAGCCATTCTGAAAGAACAAAAGAAAAGTGCATGACTGGTAGCCAATCCCAAAGGGTATGTGATTGTGGTCATCAAAAGAAAAAAATCTAATTAAAGTATTGTTAGAAAAATAGTATGGCCAATTATTTTTAATTTTGTTTTTTAACAAACAAAATGCGTATGAAATATTTATCATTAATAGCTATTTTTTCTTTTGTATGCTTTACTGGATGCGGAATTTCTGATGATGCAAGAACTCCGAGCAATGACGAATCTGCGACTTACTATCTATGCAAGTATTGGTGGCATGCCGAATATGTTGATGTACATAACACAAGATATATTCAGGAACTTGATTTTCACAAGGACGGAACAGGAGTAGAAATAATAGGCAAACATCAGCAAGCGAATGGTAATTCCACAAGGGAGGAATATCATTTCAAATGGAACTGGGGAAGTTCTTATAAAACAATTTCTGTCCAATATGATGAAGGCAATGCTGTATTTATGGATAATGTGTTTATAGCAGATAGAAAGTTTTCTTATAAGATGATGGGCGAAGAATATTTTTTTTGAAAGGATGTAAATTAAACTGTGTCAGCAAAGATTAAAATAAAATATTAACTTTGCTAACACAGTTTTTTTATGAAAGAAGAATTTGATTTTGAAAGTATCAAGAACAAGGCAATTGAACAGCTGAAAGCAGGTAAGCCCTTGTTAGGTAAAGACGGTGCTTTTGCCCCTTTATTGGAAAGTATCCTGAATGCAGCTCTGGAAGGTGAGATGGATGCACATCTTACAGAAGAGGAACGTCAAATGGGTAACCGCCGTAACGGGAAAATGCAAAAGCAGGTCCAGACTCCATTGGGTGAGGTAACCGTTTCCACTCCCCGTGACCGTAATTCAAGTTTTGAACCACAATTCATTAAAAAGCGTGAGACCATTCTTGCAGAAGGCGTAGCAGACCGTATAATCGGCCTGTATGCTCTTGGTAACAGCACACGTGAGATTAGTGACTGGATGGAAGAGAATCTTGGAAATCGTGTATCGGCAGATACAATCAGTTCCATTACAGACCGTGTACTTCCGGAAATAAAGGCATGGAAATCACGTATGCTTGATTCTGTCTATCCCATAGTCTGGATGGATGCCATCCATTATAAGGTAACGGATGAACGTGGTTGTGCAGTTACACGTGCAATCTATAATGTGCTGGGTATTGACAAGGAAGGACATAAGGAGCTGCTCGGAATGTATATATCAAGGAATGAGGGGGCAAACTTCTGGCTCAGTGTGCTGACAGACCTCCAGAACCGTGGAGTTGAAGATATCCTTATAGCCTGTATAGACGGTTTGAAAGGTTTTCCTGAAGCAATCCAAAGTGTTTATCCCAATACTGCTGTACAGCTTTGTGTCGTACATCAGATTCGTAACTCCATCAAGTATGTGGGCTCCAAAAATCAAAAGGAATTCCTGAAGGACTTGAAATGCGTCTATCAGGCTGTAAATAAAGAATCTGCAGAGAATGAACTTCTTAAGTTGGAAGAGAAATGGGGTGAACAGTATCCTATCGTCATCAGGTCATGGCAGGACAATTGGGATAAACTGTCCGAATACTTCCAGTACACTCCGGCTATCCGTAAGCTTATATATACTACAAATACCGTTGAAGGGTATCACCGCCAAATCCGTAAGGTAACAAAAAACAAGGGCGCGTTCCCGTCAGATACAGCCCTTGAGAAACTGGTTTATCTTGCATACCGTAATATACGGAAGAAGTGGACTATGCCACTGGCCAATTGGGCTACAATCTCACAGCAACTGGCCATAAAATTTGGAGAACGGTTTAAATTATTGTAATTTTACGCTCGTCGGGACAGGTGGTCCCGCCCCTTGGCGCTGGCCGTTCCCCAACCGACGAGTTTTTTAGAGAAAAAATAATGCGTGACACAGTTTATTTTATAGTGCCTTTTTTGACGGATTTAATAAAAGTTATAATTAAGATATTAAGCGAGTTTACTGTCATATCAGTAACTCGCTTAATATCATTTTTTCTCCTGTTTTTGATAATATTCATAATACCTCTTGTAGTTGTTCCTTTCCTTAGCTTCATCCACCCATAGGTAACATTTAGAGTATAACAAATTAGTCTTTCTCTTCATTGTATGGGTAAAATTCAACATATTCTTTAGACGCAGTGGATCGTTCAGTTCTCCTGTTCTATCGTAGAATGAAAAGATTGTCTTATCCAGTTCTTTAATATCCCAATAATGACTACCACCAAAATATAATGTGCTAAAGTTAGGAGTGGCGAAAGACCATCTTCCACGAATCTCACCTTCTTTTTTGTTCCCATCCTTATCAATCTCTACATTGGCTCGTGTATATGTTCCATCTTTATCGAAATTCCAAATAGATTCCCAAGAGCTTCCGTCTTCATACTCTTTTTTTCCGCCAGTCCAGGTTATATCACATATTAGTGCGATAATGCTTTCTTCTCCATCGTTATAATATCCTTGTTTCTCAACACAATTGGAAAGAAGCACCATCTGTACAATCACTGCAAAAAAAACGATTATTCTTTTCATAATTAATCATGAAAACTCAAAAAATAGAAATACTGATATTATTCCTCTGTATATTCGGTTTTATAGGCTGTGACAACAAAGATTTAATTATTTGACCATTCTGACCCGGTGTTTGTCGGTCAGACAGATTTAATTATTTATCTGATGTATATGCCGTAAAGAAAGAAAATGTCCAAGAATGGGAAAGCCTTGGATTCATTGGTGGATTTGAGTTTGAAAAAGGATATGAATATAAGATAAAAATCAGTGAAACAAGTTATTTGGATTATAGCATGGAAAATTCCGCATGGACGGAATATGAACTACTTGAAATAATATCCAAAAATAAAAAAGATTCAGAAAATTTGCCTTTACATTTAATCCCTGAATCATACTATAAGAATATACAGTTTCCTAAATACAGATATGTAGTAGATGCAGATAACAATCAAAAACTTATTGAAGAAGAATTGGAGAAAAAATCTCTTATTCCTTTGGATTTTCACTATATGTTTTGGCAGAGCGAAGACAAGTTCCTAAGATGTATTGCAATAAAAGATGATAATAATACCCTGGAACCGTGTATTATAAAAAGCGAAAACAAAGACCTAAAAGAAATGCCAGAATCTTACAAATTACTTCCGCCAAAAGAAAACGTAAAAGGTTTCATGGAATGGACGTTTTTAAATGAAGATGGGAATGACACCAATTACCCTTCATTTGATGTATTTTGGGGCCGTTCTACTAAAATGGCTTATCTTTATAAAGACCTTTCTAAATACTACAAAAATAAATATCCGCAAGCCGGAGTAAAAACAGTTGTAGTTTCTTATATTATTGCTATCAACTAAAATAAAGCCTCCGGCGAGATAATTCTTTGGAGGCTTCGTACATATATGTATACATGATTTCGGAAAAATACACGTAAATACAGAACTGGAAAATTATGCAGATATGGATATAGGCCTTTTACTTATAATACTCATTTTCTTGCTTGATATAGCCGTACTATATAGCATTGTACGCACAAAAAGCACATAAGGAAGCAGAATATTATATACCTTGATTGTTTTATTACTTCCTGTTATTGGAATTTCAATATATTATTTAATTCGTAAATAGTATGGAAAGATTTATCTATCTGATAATCAATCTATCAATGTGGATTATTGTGGTATGGGCCATTGTACCTATCATTATCGATGATATTACCATTGATTCAATAATAGCTCGTTTAGGTTTGGGCTCTGCTTGCATCGCTAATTTGTTTCAGAAGAAAAAGAATATCAATATATCACTCTTTATTGTATCAATAGTGTTAATTATTGCTGCTACTATTATAAAAATATATTAATATGAGAACTGAAAAATTAAATATAAAAAAACGTATGAAAAGAATGAATCTGACCGCTTTTTTGTTAGGTGGTGTCTGTTTGTTATGCCAACCACTCCAAGCCCAGCAGAGCATTGATGCTTGTGACGGTCGTACTTACAAAGTAGGCGACACGCTCCGTATTGGTGAACCATTGCCATCGGGCTATCTATTTGTTAAGCAACTAAACGCCAACAATCAATTTGACAAGCTGGATCCGAAAAATTCAACCGGACGGATTGCCATCATTACCGACATACCTGCTTACCAGCCAGAACTCTATCAACAGTTCGGTATTTACCAACAACCGGAAACGCCTCAAATAGTCTTTGCCGAACAAGGCGATTTCAAGATTGGCGTATATCTAAACATGGCTTTAAGTAAAGGAAACATCATGTCCGGACATCATGTTTCCTGTATGAATGGAGCTGTTGACCTTACTCCGGCTGTCTTGTTCGTCTATGCACATAAACTTTACGGTAAACCTATCGACACAGCATCAGTCGAAACCTATGCTTCTCTCCGTGCCCCCCAACAGTATACAGAAGCAGCCAATGACCCGTTTGCACTGGAAGAACTCCGTACAACATACCGAAAAGAATTGGAACAAGCTGTGGCAAATGCAGATTTCAATAGGGTATTCCGCATCAAATGTTTATCGGAACTCCAAATATATGACATCAATCAACAGCGTTTTCCGCTTTCGGGCTTAACGTGTATCGATGTGAAAACCAAGCAGAATAGGGAATTGTCCCAACAAGGTTATTGCTTATGGGGAACTTGTGCCTTTCATTTCACTAATGCTCTGTCATTTGCTACCCTGCCTTGCGATAAATCCATTGCACAAGGCATCTATACTATGCGTAAAATGACATCGGCAACCTTGCCTCCAACAGCTACCCTATATGTATATGTGCGTATTCTCCAACAGCCGATATCACTTCCCGATAAACGTACCATGGTGATGCGTTCCGAAACATCATTCGATTATGAGTGGTCAACACTCCGTAAAGCATACGATCAAAAAGCTTTAAACTTGGAGATTGTACAAACAGACGGTTATTACAACGCCTTCCCTCATAACACACAAGAAGTGACATACAATTACCTTGGTACGCAAACAATGCCTAAAAAGTAGTACAATGAGCAATATGCAGACAAAAACTATTAAGGAACATGGCATATTATAATAACAGCTTTTATCTTTATATCCAATAAACTTCTAAAGCAAGGAGCAGTAAAAGAAGAAAAGACATTTCGGAAATTTGATTGTAATAAATGAGCTATGCTTCCCGGTGGGGTAACTCGCTGGGGGCTTCTTACATTTTCTGTTTTCCCGATCAATTTTATAAAACTGCTGTCATAGTTTGTATTTTCGAAAAAAGATGTTATATTTGCAAATGAAAGAATTATTTGGCAGCATAGCAACGTTAAACGCTAAAATATGTACTGTTGCTAAATCGTTATTTTTATTTCTCAAATAATTCGCTAAAAGTCTATTCATCAATCGGTTAAGTCAAACTGATAAAAAACTGAGATAGATTAAATCAAGCCCTTGTGCTGTATTTCCCTATTTGTCGCTTGTTTGATGTGTCACCTACGAGTGGATACAATCAAGGACAAGAACAACTACAAACGGTATTATGAATATTTTCATGAAATAGATGAATAAAAAAACAAAGAGTAGTAATTCCAGTTTTCATAAGTTCAATAATACAGCATGATTATATTTCTTAGAATCCCATAATATTTCCGTCGTAAACAACTCTTTTCCACTATTTTGGGAACACCACCCTATCATTTCATATTTATGTTTATAGAAACTACCGTATTTAATCAATCCTATAACTCTTACATTATCACACATATCTTCTAAAAAATTAAAAGAACCATATTCATCAGGAATTCAAGTTGATGCAGGATTTAAAGAAACCAATGTACTTTGTATGGTTACGCTTGATAGATTTGGACCAGCGTAAGATAGAATCATGGTCGTTTTAGATGATACAGCAGAGCTACTATGACTTCCATATATTGGGAAAGCCATGGAAGTTCTTGTATAATACTCAAGGTTTTTGGCGTATTTTCCCGCTTGGAGTCGTGGGCTCAAAATTGTCAAACTCAATACCATTGCTCATGTATTCCAAAAAAGTCTTAGCTCTTTCATAGTCCATCTCCAAAAGTTCCTTATCGCGTTGCTCTATACTAACTGTTGTGTCAAGTTCCCAACCATAAGAATCGAATAGTTTCATTAATGCTTCAATTTTGGCTTTTTCTTGTTCGGAATAATTGTTGTTGTTTACTACTTTTTCATTGGAACATGAAACCAAGCACGATACAAAAGAAAAAACAGTTACCAATGATAATAATTTTTTTTTCATATGCCTTTTATTTTTGAAGTTTAATATGATACAAATATAGGGAATAAATTACTATATTATTTTATGTAACAAGATTTTTATTCCCTATAGTTGTATCTAACTAGAACTTCTTTTATTTTCTTTTTGATAACCTCAATAACATATCCTTTGGGATTGGCTACCAGTCATGCACTTTTCTTTTGTTCTTTCAGAATGGCTTGTGTCAATGGTCCTGTATTACACAACATTGTTTAAATGTGTTGTATATTGGTCTATATATAGTTTATTCTGTGCTTTTTTTATGCATAAGATTTTTCTTTAAAATATTTGTTATAACTTTACCATCACAAATAACTGAATATGTGTTTATTTTTAGATTCATTAAACTTGGATATTGTAAAGCATTTTGCTAGCAAAGCAGTTTGTATACGGAATCCGGCAGGATTAGCGAATCCTGCTTTTCTTATATCGCATTTCAGCTTCAAATTTTGGCAAAATAAGTTATATGTTTAAATATCAGTAAAAGAGTTTACTGATGATAGTCCTGAATGTTGTTGTTCGTGACGAATCACTACATTTTTGTTTTCATTTATTTGATAAATTTAAATTAAACATTTTTCATTGAAATCAAAAGAGATAATACACTTTTGCTTGAGAAAGCAGAAGTGTATTTTTATCTGTAACCCTAAAAAAAGTTTATTATTTTTTTTATTTTGAGCATTTGTTCATTATCTTTGCAGGCAGAAACAATAAATATACAATGTCACCACGTCCAAAAAATATACGCAAAGTTAACAATATGCCTTCTGTTGCCGGATTCAGACCTGTCATTTCCAACAATAGTTGTGAAGAAACAATATTCCTGCATTTCGAAGAATATGAAACAATACGCCTGTGTGATTATGAAATGAAAACCCAGCAGGAAGCCTCCATCTCAATGGGTGTGTCACGCCCTACCCTCAGCCGAATATATACCAGTGCAAGGCAAAAGATAGCCAAGGCATTCGTCTGTGGTGCCGCAATAATGATAGAAGGAGGCGTGTCATATACCAACAGTGAATGGTTCCGTTGCGGATCATGTGGTTTCTTGTTCAACAATATCAATCCGGCACTCAAAATCCGTAAGACAGTATGTCCGGTATGTTTTTCCGAAGACATCCACACCAGTAATATTAACATTAATAAGAATAAGATTATGATGAAAATTGCAATTCCTACCAGAGACAATGTAATTGATAACCATTTCGGTCATTGTGAGTATTATACAATTCTGACAGTAGGACAAGACAACCAGATTCTGAGCAGTGAAACCATTCCGTCGCCACAAGGATGTGGCTGCAAGTCCAATATAGCCAGTGATATTCATCAATTTCAGTATTTCACCTGTTTTTTAGACAGCCCCATTGATTTCAGTATTTCAACATTGAAGAACCGTACTTTCAGTTCCTTCCTTGTCTGTCAGAACAACCTGATAGGTCTTACTGCCATCCTCTGCCGCTTCCACCGCTGCTTCCTTAACGGTTGATTCCGCAAAATTTTTGGTGATTGCTTCCGTTACCGCTGCCGGAAGATCTTTCACTTCAATAGGGGTGAAGTCATTTACTGCCATGACAGTTTCAACATCTGAGGTCAAATTTTCGGCAAATGCCACTGTTGTTCCTAATCCCATTACCAATGCTACTGCAACAAAAAATTTTTTCATAATCTTATATTTTTAATGGTTATTGTTTTACGATAATGATAGGACAATTTTTATGCCAAAAGAATAATTAATCTGATTATCAGTTGGTTAATATTTTACTAATTATATGTGAAATGGAAAAAATCCTCATATAATGTGGTCTTTTCGCACCTTTGTGGAAAAATGGATAAAATCAGATACCGTCTTGTATATAACCGCCAGAACACGCTGAACAGGCAGGGCACGGCTCTTGTACAGGTTGAAGCCTATTTGAACCAAAGGAAAATCTACCTGAAGACCAATGTTTACCTCAAACCGGAGTGCTGGAGCCGTGAGGGGGCACAAGTCATTACCCCCCCCAATCTAACGAACTCAACGCAATGCTCTATGAATACATCCTGTATCTGCAAGGCATAGAGTTGGGGTATTGGAAGCGCGGAATACCTGCCACACTCTCACTACTGAAGGATGCTGTCAAGAAGAAAAGTACGGTGAATGTCAGCTTCTTCACTTTCGCTAAGTCAGCCATTGACAATTCGGACAAGAAGCAGTCCACCAAGGACAACCTGCACTCGACACTGGCAGTCCTGAATGACTTCCGTTCCGGATTGGACTTCAAGGATCTTACCTATACATCCCTTCGTGATTTTGAGCAATACTTAAGGGAAAAGGGCAATGCGGTCAATACGATAGCCAAGCACATGAGACAGCTCCGTACCTTGGTCAATGAGGCAATCAACCAAGGATATATGCACGCGGACGCTTATCCGTTCAGAAAGTACAAAATCAAACAGGAGAAGGGCAGACATGAGTTTCTTACCCCGGACGAGCTGAAGAAGCTGGAAACGGTCGAGGTGGAAGAGGAGTCCATGCGCCATGTGCTCGATGCCTTCCTGTTCTGCTGTTATACCGGATTGCGCTATTCTGACTTCTGCCAGCTCACACCTGAGAATTTCATTAGGATAAACGGCAAGCGGTGGCTGTACTTCAAATCCGTCAAGACAGGGGTGGAAATCCGTCTGCCGTTACATCTGCTGTTTGAAAGCAGGGCATTGGGCATTCTTGACCGTTATCCGGATATCGGAAGTTTTGCCGCTTTGCCTTGTAACTCGGAAGTGAATAAGCAGCTTCGAAAGCTGGCCGGGTTATGTGGTATCAAAAAGCGGATAACCTACCATGTGAGCCGTCATACCTGTGCCACCCTGCTGGTTCATCAGGGAGTTGCGATTACAACAGTCCAGAAGTTGCTCGGACATACTTCCGTAAAGACCACACAGATTTATTCAGAGGTACTTTCCAGCACCATTGTGCGTGACTTGAAAAATGTTCAAAGGAAAAAAGTAAAGATGTTTCCTGATAAAGGTCTTGAGGACATCTGAACTCTTTAAATTCTTCGGATAATCGGAATATTGCTCCTGATTATTTTTTCAATATGGATTGAATATGAATAGTTTTCACTATCTTTGCAGTTGTAACTAGGAGCTTGATGGCAATAAATATTGTCATCAGGCTCTTTTTTTATTGTCTATCTGTCGAAGTAATGAAATCCCCCGTCTGGCTTCACAGTCTGACGGGGTGAGGTTAAGTCCAATATTAGTTTTGAAAGAATTAGGTTAACAAAGTATTGACAAAGATAGTGAAATATGAATAGTAAGCAATATGGATATGGATTTATTTTGCATATATATAAAAATCCCGGCAATCTTCTCAGACAACCGGGATAATCAAATCATACTGACTAATGATAACAGGACAGTAAGATTAAACAATTTGGTAAATATAGATCCACATTTTCTTTATAGGACTTTCAATATGGCGGAAGGATCATGGATGAACCGTCACAGTCCTAAAAGACAATTGACAAAAATAGTAAAACAAACCATATTGACAATACATTTTTTGGAAAAACTGCCAGCTTTCTCAAAAAACATAGTAGCTAAAGAATAAAGAAACAGGATGAATAATTTATCATATAACAATTAAACGGTGAATGTGATGGAAATAGATATTGCAAACATTATTAGTGCTGCCGGAACATTGCTGGCAGCTTATTTCGCCTATAATCAGTATACTAAAAACAAACTGACTGATTTAAAAGTGGAATATTTTAAAAAAGAGGAGGAAAAAAGAAGTTACCACCGCAGTGAGAACTCCGCCAAGGTGTTCGGTGAGCTGTGGCGTGTACTTTATGAAACGAAAGCAGACAGGGTATATATCGTACAACCCCATCCCTTGGGGCATATAGCTTTTCTTTCGGTGCAGTTCGAGGTAAAACGAAAAGGTATAGCCGGAATGCGTGAAAACATCCAATCACTTCCCATGAGTGAAGTGGCCGTTTTTGCAGAAACTCTCGCAAAGAATCTTTTCATGTTCTACTCAGATATTGATAACCAGGTTAAGGATAAGGTTGCCAAATCTCTATTATCAACAAATGGATGCAACAGCGTGGCTATTAAACGGCTTAATTCATCTCAAGATTGGGTTGGAAATATCTTTTGTGAGTTTACAGATGAAACGGATTTGAATGAAGATGAACTTCATAAGGTCTTGCATGAAGCAGCGGTTAACATACAATATATCCTGCCGGAATTCAAAGAAAATAAAATCGAATAATTATAATTAATGAGTAGTATGGCTGACGTAAGAAAACTTGCACCGTTTATCCTAAAGTGGGAAGGCGGTTTTGTAAATGACCCTGACGATTTGGGAGGAGCTACCAATATGGGCGTGACTATCGGCACATGGAAATCGTGCGGCTATGACAAGGATGGTGACGGTGATATAGATGTGGATGATTTACACCTACTTACCCGTGAGGATGTCGTTAAACGGGTGCTCAAGCCGCATTATTGGGACAGATGGAAGGCTGATGAGATAAAATCGCAATCAGTTGCTGATATATTGGTTGATTGGGTCTGGGCATCCGGTGCGCACGGAATTAAGATTCCTCAACGCTTGCTTGGTGTTACAGTGGATGGAATAGTAGGTCCTAAGACCATTGCTGCGGTGAATGCCAGGAACCCGCGTGAGTTGTTCGACATGATTAAGATTGCCCGGTTCGACTTTATTGAGGATATATGCCGCAAGCGTCCGACCAATAATAAATTTAAGAGAGGGTGGATGAACCGCATAAATAATATCTCTTATGTTGGTTAGAGTTATGAACTGGGTAAGCCGACATATATTGCTGGCTCCTTTCATGTGTTTGTTCCTGCTGTTCGGATCATGTGGCAGCTCGCATAAGGCTGTCAAGTCCGATGTAGAAGTAATCAGCAAAGATAGCGCCAGTGAATCTGTCAACATCGTACACGGATCAAGTACCTCTTTGAGCGAACTCATTACTACTAATAGTAACTATGTGATTGATTTCTGTATCTATGATACCCGAAAACCGCCCGATAGCCTGACCGGGAAACCTCTGTTACTGGCTGATGGGCATATAGAAGGTGATTTCAGCAAAAATAGAAAGAAGGAAACTGCAACCAAAGACAGTACGGAGGTGAAAGCCGATAAGGATATTACTTCTGATATTTATGAAAAAAAGCGATCAGAAACCATAAAAGAGAAAAAAGAATCCACGCTGCCTGAACAAATCGGTTTTGCCTGTGTTTATGTAACCGTTTTGATTGTCGTTATGCTGATAGTAAAGCATTGGCGCAATAGACAATCTTCATCATAAGACTTTAAATTTATAAATTGGACTGCCCCGGCTCGTGATGAGTCCAATCTCATAATAAAGTTTGAGAGGGGGCTCGTAATGCACGATGCCCTCCTTTTTTGTAATACGTAATAATGTGACAACAAATATTTTTAGAAATAGGCAAATCCTTTTGAACAAATCCATTGGTATCTTGTTCAATAAAATGTGAAGTAGATTGTCAAAACGTAACTAATCTGAACCGTTCCGGCTTGTGATAAGTAGGGACGGTTTTTATTTTGATAATATTTCTGTTAAAAGATAACCCATGAATTATATGTTCCTTTATCTTTGCACACTATTAACATCAACTTATGTATTATGGCTGAAAAAAAAAGAATCTTATTCCGAAGAGGAATTGAATGAAATGATCGTATGGTTCAATAACCATGCTGATGAACTTCCCAAAGAAATGCAGATAAACAAAGCAGCTTTCACTCCGAATTTGAAACTTACTATTGAAAGCTGTATCATGCAAGCTAAACAAAACTTAGGGAACTATAAGATGGGAGGACCGTTTCTGATTTTGAAACAAATCAGAGCAAATCTTGAAAACAATAAATGATATTCTTTTATTATTTAACAAGAAAATCAAGATATTCTTATCCATTTGCACCATCGCTGCCAAAACACCAAAATCCATTGTCATATCGTGACAATGGAAGAAGCTTGATGGTAATAAATATTGTTATCAAGCTTCTAGTTACCCAACAAAGAGTAATGAAAACTATTCCATATTCAATTCATATTGAAAAAAATAATCAGGAGCAATATTCCGATTATTCGGAGAATGCAAGAAGCCATAGAGCATTAATAGAAAACAAATAGAACTTATGGAATCTACTTATTTTCTATTATTACAGAACAAGATTCAGTTTTATAAAGAAATATTTTTGCACTTATCGTTCGTTTTAACCAATAAAAAATACACCCTCACTTTCCCAAGCAAAGGTGTATATAATTACTCATTTAAAATGGTATGTGAAAAAAATTATTAACTAAAAAGATGCCATTATTCATCACGAACGATAGCATTTAGACTATTTTTGTCAGTAAACGCCTTTACTGATTTAGAATTAAGCTTAATTCAATATAGATGCTATAAAGTTATATATGAATTTTATTTTATCAAAACTATTTAAAAAAGGCGGGATTCACCAATCCTGCCTTTTTCAATACAAACTGCTTTGCTAGCAAGATGCCTTACAACATCCAAGCTTAATGAATCAAAAAATAAAAACACATTCAGTTATTTGTGATAGCAAAGCTATAACAAATATTTTAAAGAAAAATCTTATGCATAAAAAATGCACAGAATAAACTATATATAGACCAATAAACATTTAAAATAATATTGTAATACAAAAGTCATTGATACAAATCCTTCTGGGAGAACTTCTGCCAATACCAAACATAAAATCGGTATCAAAAAACATAAATATATCAACTGAAACAGTTGTGACTTTAGTAACATTGGCATTAGGTGAAGTCTGCCTTTATCGATTTCAGATGGAGGATATACTGTAGTCATCTCTTTATCTGCAACCCAAAGTAATACGATAAAATATAGTATAATTTCAGGGGAGCTAAGAGGAACATACAAATTATCTGATGAAGGATTAAATCTGAATATGACAACATCAGAAGCAAGAACACCAAGGATAAGATACATTATTTTTTTTAACAGAAATAATCTCATAATCTCGACCTGGGAGAACTTTCGACAAATACTAATAAGGGATTAACAAGGAGAACAGCATATTTTGATTTAATTCAAGGCAAATTATACAAGATAGCATATAAAGAGGAACTATATGTATATAAACCTGTAATATGCTTACTATATGTGCTAAGAAATGGAATATCGTCTTGCTATGTAGCTTCATTAAGTGGGTATCGTAATGGAGTTTCCCATTTTAAATTGATATGTGGAAATGATATCCAATTTAAGCTGTATCAAAAGTTGAATAGCGCTAATTATTTTGACATCATGCTGGAATGCCCTGATAATTCAGCTGGCATTATGGAGATAAAAGCCATGGATGATTTAACGGTTATTGAAACGACAGAACCATTAAGGGATTGGCAACAAATTGCAACAGAATAATAGCATAAGTTGAGAGCTGGGAGAACTGCTCACTAGTTTGAAGCTGTATCCTTTCATGTACAAAGGGATAGTAGAAAATAGAAGTTATAATGATATGATCGAAGCTGGCTTTTATAAAATACAAAATAACATGATTGATGGACCTAACACTTATTGGGGAACACTTGTTGTTTTTAATGATAGTGCTCACATAACACAAGTGTTCTATCCAAACATAGACAGTGCAGAAATATCCACTAGAAAAGGTAGTATTAATAATTTTGCAAAGTCAGCGTGGAGAAGCATTTCTTTTACATAAATTCGCTTTAAAATCAGAGCTGGGAGAACTGATAGGGATTGCTACGAAAGAAAATAAAGGCTTGAGCGATAGTGTTCAAGCCTTAAATTCTACGATTTATAATATTTCTACCGGAAATAAGGAAACTGCTTTGTTTAAAGTTTGTGATTATGGCAGTAATATTAATCATATATTACATATATATAGCTCACCTAATGGCACATTGGATAGTTGCAACTATATTCGTGTGATCTTATCAGACAAATATATATTCGTAAATAAATTATTTGAAAAAGGATATAATAGTATCAGACTTTTTAAAGATAGAAAATCTTTTTATGTTTACGTTTATAGCAGTGTATGGACAAGAACCAAGATTGAGGTTTTTTCAGAGAACCCTGATCTCTTCTATTTCACAAACGTGACGGATGAAATCAGTATATCAGATTTGGAAGAAATCTCTATATCTTGAAAAATATAGCGGTTTATTCAGATATTTATTACCTTTGCACCGCATATGGCGTTGTGCATATCAGGATCGGGTGGCACCGGCTTGTACCGGACCACCCGTTTTTTAATCCTATGTCAAAGAAAAAGTTTGCCATTTACCCCAACTACCGACCCAATATAGCCTGATCTTAATAAATTGCCCCGAATAGGTTGCTTGAAACCCTATTTTTTGAACATCATTTGTCCCTATAAATATAACAGCATTTTGCCCATCACCACTTTCGAATGGAGAATTAGATGTTGATTTAGTTGTTTTCGCGGCAGCCGAAGAAGATGTCAAAGTTGGGTTCTTGGAACCGTCCAAAGTACGGAGCCAAGAGAAGGTGTCGGACTGGGGCAACTGATCCTCAAACTCATCTGTTCCGGCTGCCGCAGCGGCAGCAAATGTTGATATTTCTGATGCAGCGGAAACAATCCGTGCGGAAACTAATTCTGTCATCTCATCGACGGTCACCTGTCGTTCGTTGCCGTTTTTATCCACAGCTTTAAAGCCAACTATATTATTCAAGTCCATAATGCAAATTTTAAAATTAAAACAAATACTTCACCCATGCAAAATAATTACTGTTCTCAATATAATTCGGATCATCCTCGTTGGAATATGCCTCCCTCTCAAACGATACCGTCTTATACGCCCTGCCGGCATCCTTCAACCGTACCGCCCTGACCAGCCACTCCACACCATACCAGAGATAGAATGCCAGCCCGGCCAGTACCAGCCACCAGGCGGAAAGGTCAAAACACAACAGCAAGATCCAGATAACTGTACCGATGGCAACTGCCATCTCAACCCATTGACGGGCGTGGGTACACTCATGGTTTCTCACTTTCTGAGTGATTTTCTCTTCCGGGTCGCTTGCTTAAAACAAACGGACCGATTGTTATCGTATGGCAAGAACTGAACGCAAGCAGCACCTTTGCCAGAAGGTTGTTACAATATACCTTTTTCATGTTGTTCCTCCTTTTTATCTAAATAATCATTCAAAGAATCGGCCAGCAAGCCGGACAACATAGGGGTAGAACGTCTTATGATATCCACCTCCTCTTCGTCAAGTTCCACACCATCTACAGTCGACTTGAAGATTTTCTCCGCAAGGAGATGCGCCTTCAAGCCCGCTACGTTCTTATATATCCAGTCACCGAAGGCCTCAGTGATGTTACTGGCTATAAGCTTTTCTTTTTTAATCCCATCATAAATAGGGAATTGTGCAAAATTTATTCTCATACTTTATATTTAAATTATCCGCAATAAAACATAACCCAATAATTACCCATACACTTAATGAAGCCGGATGCAAAATCCAAATCAATATAAGACACCTCCTGTCCTCCGGGAGCAGGCAGGATCCGTCCTCCTGTCAATCTTACTCCGCCGCTCATACGTTTGAAGTATATAGTATGTCCCGGAACATCCGGAGGAAGCGTCACTTCTATATTGTCTCTATTAATAAACATCACATTATCATCATTGTTATTCAGGGGAGCTGCTGACAGAGATGTTCCTCCAGTTGCCAACTATGCCACGAAGAGAAACATAGCTGTCATTGTTCGGATGAAGGAAAATGTTACCTCCCTCCACGAATAGAGGAATGCTCGGAGTCTTGATGTGCATCCCGATCATGGCATTTGGACTCTGTATGTCAATTCCAGCATCATACTTAATCCCTTCAATGGTGACAAACTGCGTGTTTCCCCCGATTCTTACGTTTGCAAATGTCCTTTCGTTATAAAACTCAATTTGTCCGGCAGACAAATTGAAACCGACGTATTTATTTGTTTCATTTTCATAAAGGATCTTTGAGGACAATATTCCCGAAGCGATGGAGAACGGACCGATACGTCCTCCTTCTATGTCCATATTAATGCCATGAATATAACCGGATTCGGAATTCAGTATCAGGTTGGGCACACCATTGGTTGACTTCTGTGATTTTATATCTCCAAAAGGTATGCCGTTGGCATCCATTCCTTTATATGTGAACATGAATCCGCATATATTGGCTCCTGTAGCAAACAGGGTGTCAGTGGCGATATTCACAAACTTCTGCATAGCTTCCCAATTGGAATCCACCGTTGACAGATGTAGGGGCGGCGGTTACACTGGCACCATAGTTCCGCACAAGGAAATTATAATACACGCCATTGAACTTGTAGATGATCTTGTCACGATAGCTGGCGTTCCATACATAGCTAGTACCAGATTGGAATACTCCCATATCTCTTGGAAAAGCCCCTGTTGCTCCTGTCGCTCCTATGGCGCCATCATTTGCAACACCCACCCCTTTTTCAGCGACAAAATTATTATTCCATGCGTTTGCGTCCGACGCGGATTATAAGCCCGGACGGCAAACTGGGTGTATCCGGCTGTCGCTGGAACGGATATCTGATTGCTTAGGGTAGCACCTACATGAGCCAGCCAGCTTCCGTTGTACTTGCGGGCTGCCAGATAAAGCGTGCTGCACGTGCTTACATTGCCTGCCACATTCTGTTTGCAAGTGACAAGGAATCCAGACGGGGATGGCGTGCCCGTTGAAGTGAAGTTGATCACGCTGACAGGACTGTCCAGCCAGTAGGATGCCGACGGTCCGACGGGAGCAACCATCTCCTGCCAGTCCGCATGTACCGTCCGGTTCGCAGATCTGCCGGCGAGGATGTATCCGCCGTCTCTTTTCCTGCGGAGTCTGCCGTTTCTGAACTTGGCGATTTTAATCGGAGGGTTGGAGGTTTCAACCTTGCTTAAGTAAGATCCTCCGGCAAACGATACTGTACTGTTCTTGGCATACGGAGTATTGGCGGATTCCCAATGACCGGCTGCTGTGATGCTCTCACCATCCTTTCCGTCACTGCCGTCCACAACCATCGGGACAGTTTCGACATCAACCGCCTGACCGTTCACGTAGAACACGAACTTCAAGCTACTGGTAAAATTACCGGAAGCCACCCCGACACCATCACCGATGGGAACCTCGGCCGCACCGTCACGACTGTACTTTAACTCCCCGTCCGTTGTGGCCGTAGTGACCGCACCGACTGTCTTCATACGCCGACAGGATACCGAAGCTACACTGTAACCGCCGTTCTTGTTCTTGCTGACCATCGTGGCCGAAGTGACAAGGCTATAAATTACCGCATCGGAACCGTCCGCCCCGCCACGGACACCGGTTATCTTGAAAGTCAGTTCACGGGTATAGAGCTGCCCGTTCTTCATTGCAGCCAGTGTGATGGTGACCGTATTCTGTTCCGGAACCGACTTTCCGGCAGCGACGGATATCGCCACCGCTCCGGTGGCCTTGCTTGTGCTTGCCGTGAAACCGGCAGGCGTGCTGACTGTTAAAGTCTCAAGGGTGAGTTTCTCGGTACCGTACCACATGGATACATGGGTAGTCCATGACTGTGCGGAAGTAGTAACACCGGTACTGGTAAGAGCGACGCTCACCATCTCATTGTCAAGGTCGGCCATGATATTCGACTCCCCGTCCTTACTCCAACGGTGCACAGGGGCCGGAGTGCTCCATTCACTCCATACTCCATCACGCTTCACACGTTTGCACGCCCATTCCACCTGATGGTCTGCATCCACGCCAAGAAAATCATCTGTCCAGCCTTCCGGTATATAATCATCCTGCTGCTTCGAATCCGGCTTGTCAGGGGTAAGGCCGATGATGTTGGTACGGGTGTAGATCCACTCGTAACCTTTGCCGTCCTTACCGTCAGTCCCGTCTTTGACCATGACCATCCACAAACCATTCCGGTATATGTAAGTACAATGGTCAGCCGTATTTCGGTAGCTGTCACCCTCCTTGGGATTGGACGGATGGGATGCGAATTCACCAAGGAAGGTGATGCTTTCGCCTTTCAGCTCACGCCCGTCCAAAAGCATCTCCCAGTCTTCATGCACGGTCCAGTCGGCTGACTTCCCGGAAAGGATATAACCGCCATCCTTTTTGCGACGATAACTGCCATTCTTGAACCTTGCGATCCTGATGGGAGGATTGGATGTTTTCACCTTGGAGATAAAAACACAGCCCGCCAAAGTGACCATGGTATTGACCTCGTATGGGGTCTTAGAGGATTCCCAATGACCGCCACCTATTACAGACAGGCCCGGATCACCCTTGTCACCTTTGGCGGCTGATACAAGCCAGTCCGGATTGTTTTCGGATGGCTCGGAAGTAGTGCCCTTGTCATTGACGCACAACCATGTGGAACCGTTATGGGGCACACGGGAATAATACGCATACTTTCTGCCCGGCTCCCAGCTAGGGAAGTCGATAGGAACGCGGACTGTGCTACCGGTAATTTCATCAATTTGAAAAATCAATCCCGTCATGATGATATCCTGCAATACTGCCGAGAACCTGTCGCAGTTGATCCCGTTGATGGTCATACCCTTCTTCTTGCCGAACCAGCTCTTCATCTGTGCCGGCTCCGGGTCCCAGGTGTTGGCATTGTCAACAAGGGTGATACAGCAGTTACCGTCACGCACGTCTATGATGATATAAGTCTGACGCTCTTTGTCGGTGAAGTTCCCCGTCTGTCCGAGACGCATCTCGTTATGGGGAACGAACTCATATCCGGGACGCGGAACCATCACGAATGTCTTCTCGTCGTAATCTGCGGAAGTGATACGGTACTGTATTTTCCGGAAACCAATAAAGTCACCGGTAGTGACGCTTTTGTCATGCCAGAAGCCTAGGAGGATATCGTCCGGCTTCTGTCCCAGCGGTACACCATCCTCCAGATCAGGGGTGACAGTATAGCTGCCGTCACTATTGGCGACAAAGCTTTTTATCTTCAGCCCTCCGCCGGGACTTATAGTATTATATCCTTCAAAATAGGTCTGACGGTTGAAACGAAGTTCTGGTACACTCAGAGAGCTGCGCAGGACCAGAGCCTCCAGCTCGGCACGGGCGTCCTCACCGATGTAACCGCCCTGAACACCGGTGATAAAGTCACCGAACTTGGCGTATTTCTTGATGACGGTTCCGCCCAACAGGGATAATAGGAAACCGGTGCGTTCCTCCGTGTCCTTGCGCATGAACATGATCAGCGAGCGCAATGCGGAATACACGTTATGGTCTGTTGCAGGGGTGGAGTCGTGGCTTCCGATCACATACACACCGCTGCCACCACCGCCCGTATAGGTCTGTCCCTTCAGGGTAAGGCTCTCAACCTTTTCCTCCAGCTCCCCGATACGGGAATAGGCGGCGGTTTCCCCGACAGTATAAACAGGTGAGTCAAAGGAATAGTCAAGATTGAATTCAAATCCGATAACCCTTGACTGCCTTCCGTTTTCAAAATAAGCCTTGTTAATCAGGTTAACTTTCTGACCTGCACCATAGAGATTATGTATTCCGTCCTCACTGTATGCGACATCCGACATCATCTTACAGTTATATGTAGAAGGGTCTATCTTGGATTTGGCAGCGTACTTTTCAGTCTTTTCCTTCAACTCCTGCTCGGCGGCACCCACAAGCCCCAGTTCGGTTATTTTCGTGCTGTCCCAGCCGGAAAGCACATATTCATCTCCATCCTGGGGAAAGAGCACATCACCGGGAAGCGGTCTGCCATAGTCCTCATTCCTGACTATCTCCCAAAGCTGTGCCTCAGGGTTCCATCCGCCATCCTCCAATTTCTCCGGCTTTCCCTCAGGATTGAACTTCACGGCGAACTCCAAACCGTTGAGAAGCCCGGACGCGAAACGTATCCTCAGCTCCTGACCGGGGAGGATATATTTCTCGGAAAAGTTAACACCCGTGTCCCTAAAGCGGTAGGCATTCCATTTTTCCTCGGTGGTTGTGCCGTCCTCATTCTCCACCTTGTCCGTCACTTCGATAGTGGTGACATCCGACATGATGCCCGTTCTTCGGGGATAGACTTCATCGAAGATAACCACTTGTTCAATGGCTTCCTCGGTGGTCATATCAGGATAAGCGTCTATGTACGGAGTGCCTACGGGTAACATCAGCCTGCGCTGCACCACACCGTTCACAACCACGGTCTCGTCAATGGGGCGGTAGTCTGCCGGTATGTTACGGGTGGAACCAAAAGCGTAGATACGGGTGGCATAGGTGGACCGGGATTCTGACTGTGACATTTCCTGCACGTTTTTCCCGATCTCGAAATCCACCGCGTCACCGGACTCACAACGCCCGAAATGGATGATGTTTTCAGTCACCCAACATTCGCAATCCCATTTCTTCGCCATCTCAAAACAAGCGTCAAGGATGTTGATGTTATCGTAACTCATCAACTGGGACTTGTTTTCGACTGTGGAATCAATGGAGAAAACAAAATCCTGTCCTTTGTATGTGTAACCAAGAGCTTTCAAATTTCTAAGGACTATACCGGCTTGTACGTCAAGCGGGGCGGTCAGGTTCCAGGACGCTTCCTGTCCGGCCGTCTCCGGGGTATATTTGAAGATTTTGTTTTTCCATTTCCAGTAGTAGGCGTCAAGTCTTAATTCGTAATCGTAGCCGGCGGTATTGGTGTTGAATGCGGGCTTCTGCAAGTCGCACACCTCGAACAATCCGAAGTTACATTCCACGTATGAGCCAAGTTTGAAATATATGGGATTCTCTAAGGAGAACTTTAACATGATGTAGTCCTCCTTCATCAGAGTGAACTTACGCTTGCAGCCTTCATTGATCAAAGTTGTAAGCAGGATAGCACCGGATATGTCTTTGATGTCGATTTGTTCCATGTCTTCAAAGTTCGGAGATAAAAAAAAGAGTGCCCAATTTTGAGCACTCACATACACGACAATAAAACCAATGTCGTGAATTAGCTTCTGTTTGCCGGATTTGGCTCGTTAAACTTGGCTGAAATTTTTCCGAAAGTTCGGTTTAAACTCTGTGCGTAAGCAACGCTTTTCCCAAGATAAATCAGATGATAAATCTCATTACTGTTAGCCGGAACTTGAATATCAACCACACCTTTATACAATTCTTCAAAGAAAGCTTTTTTCTTTGCTTGATAGTCAGACTGAGAATTACCCTCGATAGTGAACGAAAGAGTTATTTCCCTCTCATCGACTTTAGGATTATTGATTATTACCCGTTTCCCATGTTCAAGTCGGCTTTTGTTCTCAATAAAATCCTTCATGGGAGCGGATGCCCCAATAACATCAAGAAACCCCTCTCCCATTCTCACACCCCATGTTGTATAAGCGTTTTCGCCATTAATTAATAATTCATTCATAAACTATAATTTTGCTGTATTCTTTTTAACCTCTGCTATATCTCTTTGCATCTGTTGAATAGGTTTGACGAGTTTGCCCCTGTATTTTCCGAAATCTGAACCAATTCAAGATAAGATTGCTATCAAATCTCGCGTATTATCAGCGATATTCCTTGTTTCCGTATTTATGGAAAGTAGAGCATCTGCTTTTACTGTCAGTAGATTAAGTGATTGAGATTGAATGATATTTTGATTCTTTATCTCTTCTCCTGTAATCTGCAATGCTGTAAACCTACCGTTCAACTCTCCTGCATCTTCATGCGTCATTTCAGTGCCGAACCCTCTTGATGAAGATTGACTGCGATGTTGATTCTTGCGAAATTTTATCATATCCGGTTGCTGCGGCAAGCTCATCACGAAGCTTCATGGCTTCATCCACATAACCCATGTACTCATCCATCAGCTCCTTACGTTCATTATTATCAAGCGTACCATCATCTTTCATGGCTTCACCGAATTTATCATACCATGTCCTCAGTTTGTCACTAAACTGTTCACCGATGGCATTTGACAGCATCGCCTGCATGAAATATTTGGATATGTCATCAGCAAAATCCTCCGCACTCTTCTCCATATCCATCAGACTGCTTATAAAACTGTCATACATGGAATCGAATGACATTCCGATCAGGCCCTCATAAAGACTGTCGGTCAGTTCTTCCAGTTTTCCTGCCTGCTCTATATAATCATCCAGCTTGTCGGTAACACGCTCACCGTAACCTCCCTTACCGGAAGATTCCATGATATCCCATAACCATACGTCCGACCGTAGAGCCTTCATCTGTTCGGGGTCAGATTCCACAAGGAATCGGTGCCGGAGAAATCCTGCATGCCGGTAGCTTTTCTTGCGTGTTCCAGCATTTCATCCGTCCATTTCAGATAATGCTGCCAGCTGCCGTGACTCTTATGATATCCGGCTTGCTCCTTTGCTATTTGCAGATAGTTTTATTGACTTCCTCCTGATACTTTACAGCTTCCCTGTAAGATTCAACCGATTTCATTCCCTTGCTTGCCTTCATCTCGTCAGTCAGATCCTCGATGGCCGTTTGCAAAGTTCCATTCCTGTCCGTCAGCCTGTCTATCGTTTCCTGTACTTCCTTGGCGTTTCCACCTATTCCAAACAAGGAGTTGAAGCCTCCGAATGAGATTGCGTTCAGGATGTTTCCTATGCCGTTCCTCAATGACTTGCCGATTGTGACAAACAAATCCCCTGACAAGACATCACCGATAATTCCACTGACAGCGTTCAGAACAGCATCAAGCAGACCACCGACAAGATCACTTAATCCGTCTTTGAGTACGTCAATGATGGACAGAATCCATCCGACAATGGGAACCTCCTTAAGAGATTCTGACGTTTTTCCTATGACATCCTTGAATCCGTTCACGGTTTTGATAATTCCGCTATATGCGTTATACAATCCACCGGATGAAATCTGCTGCAAGCCTCCCAATAAATTTTCCATGCTTGCTTTCAGTATGGTGGCAGTATCAGTCACATTACGCTGGGCCTGATTGGCGATATCAGTCTGTGTCTTCACATTGGCGGATGCAATGTCAGCATTCTGCCGTGCTGTTTCAAGAGCGTTTGCTGCGGCTTGTTTCTCACTTTCCGTTCCGCCCTTCTGCGCTTTGGTGTAATCATCCTGTGATTTCTTTAGTCTTTCCAAAGCAGCTGTTTCAATCCCTATGGCACTGATACGATTCTGTTCTGCTATTTGATAGGCTTTTTACATCCTCTCCAAGTTTCTTGAAGTTGACTCCACTTGTACCACCCAAAGACTTTTCCATCTGGCTGATGGCGTCAATCAATGATTTCTGGCTTGCCTGATCGGAGTTCTTGAACTTGTCAGTCCGTACATATTTTTCGCTTCGTCCAAGGCGGGCTTTATCATGTCGGAAAACATGGAACCAAACTCACCGAACACAGTAACCCAATCTATATTGGCTTTTATGGCTTCTGTTTCCTTGTTCTGTATGGCAACATCACGTTGTTTCTCCAGTAACTTTTACTTGTGCACTATTAACACCGTTTTCTTCCTGTGCTTTTTCCTTATTTTTCCGCATACTCTTGGGCGATAGCCAATTTCTGCTGCTGGAACGTGCCATATTCTTTCAAGTAGTCGTTCAAAGCCTGTTGTTCGGCTTTCAGCTGTCCTTCAGTTACATCGGAAATATCTTTATCTCTCATACTTTCGGCATTGGTATAAGCTTCTGAAATTTTCTGTGCCTGCTTGTCGGTCAGCTTACCGTTACCGGCTTTGCTCCATTCTTCCTCCTGTTTTCTTATCGCATCAATCTGTTTCTGATAATCAAGGTCAATCTGTTTCAACTTCTTTTCCGTGCCTTCTCTCATCAGGTTGATTTCATCCTGTTGGTTCTGACGGTGAAGTGAAAGAAGTTGCCCGTCCAGCTTTTCCTGATTTTCTTTTTGCTTTTTTGCTAGATTTTCCTGTCTGGTCAGTGCGCTTCCGGTTACTCCGCCCAGCTCCTTGTATGTCTTTTCGGATGCCTCCATCTTATCTTTGGCTTCTGTCACCTGTTTCTATGTAGCCGTCTGATCTTTTATTAAGGCCTCGTACCTTTTTTTTTTCGCTTTCTCCCATTCGGCTTTAGCATTTGCCAAATCCTCCTGATATGTAGTTTCTTTTGTTTCCTGTCTGTTCTCAACTTCCAATTGGGCATTGATTTCCGACAAGACATCTTTTCTTGCGTTTGCCAATTCATTCTTCAGGTCTTCGATACGCTGTGCCTGAACCTTCATTTCGGAACGGTTGTTCTCTTTCCTTGCCAGATTATAAGCCCATTCTGCACTTTTTATTTGTTGTTCCAAAGATTCGACTATAGCCTGTTTTGACTGTGTTCTGGATTTTGAAACCTCTTCATTATATGCCTTCCAAAACCCAGTCAAGTCATGTATATGACCTTTCTCATCGACATACTTCTTAAAGAGTACAGGATATAGTTTCTCAATGTCTTTTAAGGCTTTAAGTTTAGTGGTCTCGGCTTCCACCTCGCTATTAATGGTGCTAACAAGACCTTCCAAAGTACGTTTCCGATCTTCTTCGTCCGTGTCGAGTTTTTCTATTTTCTTGTTGTACGAGTCCAAAGCACGTTCAGCAGATGTTGTGCTGTCGGATAATGCCCACATGGCAGCTCCAAGCCCTACAACTGCCGTTGCCAATAACACATACGGATTAGTAAGCATGACAGCGTTCAACGCTTTTTGTGCTGTTGTCTGCAAGACCAGCCATCCGTAGTGGGCACGTTCCGCTACAGTCAGGGCCGCTATGCCGGAGGTTTGAAGCGACTGAATGGCTGTTACGACCATGACTGCAACCCTGTATGAACCGTATGTAGCAACAAGTCCGGTCAATAACCGACCTACCTTCTCATAGTTCTCCACCAGATAAGACATGCCGGACAAGGTCTTGTTGATGACACCCTCGTTTTGTTTTCCGATTTTATTGAACATGGTGTCAATTGCATCTTCGATATTGCTTATTTGTCCGGTAATGGTTTTGATTGTGCTTCCATCAGACCGCCGAATTTGCAGCCTTCATTGGTCATGGATTCAATGGCCTTCTGCACTTCGGGGAATCCTACTTTTCCTGCTGTCACAAGTTCGCTTACCTTGTCTTTGGTTACTCCGAATTGTTTGGCAAGTTCATCGGGCCAATGGAATTCCACGTCCCATAAACTGACGTAGGTCCTGTGTGAAGAGCCTTCCTTGTGTCATGGTGGTACCATACAGCCAGACCAGATCGTTCAAAGGGATGGAAAGTCCTGCCGCGATATCCCCAAGCCGGACAAGCGTATCATTCACATCTTTAGCCTCCGTACCATAGGCTAACAGTTGTTTCGCACCATTGGCTACATCCTGAAGGTTAAATGGAGTGATGGCGGCGGTACGTACCAGTTGGGACATTAGTGTGTCCGCCTGTCCCTTGTTTCCAAGCATTGTCTGAATGCCACTTCAAGCTGCTGGAACTCGCCACGTACACGAGCTATGTCACTGATGAGCTGCTGCGCTCCAAGACTGATTCCGAAAGTGGCTGCGGCCGTGGTCAGTCTTCCGAATATCTTCTCAATACTCAGCCCGCTTTTTCTTCAATTTGTCTTGATGTGTTGCGTACTCCGTTGCGTGCTTCCTCTAGCTTGCGTAAAAGTTGGAGTTATCCCCAGTTATATCAAAAATGCAATCCAGCCATAGTCTTTTCGATTTGATGGGTATCATGTGCATTGACATGACATTTGTTCTATTTTTCTTGTTATAAAATTATAGACCCCGTAATTTTTTTGACCGATTATGAAAATATTGTTCTGTTTTTCCGATTCATTCCTCAAGCAGGGCTTTGATACGTTCCCTGTTCTTTGGATTCCCGGCATCGATTATTTCTTCTGAGCCAGATATTCCGAGTTGTTTCATTTCGTCAGAGGACAGATATACAGTCGTGATGGCATCAGCCATTAACATCCTTAGATTGATATAGCTGATGCCCCATACCACATAATCAAAAGTCCATCCGTATCTTTGGCAGGCAAAGTCTATCATTGTTCCGTAGGTGCTGTTGCCTCCGAATGAGATACTGCTATTGTCCTTTTTTACTTTGGCTATCCGTTTTCTTTCCGTATTTTCTTTGTCTATTCCGAAATGCCGCAGGAAGGTATCCATATTATCACTTGTAAGAATGAGAACCAGTATGGTAGCAAGTTCCTCCTCAGAGAGTGTTCGGGAAAACAATTTTGTACGCTTATCCACCTTGCTATTGTCGAACAAATCGTTCTTCCGGTTGAACGTGGAGTAGGAGAGTATGCGGCAGACAATATCACGTTTCGTTTTGCAGATCCTTATGGCTTCCATATAAGGATTGGTGGAAACAACCTGTTTGCTTATTTCGAGGGAATCAAATAATCTGGCCAAAAGATACATTTTGCCGAGTGTGACGGATGGATAAAGAAAGACCGCTTGCCAACGGTAAAGCCGGCAGGTCTTTCCATGATGGCGTCGGCCACATCCATCTCAATATTTCGCTCTTTTGTCATTCATAAATCATAAATTTGATGCAGGTTTATCCTCCAACCTGTAAAGGACGTCTTTCCGTTTGCCTGTTCTCTGAATGGAAAATTATCATCCGGCAGAAGTGTACACCGCGTTTACTTCAACTGTTTCCCCATCTTTAACAGTAGCGGATGTCTGTGTAGGCAGTGTTTTTCCTTCGATATCTTTATATATGATTGTCACAAGACCGGCTTTTTGTGGTAATTGAAGTACCGCTATGATGCCAGTCCGTTTCTGTAGATAATTTCCACATGCCGGCTCCGCCATCATCTGTGATGATCACTGAAAGGCTGCCGGCACCATTAAAATTTACGACTTCGAATTTTACCTGATTGCCGGTCTTAGGTTTCAATACGTCAGCGGTATATTTCCACTTGGTGCCATTATCTGTGTCGTATGTATCCTCCAAGGACAACACGCTTCTGTCGATTATGATACCTTCAACAGTTTTGTCTTCAGGCTGGAGCTTGACAGCGTATTCACCTGTAATCACACCATCTGTATCTTCCACCGGTTTTCTACGGCCTTTGCCAGCCCGGATTTCAAACTCAAACGTATAGGTGTTTGCCGCATACTTGACAGCCTCGTTTTCTCCACCTTCAATCTTGGCCTCTTTCTTCGCACCTTTTGTAGGTGTCAATTTTGTAGAGTTCTCGACAGGTGTCGGTATATCAATCCAAGATGAAGGAGCTTCTCCGCTGCTTTGCAGCTTTCCAATTTTGATAGTACATTTTCCCCAAGATAATTCCATGATCTTATTCGTTATTGAATGAATATAATAGTTTATTGTTAATGAAGTGCTCGTTCTTTCCGTTCACTTCAAGCACCCTTTGTTTATTCAGCGTGAAGCGGTAGCTTTCTCCATGCCCTGTTTCCAATACTTGATAGCGACTTTGCAAAGTTCTCTACAGCGTGCATCATTCATTTCCGCCTCGCCATTACGGATATTGTCCTTTACATAAATGTTCACATTCACGAAAGCTTCCTGTATCTGTCCGCTTCCATTTTCAAGGATTGATATGACTATATCCTCCCTGTCAGAGTTGGATGGTCTTTTTGATGCCTTGCAAAGTTTTTCCGTTCACGACTTTTTCCAAAAAGGGAACCTTTGATGTGTTTGTAAATATCATCTTTGATTTCAATATCAGACTTCATCATGATGCAAGTTGCTTTTTCAGTTTACTCATCATTCCCGGTAGTTCCTTTCTTGCAAACAGTTCGGCGGATGCAAGTACATTCTTATTTTCCATTGCTTCCACAAATTCAGCATAGTTCATTCCGGCTACTACAACAAGTGCGTAGCCATTCGCGAATTTTTTAGACAATTCCTCAATAAGTGCTTTGCCTTTCCTGACTCCCTCATTACCTTGTCGTACTTGTGTGAAATCTGAGTATTCAAGTATTTTTCCGTTGTGGATGATGGCATAGCCAATCGAACTGCGCAAGTTTCCTGACCGGTCATACCAGCTTATCTCCTGCGGTCTGTTCCTTGCTTCGATCACACACAATTCTCCAAGGTAGGAGAGGGCGCGGACAGTTAACACTTCAACACGTTCTTTTTCCTTATTGATAAGGGTGTCTATCCGACTTGCAGGTGTCGTCATTTTTATACCCATAGTTTCGCATATAGTTGATAACGATGAAACCCTTTGACCTCACATTCTCTAACGATATCTCCTGACAGGAATAACTTCACACGATCTCCAACAGTAAATTCCCGGCATTCAGCATCAAGACGTATCGTGGCTGAATAGGTACGGACTGCTCCGTCCTCAAATTGCTTTTGTTCAGCTTTTCCGGCCGGAACATTCCGGCATGGGATATCACCTTCCCATCGGCTTTCACCCTGGTGGTAATCGCCGTTCTTGTCTTCGTAACCGGGAGCGGTAATAAGATATTGCAGCTTATGTGGTCTATCATCAAGTATCATGATTATTTTCCTATATAGACTATCGGTTCACCAATGTTTTTTTCTGTTTCGCCTATTGAATTATAGATGCCGTTGGCTAACGTCAGTATATTATCCTTGTCAGATAGACTTAAGGAAACATCTCCTTCTGTAAAGTTGGGCATCTGAATCAGGCTCATGAGACAGTCGGCCACAGCACCTTTGAACGGTTTGCTTTTAAGAATGTCGATGGTGCATATTTCATTTCCGTCCTGTAGTGGACTTCATCTTTCAATGCTTGCAGGACCGTTTTCATACATTATTCAGATTTGTGTGATTCTACTGTGGCTTTTAAAGTGGCTTCATCTTCATCGTTCAGTTCGTTGACACGGGCGATGATCTTTTCATCGGCAGATTTCGCAGTCAGCTTGCCACCAGTTATCTTGTTAAGCTCCTGAACGAACTCCGTTTTTTTGTAGGTATCTCCCCAGATGGTGACTTTCACATCTGTTGAATCTTGGGCCTCCTTTTCTGCGTCAACAGTTTGTGCATCGGTGATATCCTGATAATAAATCTGGTCTACTCCTTCAATCACGGTAAGCGCAAGCATCTGTCCAGCGGTAGTTTCCACCAAAGGGTTAGCGGTTCTGAAACGGCTGATAAGTTTCATCTCATCAACTGTGGTATAAACCACTCCTTCCACCGGGCTTGTCTTTTCTGCTAATGTCCCCCAGACCAAACTGCCGACATTTTCGGTAGTCAGATAAACCAAGCGGTTTGCGTTCCACGGTTTGTAAGCCTTGCGTACACCGTTTTTCTCATAAATGATCGAACGGTCAATCTTCAGGAATCTGACACCGTTATATTGGTCGGCGAAAGCCTCGTCAAACAATGATGAGGTAGGAGTGGGCAGCGAGGTATCACTGTCGAAAATCTGCCCTCTGTATGTGGCGGCGAGTTCTTTGGCTCCTTGTGTCTGGCGCAGTTTTTTGTAGGTTGACAGGGCGATACAGATGACTGATATGGAATTGCCGTCTCCGTCAGCTGCGGCGAGCACACGTTCTATGTCATCCAAGGTTATCTCGCCGGGAGTGGTCACACCAAATCCGTTTTTCGGCAGGTAACCGAAATTGACACGCAGTGCTGTTCCGACATTGGTCAGATCCTCAACCGCTACAACCCCCTCGCATAAGGCTGTCAGAAAATTCGCCTCATTGGATTCGTCCAGCCCGATGGAGCAGAACAAAGGGTCTTCCGTCAGTTTGGATGCTATTTGTGTCCATTTTGCACCCTGGGCCTTCATGATGTTGATGGTATTGATGTCGGATTCTTCCATTACACGGGAGATACCCTGTTTGGGCAGTGTGCCGCTGGCATGGGCCAGTGAATCACGCTTCTTGATGGGAAGCGGAGAGTTCATGGAAACGGTGTCCGCTCTTACGTATGTGGTATCGACAGATGCGCTGGTCCATTTCTGGTCAGCGGAATATACTTTACGTAACATGGTCTTATGCAAGTAAGTGCGTTTTTTTGCACCATTGCGCTCGCCTCTCTCTTTTTCCACGATATTCTGTAACTTCGGGAAAATACGCTTGGATAAATCTGCAAATTGTGATGCAATCATTTTATTTTTCCTCCTTTATTTTTAATCGTGCATGAAATATAATGAAGGCAGTGCGGTCTTCAAGGCAGCTTTGATACTGTCAATAGGGTAGGGCAGGGCCTTGTCGTTGATCTCTCCGTCATATTGGATGGCTCCTCTTGCATCACTTGCAGGTGTCGTGCGCACCCATATTCCAGCATATTCGTAATTCTCAGGAAGTGAGGAATACGCATTATCTGACACGGGCATGGGCTTGTAGTCATATTCATCATTTGTACTGCGGATGATAATATGTCCGGCTTTACATATTTTTCATTGAAGCCTTCCATGTTCAGAGAGCGGCCACCGATAATTCTTCCGCCTTTGCGACGGATAACCACTGAATCCATTCCGGTCTCAAACGATTCAAGCTCGTTTGACAAATTT
>VOFI01001436.1_pt1 | contig 54001 bp, 57 predicted proteins | sample 5384131 | NCBI WGS metagenome assembly VOFI01 (sample SAMN12384728, study PRJNA508395) | human gut metagenome | isolation source: healthy gut H | host: Homo sapiens
CCGGGCGGACTACTGGGCCGAACTCCGTAATCGTTTCTGAAAGCAAAAAGGTATCTTTGAAAGCTATCACTCTAAACAACGAAAAGCAGACTGTCAACGATGAACGGGGCAATCCGGTGATTATTGGCACCATTGTGATCTGGAGGGTCGTTAATACCGCCAAGGCTGTATTCAATGTAAACAATTATAAGGTTTTTCTTTCCACACAATGCGATTCCGCTACCCGCAATGTGGCTCGGCTGTATCCATATGACAGCGAGGACAGCACCGGTGAAAAATCCTTGCGGGGAAGCAGCCAGGAGGTCGCTGATATGATGAAGCAGGATCTCCAGGCCAGAGTAGATGTTGCCGGGATCGAGATCATGGACGTCCGCATCACCAACCTGACCTATGCGCCGGAAATCGCCGCGGCAATGCTCCAGCGCCAGCAGGCCGAGGCGGTAATCGCTGCCCGGCAGAAAATCGTGGAGGGCGCCGTAGGCATGGTAGAGATGGCATTGAATCATCTCAGCGAGAACGGAGTAGTGGAGCTTGATGAAGAACGGAAGGCCGCCATGGTCAGCAACCTGCTGGTTGTGCTTTGCGGAAACCGGGACGCCCAGCCTATTGTCAACAGCGGATCGATCTACTGATCCGGATGAAGGGGAATGCCAATGGAAAAGAAAGATAACGAAAAAAAGCAGATTCTTTTAAGGCTTGCCCCAAGTCTTTGGAAAGACCTCGCCGCCTGGGCGGAGGACGACTACCGTTCGATCAACGGTCAAATTGAGTTTTTGCTGAGTGAATGTGTCCGAAAGCGGAAAAGCCGCGCTCAAAAGGAGGCGGTTATGCAAGAAAAATTCCTCTCCGGTGAAATTACGCCGGAAGAATATCACACCTGGCTGAAAAACAGGAAGCTTTCGGAAAAATAGGGTTCTGTCAAAAGCTCTTAATTTTAAACTCTTTTCCTCCCAAAAGGCTTCAAGGAAGGGGGGCCCAAGGCTGTCATCGACGCCGGCCCCGTTCGTAAGGAGCTGCCCTTGAGGCTTTCCGCGGCGCTTACGTGCTGAGTCCTAATGAGACCGAAGCCTCCGGCATGACCGGCATCAAAATTACAGACCGGGATTCTGCTGAGAAAGCATGTGCGGCTCTTTATCAATCCGGCTGCGAAAACGTGATTCTGAAATGGGGCAAACAGGGCGCCCTTCTTTACGACGGAACAGACTTTTCTCATTTTCCCGCTTATAGCGGCTCTGGAAAGGTTGTGGATACCACGGCCGCGGGCGACTGCTTCATGGCAGGGCTGACCTGCCGCCTTTCCGAGGGATACTCCTTAAAGGAGTCCATCCAATTTGCGAACATCGCCGCCTCTATCGCCGTTACAAGATTAGGCGCTATCCCCTCCCTTCCCAATCGGAAGGAGGTCGAGCTGATGGCGGAAAAAGGCCGGGCAGGAGGGGCTATTTTGACCGGTAAGCCGTTCATAACAGGTTTCCCGCTTCCGGCTGACGGAAAAACCGTCTTTTTACTTTTTGCGTTTTTGAGATTTTCTTCGCCCTATTTTCAAGGGATCATTTCTCATGGCGCTGGACCTGAGAGCGGAAAAACAATAAAAGCCGCTCCTGAACCAGGCCTCACTTTCCTTCGATCACACAGCCAGCGCCGGACCAATCCTTATAGAACCGGTCTACATAGTATTTGGTCAGAGGCAGAGGGCTGTCAAAAGTATCGGTGAACACATGGTAAGGCATGGTGACAATATCCGCGCCGGCCAAAGCGTATTCCACGATTTCCTGAGGCTTTTCGATGGAAGCGGCCAGCACCTCTGTCGGCAGGCCCTCCTCATGGATAACATCGCATAGCTGCTCCAGCGTTACTAGGCCGTCATAACCGATCACATCGTTTTGTCCGGTGTAAGGAGCTACATAATCCGCTCCGGCAGCAGCGCACAAAAAGCCCTGAGACGCGGTAAGCACCGCAGTAGCACAGGTTTTAATCCCCTCCGCATGGAGAATCTTGATCGCTTTTACCGCCTCCCGAGTAGCAGGCAGCTTTACCACAATATTTTTTCCAGCGGTGACAATTTTTCTAGCCTCGGCAACCATCCCCTCCGTATCCTTGGCCACCACCTGGCCGAACACCGGAATCTCCGGGAACTCCTTTGCGATATTGGCTAGAACATCCACCAAATTTTTTCCCTGTCTGGGACGCAATGGTGGGGTTGGTGGTAATACCGCAGATGAGGCCCATCTCGTCCAGCTCTTTTTAATTCCCGAAGGTCAGCGGTATCTGCAAATAATTTCATATTGTGAACGCTCCTTTTCCAGCTTACGGCTCTTCCGGATACCAGCCCACAAACTCCGGCTTCGCGCTTACCTTGGCATTGTTGCCCATCTCATAATAGGCGCCGAGCGCGTCAAAGGTATCCAGATAGAAATAATGATCCTCCATGTATTTTCCCTGATAGTTCACCTTGGGCCCGCGGCTGGAATATTCGGCAACCGCGGCATCCAGGGCGTCGTTGTCCAGAATAGATTCCTTGATGTGATGGATTCCAGGCCCTCTTTCCTCCAAGAACTTGGAATAAGGATTCACACCGTGAATCGGCTGGATGATCTCAAACTCAATGCCGCCGATAAAGGTAGCGGCAATCAAAAATTCGAAATCGCCTTCTACCGGCTTTCCATCGCTTTTTACGTCATGGGCGCTGATCTGATTGTTTTTCAGAATCGTCCATGGGCCCCAGTTCAGGGTATTTGTTAAATACTCAATGGTTTTCTTGTAATCATTGGTGACATAACAAACCTGGGTAATCTTTCTGTTCTTGTTGAATTCCTGCAATTCCTTTGCGCTCATCATAGTTGATAGCCCCCTTTAAAATAATAAAAATTAACGCCGGGCCTCCCCGGTTGGTTCAAAATTGTTCAAAGGCCCGCGCCCTTCTACGATCAAAAAGCTGTATGCTTTCGGCTTGCAGGCCGTTTCTGTAAAGCCTTGAAACACAGGCAAAAGGCCGCCGTCTGAACAAACCCTTAGACGGCCTTCTCCAGCCTTATTGCCTGAAATTTCCCTAACAGCCGTCAAACCATTCGATTTCTTCTCCCTAAAGCTATCGTAAATGGGTCATGCCAAGCCGCATCAAGCGTGAAGGATACTATTATTCTGCATATAAGCCCATCTGGATTCCTTTGGAGTAATCCCCATCCCAATCGTAGCTTTTCCGGGGCTCAAAGGAATTCATCCGGAAGCTTCTCGCGGCCAAATCCCGCATTTCTTCCATGGAGGATACCACATTAAGCCCCCGCAGCTGCCACAAAAGGTTGCCGATCAGAGTAGCGTAAGGCATTCCGGACCGGGTAGGCAGATGAGAAGCGTCGCTGATCATCTGCACCAGCTGGGGATACCAGGCTCCTCCATTCACCACCACGATTTCCTCCAGAGGGATATTCAGCTTTTCCATTACATGGAGGGCTTTTTGTTTAATCCACATTGCGATGCTCTCAAACAAGCAGCGGATCCACTCGCCGTGAGTGGCGGGAACTGTCTGGCCGGTTTCCGCCAAATGCTCGGTCAAAGCCTCGATGATACTTCCGTGGGCTTTCAGGAATCTTGGATCCTTTAGGTTGACATAGGAATGGACGGAACGGGCTTCCTCCGCCATTTGCTCCACCTGATCGTAAGAATAGGTGTTTCCTTGCTTGCGCCCATTCCTTTTTCACCGCGTTTACCAGCAGGAATGCCGGGAAATCCTGATAAACCAGGAAAGCGCCAGGTTCGCCCTGGAGCGAGTTCTTAAAGCCGTATCGGTAGGCCGCGTCGCTGATGTCGGGCCTGTCGGTCTCCCACACCCATATTGGCGTTGGTGCCCAAGCAAACATACAGCTTATTCTTGCCGAAGCCGGGAATCGCCGCCACCGCGGAAGCACTGTCATGGCCGGCGACGGACACAACCTTCATCCCTACGGCGCCGGTTTGATCCTCAACGGCCGGATGCACCGGTCCCAGCACCCATCCGGGCGCCTTCGGTGGCATAAAAAGCCGGGTTGGAATTCCCAGCGCCTCACAGAGCTCTGTGGACCAGCGCTCCTGGCGGTAATCGAACAAGCCGGTCGTCCCGGCGATGGTTGCTTCCGCCGTTCCCTTGACGCCGGTATAAAAGTAACCGAACAGGTCGGGGAACATGATCAGCTTATCCGCATAATCCATGCAAGGGTCGTGGGCGGCCGCCCGGGAAAACACCTGGGGCAGCATATAACCCCGGTTGCACAAGCAGCCTGTCAGGCGAAACGTCTCCTGCTCCGGAATTTTCGCGAACAGCTCCTCTAGGGTATGCAGCGTACTGTTGTCGTTGGGATGATACGGGGGGAAAACAATGCGCCCATAACCATCAATATAAGCATGGGCGGAGCCATGGGTATCAAAGCCAATAGTATCTGGGGCGCCGTATTGGGAAACGATCCGGGCCAGGCCGTCTAAAGAATGGTTATAAAGCGAGAAAAAATCGTGATATAAGGAATCCAGCACTCTTACGGAGCGGTTAGGAAAAGGAATATACTCGTTTTCCGTCAGCCGTTCTCCGTCAAAATACGCGGATACCATTTTTCCGCCGCTGGCGCCGCAGTCAACCCCCACTACATGATATCTTTTGCTCATTTGAGCTTCCACCTTTCCAAATTCATTGAGAATGTTGGATCTTCCGCTTGACACCCCGCCTATTTAACTTGGAAAAGCCGTTATTCCTCGTTGGGCAGCGAGGCCTCTCCGCCCAGCTGAGCGGTCTGGAAGCGCGCCTTGGCGATAGCCTCGGCCTCTTTTTGGGTTCCGTGATGAAAAGTGAATTTTTTACGGCGTCGGCCGCAAGCCCTGTTGATACCATAGAAAACAGTGGCTTCCGGCCGTTCACAGTAACATAAAAAATCCGAATATATCCGGATTATTCGTAATTTCTGTGGCGCTTCTCCATTTCCTCGTCGGAAACGTTCATCTGCTGCTTCAGCATTCTGGACATGCAGTCAAACAGGATGACCGCGGACTGCTCATACAGGTTGCCCATGGGCTGCTTAGTGGGAACCAAATCTCCGTGGGCCCTGTATGCCATTGCCGGCAGATGCACGATCACATCGGCTACCTTACCCATATCGCTGTCAGGAACGGCTGTCACCAGAACAATCTTAGCGCCGGCCTTTTTGCACAGCTCGGCGATAAACACTACATGGCTGTAAAAACCGGGCCCGCAGGAAATGAACACCACATCGCCCTCGCCTACGGAAGGCGCGGTATCATCCCAAGCCCAGTGAGCGTCCTTACCCAAATGCATCAGGCGCATCACAAAGAATTTTAACCCCAGGCCTTCTCTTCCGGCGCCGTAGCAGACTACTTTCTTCGCGTTAATAATCGCGTCCAGCGCAGGCTCGCAAATCCTTGTCGTCCATTCTGTCAAACACCTGCTGCATCTCGCTTAACGCGGTGTTGGCATACTCGTTCAATAAACCCATTTTTAGTTCCTCCTTAAAAATTTCAGTCCAAATAGGTTTGGAATCTATTACCCTAGAATGGTTCTTCCATCCTAAGCAATACCGAAAACATGTTTTGTCCGCCAGTATGACAGCCTTGGTCACACGCAGGAGAGAAAGCCCGCGGTAAAGGAATCTCCCAGGCCGATGGTACAGGCCGGATGCTCTACCGGCTTTGTGGGCACCGCGATGACGCCGCCCTTTTCCAGAGTTTTGATCCGCTGCAGCCCGACGGTGCTGTCAGGCTGGTCCGCTATGGAGAACACCATTTCCCTGGTGCCATAGTCGGAATACCTCGCCTTAGCGGAAGCTACCATGTTCCCCCATGGCCAACGCGGATTTTACATCTCTGCCCTCCGGCAGAGGATTGCCGTAGTACATGGACACATCCCTTGAATGGATGACCACGCCCCGGCGCGGATGATAGGTATGGAAAAACTTATCCAATAGATCCATCAGCATATAAGGGTTGCCGCCAAAGGAAGAATGGGAAACGCCGTTAATTTCAAACAGCTCCTCGTCGCTGCAGGCGATAATATCACTTTTGCCGCCCAGCTCCTTAAAGTATTTGCCGTAGCCATCCTTTAGGAAGAAAGGGCCGCACTCGCAGTAAACCATAGTCTCCTGAGAAAAGCCCTCCAGAAGCCGCGCGATTTCCTTCAGCTTGGCGTCCAGGTTCTCCTCCTGCTGAATCCCGCTGACGCCGGAAATCAGCAGAGCGGTGGCATGATTTTTCTTCGCATACTCAAAATAACCGTGATCCAGCGGCAGTTCAGAGTTGAGCACATCCCAGGATAGAATGATCTTGTTGGCCACCGGAGCGGTATAGCTCTGATCCTGGAACTTAAGAGCGGCGCCTTTATGAAACTGCAGAATAAAATGAGGAGCGTAGCGCTCGGGATTTTCCCGCAAAAACTGCCGCACCGGCAGCGCCTTGCCGTTGGAATACACAGAAAGGGGCGGATAATTGAGCAAATCGGCAAACTGCGGCCCAAAGCTGGTTAAATGCACCAGACTTCTCACACCAAAGCTGCCCAAAGCACACGCCGCCTGGGCGCCTGTACCGCCCACGCCGTAAGAGGCCATCTTTAAGGAGCTTTCGATCGTCCTCGCGACCTCCTCGCAGATGAAGCACTCCGTCCCCCCCTCTGGCAGCCGGAACAGCAGCATATCCACCAGGTCGGTCATATTCTCCACATTGCTGATGTTTCTCGGCCCCGTGGCGTACTGGTCCACCCATTTCTGGATAACGCCGGTATCCCAGCGCACCAGCAGATCCACATTGCTGGTGAGGCCGGCAGCCACATAGCGGGAATCCGCCACTCTTTTAAAGTACTCGATAGCGTTTTGATAAACACCCATAAAGCTTCTTCCTTTAACCAATCATTATTTTATCAGCTACGGGCCAGGGCTTCCATAAGCTCCCGATAGATCTCATCGATATCGGCGATCACCGGATTGGCCTTATAGTCCGGGAGGTCATGGCTGCGGGTCGGCAATCCTGCGGATAGTAGCCTCGTCCACAGAGAAGCTTTCAAAATTCAGCCACATGCCGATATCCTTCAGCAGCTGGTCCACTTCCTCGCAGCACCTCTTGGCGCTTCTTCGTCAGAAAGCCCTGACAGCTCCGGATTTAAAATTCTGCCCACAGTCGCGAACTTCTCAACCGCGGCAGGATAGGTCAGCCGCATGAAGGAGGGATAGGTCAGCGCCAGAGACTCACCGTGCATAATCTGGGGGCAGTGGCCGCTGATGGTCATTCCCACGCCGTGAGGCAGGGTAACGCCGGCGTTGGCGATGGCTAAGCCGCCGCAGGTATCCGCCCAGGCCATTCCCTCTCTGGCTTCCAGGTCCTGTCCGTCCTTCACCACCCGGCGCAGGTATTTCGCCACCATGCGGATTCCTTCCAGGGCAATGATATCAGTATAAGCAGAGCCATTTACATTAATATAGCTTTCAAAGCAGTGGCAGAAGGCGTCAAAACCAGTAGAAGCGGTGGTATGCCGGGGTACGGTCACCATCAGGTCCGGGTCTACGATGGCAACTCGGGGATAAATCAAATTATTGAAAACGGCGCTCTTTGTCTGAGTGGCGGTTTCCGTCATCACCGCAACCTGGGTAACCTGCGACCCGGTGCCCGAGGTAGTGGTCACGGCGATGCAGGGCAGCGTCTTTTCCGGCTGCTTTTTAAAGAACAGGTAGTCCCAGGCCCGCCCCTCATTGATTGCGGCCATTGCCACAGCCTTAGCGGTATCCATGGAGGACCCGCCGCCGATACCGATAACGGCATCCACCTTTTCGCTCCGGGCCATTTGGGTTCCAGCATCGACGCTCTCCGTAGTTGGATTCGGTACCACGCCGTCATAGTGATGTACAGTAAGCCCGGCTTGCTGCAATAGCCCCTTTACCCTTTCATATAAGGGAGCCAGCGGGGAATTGACGGATTCCGTCACCAATAAAACGTTTTTCCCATATTGGGAGGCAATCTCGCCAATGCTGTCAATTTTTCCCCGTCCAAATACGATTTTTGTGGTTTGCTCGTAACTGAAGTTCATGACGATACACTCTCTTTCCCTGCATAAAGATACAGAATAAAATTATTCTTCCGTTTTCCCCTCAATTCTGATTTGGCAAGGGGAAACGGTTCTTCCTTAAGCCATTTGGAGCCAGTGATCTCCTGGACACAAGCTTTTTCCAGTTTGTTTTCACTTTCCCCCACGGGCAGGTGAAAGCCGGATTTCATTTTCCAGTTTTTCCATCTATAATCAGCTTGCTGGCGCCTAAAATTAAGAAGGCACTAACCCGGCGAAAAAAGATGCGCAAAACAAACAATTTTAACTCAAAAAGTTGTTTATAATAAATATATTTTTTGCGCAATTACTTATATGTATTTAGTTATTTGTATTTAATTATTTTGTGTAAAATTTGTCAGGTTTTTAAGCCGCTTTTTTATCCATTTCATGCTTTCGTCCTCATTATAAACAAGGGGATATTATTTGTCAATAGAAAAATAGAAAACAAAAGATAATTTAAAAACCCGTTTTTGTAACATTTTATCCATAATAACTAATTGACAAAATGTATTATTTTTTTATAATATAATTAACAGAAGGTAATATCCAATTTTTTAATTAATCTAAAATAGTAATTCGCCACCGCCTTGTTATGGATACGCCTAAATTGATCTGTTCCTAATAAAATAAGGCCGTATCTTATCCAGTGTAAGCCTGTCCGGCCGCATATAAACGGAGGTTCTATTATGCCTAAGGTCGATAAGTCTATCGTTGGAATCCATAATAAGGAAGCCGTGATTAACACGATACGGGATAACTCCCCGATATTCCGGGCGGAGATCGCCCGCTTGACTGGTCTGAGCATTCCTACCGTAATGAAGATTACGGATGAATTCAAGGAATCCGGCCTAATCTATGAAAGCGGCAAGCGCACTTCTGAGGTAGGAAAGCCCCCAAAGCTGCTGAGCTTTGTACCTGACGCTAAATATATCATTGGCGTAGATGTGGGAACCACCCACGTTGGGGCGGTTCTGATGGATCTTTCCGCCAGGATCCTTCTGCGTGAATGGGTGCCCACTCACGACGGCCACACTTTTCCTCAGGTGCTGGAGCAGACGATTCAATGCATCCAAAAGATTTTGGATGCTTCTTCTGAATATGCCGGTAAAATTCTAGGCATCGGCGTTGGGGTTCCCGGGCTGATTTCTGTGGAAACGGGAAAAATCATCCTTTCTCCCGCTATCGGCTGGCATGAAGGCAACTTTTTGGCGCCGCTGAAGGAACGATTCCGGCTTCCTGTTGTGGTGGACAACGTAGTGCGCGCCATGGCTATGGGCGAGCTTTGGTTCGGCGCCGGCAGAGGCCTGGAAAATTTTTTCTGCGTCGGCTTAGGCTACGGCATCGGTTCCTCCATTGTCATCGGAAAACAGATTTATTCCGGCAGCACCGGCACCAGCGGAGAGTTCGGCCACATGACGATTGACAAAAGCGGCCCCTGTGCGACTGCGGCTGCTACGGCTGCCTGGAAGCCATCGCATCCGCCAATGCCATTTCCAAGCAGGCGCGGTTCGCTATCTCCAACGGCGCCAACTCCATGATGTTCGATATTATCCACGGCAACCTGAACGACATTAATGCCAAAGTAGTCTTTGACGCCGCAAAGGCCGGCGATTCCCTGGCCAACACGATTGTAAATCAGGTCACCGTTTATTTAGGCATCGCCATCAGCAATGTGATCAATCTGCTGGACCCTCAGCTTATCATCCTGGGCGGCGGCGTCAGCCAGGCGGGCAACTTTCTTTAAATCCTCTGTTGGATGAAGTTTCCCGGCACGTTCTTCCGGTAAAGGAGCCCCATATTGTGATCTCCTCCCTGGGGGAAGACGCGGTAGCCATCGGAGCAGACCACCTTTCTTCTGAAGGAGTACGTAGAATCCGGCAAAGTGCAATAACATTTTCCCGCAATCCAAGCAGCCCGGAATTTTTGTTTCCGGGCTGCTTTATGAATTTGATTACTTTATTCACGAAAGAAGGCTGTTTATGAAACTCTCTCTCAAGCACCGTTCGGTACCGCAAGAGACCAAAAAGCTGTTTCTCTCTACACCCTGTCCAATGCTCGGGGCATGACGGTGGAAATCTGCAACATTGATGCAGCATTGTCTCCGTAAAGGTTCCCGACCGCGACGGAAACAGCGTAGATGTGGCCTTAGGCTACGATACCGTTCCCGAATATGAGGCAAATCCCTCCGCCTTCGGCGCAGTAACCGGCCAGTTTGCCGCCCGGATCCGCCGGGGACAGTATCAATGGAACGGAAAAACCGTCCAGCTGGAGCTAAACGAAGGAAAAAACAATATTCACGGCGGCTCAAACGGTTTTGCCTACCGTTACTGGGACTGTATCGAGGCCAGCGGCGAAAGGCTGCGCTTTCAGCTTTTCAGCCCGGATGGCGACAGCGGCTTCCCGGGGATTTGACCGTGGTCATTACCTACACTCTGACTGACGACAACACGCTGGTATGGGAATCGGAAGCCTCTACCCTGACGGAAACCATCTGCTGTCTGACCAATCACAGCTATTTCAATTTGAACGGATGCGATTCCGGCAGCACGGAGGGCCAGTATCTAACCGTTAACAGCGACTACATACTGGAGATTGATGAAGAAATGCTTCCTACCGGCCGGATTCTTCCTGTGGCAGGAACCCCCTTCGATTTTACCTCTCCTAAAAAGCTGGGCTGCCAATGCGACGAGGACCATCCCCAGTTGAAAATCGCCGGCGGCTACGACCATTATTTTATTCTCCGGCCGTTTTCCCCCTTCAGCGTTCAGGCGTATTCTGAGGAAACAGGCATCGTTCTTACCCTGCGCACCAACGCGCCGGGGATCCAGCTGTACGCCGGCAACTTTTTAAACGGCACGTTGAAAGCAAAAAGGCGGATATTATCCGCAAAAGCGGGGCGGCTTCTGTCCAGAACCAATTTCTTATCCCGACGCTGTGAACCAGCCGAATTTCCCATCCTGCGTTGTTTCTAGGAACAATCCTCAAAAATACCGCACGGAGCTTTCCTTCTCCGTGAAATAATCTGATACGGCCAAGCCTCCGGCTTTTAGCGGCGCTGTAAGAAAACAGGGCGGCATATGCCGCCCTTTGCAAAAGAGTTCTTATTTCATCGCTATGCAAAACCGGAGGCTTTTCTAAATTCTTGACAAAAAAAAAGCAAGGAAGGCTGTAGATAAAGAGCTTCTTAATGATCATCTCTAATATTCCATATGGCTGTCGAGAGCCAGAAATACCGCGGAGGGCACAGACTCAAACGTTCCGGCACCGCTTTGCTGGCAGAACCGGTTAAGCAGCGATAAATTCCTGTGCTTCTGCTTATAATAATAAAGAGAAGCCTTAACCGTTCGGGAAGAAAAAGGCTTTTAATGAAAATGATCCGGGAGGAACTAATTATGCTGGATAACAGGAAGCTTATGGCGGAGGAATGGAACGCAGGCTGCAGCGCTCTCAGCTGGAGCACTCAGGATGGAAAGCATTTATGGGGAAGAAATTTTGACTTCAACCGATTGGCGCAGGGGACTAAGGTTTCCTATATTCCATCAGGGACCGAGTATTACACCTGCGGAGCCACCATGGAGCGCAACCTCGACCGGAGCAGCCGGTGCCGGGCTGCGTACGCCGCCCTGGGCACAGGATTTTTAATGATCCCCTCGGTTCCGGTCCTATACGAAGGGATCAACGAGCGCGGCTTGATGGGCGGACAGCTTTATTACCGGGAATTCGCCCATTTTGCAGATAAGGCTATCCCAGGGACGCTGAAGGTTCAGCCGCCCTATGTCGTATACCACGTGCTGGCGCAATGCGCCACCGTCGCGGAGGCCGCAGACCTGTTGAAGAATAAAGTAACGATCATGAATCTCCCCCTGTTTGGTTCTGTGCCGACCCTGCACTGGGCCTTCAGCGACCGAACTGGAGAAATGATCGTAGTAGAGCCGGACCAGGACGGGCTGAAGGTATATCGAAATACCATCGGTGTGATGACCAACAGTCCCGGGTATTCCTGGCATCGGCTGAATCTTTTGAATTACGCGGGGATTCGGGATCTTGATTACGACGTGCTGGATCTGGAAAGCGACCGCCTAAATCAGTGCTTTTCCGGCAGCGGCGCCCAGGGACTTCCGGGCGACTGGAGCTCTCCCTCGCGCTTTATCCGTTTAGCGTTTCTAAAAAAATACTGCGTAAAGGGAAGGGGCGAAAGCCAAGGAGTCGCAAACATGCTCCATCTTTTTCAAAGCGCCGCCTTCCCTCTGGGAATCGTCCGCATAACCGAGCAAGGCACGGTCACGGAATATGACAAGGATATCAGCCCCTACGATTATACGGTTTACACTTCCATTATGTGCGGGGAATCCCTTCGGTTTTATTGGACCACTTATCAAAACCAGCAGATTCAGTGCGTGGATATGAACCATCTCAAAAAAAGGAATGAAAGCAGTCAGTTCGATTTGGAGCAGCCGCCGAACCTCCATCTGCTCTCCTGCCCGGAAAAATGAGGCCTCCCCTTTGCCTCACTGTGGCGCGTATGCAAAAAGGCGGTCTGCGCTGGAGCTTTCCGAACATTCCTGGAACACAAACCGGGAGTTAATTGGTTCCCTGAGCTTCCTTCTTGGAAAGGAAGTAAATAGCGGTAAAGCCCGCGGCAAAGGTCAGCAGGCAAACAGGCGCTTGAGGCAAAAGAGGGTATCCCAGGGAAAATGTTAAAGATCGAACCCAGAATAAAACCAAGAATCATAAGGTAGGTAGGCTGAGGATGCCGATCCATGGCTCTTTCCAGCAGCTTGGTGGCGGCGATGATTCCAACAATCAAGCCGATCGCTAAAGGAATTAAAAAAGGCATATAAAATTCACTGATCGCTTGCATCGTCTTATCGTACAGGCCAAGCAGCAAAAGCAGGTAAGATACGCTGATTCCCGGCAGGATCAAGGCAACCGCTGCAATCAGGCCGGCAAGGATTAGCAAAGCACAGCGCTGAAAAACCAGTTCTCCGACTGGCTGCCTGAGGTGCCGGCCGGGATAACGGAAATTCCTACAACAATCGCGGCGCCTAAAAGAATGTAAAGGGGAATTTTAAAAGAGAAAGCTTTTATTTCCGCCTGGCGGCAGATCATAGGAACCCCTCCGGCGACTGCGCCAATAAAAAATACATGGTTGGCAGCGGAAACGTATCAATAAGCCGCAAAAGAGGCTTGGCAAACAGGACCATTCCCAAGACCGCGCCGGCGGAAAAAAGGAGGAGAAAGATGAGGTTTTTCTTTTTATTCTCCCAAAAAGAGCTGATAGCGGAAATCAGCTTTTGATATATTCCAAGGATCATAGCCATGGAACCGCCGCTCACGCCCGGCACCAGCATAGTCCCCCAATCACAAGTCCTTTTATCGCTGTGAAAGAAAATTGTTTCAGCAATGTCTTTCGTCCTTTCTAATGGAAAATACCTCTATCATTTCAGCGAGGCTTCCTTTCCGCACCGCCTCCTTCCCAGAAGCCGGCCCGGAAGCAGCGGATAAACTCTCAGCCCGTTTTTCCCGCCGCGCTCCGCTGTCTTTCCTCCGCCGCCTCACAGGTTCTTCAGCCCCCATGCGGCGGGCGCCTCTAACACTCGCTTATGAAAATATTTTCTGATATGGCGGCGTCAAAGGACGCCGCCATATCAGCTAGTCTTTGTCTCTAGGTTTTGTTCTATGCTCTTTTTACAATTTCTCTGTGAAAGCCGCCAAAAGCGCTTCTGCTCAAAGGCTTACGGCCGGACAGCAGAGCTTTCTTTCACAGGAGCCAATTTGAGAACCGGGAGCCGGCCGGCAATATAAGCACAGATGCAGCCCGCAGGAAAATTAAGATAGTAGGTAAGGGCGCGCCAAATCACCATAGCCGGCAGGACAGTTCCGTCCACAAAGAACGCTCTGAAAAACAGAAGAAAGCTTCCCTCAGCCCCGCCGGAGGCCCCGGGCAGAGGGACAAAGGCGCTCACCATCGAAACATAAGCCTGCGCGGCCATGATAACGCCGAACGACTGCTGGGAAAAGCTGAAGCTCCGATAGATGAAATAAGGTATCAGGCAGGAGCACGCGATCTGAACGACTGTAAGAACGCAAGCCCCCAGATACAGCTTGACCGATTTTCCCAGCAAGCGGGAGCTGCCATGAAATATTTGAAGCTCTCTGCTAATTTTCTCATACCGCTCCTCCGGATGCTTGCATAAATGCAGCTTATGAAAAAGCCATAGCCCTTTGCGGAGCAGCTGATCCGTAGCCCGCTTGCTGATGCAAAAAAGCAGAACAAGGATAATAAACGCACTGTTGCACAGCAGGCCGATAATCGTTACAAAAGAAAAATTACTGATGTGGTTTTGAAAGAAGGGAAGCTTCCACACAACCATAGCCAAAGAATAAAACACCAAAACGATTTGATAAACCAGGGTTTTCATAGCGATGATGGAGCCTGCGGCGCCGGTATCCATTCCAAGGCGGCGCATGGAATAGATCTGCATTGGCTGGCCGCCGGTGGAAAAGGGGGTCAGAGCGCTGTATAAAACACCGACCATTCCCATACAGAAGGAATAGTGAAACTTCCATTCCGGATAGGCTTTCTTACAAAACAGATGCAGTACCAAACCCTCGAGCACCCAAGCAAAGACAGCCGCGAGAAACGCGCCCAGGAGCCATAGGAACCGGATATTTCCGGAAATTTGATTTAAGGATTGAAGTCCTTCGGAAGAAAATAGAAAACCTAAAAGGACAGCAGCGGAAATGACCATTGTGACAATGCCGAAAAGATTTTTTCGAAAAGCCTTCCTAACGCGTGTAGCCATGGATTAAGATCTCCTCTGTTTCTTCATTAGATTAGATTCGCTGAAGCTGTCCGGCGGAAAACCGCGGCCGCCAGCTTTGATCAAAGCCTGGCTGCCTGCGCCGTATTCCAGGCCGATGCGGATCAAGAACAAGAGGCAGCAGATTGCGGCGCCTCCCGGGCCAGCGGAATACGCTAGTTCTGAAAAAGGCGTATTCTATTCGGCGCAAAAGGCAAAATAAAAAACTCGCCGCGCCGCCTATGGGACGGACGATCGGCGGATTCAGGAAAACCTCCAACCAAATTCAACTTTTCCTTGCCAGCCTATTTATTTTCCAACAGCTGTCAAGGCACTTCCAATGGCCTTTTACCAAAGCTTTTCCTCTCTGCGTTTCAGCCCTACGCGGCTGCAAAGCAATAAAAAGGGCAGAACCTCATCGCTAGAAGTTCTGCCCACTGACTCTCAAAACAGAAAGAAAATTCTTTCGGCATCAATAGGTTTTACTGTGAATAAATAGAGACGCTATCGCGCTCTATGACAGACTCCACCACTTATTCCAGCATAGTTAGTATAAAGATTAAAAAGCCATATGTCAAGAGAACAAAGCGGAAATTCATAAATTATACAAATATTTTATACCCGCGGTTGCCTGCCTGAAGCCAAAACCCCGTCCGCTTTTTTGTCTGTTCTGAATTTTTTACCGCAGGCGTTTTTTTCATTTCGCTGGGAACCAGCCGAAACATAAAATTAAGGCTCTGGGGAAAATCACCGCTCAAATTCCGCAGAGCGCCTCCAATTGTAAAATAAATTCCGATCTCTTGCCGGACAGCTTCTAATCCACTATAATAGAGAAAAGAACAAAGCATTACCTTAGCATGTCCGAAGGCTTTAGAATAGAGGAGATTTTATGATGAAAAAAGCTTTTGTTATTGCTGCCGCTGTTTTACTGATTGTTTCCCTGTCTTCCCGGCGGATGCAGCGGGCCGGTTTCTTCCGGCGGCGAGGAATCGCCGTCTAGCTCTCAGCCGGCTTCGGTAGGAGACCCCTCCCAGCCGGAGGCCTCCGCTCAACCTGAAATCCCCGCGCAGAACGGAGACGTCAGCATCAATTTACCCGGCGATTTCTTTGAAAGCGATCCCGATTTTGACCCATCCGCGTACGCTCAGAAGCAAGGTTTTATTGGGGCGGCGGTAAATGAAGACGGGTCTGTGACAGTCACTATGACCAAAGAGCGCCAGCAGGAACTTTTGACCGATCTGAGAGAAGAAATAGAAAATGCCTTTGAGGAATTGGCCGGAGGAAGCGCGACTCCCTATGTGACTAACATTACCTGCGATGAAAATTTCACTCACATTGTTATGGAGGTAGAACGGGAAGCCTATGAGGCCGCAGCGGACATGACGCCGGTAACGCTGGGCTTTTCCGCAATGCTGTATCAAAAATTCAGCGGCCAGGAGCCGCATTGCAATATTACGGTAAAAGACGCGGCCACCGGCGAGGCCATCACCAATGCGGTGTATCCCGACGCGATCGGCCGATAAGGAGAAACGGAGCTTCCCTTTCTCAGCGGAAAAAGGAAGCTGCGTGATTTTGGAATAACCACAGATTACAAAAAGATTCTGGACTAAAGAAGGTTGCATGACATGAATACATTTGAAAAACTGGAACAGCTTTCGGCACTGGCGAAAAAAAGAGCGAAAAGCTGCGTCAAAGGCTGTTGGAAACCCAAGCTTCGAAAGATCCTCTGGATTCTTTCTGCCGCCAGGCGCGGGAAGCTGGCGTTGATTTGTCCATCGGAGAACTGTTTGCCGTAGGGCAGGAATATTCGGATAACCAATGTAAAAGCACTAACGGAGGAAATCCCACTCCTTACGATTCCTTTAACGACGCATATGAGACCTTTTTAGCTTCTATCTCCTAATCGAAATGGAATTTTTGATGCATAATTTTTCTTGTTAGCGCAAAAAAACAAAGCGCAAATGGAAGGCTTCCTAAAATTTTCCCTTCGCTCCCGACATCTTTTGTTTTGTAAGGAATCTGTTTTTTCAAATGCTTAAGCCATATTCCCAGCCTGCCGAAACTAGTAAAGGGCCCGGAGCGTTAACATACCAATCAGCCCCACTAGTTTCTGCCAGCGGGGCTCCCACACTCCAGACAGGCTTGCGCCTGCTGGCTTTTCTTGGGTACTAAAATAATATTATCGTTATCGCCCGCCCTGCACCCGGTAGGCCAGCCAGCCTTAGCCGTTTAAAACTTACATTGGTTCTTAATTTTTTGTATTCCTTCTTTACTAAAGTGATTGATTGAAAAAACAGAGCCTTCTTATCTCTCTGCTGACTTCAAATTATTTGCCTAGGTTTTTACTCGCCCCTGGTTCAGCCAGGGGTTTGTTGCTTAAGAGCAAGAAAGCACCCTGAATCTAAAAAATCAGATTCAGGGTGCTTTTTTCCGCCGCTGCTTTCAGCATTCGCTTACCACTTTACAGCTTGATTCTCCCGCCGCCATTGGCAAAGGGGCCTGCCAGCGGCATAACCGGCTCCCGTCTGGCTCCGAAATAATCCTGGTTGAACACGATCGGCGTACCGTCCGGTGATTCAAATTTCTGCTCCGGCTCAAAGGCCTCCCCCAAAAGCTCTGTGCTCACCATTTGGGTTTCAAATCTGGGCAGATATTCGTACAGGTTTGTCTGCAAATACCAGCCTTCCCCATCTTCCCCAAGCTTAAGGAAAATCGGATGCTGGGAATCCATCTGATAGTTTTCCTCCGTGTCGCAGGGCTGAGCACCGTTAAAATATACGTTCCCGCCCGTATAGACCGGAAGATGATCGTAATAAATATCCCTGTTTCCCCTGTCCTCCGCCGCTCCATAGCCGAACCTGCTGAAATATTCTTCAGCGGTAGGATAACCGTCATAAGGCTTGGTTCCGCAGAGGAACTGAATCCCGTCAAGAGTAGATTTTCCAATGCTTTCCGAATAAGCCGTCAGATCCTTCCGAACCTCCTGCTTTGCACAAAAAATATTATTATAGAAGCGGGCATCTCCGTGGAGGATCGTCATGAATCCGGCTACCTCTGTACGATGTGGGATATGGTAAGGCGTATACCGTGGGGTTGGGAAACGCTTTCCATTATTATCTGTTCCGGCGCCCACCCAGGTAAAAGAACCGGCAATCAGATTGTGAACCAGTGCTAATCCCTGGGTGCTCAGCCTCCCGGCACAGCTGGAGAGCAGCAAATTGTTATCGATCAGCGTCGGGCCGTGAGATACCTCCACAAAGATGTCCTCTCCCAAAGCCAGGCTGTTGGTAATCTTGGTCCCTTGGGGAGGAACGTTGTCATGAAACAGGTTTTGGGTCACTCGAGTACCCTGGGCCTGCCAATCCAGCCACAAGCCTCTGGTACAGTGATGGAAGTGGTTTCTCCGGATCATTACATCAATGGCCGCGTGCATCTTAATTCCGCCGATTTCCGCGCCGGCCAGGTCCTGCTTGTTATTGATGTGGTGAATGTGGTTATCCTCTATGACAGAGAACACCCCTCCCAGATGCCCTACAATACCGGTCTGTCCGCAGTCATGAATATTGCAGCGGCGCACAATATGAGAGCCGATGGTTTCCTTAGACCAGCCTTCCACCTGCGCCTGGCAGATGGCGTCCCGTTCCGTCTGGGTACCGTCTTTCAAAAATTTGGTGCTCCATTTGTTTTCATTGTTGGGCTGCAAATACTTGCCCAGGGAAATTCCTGAGCATCTGGAATCAGAAACCTCGCAGTCCTCGATAATCCACCCCTTCGACCAGTGAGGGCCGATCATGCCCTCCTGATAGGCGGTAGGCGGAGCCCAGGTCGTCGCGGCCTGTTTCACGGTAAAGCCGGACAGCGTAATATAGTTCACACCGGTTTTATCCGGATAGAAGCAATTTCTGCGGACGTTGATTTCCACTGTCTCCTGGTTTGGATCCGCGCCCTGAAAGTTTGCGTAAATCTCTGTGTAGCCTCCCTCCTGCCGTGTATACCACTGGTAAACGGTAAAATCCGGATCCCAGGATTCCTGATAAACAACAGGATTTATGACGCTTTCCAGGGAAACCGCCTCATACATGGCCTTGCCGTTCAAATATACCTCGCCCGTGTGCACCGGCTCCTCCGCGTAATACCAGTCTCCGGAAACCACAGTAGTGTATGGATTATAACCGCCGAAAAGGCCGTTTGGAATTCTCGCCAGCCATACGTTTTCCTGATATTTTTTCCAGCCCTTCACCACCTCGGCCCCAGTAATCACCGCCGCCAGCGGAACCTCTGAGCGGTAAATAATCCGAGCGTCCTCTCCTGTTCCGCCGTTCACAGGATTCACATACTCCCGGTATACCCCCGGAGCCACCAATACCTCGTCTCCGGCACAGGCGATTTTCGCCGCCTCGGTGATGGTCTGAAACGGCTTTTCCCGGGTGCCGTCTCCTCCTCTGCCAGCCCTTGCGGATACATGATAAATCATTTTTAATCTCCCTTCCACATTCCAATTTTTAAAAGCTCCCGATTGCGCCGCAGCACTCCGTGCGCTTGAAATTAATAGTATTATACTGCTATACGCGCTTCGTTAAAATAAAAATACCGACGATAACTATAACAATTGCGCCATTTCTTCAAAAAAAGCATTTCTATGAAGCGAATCCGCTTTTTATGTTCCCGTTTTCTGAACAGGCCGATAAAAACAGCGGATTTTAACGGCGTTCCCGTTCTTGCCGCTTCAAGGCTTTATCAGAGCTTTTTGATAAGCGGACTTTGCCGGCAAAAAGCCGGAGATAAAAAGCAAAAACTGTCAGCGGAATCCATGAAGCCACGGGTTGAAGGGAGCTTTCATTCTAATTTGAGAGCATAACGGTTCACTTTCAGCCAGTGAGTTTTGACCCATTCAGATATTTTATTTGCATCACTACGGTATTTTTGATATATTTAGTATATAAGTTTTATAGAGAAAAGCTAAAAATCCTATCTGAATTTCCGCTTTTTCAGAGATTTTTTGAAAACCGCAGCCAGCATTGCTCAATCCGCCCCGACTCAAGGCGGCGGCACCCATCCGGAAGATTCAAACCGTTTACAGCGCCGATCTGCGGCTCTACGCACAGGTAGCCCTGACCGCCTCCCCCGTTGAACAAAACCCACTGGTCAAACTGCCCGGAGGTTTCCATTTGATAGTCCCCGATTACCACCCTGTGGCCGGCCGCGGTGAAATATCCCGTGAGAGGGGCGCCATCCGGCCGGCAGCCCTGTGTTATCTGCTTTTTCTTTGCCGTTAAGCTCCATCAGCCTGCCGGTCGGCAGGTAACGTTTATCCCGCTCCCAGCGCTTTCCTAACGGCACGGAAAAGCGGTCAGGCTCTGTAAACGTTGTGTGAAAGCCCATCGCCAGCGGCATGGGCTCCGCTCCGTCGTTGCGGATATCAATTTTTACCAGCAGTCCGCTTTCCGATATGGTATAATAGAAAGCAATGGTAAAACAAAAAGGAAATCTCTCTCCCCTATTCCGATAGGCGCATATCAGCTCCGAAGCCGTATGCTTCACGACACGAAACGGCGCGTCTGTGAACAGACCGTGCAGATGGTTGCTCCGTTCCGGCTCGTTTACCGGAAGGCTGTAGCTCCGGCCTTCAAAGCAGAAGCTTCCGTCTTTTGTCCGGTTGGGCGGCAGCAGCAGGGGATTTCCATAGACATAGCGGCTCTTTGACAGAAGCTCCTCCTCCCGTTCGGGCGACCGCAAAATGGGAAACCCGTCATAAGCAAGCTTGGTTAAATTGGCTCCAAAATCAGGCGCGACGGCCGCTTCCCACCGTCCAGACCGCAAAGCGAGCTGTTTTAATTTCATTTTAAATACCTCCCTAAATATTCTTGGATTTTCTCGCGTCTTTGAATAGGTATGGTTTGACCTGAGCTCTGGCCTGTTTGGGCAGAGCCGCCTCCGCCCCTTACTGTATTCCAATTTTTCAGCCAGAACGTCTCAGCCGTCCTCAAGGCCGCGCTGTCGTTAGGCGGCTGGTGAAAGGACTGAGGAATTTGCTGGTTCGCCGCATCTCTCTGCGCGCAAAGCTCGCGCTTATCATCTGCTGTATCAGTTTTTTCTCTATCGTGGTTTCCTCTCTCGCCTTTTTCTTTTCCGTAAAAAAAATTAACGAGGATATCGTATATAACAATTTGGAATCCCTACAGCTGGCCGTAGAGGATAACATCTCCTCCTCCCTTTCCGCCATCGATAAAACTGCGAAAAATATTATTTTAGGCAGTAATGTACGCCAGTTTCTAAGAGAGGGCGCAAACCTGGCGGAAATGGATGAGAGCGGCAAGGTTCTCCTGCGCCAAAGCATCGAACGGGAAATCTCCAATCAAATGCTCTTTAACTCCATTTTAGAGGAGGGGTTAATCGAATCCGTCAACTTTTACCTGGATGAACACAATATCGCCTTTTTTTCCCGGAACGGAAGCCTGGATCTCAAGGACTCTCCCTCTGTCCGGCAGGTGTACCGCACCATACAGCAAAAATCCAGCGCAAACCCGCAGATTTTTTCTTCTACTCTCAATGATCCGTTCCTGCATTTTGCCTACCGGATTTCCTCCCTGGACCAATCCAGCCGTTCTGTTTATCTGATCATCACCATCAATCGGGAGGGGCTTCTGGCGAAGTGCCAGTCGATTACGGATTATGAAAACTCAGTGGTGTATTTGGCGGATCAAAAGGGAACCGTGATACTTTCCAACCAGCAGGAAAACGAGGGCGCGCCCCTTCCTGACGGCATTGACGGAAACTATACCCAGGGGAAAATCACTCATTTGGACTTTGACGGCACAAAGCACCTCTATTTTTCCCAATGGCTGAACGACAAGGATTTTTTCCTGGCCGTTATGATGCCGGAGGAGCTGTTTGTACGCTCCCTTTATGAGGCCATGCGGGATTATCTCTTCCTTTCTGTAGTCGTGTCTTTGATTATTATGGCGCTGATCGTTTTGCTTTCGCTCCGTATGACCGCTTTTACCCATGACTTTACAGAGGGGCTTCAGAAATTTGGAAAGGGCGATCTTACCGTTAAGCTTCCGCCCTACCGTGACGCGGATTTAAACCATATCAGCAACACCTTTAACCAGATGACGGAGCGCATTAACTTTCTGGTGGAGGACGGCTATAAAAAGCAGCTCTTAATTCAGCAAATGGATATCGAGTTTCTGCAGTCCCAGATGAATCCTCATTTCTTATTCAACACCCTGTTTACCATCAGCACCCGGGCTAAAATGTCCGGAGACGATCTTCTGTTTGAAATGGTCCAGGCTCTGACAAGGCTGCTGCAGGCCAGTCTTCATACAAAAAATGATATTAAAATCACCGTCGCTCAGGAGCTGGAATACATCAACGCTTATTTGTACATCCAAAAGGTCCGCTATGGAAGCAAGCTGGAATACGCCGTCTCTACAGGATCGCCGGAAATTCTGACTCTCCTGATCCCACGGCTCTGTATCCAGCCGCTGGTAGAAAACGCTGTGGTTCATGGAATCGAGCCCTTATCCGCTACCGGCCATATTGATATCGCGATGGAGCTCAAAGAGGACGCTCTGCGGATCACCGTCACCGATAACGGCGTGGGCTTCGATCCTGCCGAAGCACCTGACGGATCCGCCCCGCCGAGCCATTCCAACCATATCGCGCTGCAGAATCTTCAGGAACGCATCCGCTTGATTTACGGCGGCGCATATGGGGTCACCATAGATTCCGCACCCGGCCGGGGCTGCCGGGCCGTTGTTATTCTGCCTGTAGATAAAGGAGGAAATCATGGCTTATCGAGTTCTGATCGCAGATGATGAGGAGATTATCCGCCAGGGAATCGAATTTTTAGTGGATTGGGAAAGGCTGGATTGCTCGATTGTCGAGCGGTGCGCCAACGGCCAGGAGGTCATCCGCTTTTGGAGCAGTCCCCCTCCGGGGTGGATATCATCATATCCGATATCCGAATGGCCGGTGCCGACGGCCTGGACATCGCCCGCTATGTATCGCAGAACCAGATTCCAGTCCAAGTGATTTTTCTGACGGCGTATGCGGATTTTTCCTACGCCAAAACCGCTATCGAATATTCTGTAACAGATTTTGTGCTGAAAAGCGACATCTCTGAGGGGCTGCCCCGGGCTGTGGAGAAAGCCAAGGCTCTTCTCGCCCAAAAGCAGGAGGAGCAGAAAAAGAGGCTGGACGCCGAAAAGCTGAGCCGTCAGAACCGGCGCTATCATCTGGAGAGCCTGCTGCGGAGCGTGGCGCTTGGCACGGGGCCCCGCGCTTATGACAATCTTAAGGATGAGGAGCCCTATTGCGTCGTGACCTTTGAGGTCACCGATAGTCCGCAGGCTGTCCCGTCCTCCGGTCCGGCTTCTATGGCTGAGCCTCATATTATCAGAACCGCCCTGATGGATTACGACACGGTGATGATCGGCTTATCCAGCCGCCAGTGCTGCGGAATTATCTTCCTGGATAAATCCAGGCACACGGCCGGCGGCTTAGTGAATGCCTTGCATGACACGATTCATATTGTGGAGGAGTATCTAAAGGCCGACGCGTTTGCCGGAGTCAGCCGGGAGCACCTGCGCCTGCAGGATTTAGAGGCCGCCTATCAGCAATCCATTTTAGCGCTTAATAACGTGTTTTACTCCCGCAACAGGGTAAACTGCTTTGACCCCAAAATTACAGACGGCAAGGAGTCGCCTGTCCTTCCATCCATTCAGCAGCTGATAGAAAGCCTGTCGGAGGCCTTGCGGTCGGATAGTCCTGAAACCATTTTAGGGATGCTGGAGGACTATTGCGCCTCGTTTATCAAAAAGCGGTGAGCCGTTTCATATCTTTAAGAAAAAAATATGCTGTCGGTTTATACCGTACTGACCGCGGATGTCAAGCAGATGGACATGATGGACGAATGGGAGATGCAAAAGGCGGATGAAAGCTTTTATACCACCGTCGAAACCTCTAAAACCTTTTTCGGCATCTATGAGTCCCTGCGGAAATATCTTGCCCTTTATCTGCGGCTGCGGGAAAATTTTTCCGGAACTCAAAGCAGCCTGATCCGCCAGGTAAACAGCTATATCCATAAAAATTATAATCAGAACATCAGCCTCCATCGCGGATACCTTTTTGGTGAGCTGCGGCCATTTAAGCCGGCTTTACCGAAAGGAAACCGGTGTTTCCTTAATTTCAGCTATCAACAACCGCCGGATCGAGGTAGCGAAAAGGCTCCTGAAGGATCCGCGCAACCGGGTCTTCGAGGTTGCCAGAGCGGTGGGGGATCGAAGAGCCCACCTATTTTACCCACCTGTTTACCCAAGTGACAGGTGTCAGCCCCTCGGCGTACCGCAAGCAGCTGGAATCCCTCGGCGGGCATCCGCTTTAAGGGGTCTTTTCCATCGCCTCTTCTCAGCTTTCGTTCTGATCTTGGATGGGCAGCCAGGCGTTTATCCGGGCTGCTTTCATTCCGAGGGACTAACGGCTCAGAGCATTGGACAGGCCGCATCCTAAAAGGAAACCAGGCTCTGACTCAAAACGTCCCAATTCCCGAAGGGAAAGGGCGCTGCAAGGCTGTCGGCGCTTTCCGCCGCAGCACCGAAGCGGACATCAGAAAAACGGCATACTCTTTGGAAAATAATCCGCGTCAAAAATTTTGACAGCCAACGGCCCCCGGCAAGAATAATCTTTGCCGGGGGCCGTTCTGCCGAAAAAACGCGCCTTATTTTGTTCTTTTCATGAGGATGGATTTCCGCGGAACCGGCCGGGCAGTCAAGCCCCGGAGGACGCCTCGCGAGCTTCTCCGCTCCCGTCCGCAAGCACATAAGCGCAGCCAAGCAAATGAGCGTCGTCAGGGTTTGCGGCCGGTGAAATACCATCAAGCTGAAGATCCGCCAGGGTTTGCTCCAGGTCCCGGCCAAACAGCGGGTACGCTTTAGATATCTGCCCTCCGATTGTAAGCCTGCGGCACCCCTTTTCCTTTAAAACCGGGAACAGGATCTCTCCCAGCATTCTGCCGGTTTCCCGCATGGTAACCCGGGCGGGCTCACTGCCTTCCCGGGCGAGCCGGGAAATATCCGCCACATCAATGCCGCTGCCCGCCATTGGCGTTCTTTCCAGATACCGGCTGATAATGCCCCGGCGGGATACATAATCCTCGGCCGCGCCCTTGCGGTAGGGGACGGTATAAAGGAAAAACCGGGGCCGCCCTGAGGGTTCAGCTGTACCTCTCCGTTTCGCATATACGCAAAGCCCAGGCCTGTGCCCAGCATCACCCCCGCGGCGTTGCCCTCCCCTTGAAGCCCGCCTTTCCAGTATTCTCCCAAAAGGAACGCGGTGGAATCATGCAGAAAGCGAACGGGAAGGTCTCCCGCCGCCTCCTGAATCCATGGACGGAGAGGGATCCCATACAGAGCTGGGAATTTATGCCGCATGAGGCTTTTTCCCTCCTGATAGTCGAACGGGCCCGGCGTATCCACTCCCACAGCCTTAATGGCCCGCCCAATTGCGCGGGCGTTTTCCAGCTGTCTGGCTATGAGGATATGGTAGGCTGAACGCACCGAGGACGCCTGGCCTGCGCTGTCCACCGGGCAGGAAACACGGGTATGCTCCAGAATTTTCCCATCGGCACTGACCAGCCCGGATTTAAAAAAGGTGCCGCCCGCATCAATGGCTAAAATCAGCCCGTCTTGCTCCGTCATCACGGTTCTCCTCTTCATGCTCCGGCGCCGGCAGGCTTGAGCATGGTCTTATGCTCAACGCAGACGGTTCCCGCCTTTTGGTTGATAATCTCATAGGGGCCGAAATCCGCCGGGACAATCACGATATCCAGATAGTTTTGCAGAAAACAGCGTTCCGGGTTCGTTTTGGAACGGACCAGCACCTGTTCGCCGTCCACCAGGGTCAGCACGTGAAAATCTCCCGCCGTATCATCCTCAATGGCGGTAACAAAGCGCTCATTGCGAAGGGAGAAATAAAGAAGCTCATGCTCTCCCACCACAAATTCTTCCCAGTCCTTTCCCTTCCGCAGCGTGCGCCTGCCGCCGTTAACCAGGTTCTGGTCTACCCAGTCCGCCGTACGGCTGCGATCCAGCACCTGATCTCCATGATAGGTATGAATGGGGCGTGGGTTTCCATCCAAATCCTTGCGGACGTAATCGTACATTTTATAGGTATAGGAGCCCACCGTCAAGCTTCCGATCTCCAAAATCAGCTGGTTCTGGCCGGAGGCATGGATGGTTCCCGCCGGGATCATTACCTGCGTACCGGGCTTTGACTCGATGCTGTAAACATATTTCTGATAATCCACCGGCTGGCCGTCTTTTTCCGAACGGCGCGCCTCCGCAATAAATTCCTCTACGTCCGCATCCTTTTGGAAGCCTAAATATGTCCTGGCTCCCTGTCCGGTTTCCACAATATAGTAGCTTTCGTCCTGCCGTCCCAGCTCCCCGTTGTTTTCCGTTACATACTTTTCACCGGGATGGCACTGTATGGACATATTGCCGTTGGAATGGTAAGTATCGTCGTAATTGAACCGCACCGGGAAATAGTATCCGAAGGCATCGACGCTCCGCTTTCCCATCAGCTTTGGCCCCTGGCTCTGAACCAGCGTATAGAAGGGAAATTCCAGCTTTCTTCCATTCAGCTCGAAAACCACGCTGACCTCCATCGGAATCATGTCAAACACCCAGGCGCAGTTCTTCATCTCTCTGGGAAGCCCCCGCAGGCGCTGGATATAATAGCCTCCCCATACTCCCTCCAGGTACACCGGCTTGCACCGCAGCGGGTATTCCATCGCCCTGGCGAAAATACCCTCCAGCAGGGAGGCGGGAAGCAGCGACATGGAAAGGGCGTCGTTGGCGATTACATAGCTGTCCAGCTGTTTTTCGTGCAGCAGGGTGAAGCGCAGCTTCGCCGCCACCTCGAAGTCCACATAGTAGCAGCGCCGAGCCATTCTTTTAAAAGCCAGCGCTTTTTTAGTACCGATATTCCGGTACTCTCCGCGCTTGAGGCGCAGCATAGCCCTCATGGGGGTAGTATCCAGATAGATCTTCTGGTCGCATAGGGGCCGCAGCGTATCGCACAGCGCCCCATAGCCCCAAAGGATCAGCACGCCGCTGCCGGCCTCCCGGAAAGAAGCCAAAGCAGCCTTTGCCGCCGCCAGCTTTTTCAGGTCCCACAGATCCTCATAACTGCCTGAGAACAGCTTTCCGTATAGGAGCACCGGATCCTTTTCCAAATCCTCCTGAAGATTTTCAGCCGCCAGCCGCTCGGAAAGAGTCTCTTCCTCCTGCCACAGCTCTTCAACGGCCATAACCGTTACCGGAATCCCCAGCAGAGCGAGCTGCTGCTCCAGCAGATTGCGGAAGGTATCCAAGGGGGCGGTGCTGTAGCCGTCTACGGCAATCACCCAGCCTTCGGCTCTTTTCAAGGCCCCGGCGGCTTTTGCCGCTTCCGCCGCCGCAGACGCCCCGCTGCCCTCTACAAGCTCTGACAACGGCAGGCCCGAGGGGTCCAGCACGTTAAACGCGTTCGGGTCGTCGTAGGGGTATGGATTAAACATAAAGCTCATTGTATTTTCTCCTTATCTATCCAGGTTTTTAGGGGTTCCCAGGGCGTTTCAGCGCTCTGGGCATTAAATTTTATAAAAGTCAAAGCCCATCAGCCGAGCCAATTCCTCCAGCTCCTTCGTCCAGTCGCCATCCACGATGGCGTAATGCTGCGTCACGCCGATCGAGACAAGCCGCTGAAACAGTTCCTGCGGGGACAAGGTTTGGTGGCGGAACTCGGAATGGGAATAGCTCGCCAGGTAATGCTTGGTAGGCGCAGCCTCCACCAACGTGCATACCATTTTAAGAACGCCGTCCTTTTCCGACATATGCAGCATGGTTTTCTCCCCCTGGGGAAAAACATACCAGGCAAAGGGCGCCCCCGCATAACGGTATTCGGTTTTCGCGAACCGCTCATCCCTGGCCACCACCACGTTTCCGGGACATTGGGTATAATCATTCGGCCCGGCATGGCCTGCCGCGAATCGGTTCCGCTGGTGAATAATATAAAACGGCTCGATAAAATTGGCCCGCCGGCCGCTGAGGAGCTTCAGGATATAAACCGCGAGCCCGCCGCCGATATCCCCTTCCGGCACCACCGTCAGCCGGGAATCCCCTCTGGTGGGGCAAAAGCCCGGGCGCAGGCCTACCGACCCCAGCAGCACCGGATCGATATCGTTGAGCACCGTCAGGTCTATGCCGTAATCGCCGGACAGCTCCTCCAGGGCGATGGACGCCCGCACCGAGGCCGCCAGCTTTTCCCTGTCCACATTGGCGCTGATCCGGAACCTTTCCTCGATTCCGCGGACAGCCTCCTCAACGGCGTCCTTAGGCACCGAGCCGATTTTTCCGTCAGCTGCGCCACCGACAGGAACCGAAGCTCCGGCCCCGCCTTCATAAACACATGGTAGGGGTCTACATAAGTGGACCACATGGCCTCGTTATAGGAAGCCAGCAGGCCCAGGGTGCTGCTTCTCAGCTGAGAGCGGCACAGGGCGGCCTGGGCAAAAACGCCTAATTCCTTTTTACCTGCCCCATCGTGCCGATGAAGGTGTGGGTCATGGGACGGTGAAACCGCTGCAAATCCCCGGAGGCCTCCTGCACGCCCACCAGGCTGCCCGCAGACAGGAATTCCACAAACTCATCCTCGTCGTTGGTGTCTGTGATCTCTACCCGGTCCCGGATGATGCTGGTAAAAAACAGGGGCACCGGCGGCATATCCCGCAAAAAGCGGATCCAGGCGAAATCCTCCGCCCAGGACAGGTAGGCCGCCGCCACGCAGTCTACCTTTCGGGTGAGAAACAGGTCGATGGCTTTTGTTACGTCCTCCCGTTCATAAACGATTCCCGGCGTGACGATTTCACCGATTTCCTGAAATTCGCCGATGATTTCCTTTTCCTCCCGAAGCTTACGCGCCTCATAGGTTCCGTGGGCGGTTCCCTCTCCCAGCGGTTTGAACCGGGGAGAGCCGATCAGCAGCAGCCCGATCCGGGGTTTTCGTTCCACAATCATTGCTGAATGCCTCCTCTTTCCGCTCTAAAATAACTCTATGCAGACCTGCTTTTCCTCCAGGGGAAGCAGGTATTTTCCATTGGATTTCTCCAGCTCTCCGCCGTCAAGAACAGCTTTTCCAGCCCAGTGCAGTCCCAGGTATTGAGGCTGCTGGTTGCCGTCCTCCCTGGCAACAGACAGCAGGCAACCGCCTTTCCCTCTCACAGAAAGCTCCAAGGAAAGCTTGCCGAACCGGGTAGGCGTTTTTTCCAAAACCAGACTGTCTCCAGCCCTTGGCAGCCATTCCTCCGGCAGTCCGGGCAGCAGCTCCACGCCGGTAAAGGTTTCTAAAACCACCAAATTACGCACCAGGCGGATAAATTCCACAGAGGCCCAGTTGTGGGGCATATCGCCGCAGATTTCCGCGCTGTGGGTTTCCCTGACCGGCTGCTCCTCGCGCCACACCCGGCTTGCTGAAGCGTGATTGGCAAAGGCGTAGAGATAATCCGCCGCCTTTTCCCTTTGTCCGGCCTGCATGAGGAGCTGGGCGAAGCGGACGCTGGAATAGGTATAAATAGATTGGTCGGACCGCCATCCGGTGCACTCGGGGATTCCTTCCCGGTCGTCGCAGGCGTCGATCAGCCGCAGCAGGTCTGTAACGATCCTGTCGTCCGGTTCAAATTCCCCATGGAACGCCACTCTGGCGATGGTCGCGCATCCGGTCTGGGGCTTATAGGACTCGTTTTCCGCCATACTCAGCGGCACATAGGGAATCCCCTCCGGCGTCGTCCCCCGGTCTCTTTCGATGCACTCCCGCATACGGGCCATCAGCTCCTGGGCGAACACGCCGAATTCCTCATAACGGGGAAGCTTCAGCCGCTTTCCTGCCCGGTAAGCGTCGCTTAAGCCCAGAATCACGTTCATCGGCGTGGTATATTCCGGCTCCGGGCCGTAAATGCCGCCGTCTCCAAAGGAGGGCTGGAACAATCCATAGGCCGGATAGTCCTTCCCCAGCTTGAAGGAATCATCCCTCATGCGGCGGAGGTGCTCCATGCCTCTGAGCATCACCGGCCACATTTCACGGAGCCTGTCATCGTCGTTTCTCAGCTCGCACTGCCTTACAATGGTGGAAAGAGCCACCGCCGTCTCCTTGTGATGATCCGGAAGAATCCGGATGGAGCCGTCCGGCTTCACCCTTTTAAGCACTGCCTGCAGGCATTGAAAGCCCTCCTCGTCCCGGCCCATCATGTAGGCGCATTCTCCGAAATAATAGCCGTCTACCACCCATAAGCCCCGGTAAATGGTAGGGCCCACATGGAACTCACAAATATCCTCGACAATTTCCCGGGCCTGCAAAATATTCCGGCCGCACGCATCCAGCATCCCTTGGATCTGCGGATCAGGAATGTGAAAGGCGTTCCGGAACGGGCGGATCTCCCGCCAATACTCACAGGCGGCTTCCAGCGCTTTTTCAGCGTACCCAGGGTAAACGCCTCAGGGTCCACAGTGCCGTGGTAGACAAGCCCAAAGGCGCCCTCCCAGACATCTCCCTCCTGAAGCACCAGCTTTTCCAGGGGGCTTTTACCGCGGTAAATCGGCGTGTGCAGGGCGATCGGCGCGGGAATCCGGGGCGTTCCTACCGGCAGGGCATAGGCTGAGGATATCGGCCGCACAGTTTCGGGCGGGTCGGACGCCTCGCCGAGCTCCTGGAGGTAAACGCTGCTTTTCGCATGCCCAAAGCCGGGCTTCGCCTCCATGCGGAACAGGATAATATCCATTCGGGCGCCGTTTTTTTGTCTCTGTGGGCGAATGTCGTCCATTGAAACGACGTGCCCTGATATTCTTCCCTGGTGATTACGACCGCAGCCCGGGGATCGCCGAAATCCTGGCGCTTTTCCGTCAGCGTATCCCGGTGGTAAAACCGCGGGAGATAGCGGTATTTAAAGCCCAGGTTTCCCTCCTGTAGGTTCAGCACCCGTTTTTCACAGGCGGGGATGGTGCCGTCCACAAACTGGTTCCGGTCTCCCTCCCAAAGATAGTTCAGGCTGCCGTCCTCCCGGACGATGGTTTTATAATAATCGTCTGCGAACCCAATGCAGGTCTGATTGATATCGGGCGCATAGCGAAAATCTATCACACGGTTTGCGTTTTTCTTCATAAATAAGTCCCTTCCTGTCGTTTAACGTTAAGCGGATCTATCCTGCTCATCCCTTGACCGCCCCGCTGACCAAGCCCTCGGTCACCTGCTTTTGCAGCAGGATAAACACCACGATGCTGGGGATAATCACTACCATAGTAGCCGCGAACATGGCTCCGTAGTCGCTGGCGAACTGGCTTTTAAAATACAAAAGGGCGATGGGAAGCGTTCTTTTTTCCGTGCTGGAGGTCAGGGTCATCGCGATCTGGAACTCGTTCCACGCGCCTAAAAACGCCAGCACCCCCGCAGGTGGCCATGGCGGGCTTCGCCAAGGGGAAGATGACCCGCCAGAAGGTGTAATAGAAGCCGGCGCCGTCAATGTAGGCGGCTTCCTCCAGCTCCAGGGGAATGGTCAGGTAATAGCTTGTAAGGGATGTACATGGAAACCGGCAGGCTGAAGGCGGCGTAGCAGATGATCAGCCCTAAAAGCTGGTCGTAAAAGCCGAGGGTTTTCATAGTTAAGTAAAAAGAGGCTGAAGCAGCGCCGCCGAGGGAATGAGCGAGCGCCAGGCCGAAAAAGGCTCTTCAGCTTCCGGCTGCCCTTAAAGCGGAACCGCGCGAGAACATAGGACGACATGGACAGCACAAGGACGTTCAGCAGGGTCGCCACCACCGCCACAACAGCGCTGTTGCCGTAAAAGGTGGCGATCGGCACCATCTCAAAGGCCGTGACATAATTTTTCAGGCTCCAAACAGTGGGAAGCGACAGGGCGCTGTTTAAAATCTCGGTGTTGCTTTTAAAGGAGGACATAAATACCCACACAATGGGCACAAGGGATACGATCAATATGATAATCACGAACAGATAGGACAGGATACCGCGCAGGATTCGGAAAAAGCGCTGGCTCCCTGTTTCATCCATTCGCTTCGAGGGCTTTCTGCTCACCGGTTCTCCCTCCCTACGCTAAAGATTCGGTTGATAATCATCACGGTAACGCAGCCAAGCAGGATCAGCGTCACGCCCGCCGCGTTGGCCATGCCGAAATTATTCTCCGTCATGGCGGTCCGGTAAACGTACATAGGCAGGTTCATGGTGGTATCCCCCGGCCCTCCCCGTGTAGTCAGCATGATGATATCCAGCTTTTTTCAGCATATTAGAGGCTTCTAAAATTACGCTGGTGCCAATGATATTTTTCAGCAGGGGAAGGATAATCCGTGTATTCAGCTGGAAGCTGCTGGCGCCGTCCACTGTGGCGGCCTCAATAATGGACCGGTCTATGGAAATAATCTCGGTAAGCACCAGCAAGGTAGTGATGGCCGCGTACGGCATCCAGGTCAGCGTAACCGTTAAAAACGCGGTATCGTAGCTCATGAACCAATTATGGTCATAGTCGGGCAGGAACATCCGCACAATGCTGTTAATCATACCGAATTCCGGATTGAAAATACAAAGAACAGCATCCCCATAGCGGCGCTGGAAATGATGCTGGGGATCATATAAGCGGTGCGGGCGAATTTCCAGTAAAAGGGCCTTCTGGCAAGGATCAGGGCGAACAGCACGCCGATAGCCACGTGGATGGTTCCCTGAAGGAGGATCCAGACCACATTGTTTAAAAAGCCCTGGCGAAAAAAGAATTGTCATGAAAGATAAGCTCTATGTAGTTTCCTATCCCATTGAAGGTAATGGGGTCCCCAGTGCGCCAATTGCAGAAAGAGGAGCCTACCAGCACCACGACCGGCACGGCAAACACCAGAAGAAACAGCACCATGGTGGGGAGCGATAAATACCACATAGTTAAGGCGATTTTTTTTGTTTCAAGGATTTTATCTCCTTTCTGTAAGATCTATTTTCCGGAGAAAGCAGTTTCCAGCCGGAGGAAAGCCTTCGATACACAAGCGGGCCAGCCCTCCGCTTTGCTCAGGCTGGCCCGGACTTCTTCCATTATGCTGTTTTTCGCCGCCTGATTACTCGTTTTTTCGCGGAAATATCGTTCATCTGCTGAATCATTTCATCCACAGTAATCTGGTCGTACACGAGAGCTGGATACAAGCTGGAAAAGCCGTCGTAGGTCAAATTCTCGTATGCCAGCTTGTTCATCGTCTTATAGGTATATTCCGCTTCGCCCATCAGGTCTACGATCTGAGCGGTCAGCGGGTTTTCCTCACGGTATTCCTCGGTCAGCTCCACCTTGGGGCCTACCGGAATATTGCCGCCCATCTCCAGCTTAATCCGCTGGGCCTCTGCGTTGGTAAACCATTTGATCGCTTCCCAGACGCCCTCCTGCTTAGCGGGATCATCGGTGCACATCATAAAGCCGTAGTCGTAGTTCGCCACCATGCCGGAGCCGGGATACATCGCCACGCCGACCTTATCGGCAAAGCCCTCGCCGGCCTTTTCCGTATCGGAAAAGTCAGGGATCATCCACGCGCCGTTGGGCATAATAGCAGCCTTTTCCTGTAGAAAATAGTTCGCTACGTTGGCGTATACGCCGCCGATGGCATCAGAGGAGGAATAGTCTCTCAGCATGATTTTGACCATTTCCAGAGCTTCCTTGATCTCCGGTGTATTCCAATCCTTGATCTTGTCGTCAGAATTCATCAGGGCGTTGCTCTCCTCGTTCTGAGTTCCTACAATAGAAACCAAAACGTTCTGAGTCGTCCATGAGTTCTCGCCGGTGAAGAAGGTCAAAGGAGTTACGCCGATCCCTTTCAGAGCTTCCAGGTTGCTCATCCATTCATCCCAGGTCTCGGCGGGGGTAATCCCGGCCTGCTCAAACATTTCCGTATTGTAGAAATAGCCGAAGCACTGGTTCAGGTCCGGCACGCCGTAAATCTTGCCGTCAATGGTATTCGAGGCGAACGCCGCTTCTCCCACCTCAGCCTTATAGTCAGGGTCTGCCTCAATGTAGGAGGTCAAATCCTGTGCCTGGCCGTTTTTGATCGCCAGGTTCATCACCGGCCCCTTACCCTCTACAAGATCCGGCAGGTCGTTTGTAGTAGCGAGAACCGCCATCTTCTCCTGATAGCTTACGTCGCTGGGCAGCTCCTCAACGACCAGCTTATACTTTCCATCGAACTCCTCATTAAAGCTGTCGATCATATAGGCCTCTGTCTCCGCCAGCACGTTCGTCCCCACACGGTAGGTAGGATAGGTAATCTCAACAACCTCCTTGGGCTCGCTCGTCTCTTGGGACGACGCTTGAGAGGGCTCGCCGCTGCTTCCGGGATCGGAAGCGGCATCATTTCCGCAGGCCGCGGTGGAAAGCAAAGAACGCCAACGCCAGGGCACCCGACAAAAACTTTTTCATCAAATAACTCCTCCTTATGCATTGATAGTATTTTTAGGATCAGGCCCATTTGAGCCCTTTCCGAATTCCCTTGACAGGCCCGATGGTATCGGCTTTCTCTCTTGAGCTACGCTGTTTCCGGTAATTAATTTAGGTTGGCTTTCTGCCGCAACGCGGCCTATGCGCTTTCTAGCACGAGGCGCATTCAGTCTACCGCTTTCTCAGATATGTGATCTTTCATCCTAGATTTACTTGTTGAAAATCATGTTCGGGCTTGCTTTTTACAGTTTTTATTTTATACAAGTTTTACAATTTTTTGAATAAAAATAATTAACTTTTTCTGATATTTTTAGATTTACATTTCTAAATTCTTCATAACCGGAGCTATCGCCCCATCAAACCCTTGCTTTTTTTTTTAACAAATCATGTTTTATTTTGTGTAAAATGTATCTTGCCCGCTATTCTTACCAACACAAAGCAAAGGATAAACATCCTACAGTTCCTTCCCAGGCTCCGTTTAATTTAAAACGCTTGATCCATGCGTCGGTATTTCACACCAAATATCGGCAGCGAATGGCGTGCATTCCCCCGATTTCCTCAAAACATCTCCCATATGAAAAACACCGAATATACAAAAAGCCTGGAACGCTAACGGCGTTCCAGGCTTAAAGCCGCAAAAATTGTCCAGCGGTAGAAATTGTTAGAAAGGCAGCCAAATTGAAAGCATATTATCAGGTTTTAAAACCAATTAAAAAGCTGGGAAAATAATCCGCTAAAAATATAGTACTGAATATCTTATAATGAAAAAATAGGCTGCAGCTTATCATACTAAGATATCTAAAAGAGCACTTCCCCTGGAAAACGAGGAAGCGTTTTTTTCATTGACAGAACTATAAAATTAAGTCTTTTGTCCATGAAATAAAGGACTTCCCCCAAAATTGTTCAAAAAAACAGCACTATTCTATGTAGTTATTTATATTAAAAATGCTATAAAATTATTAATAATAGATATTTTTTTATGCACTTTTTGGTGAAACAGAAGAATTTTTAAGCAAGGAGGCCATAAAATGGAACAGCAAATGAAAATGTTTCAAGAGGACCGCAACCTTCCTTTTTCCGTGTATATCGCACAGGATGAGAAGTTTTCGTGGCATTGCCATAAACACATGGAGCTGGATTATTGCGCGAGGGGCATTGCACGATCAAGGTAAACGGAGAAAGCTACGATTGCCAGCCTGGCGATTTTGTGATTATCCATACAATGGAAGACCACACTTTAATTCGTAATTCGGACTGTAAGCTTCTGGGTGTCCAAATGGATCTTTCGGTGCTGGATACCGCGTTCAGCCCGTTTTATGAATCTCAATACCTTGTGCCGTTTATCCGGGGCAGCGGGAAGTATCAGAGGCGAATCCGCGTGCCAAAGGGATCTTTATTAGAAAGCATCTTATCTGAGATTTTAGTCGAATATCAAAAAAGCAGCCAGGTTACGAAATGTATATTAAAGGGGACATTTTAAGATTATTTTCCTGCTTAGTACGTACTAAGGTAATTGAAATCGGAGAGCGCAACGTCAATTTCCAGGATTTAGAGCGGATCAAACCGGTAATTGATTACATGGAGCAAAGATATTGAAACCGAGCTGTCCGTAGCAGCAGCCGCTAAAATAGCCTGTATGAGCTATTACCATTTTTGCCGGCTGTTTAAGAAAGTGATTGGCAAAACCTTTGTAGAATACCAGAATTTTATCCGGATTCGCCGGGCAGAAAAATTGCTGATAACTACAGACCGAACCATTACCAATATCGCCTTTGAGACTGGCTTTTGGATCGGTGGCTTATTTTAATAGAGTATTTAAAAGGAAACTGGGCAAGCCCCGGCAAATTATAGGAAGAAAAATGAGAATATAGCAAAATAGTATAAAAAACGATCAAATACATTATATTTATTATATTTTGTGTTAGTTATAATGAATCATAAGATCGATTGTTATTAGCTAATAGGCAAATCTTTCTTGATGCGGTATTAATTCAAATTGAAGGAGGACACAATTATGAGTTTGAAAAGAATTCTGGCAGGGATTCTAAGCGCTTCTTTGGTGCTAACGGTGGCGCTCAGCGGCTGCAATAACGGGCAGAGCGGCTCCGCTGACCCATCTTCATCAACAGGGGAAGGCTCTTCCGCGGCTTCTGCCGCCGAGAGCGAGGACACAGGGATAAGCCTGAAAAGCTACAAGCCATTGTTGATAACGATACTGTGGGCATCATTCAGCCTGCCGCCGATATATTGGAGCGGATGAAGGAATTAAAACCGAGTTTATCGTACAAAGCTACGATCAAAGCTATACAAAAATCATGACCAGCATTATGGGCGGAACACCTATTGATGTAATTAACTGCGATAGTGTCTGGACGGCGGAATTTACAGAAGCCGGCATGATTATCCCGGTGGAAGATTACTTATCTGCGGAACTGAAAGAAGATTTGTTCCCGGGCTTTGTGGAGCAAAGCAGCTATGATGGCAAGCTAATGGCGCTGCCGATGACCGGCCAGTGCAAATGGCTTTACTACAACACCGATCTGCTTAAGCAGGCGGGTTATAGCGAGCCGCCCAAGACATGGGACGAGCTTTTTGAAATGGGCCAGAATATGGTCAGCAAAGGTTTGTGCAAATATCCTATCGCATGGGCAGCGAAGCAATCCGAGGGTATGGTATGCGACTGGTTTGTATGCCTCACCGCTTCCGGCGGCTCCATGCGGGATGACAATGGCAACTGGATATTCAATAATGAAAACGGTGTTGCCGGTCTGAATCTCATGGTGGACTCTATCCAGAATGGCAACGCCGATCCCGGTTCCATCAATTATACCGACCGCGAGGTTCTGAACCCCTTCATGGCCGGCGATATTCCCTTTGTTCTGAACTGGGCCTTTGCTTATGCTTTGGCTGACAACCCCGAAGAATCCACCATTGCCGGTAATGTTGGCATCGGCTTAGTTCCCTCCAACAGCGACGGCGTGGTCAGCTCCTCTGTTACCGGCAGCGGCGGATTCGCTATCGCCAGCACCTCTGAGTATCCGGATTACGCCTGGAAGCTCATCGAGAACGTTGTGAGCCGCGAGGCTTTATTCCAGTCTGCCGAGCTCGCTTCCAACGCGCCTCCGATTAGATCCATGTATGAAGATGAGGAGTTTATCGAGCAGTTCCCCACCATGATGGATTGCTATCCCCAGTTTGAATACGCTCAGCCCCGTCCTTCGCTTGCTAAATACAGCGAGTGGTCAAACGGTATGCAGGTCAGCCTGCACGAAGCGGTAACCGGCGCCAAAAGTGTAGAGGATGTTCTCAACGAGATGATTGAAAAATCAGCCGATTATCAGTAATTTAAAATCATACAAGTAAACGCTTTTTCGCCGGCCCGGCTTTCTCAACAGATAGCTGGGCCGGCGGTTAAAAAGCCATAAACAGGGGGGTATGGCATTGAATCGTTCAAGCACGAAAAAAATGCGGCGGCAATGGCCGGAGGCTCGAGTTGGTAAGGCTATGGCGGCTCCGTCCTTGATCTTGATATTTGCTTTGGCAATCTATCCGCTTTTATATACCATATTTATCAGCTTTACCGAGTTGAATATGATGACTGGTGAAACCCAGTATAAAGGGCTCACCAATTACATACAGGCATTTACCTCAGGAGAATTTTTGGAATTCCGTCTGGGTCACTTTACTTTTTACCATTCTGTCTTTAGTGATCCAGCTGCCTTTAGGCGTACTGGTCGCCTTGCTGCTCAACCAGGAATTTAAAGGAAGATGGCTGCTCCGCTCAATTGTATTGGTGCCATGGGCGGTGCCTACCTTGGTAAACTCCACTCTGTGGAATTGGATTTTCAATACTCAGTATGGAGCGGCTAACCGGCTTTTAATACAGTTTAATTTGATCAGCGAGCCTATTATCTGGTTCGATACCCCATGAAAGCAATGGGCGTCATCGTGTTTGCGGATACCTGGCGTATGCTTCCTCTGTATGTGTTAATGATGCTGGCCAGCCTGCAGACGATTCCCCCATTCTCAGATTGAAGCGGCGATTTTAGACGGCGCAGGAGCGTTTTCCCGGTTTCGTAATGTGATTCTGCCTCTGATTAAGCCCATTGCTGGTAGTTTTAGTAATCCGCACCATGCAGGCACTGAAAGTATTTGACATTATCTATATGCTGACTCACGGCGGCCCGGCAAACGGAACGATGGTAATCAGCTACTACATTTATAATCAAAGCTTCGGATTTATGCATTTCAGCTACGGAGCTGCCTTAGCCATAATAGTGGCGGTGATCTCTACCATTATTACAGTGCTGTATGTAAAAAATACTGAAGACAGACGATATCTATTAAAGGAGGGGAGAAGAATTATGAATTCCAGAATGATGAAACGGGGCTTTAAACGCGTCGGTATTTATCTTGCCGCGGTTGTAGTTTTGCTTTGGACGCTTCTTCCCATTCTTTGGATGTTTATTTCCAGCATTACACCCACCGCGGATTTGCTCACCATCGATGGAAAATGGTTTTCTGAAAATGTGAACTTCAACCGCTATATTGAAATTTTCTCTCAGTCCGGATCCTCCAGTGACGCCGGCGCTCAGTTTATAAATTCCTTAAAGAACAGTATTTTGGTTTCTGTTCTCACGGTGATTTTTGCCATTTTGTTTGGCGGGGTTTCTGCTTATGCGTTTGCCAGACTTCGGTTTAAGTTTAAAAACACCCTTCTCATGGCTACCATGTTTTTCCAATTATTGCCATCTATTACCTTGGTAATTCCTCTTTACGTAATCGGCAGAAAAATTGGCATGATTGACCAGCCGATGTTTCTGGTGGTCTTATATATGTCCTTCACGCGCCCTATGTAATTTGGGTATTAAACGGGTATTACAAAACCATTCCCTCAGATTTGGAACAGGCGGCTCAGATTGACGGTTGCACCTGGTTTACCGCCTACTGGAGAATTGTATTGCCTCTGGCTAAGCCAGGTTTAGTAGCGGTTGGCGCGCTCTCCTTCTTAATGTGCTGGGATGAGTTTATGTATGCGCTGATCTTTATGACCTCTCTATCTAGCAAGACAATGCCGGTAGCAATTTCTGAGTTCAGCACCAGATACGGCATTGATTACGGAATGATCTACTGCGGGTTGTATCGCTACGGTCTTCCCAATGCTTTTGGCTCTTATTTTCCAAAAGTATATTGTAACCGGGCTGACTGCCGGCGGTGTAAAAGATTAATCAACACATCAATCTATTCATCAAGGAGGAATTTGTATGAAAATTGGAGCGGCATCTTGGTGTTTTACCCATCCCCATTATCAGCCGCCTTATGAGGAAGCCATCAAAACAGTTGGCAGCCTTTGGGGTGGATGGTATCGAAATGATCGCCTATAACTCTGACGATCTTTATGGCTACTATACAGACGAGCGCTGCAAGGAACTGAAAAAACTCATTGACAGCTATGGAATGCAGGTTTCAGAATTTGTCCTTTACGCTCATGCGGTCGTAGGGCTTTTGGATCCGGACGATACCGAACGTCAAAAGTCTCTTTGACTTTTTCCGCCGCGGTATTGAGGTGGCGAAAAAGCTGGGAGCCGATACCATGAATATCGTTTCCAATTGGCCGGAGGAAATTAGGCGCCGATCGATTACCTGCCCTATTACTTCCATCCGGTAGCTAACGGAAAAAACATCAACAATCCCAAACAGTACATGGAGATTCCTGAAGACTTTGACGCTACCGGCAACTGGAATCGGTATTTGGACTCCTTAGGCAAAATCGTAAAAATGTGCGAGGAAACCAATATGCGGTTCGCGCTGGAGGGCCATGCCAACGTAATCGTTGGAACCACAGACGCTATGCTGAGAGCCTTTGACTGGATCAAAAGCGACGCTTTTGGAACAAACTTCGATACCGCGTGGCAGCCTGATGCAGCGGGAATACCTCCCCTGGTCTGTTTACAAGCTCGGAGAGAAGATTTTCCATGTGCACATTCGCGACGCCGACGGCCTTGCGGTTTACTCACTGCCTGTAGGCCAGGGAATTATTGATTGGAACGAGTTGGTCCGTTCCTTAAAAAAGGTTGGATTCGACGGTTACCTGTCCTTAGAATTGGCCGGCTTCGACAATCAATATAAATACGCTAAAGAATCCATTGACTATATCAGAAAAATTCTAATTGAGGAAGACGCTTTAACAGTAAAATAATTAATCTTTTATAATGAAACAAAAGGAGTATGATTTATGAACAAGATTCGTTTCGGACTAATAGGCTGCGGCGATATCGCCCACATCCGCTATTTTTACAGCATCCCTCATTTTGAGGAAATCGAACTGGTTGGAATTTACGACATGAATAAGCCCTTTCTGCAGAAAACAGCGGAAGAATTGGGCGTAAAGGCCTTCAATTCTTATGAGGAAATGCTGGACGATCCTACCATCGACGCGGTCATCGTTACTACTTATCATCCCAGCCATACCCCGCTGGCCATCCAGGCCTTGAAAGCCGGCAAGCATGTTATCTCTGAAAAGCCTGTTTCTGTTTCTATTGAACAAGCGAAGCAGCTGAAAGAGGCCGCCGCTCAAACCGATAAGGTATTCATGGCTATGCCCAATGACGCATATCCCCAAATTGAGAAAGTAAAGGAACTGATCGAGCAAGGCGTCATCGGAGAGGTTTGCGCTATTGACAGCGTATTTGCCCACCATGGTCCTCTGCATGCGCCTTGGTTCTTTGATTACGAAAAAGCCCAGTGGGGTGTTTTGGCGGATCTAGGCGTATATTCCATCAGCACGCTCTCTTATCTGTTTGGTCCGGTTGCCAGGGTCTACGGAGAAACCAGATGCTTTGAAAAACGCCGTATCTCCGACGCGGGAGAAGAATTTATCCCCAGCGTTGAGGATAATGTGGCCGCTACCTTAGTTTGGGACGATGGCAAGGTTGCCACCATGCGTTCCAATTGGTGCACAGGAGTCCATAAGGATCACGGCCTATGGAGATTTACCTTTAACGGTTCCAAGGGCATAATCCATTTGGATATGGCGCGTACGGATCACCCGATCATTGTGGTATCTCCCAACTGTGAGATCCCCGGCGCGGAAAAGGTAAGCTTTATGGGCCAGGATTATTGCTACAGCGTCAGTGTTGGTAAAGTGGATAATAATGACAGTGTTTTGGAGCTGTTCCTGGATGCCATTAAGAATAACCGCAAATTCCCGGACAATGGCTGTTCTATCGTCCGGCAGAACCATGTCATCGAGATTATCGACCGGATTTATGAGTCTTCCCGCACTGGCAAGGCTTATGAAATCACCTCTAAATTCTGAGGCCACTTTGAGTTTTTCAAATTTATTGATAACTTGCCTGAGGATCGCCCGCCTCTCCCCCTGGGAGGCGGGCGATTCCTCTATTTAGAAATGGTGCCAGGATTTCTTCCCTCCGCCGCCACACAGGGGACGTCTTTTTTCACCATGAAGCCAGCCTCCTTAAAAAAACAGCCTTTCATATCATAATGCTTAATTTTTTATCCGGTTTCCCAATCATTTTTTCCGAATGAATCCGCGCTTGAACCGGCTCACCCGCATCTTGATTTTCTCTTTTTTGATGTTATCTTTACAGCGCCGCCCGCAGCTCCTCTAGGACAGCCATTGGAAAACAAGGCGGAAGGCAATCATTGGAAAAGATACAAGCATTAAGATAAAGAGGATCACTTCAAACAGCGGGATAAGCACCTAACAACGGGCTGTCCCAGCGCAGGTATATAATTATTATAAATCAGCAATAATAAGATTAAGTCTATTATGCTCAGAAAGGAATGGTGAATATTTTTTGAATCCAACTGTCAGCCTGATTTTTAATCAAGACGGAACTTATGACCTTATTCTTAACTATGAACGAAATGGCGTGGAGTTCTCGAAAGAATTCGACCTTAAAAAGGAAGCGCACAAAATATCAAAATCAATTTTTTCAAATATAAAAAATGTGAAGATCAAAAGTGTAAAAATTTTAGTTTCCGGTGTGATTGTTACAACGCTTGCTTTCTCCACTTTTTAAGCGCTCTTGCCGCATCAGACCGTTATACCATGGGATATTTGTACAGCGGCACAGACCACCAGCAGATCGAGTATATCAATCAAACGAACAACGCGTTAGACGTTGTATCCCCCAGCTATTTCGACCTGCGGGAGGATGGAAGCTTAAAGCTAAATTATCTCAGCCCTTTCTTTATTAAAAGTATGCATGACAAAGGCATTAAGGTAGTTCCATTTTTAAGCAACCACTGGAATCGCACCGCAGGGATCAACGCCTTGAAGAATATAGAGTCATTATCAACCCAAATTGCCGACTATGTGGAAGAATATGATTTAGACGGAATTAATGTAGATATTGAAAATGTAACCCACGAACAGAAGGATCAGTATACTCAATTCGTCAAGCTCTTACGAGAGAAAATTCCAGGGCATAAAGAAATATCAGTCGCAGTAGCCGCTAACCCTAATAATTGGCAAACGGGCTGGCATGGTTCTTACGATTATGCCGCTCTATCTGAATATGCCGACCATCTTTTGATTATGGCGTATGATGAGCACTATGAAGGAAGTAGCCCGGGTCCGGTAGCAAGTATAAGCTTTGTAGAACGATCCATTCAATATGCTTTAGAGAAAACCACTTCGGATAAAATTGTTGTGGGTATCCCCTTTTACGGCCGAATTTGGGGGCTTGACAGCAATCGTATCACGGGAAAGGGCGTCAGCGCCAAAACGATTCAAGAAATAATAGAGCGCTGTGAATCGACACTGACCTACGATGAGCAAAGCCAATCTGTAAAAGCGGAGGTCACCATTACAGAATCCAGCGGTAATTTTACCGTAGGCGGAGATTTTGTTCTCCAGCCTGGAAGATATGTTATTTGGTTCGAAAACGCTCAATCCTATCAAGCTAAATTAGGCTTAATTGAAAATATAATTTAAAAGGAGCGGGAGCATGGTCATTGGGGCAGGAAGATCCCTCCATTTGGGAGCATTATGAAGATTGGATAAACGGTGAAAATATTAATACGGACGCAGTCCCTCCCGCTTCTTCCGAACCCGGCCAAACGCTTCCTCCCACTACAGGTAACCCGGATTCAGCGCCAACTGAAGGTGAATTTGCACAAGCATGGGTCAAATCAGATACCGAACAAGCCTCTGTCTATAAAAAAAATCCAAATCTAAAGGGTAAAGTCATTGCCACGCTTGCCGGGGGCACCGCTGTTTCCGTACGGGAGGAGCACACGAAAGGCATCCACCAAATTCAATTATCCAATGGAGAAATAGGATATCTTTCTTCGGACTATTTATCCTTTCAAGCGCCAATTCCAGAGGCCGCTCCTCCCTCTCAGGAATATTTTATTTATGAAGTGAAAGCCGGGGATACTCTTTGGAAAATAGCGGAACAGTTCTTAGGGGAAGGGAAGCGTTATCCTGAGATCGTTCAGTTAAATAATTTATCCTCTGACGATATTACTCCCGGCATGAGGCTTAAGATTCCCGGTGCGGAAAGCACTTCCAAGCCGGAAATGTCTTTTGTCGAATATACGGTCAAGCGGGGGGATTCCTTATGGAAAATAGCAAAATCCAAGCTTGGCTCCGGCAGCCGATATCCTGAAATTATGGAACTTAACAATTTAGAAAATGAAGTAATCTATCCAGGTCAAATCTTAAAATTGCCTAACTGAAAAATCAAAGAAGGCTAAAACGAAAAAGCTCAAATTTTAATTTCACCAAATACGGCACACTTTAAATGGCTGCTATTTTGCAAAGGAGCCGAATAGAAACACTGGCAGCTTTTCATCTGCCAGTGTTTCTATAGTAAATGCTTCTTGCTCCAAACTATTTACAACGAATCATTACCGCTTCAGATGGTTATAATTTAATTTCATTCTCAGAAAAATCGGACGGTTTGTCTGTGTTTGCCAGCAGCTCTTGATACCCATGGAGTACCGATGGTAAAGCCGCCGTCAGGTCCGTCAGCAGTACCGATAAGATTTTTCTCATTTCCTCCTTGCTTGTTTATTTAGGGCTGTATCATCAGGGAAACAGCGCTTTTTTCCGCTTTCCTTTTACACGGCATTTAACGCACAGTCTTAAATGTATCATGCAATTCTATTATAAATGTATTTTTTTGCGGTGTACATAAAAAAACAGCAATTCAAATGAACTATATTAATATATTTATTTTGTAATAATTGATTTTTTGATCAAAAAAATATTATTTTCATCATAAAGAACTACTTTTAAGCCTGAAATGGAGACGCATAAATTTTAATTATTTTTAAATTCAAATAGTTTTAATCATATTGACAAGACAATTGTAATACATTACAATACTTTTGAATCGATGAATTTATTTGGCTGACCAAGCCGAAATCACAGCTATCTAGTGTGATGCAAAAATTTAAAAGGAGTGGATACCCGTAGTAAGGGTATCGGTATCTGCCAATGAAACCAACAAAAAAAGCAAGTGAAATGACCGTTGAAGAGTTAGCAGCCTACATTGACCAATCCGTGTTAAAACCAGAATTCACCCAGGCGGAAATTCGTAAATACATACAGGAGGGAATTGATTTCGGATGCCGCACAGTTTGTATTAACCCATCGTCATTGGACATTGCCGCCGAACTTTGCAAGGGGACTAAGACTAAGATTTGTGTCGTATGTGATTTTCCGTTCGGCTTATCCACAACTACCTGCAAATGCATGCAGGCTGAGGAATACTGCAAGCGCGGGGATATTTTTGAACTGGATATCGTAGCCAACTACGGCTGGATCCGCAGCGGAATGTGGGAGGCGGTAGAAGCAGAAATCCGCGCCGTATGCGATACCTGTCATAAGTACGGTACTGCGGTCAAGGTCATAATGGAAACCGACGCACTGACCAAGGAGGAAATTATCCATGCCACTAAAGTGCTTACTGCGGCAGGAGCGGATTTTGATGGTATAAATCCTGCCGTTTTCCACCTTTTCCACGATTCCCACATGATCGATCCATTCGTCCTGATCCCAATTAAAAAAGATAAGGTCCGGGATTCGGCGTGTAGGTATTGTCCTGCCATTGTCCCCGTTCCTGAAACCAGGGAACCCCCTGGGAGGTGCAGGCCGCAAACTTAGGGAACAGGCCGGCGTCAATATAGCCGCATTGATCGGCACACCAGGAAACGAAACAGGCGCACCATTCCACATGGGATTCAAACCCATACCAGCTCCAATAGAGCTCTCCGCCGATGTTTCCCACCTGGGAACGGGCCACCGCCACGAGGTCGCCGCCATCGGAAATCATGCCGGAAAGGACTCCGGTCCACAGGGTATCGAATTCCGGGGCCAGAAGTTCGGTAATGGCGGCCTTTTGACTGGGATTAAAAAAGTACCGCGCTGCCATTTCCTCCGCCGGCTTATGGGTTACGCTGACCGTCAGCACTGTTTTCTCCACTGTCTGCTCTTTCTCCACCGCGTTTCCCTTTTTCGTCGGTCTGGACGACGATCTCCGTTATCGTTTCTCTGCCGATCTGATGGGAGATTGTATTCATATCCCAAAAACGCCCCGCAGAAGTTCTTTCTTTTTCTTCCGTTAAATTGGCCACCACTTGGGATTCTCCGAATCGGTATTTACCTTGACCGCGTAAACTGCAAGCAACATCCTTCCAGGGCGCTCTGGAACCGGAAAGCCGGAATACTTCATGCTCGTTTTCTTCCTTCAGCTGATCCAGCCTTTCCCCATATTCTTCATTGATCTCCGCCACAGCCGCCTGCATGGTGATCCCTGTGCCGGTATCTTCCCCGGAGAAAAAAATCCCATAGCAGGAGTAAAGAATCGCCGCGATCAGGCAAATTGTCAGAATGACAACCACCGCGACCCAGCCTCCCGCGGCTATAGCCGCAATCAGGCTTTTCACTACCGCTATGGTGACTTTCACAACAGCCGCCGCAGCTTTGGCCAGGGCTTTCCCTCCTTCCGCCGCGGCTCTTGCTGCTGCCCTGGCCGCCTGCGCCGCTTTCTGAGCCGTTCTTGCCGCAGCCTGGGCTGTTTTCTGGGCCGCTTTTGCCGACCTTTGAGCAGTCTTAACGCTTTTTGCTCCTTGCTTTACTCCTTTAATGGAACGTCCGGCGGTTTTCACTGCCTTTTGGGGTTTCCCTTTGATGGTTTTAGCTGCTGTATTCTTTATCCGTGTTTTAGAAACCGTATCTTTGACTGCTTTTCCAGTCTGGCCTGCAGCGTCTTTCGCTTCCTTTGATTACACGGGAAGCCTCACGTTTTTCCCGAACCTTCCTGGAGGCGGTCTGCGCCAGTTTTTTTCCGCCCCGATAGGTAAGGTCCGCGCCTTTTGAGACGGCGGTTTTCATACCGGAGACTGTCTGATTCGCAGCGCTGTCGGCCGGAGTATTGGAGGATTCCTCATTTTGTCCGGCAAAGGGAGTTTCTTTTAATTCCGAGACCGTTTTTTCTTTAGACTTCAGCCACGCTTCCCGCATAGCGATTTTGGGGGCTCTGGCCGCGCTTTCCAGCATCTTGGGTTTACTAATGTCCGGCTTCAGCTTAATTTCTTTCAATGGCATACCACCTTTATACGCAGGATAGTCCGGGAACCGGCAAATGGTTCCCGAACTTCTTTTGCTTTCATCGAATCGCCTCATCCGGTTTGGTCGTCATGAGTTTGTACAGCTTCGTATTCTGCGGGAAGCTGTTTTCAAAGGGGACGATGTTTCCGGCGAAGCGGATCAGGCCGCAGCCCGCCGCCACATTGGTGATGTACCCGAGCTGGGTTTCGGAAATATTCAAAAGCCCGGCCAGCTCCTCCCGATCCGTCGCGGATTGATTCAGCAGAATCAAAAATTCCGAGTTTGCCAGCATAAGGCGGGCAGTATCAGAGCGGAGCAGCTCCTCGACGTTCTGGGTTAATCCTGTCACCAGGCCGTTATATTTTCGAATCCGCTTCCACAGCTTGTAAGAAAAAATCGGCGCTGTACTGATAGCGGAAAAGCAGGTAAAACTCATCGGCGAATACCCAGGTGGTTTTGCCCTGCTTCCAGTTCTGGATCACCCGGTTGAAAATGGCGTCCAGAGTCACCAGCATTCCAATGGGCATCAGCTGTTCCCCAATTCCCGGATGTCATAGGAAATGATCCGAGCCTTGGTATTCACATTGGTTTGATGGGCAAAAGGTGTTTAATGATCCGGTGATAAAAAGTTCGGACGATAAGGCCAAGGCCCTCTGGCCTCTGGTTCCGGCTGGTTTAACAGGGAATGGTATAAGTCTTTCAGGGTAGGCGCTTCACGCCCGGTATACCTGTTGGCTGTGTATTCCCGGTACGCTTCTTCGGTGCAGCGGTCCAGAATGGATTTTTCCCTGGCGGATACGTTCCCCGCCCCTACAAGCTGCTCAAACAGGGACAAGATAAATTCCGACTTTTCAATCAGGGGATTCCGTTCATCTCCATAGGCCCGGTCCATATCCATGGCGTTCAGGTGGGTGCCGGAGGAAGCCGATACCCGGATCACTTCGCCGCCCAGCGCTTCCACTAAATATCCAAATTCAGATTCCGGGTCCAGAATCAGAACGTCGTCATTGGTAGTCAGGACGATGCTGACGATTTCTTCCTTGGCAGAAAAGGATTTTCCCGATCCGCTGACTCCCAGGCGAAAACTGTTCCCGTTGAGAAGTTTTCTGCGGTCAGCCACAATCATGTTTTTGCTGACCGCGTTCTGTCCGTAGTAAATCCCGCCGTTTTGGAGGATTTCCTGGGCCCGGAAAGGAATCAGCACAGCGGTGCTCTCGGTGGTGAGGGTTCTCAACGCCTGAATTTTTCGCAGGCCGTAGGGCAAAGCCGTGTCCAGCCCGTCCTTCTGCTGCCAGCGCAGAACAGCTCATCTGGCTATCAGAGCAGTGTTTCCGTATCGCTGTCCAGCTGTTCTTTGTCCGCCAGATGGACCATGGTAACCAGGCCGAACATCATCCGCTGGTCCCGGTTAATTTCAATTTCAACTTTTTATTTTACTGTTATGGGATTATTTTTCGCTAGCTCTCTGTATTTGTTTAGTTTTAAGATTTGAGTTTTATCCAATTTCAATAGTTCAATATATTTTCGGATTGTGATTTCATCAGCAGCATGAATCAATCTGTGAATCTGCGGCAGCACAAGGACAAGATTATCATATCTATCTGTACCGCCATATTGTTTCGGCAATTTGTGGTGGCAATGGATATCTTCAAGACATTGAAATTCAATTTCCGTTATCCCACATTTACCCAACTGGGCAGAATATAATGATATTTTGTTGTCGCTGTATTCTGTACTGTTCTTGCCCGAAAATTTCATCATTTCCACCATGAGCGAAGTATTTATTCTGAGATTGTCGTAGATTTCTTTACGACCTTCTGCTGTGTAGAGATTTGCTTTTCGTTTCTTCGTCCACGGCGGTTTATGCTGAACAAATCCTATTGGATAAATTGGCTCATCTGAACCAGCCACATATCTCATCATCGGTGTATTTCCGTATAGCCCTATTTCCGCTTTTTGTAAGAGGTCTGCCTTTTCGTCTTAACCTATTACATTTTTGCGTTCTAAGTCTATTGGTGAACACCCTCATGACAGCTAAATTCAACACGTTAAAGTCAATATTGATATGGGTTGCAATTTTATAGTAGCTCTGCGCTCCAACCACCTTTGCATTGTATAGATGAATTTCATAACTTTCTGTACTATGCTGTGGTGGTTTTGCAACCTTTTTGGCTTGTTCAATTAACGCTTCTTTTTGTCTACAAAGAGCCTTGTCACAAACATGGGATTCCACCGTCCATTTTCCACCTTTGGGGTGAACCTTGATCTTAAATCCAAGAAATTCCGAGTATTTCTTTTTCACATTGACAATCCTTGTCTTTTCAGGAGAAACTTCAAGCCTTAATCTTTCACATAGCCATTTCGATACGGCTATTTTTATCCGCTCCGCCTCCGATTTTGTTCTGCAAAGTATGCGGAAATCATCAGCATAGCGAACAATATACATCTCTTTCAGACCTGTCGTTTTCATTGCTCTGTATGCGTGTCCCAGATCCTTACTGCCGTTGCTGTTGACCTTGTAACTGTATTTTTCCGTAATCGGATGTTCAATCCACCGGCTGTCTATCCAGTGGTCAAGCTCATTCAGCACGATATTTGCCAATAACGGTGAGATAATACCGCCTTGCGGCGTACCCTTCTCCGGATATTGAATATCTCCGTCTGGCATTTTTATCGGGGCTTTGAGAATTTGTTTTATTACATAGAGCAACTGTTTATCCCTTATGCCAAGTGACCATATCTGTTTTATCAGCTTTGAGTGATCTACATTATCAAAGAACCCTTTAATGTCAAACTCTACAACATAATGCAGATTTGTCCTCTGCATTAGCTGATATATTCTTTGAATGGCGTGTTCCACACTTCTTAGAGGACGAAATCCATAGCTGTTTTCACTGAATTTCGCTTCACATACCGGCTCCATGATTTGCTTGATACACTGTTGAACCAGCCTATCCCACATACAGGGAATGCCGAGTGGTCTTAGTTTGCCATTCAGTTTTGGAATTTCTTTTCTTCTTACCGCTTTCGGACGGTATCCATGCTTGCTTCCTGCTACGATATACCTCAGCTTCTCAACATATTCTTCAGCTGATAGTTTACCTATATCATCAATTACAATTTTATCTGTACCTCGTGTTTTGCTCCCACCGTTGCTTTTGATATTACGGTAGGCAAGCAATATATTTTCTCTTGAAAGTATTAACGGCATTAGATTTTGAAAAATCTCTCCGTTTCTACTCTTGGAGTAGAGGTTATCAAACGTGTCCTGCATTTGATAATATTCGGCGTGTCTGAGGTCATCAACACATAATAGCTTTTTCTGTTGTTTATTTGTCATTAGGCATCACACTCCTTTCGGGGCATGAGCTTTTTCGTCTTACCCGTAATCCTAATCTGAGTTTGATAGATTACTTGTAATTACAATCGACTTGAGGTCATTCCTCCGCTTCCATTACAGAAGTTTCATCGGTTCGGCCTCTACTTTTCAGTGCCAGTTAAGTTGCTTATTGTTCTTCGCCAACAAACATATTTCTATGCCTGACACCTTTCCTCGTTCTGATAATTCTATCTTTACATATATCCTGTAGGTGCTTGCTCTGAGCCTGTCAGCTTGATTGTGCCTGTAACACAATATGGAGTTTCATAACGCAGATTTTTACTAATCCACACTGACTGCGACCTAATCGCCGCCGACATTTCTATCGGCTAACTATTTAGACCCGTACATTCGCAAGTTTGTCAGACCTCTCGGCCATTCTCACCATAGATATTTTATAGACCTCCGGCATATAGGCAGCACAATTCACCGCTGAACCGCTTTCGCTGCATTTCTGCAATACGGCTGCTCTCTGCCGACTTCACCGAGCTTCTGACAGTCAGCGTTTCCGCTTACACTGCCAGTCGGAGTATAAGGTGGGCGCTTCCGAACGTTGCTTCTTCATTTCACCCATCGAATTACCAGTTCTCTAAATAAAGAACTCTCGTTCTTGTTTTAGTGCCTAACCTTTTCAGTTAGGAACGAGTCGCACCGGCGTTTGTTTCCACCCCCAGCAGCTTATTCTGCACCTCTCTGACCGCCTCGTCGGTAGGTACCGGGAGAATGTCAATAGAAAGCATGAGACTCCGGTCCAGATCGCAGAGCTCGGATATCATGGCGTCCTTCAGGTAGCTGGCGTAACCCTGCAGGTAGAGCGCCCGGCCCCAGCGGCCGTTTATGCGGAAGCAATCCTTGTGGAATTCCATGCTGTCCGGGCACAGCCAATCTTTGAAGCTGTGTCCCAGCCTCATACTTTCCTTGAGATTAAAGTCAAAAGCCGCCGGCTCCCCGCCTTTGAAAAAGTCCCGGAAAATCCGCAGCCGGTCCTGAAGCTCCAGTTCCCGGCCTACTGAGGAAAGCTGTGCAAGATGGGTGATGATGCTGGTGCCTACACGGGAAAAATAGGCGCGGGCCTCGTTAATGTTCTTTTTTCACCACGCTGACGGTGATGTACCGGTCCTGCACCACACTGTTGTTGGTGCCGGTTACCTTGGAGAGCAGCATTTCGTTGTACTCTTTCCGGTAATGGTCCAGCCCGTCTCCCGTTTCTGGAAGCAGCAGGTCCTTTTCAAATTCCGCCTTGTCTATTCTTCTGTTGTTGATGGTAATTTTAGCGAAAGCGCCGGAATCCAAGGCGTTCAAAAGTTCCGAGTAATCCAGAAACATGGCCGTTTTATCCTCTTTTCCGGCGATGCTGTAGTTGATATCGGTAAAGGAAAAGGATTTCGAGTATAAACTTCCAGACTGAAAAATCCCATCCGGCCAAACACGGCGGATGGGAATCGCGTCCTGTACGGACCGGGGAATGGTAAACCGTTCTTTTTCCTGTTTGAGTGCTCTTGATAGGGTTTTAATAATAGGCGTCTCTCCTTTCCGGGTGAAGTAACTGGCTGTTATCGTTCCCAGCCTTTGGTCTTGGGAGGCCGCTGCTCCCGACTGACGTCTTTCTGCTCTCCATCGAGAGGGATTACCTGGCTTCCTGTTTGTTCGCAAAGTTCGGCAAATTCACAAATGTGGTATAGGGTTCCGCCAAATTCCCCCTCTGTTTCGAAGTGGGTATCGTCAATATACCGGCAGATCCGGTCACGGAAATTCCCATCGGCTCCAATAATCCGTATCTTTTCTCCATCGGCAAAGCGGAACTTCTCTTTGTAATCAGGAGTAATAAAGCGGATGCCCATCTCAGCTTTTTTCATATGATATTCCAGCGCTTCAGTAGAATAGGCATAGAGATAGAGGCAGCGGTCTTTTGACTGCGGGCTGCAGAGTATTAAATAGGAATACCGCGCGGAATCCACGCGAAACCCATAAACATCGGCAGATTGGCTTTTGAAAAAGCTTGTGTGGCTGGCACAGTATTCCTGCATAGCATTTCTATCCTTGAAAATGGTATTCCTCAGTTCTTTTAATACGCTTTGCGCCTCCGACCAAAATGCTTCCCTTATCGGAGGTTCTTGCAGTATATTCCACTTCATGGGCAGATCCCTATCCTGCTGATTAAAGTTTCCGACTAAGACGCCGATGAAGCCTGTCTGCTGGGAGATCTGGCTGCTTTGAAGTTCGGCGTAAATTTTTTCCTGGGGCGTCATCGGGCGGATATTCAGATCGGTTTTCATTAGCTGTCCTCCAGTTTTAAAAATGTTTGGTCATTATCTTTCTTGTCCCTTACGGTATGGCTCACGGCTGGATCGCATAGGAGGGTCCAGGGGCAGCAGGCGAAATTTGTTCGCTGCTTCCCATTCTGGAAGCTCCCGGATTGGGAGAATGATACTTTCATGAAGTTCATCGAACAGCACTGCCCGTTCCTTATCGAAATATCGGACGGTGCAAAAACCAGAAAATCCGTCTTGGGAGGTAACCCTGAGTTTTCCGCCGTCCGGCATACGGAACCGTTCATGACCTTGCTGATCAAGGATAGGAATACCACTTCTAGCTTCCCGCATATGCCGATCCAAAGCCAGAAATGAAAAAGCATTTAACCACAACCGGCAGTCTGCAGAGCGAAAAGGAACAAACAAGCATATATGAGTATCTGCCGGTATCGATGCGAAACCCGTGCCGTATATCTGCGCTGGGGCTGTCCTTCAAAATGCTGTCCGGGTAGGCGGCACAGCAGGCGCGAAGTTCTGCCGGGCTTTTGAGAAGCCCCTGGCGCAGGGTACCGATCATCTCATTGAATTCATCGGTAAATTCCGGGGTGTTAAGTCGGAACGTTCGGCTGCGCCAGGCGCTTTCAAATTCTGGTGTGCCGGTATTAAGGTTCGCTGTCAAAGATCCGATGCAGCCGATCTTTTGGTCAAGCCCACGGCTGCTTAGTCCTCCCATGCAAACAATTTCCTCTGGGCGGATGGGGTATAGGTTCAGTTCCATTTCTCAGGCCCCTACCAAACAAAGGTTGAAAACCCCGGCATAACTCCAACGCGGAAGGAAGTGGACGCCATAACGGAAAAGATGATACAGGCAAGGGCGATGATGGCCCCTTCGAGGCACACTTCCGATGAGTTTTTCCCATTGCTGGTTGGTTCCCCGCAAAGCTGGAGAGCGGAACCGGGGCGATGGCGGTGTACATATAGAGTTTAAACATCCGGCTATACACCGTCAGAATCATGATAAAGGACAAAACTGTGATAAACAGACCGCCTAAAGAGGGTCACCGCCCACAGGGGAATCGAGTCCCAAAATCCTACATCATTGATCTTATCGATGATTTCCTGGGGCGGGTGTGGTGCCGGTGCTCCCCGACAGGCCCGATTGGGTGATGATGGTGGAGACCATACCCTGGACAATGCGGAACACCGCCAGCATCAAATCAGGCCGTATCCCACCGCCGCCTTCGCCAAAGCAAAGCGGATGAACAATTTTAAAGCGTGTTCCGGGCGTTTTACATCGGTAAAAGAGCCGCAGGTTTTAACGACACCAACCGCAAAAAACAGTACCAGCAAGCCATACCCAATGGCTTTCAGCGCCCCGTTAATATCCAGCATGACCTGCCAGATCCCACCGCCC